>Ga0207877_10027_pt1 | contig 359544 bp, 214 predicted proteins | sample LinPmetageLP29_FD_184046 | JGI IMG/M metagenome (GOLD analysis project Ga0207877, IMG submission 184046) | Marine viral communities from the Pacific Ocean - LP-29 (SPAdes) | ecosystem: Environmental > Aquatic > Marine > Oceanic | place: Pacific Ocean | collected 2009-08-23
AGGGTAGGCCTAACTATTAGGCGCCCTAAAGAGATACGAAAGGTCCTTAATAGTAATAAACCTCTACCGATATATTCGGATTTATCTATATTTACCTAGGAAGAATAGGACGAATTTAAGCGTACCGGCGTACGCTATAAATCGGTAGGGGAAGAAGCAATTATAAAGCGCGTTATTGCTAAATCGAAGGCGATCGCGGAAAAAAGAAAATCGACCGTAGCCAAAAACAAGCGGCAACCCCCTAAAGAGTAGGATTCGGAAGAAAATAATTACGAATCTAAACCTAAATACTCCGAAACTAAAGAAGAATCTAAAGTTAAGACAACTCCGGGCCGGGACGCCGACCCTAGAGACTAAGCGTTGTTTAACGCTTCTTTCGCTATTGTAATTCTAACGCGAAAACCTACGAATATAAAGGAACAATAAAAGAAGGACAAAATCAATTAAAGGATCCTTCTAACCTTCGCTATTAGGCGGGATAGAAAACGCCTAAAAACGCCCGAAAATAACTAGCCCCTTCCTAAGAAAAAAAAAAAAAAATATTAGATCCTACTTATACCTATTAAGCCTACTTATTATCCTCGAAAGCAAATTTACCTCTATCCGATACCTCCTACTCCTTCTTAGACGAAGGAGCCGAAGTATCTAACTCCCTAGACTCGACTAATAGCGCCTCTAGTAGAGACCGATCCTATAAGGTACGCTAGATAGTACCTAAACTAGCCCGAAAGAAGCTACGTAACGCTTCGAAATTAGGCGGATCCGCCTTAGCGGCCTTATAGTCTAGCGGCGACCGGTAAAAGCGCTTATCGTAGACCGGATCTAGTAGAGCGCTAACCCCCTTCCCTTTCGCCTAACCTAGATTCTTCCTACCCTTAGCCTTAGAAACGGACGATTTAGCGCGTATAAGCGATTTCGAGCGACTACGAGCATACGAACTACTACGTAAGATCGACTTCGGCTTACGCGCAGTACCGGATACCTCCTTATCGGTATACCGGATAGACTCGACCTTACGCTTTTTCGAGCGCGTAATACGTTCCTCCTCCGAATCCGCCTAAAGGGCCGGATAGTCCGGATTCTACCTCTCTAGAACTAAGCGTATAAAATCCGGAAGTAAACGCCCTACTATAACTATTAGTAACGATCCGAATATCCGAAATAGGCCAAAACTTACGGAACGAATATTTCCCGCTACCGCTATTAAACTAGTAGCAACCGTACGAGCTATCGGCTACGAGCAAACTATCGACTACTAATACCGCGTAGCTCGAAAAGGGGCCGGCTAACCGCCTATACTACTTATACGCCTAGCCCTTAGGCGCGACTAGACTAGACTACTATACGTACGCGGCCCGACGATTAGTAGTAGACCGATAGGTCTTCGCTACCCTATTTCGCTAGTCTACATCGCGTAGAACTAGCGCGTATAGCATCTTTTACTCGAGATCGGTCGTAAACGAACCGAGTAAGGGGTTGCCGTTAGTATTAAGACCGAACGGTAGGGTCGATAAGGTACCTATTTCGAGCATTAGCATCTAAAAGTTATCGAAAGCAACTATAAGGACAACTTACTAGCCTTAGGCATAGCGACGCTTATCCCGGCGGACGGCGTACGTATAGATTTAGCCCCTTCTAGGACCGAATCCGTAGTAGCCTCTATTACCGGGGGCGCGTAAGGGCCCTTACGCTAGGCCGAGGAAGGAGTACGCGGTTCCCTACGGGGTATTCTTACCGCGGACGGCGACGACGGCGCCTTACGAGGCGTTCCGCCGAAGCGAGTTCGTAATACTATACGATATTATCTATTAGCCCTAATCAATACGCAAAAGTTGACGAAACTACGCAACTACAACAATAAATATATTCGCGACCCCTTAACACAATAATAGATATACGCGATAGGTCTAATACGCGTATACCGTAAGCTATATACGTACGATAGAGACAATACTTATACATAGTAGATAGTAGTAAGCTACCGAAATATAGAAATAGAGGTTAGATAGCGTAAAGCGTACTAACTAGACGAAGATAAGAAGGTAGGGAAGGGAGATTTCTAAAGGGTATACCCTTTCTTTATACTATATAGGGGGACCTAAATCAACCTCCTAATTTCTTTATTCGTATTAGAACGCGTAATCTTACGCCTAATCCTACCCTCTAATTCGTCGTTAAAATTCGCTTATATAGTTCTTTGTTTGCTTAATCTTTAGCTATTTTCGATCCTCGAACCTAATTAGCCTATCCCGAATATTGTTAATCGCTATCCCTACGCGTCTTCTATACGCGCGCTTAAAACCCGGTATGTTTATATATTTTGCACCCCCCCTATATTCCTAGGCCTATAACCCTATATTTATATACTTTTTTACCCTAACAATTATTGTCGAAACTATTCTCGCCCTCCCGCGAAGGTTCGGCTATTTTCCTATAGGGGATATCCCCTAAATTGCGCGTTGTGCTTATTGATGCACTTTCTATCGTTTTTCCCGTCGTTTCCCTATTTTATGTAATGTTATCAACACTCGTACGTTTGCCCCCCCCCCCCCCCCTCGCGCCTAAATTTGTTATCCCTACCTATTTATTTTCGCCTACTTTCGCGATCCCTCGGCCGTATGCATCTCCCTAATACCCTATTTTATTGAACTCGAGGACAAGTTTAGAGACGGTAGGGGAGGATAAGATAACGAGAGCCCCTTTTCGGTTATTTACGGGTCGTATTCATGCCCGGACAATCCCGTCCGAACCCTTTAGCCCCTAAATGCACCCCTTTCTACCCTTTCCGCTCCTGTTTTCACCGCCCGCATATACTATAATACTACGTATCCGTATATGCAATCCAAAACATACTCGTTTCCCTCCAGGATCACATAGGTATATTAGTTAAGCCTACTAAGTTAATACGATCGAATTTATAATATCTTCTACGTCTCTTTTTTAGAGCTATAGAAGGAACGCCCTAGGAACGATACCGATTCGATACCGATATCTAAGCTTAACGATAATAACGAATATAAAGTTAAGGAAGTATAGGGCGAAAAACTTTTTAATAATAAATAGTATTACCTAATTAAATAGAAGAGATAGCCCTTAGAATATAACTAATAGGTCCCTTATTACGATATAGTAAATATATAAGGTATAATCTAGCGATTTCTAAAGGTATTAAAAGGTAAAAAATTATCCTAAATTAAGTATATAAACTAGAATTAACTACTAATATACCTCTAATTTACCCCTAAAATACGTATTTAAATATACTTAATAAAACCGATAGAAGTATTATCTATAACCTCTTTAAATATAGCCTATACGATACTATCTAATAGTATAACTATATCCCCTATAACTATCTCCCCTAACTAAGCGTACCTAGCTATACGACCTAAGATAATAGCCTTAATAGAGGCTATAAAAACGTACTTAGTATCGGCCTACGACTACTAACTAGGGTCCCTAGGCAACGTACGTAATAGGTAATTACTATAGTAGTTATCCTAGGCCTTAGAATAGTCCTAGATCGGAGGTATAATAAGGCTAGATAGCTTACGATAGCGCTAGGAACAAAACTCCTTATATATCTAATTCGTATTCTATAAGAAATATTAATAAAACCTAACCGAATTATAGCCTTATTACTTATAGAGACCTTCTTAGATATCTTAGAATTACTAAAGAAGTAGGTACTATAGTAGGCCTTTATAAAGACGTTAAAGATACCGATAAGGGTAGCCTACGTAAAAACTACCTAAATCTAATATAATTTAGCCTATCCTAACGATATATTCTCTATATCCTCCTACTAAAACTCTTTAGTAGTCTAGCGTAAAAGCTTACTAATATCGTAGAGATCCCTAAGGATCCCTATTAGAGCCTATACTATATTAGTATAAAGAAGAGCTAAGAAAAAGGTAGCAAAATATACTAAAAAGTACTTATTACGCCTTTCGGAATACTACTAGTATAGTACTAATTTAATAGCGTTAAAGACGTACTAGACCTCGAAAGGTAAGCCCTCTATAGGGTTAAAGCTAGCAACGGTCGTACGAATATATACTATATACTAAAAATATAAATACGCTAGCGGATTTATATAGCGAGGGCAACGACCCTTTAGCAAAACTACCCCAATTATCTAAGGGAACTCCTCGTTATTAGAAGCGTTAATAGACGTAGGACCTTTGTCTTTCTCCCTATCTTTATACTCTTTAGTCTCGTTAATTAAAGCAACGACTTCTCTAGCTTTAGTACTTATTTTAGCTAGGCAAAACGATAGCGAATAGTAATTAATACGAGATAGAAGGATAGAAGAAATAGTAATAATACGTAAGGATATATAGTATTATAATAGATAGAAGAAGGATAAAGGAGAGAAGTAAAAGAACGCGTCTTATACCTACTAATTCTAGGGTATATATTTTGATTTCTTTATTTACAAAATTATTATATAACCTACAACGCCTAGGGTTAGGCGTTAGGGAGAGGAAGCATAATTATTACGGAATAGGCTTCTTTAAAGCTATTCCTAGATTCTTTGTTATACGTACCGTACTAGTAGCGATTCGCCTCCGATCCGCCCGCGTTTCGCTTATAATTCCTTCCCTACCGTATAAATATTATGTTAGCCTCTTCTACAAGAAAAGGCGTCCTATCCTTTAGCTATAATTCTCTTCAAGAATTAGTCTCTATTCCTATTACAATATATTGCCCCCGCCTCCTCTTAAGAGTCACCTATAGCATTCAGATAGTCGTGCCTTACCTAATCGATAGGCTTACTATCCTACCAACTAGTTCGTAAGACTTAGTAAGAACGTAGAAAGGGTAAACCTATCTTATGCCCCGTATATAAAGCTTGTTCAATATATCTACTTTAGCCTCGATATAGTCCTTTAGTAATATATAATCTTTGAAATCAATGCTATCGAAAGCTTTAGCCTACTTATAATAGAACTACGCTTCTTTACCTTAGAGGAGGGTAGTAGCTTCTCGTATCTATACATTAGCTAGTTCTACGTTCTTGCCTAAATATCTAATTTTAAGCCGAATTGTATTAGAAATACTACTTTCCAACTATTATTAGACAAGGGTCGATACTTAAAGCTAGTTTTGGGCTTCATCGGTCTCTGCTTCATTAGGATCGGGGCGTAGAATATTGTAGTCGATGAGATTATGGAGACGACGAGCTTTGAGGGTACTATATGCCGATTCTCTCCAAGCTTCGAAGTCTGCAGTGTTTGTAAGACGGGTCTCCCACTTCCAAAGGGAGAATTCTGTCGGTTTTGGCAGCTTGGCGGCCTAGTTGGTAACGGTCTTCTTCAGAATGTCCTCCTAGGTTCGTCTTGGCTGCTATGTTTGTGTTGGCGGTTGATTCGCTATGAATAGCTGTTGATTAGCTATAATAATGATGATGCAAAGCCTTTGTCGCTGCTAATGACCTTTGATCGGTCATAGGGTACGGAGGTCGATGCAAGATGATGATGACCTTGATGATGGTCAGAGAGATAATGATGACCTTGATGATGGTCAAAAATATGGAGATAACTCCAAAAATGCACGTTTTCGCGCGCTGGAGTGCGATTCTCGTCACTCCAGATGGGGAAAGATATCAATATGGATAGATGATCATCAATATCGATGGTATTGATGGAATCTGATGAATATTGATAAAAGAGGTGCTCATAACCTGTTGGGAATGATGGCTATGCCTACGAGCAAAGGGGAAAAACTGGAAGGCAAAAACTTATGAAGAGGGAAGAATCTAGCTATGCATAAACCCCCAGCTATATGGAAGCTGGAGAAGGTGGAGAAGCGGTGAGATACTGCCAGTCATGGCCTCACCGCTTTTCCAACATATATCTATTTATATGTCCATATCGGTCAAAAGATCAGTCTCATACGTAGGAGGTGCTCTTGGCAGGTTATTCACAGACTCTTTCTACAAGTAGGGGACGTTTTTTCAACCTAAAACACAGAGCCGCCCGCTTTCTCCCTTCGCCTCTCCCAACCACTTTGGCTGTGACGGTAATGTGGTTGACAAAGAAGTCTATATCTCACTGAGAAAGGCTCGACTGCCTCTATGGACAGTAAATCTAGTATAAAAAGCCTATCTGACCTTCAAGCTGTGAGAGCCTATGATGCATCGATTCAAGGCCATTCAGGCCCGACGTACGGAGTTCAGAATCCAGATTAGCCAATTGTCAAATATCGGATGTCCGGTGGCATAAGGCTCAAGAAAACTGGCCGCTGCTCTACAATTTATAACAGATTGTCACGCGTAAAAGGCGATGGCATGGGTGACAGGGGCCGAAATCAAGGGACTGTGGGTCTAGTACACCAGTCGGTCGCGTTTGAGCCCGCCTGGCCCATAAGCCCAGGATCGTGAGCCAGCCGGGCCAAAGGGCCGTCAACTGGCGACCTGACTGGCTTACTAACACAACAGGCCAGGAAACAAACGCCTACGGTCCGGATTCGATCACAATCTGTGTCTTTTGAAACAAAAGGATCTATTATAAAATACCATACCATCATCATAGGCTCCCATATCATCACTATCCGCCAGGGCACGTTAAGCAGATTTTATGTTCTCTCCACTGGCAGAGAAGTTGCGGTCAAATGCCACAAAAACGATGTTTGCGTCACTCTAGACGGTCGCTCCGAAGCACATCCCAGGAGCAATCTGGCGGAGGTTTTGATCATAAAAATTTGCCTCTTGATATAGTATTCTGGGGGTGCTAGTTAGGTTTGGACGGCCCTAGCGGGTCCTTATCTCTGAAACCACAGCTCCTCGATATTAGACATTCGCGTCATGCGTACGGCTTACTGCGTTAGTGGATTGGCAGAACACTAGTTCTTAGGTTATAGTCATTGTTCTCATGGCCATAGCGTGTAGAATTCCCATGAGCTATTTTACTCTGGTAACCCAGTTTGGACTAGTGGCACTCTGAATGCCGTTGAGAGATACGCTAACCACGTCACGCCAGTCAGCTTTCGGTAAAACTAATTTCCGAATCACCCCTCGTGGCTTAAATAAGGGCATTCATAGAGTGTAGAGCTCCCTAGGTCAGTTCCTGAGCCTCCTGGGAAATGCTACCACGGCTCCCAGAGGTTATAGTCTCCTATAAATGGATAGATGTGTCCCTAGGACCCAAGATAGAGAGCCTAGGAAAGATTTGGCTCGCTCCAGGGAGTGACAGGGACGGTTCCTGGAGGATCTTTAGCTCCCAGAAGCCGGTAGCATGAACCTAGAAGCGATAATCGAAAGGAATAGACGTTTAAGTTTTTCTGGTACATATAAAAAGAGAGAGTACCCTCACTGACCATAGCGCGTGTTGACCAGAGAAGCAGCTAGCTAGGCTCGGACCTGAACAAGACATACATACCCAATTATGCGTAGCAGTGTTAAGAGATTGTAGTACCGCTCATTTTTGTGGGTCTTAGAAACCAGATTCAACGCGTTTTCTCCGCTGCGAATATGAAACAGATACCCTTCAAGAATTGTTGTTGAGGAAGTCAGGTAAGTTGATTTATCCGGGACATATGTTGATCATTGCACACGACGACATTGATGAACGTTGAGCAAACAGAAAAATAATCAACTAGTAGATTATTTTTTATGCTCGTGTTATAATGCGAAGGAAATTTTTTGGTACACGTTCGCTCGTTCAAAAAAAAATCCTATTGATGAGGTGTACCGTCGGATTGTTCTATATGGTATCCATTTCAATCTAAGACACTCAATTCAACATGGCGGATTGTTCAGGCAAAGGTATGTGAGACTACCCTCGCCATACCCATCTAAAAAAGCTAATTGACGGAACAGCATTTATGACGATATGCTTTTTCTAAATGGAATATATGGAGACAAGTAAGGAGAAATGAAGCCCAAGTACATACCTCATCTCAACCACAGGAATGTGAAATTGCCTCATCCCGGGTAGCTCCCACCCATGAACTCATTGGATGGTGTATTCTTTGTCGTACAGTAATATTTAAGATTACGCCATCATTCTATAGTTATCTCTATAGTTATTTCTACATAGAAACCTTTGAATGCCTACAAACTGGGGCCAATCAGTGAATTGTGGGTCGACGGGTTTGTTAGATCATGTGACATGACGAAGGCGGGCTAGGGATCTCTGGGATCGTAATCTCCGCTTTGGAGTCGCGACTCCTCTCTAGCTTTAACAACCAACCCCATCCTGTGTGACCTGGTCTGATTTTACCATGGGTGCTCTCTTATCTCTGCCACTATTGGCAGTGCCCAGTATGGGCACGGTAGGTCTCCCTCCCAGCCGAGTCTCCCGGAGAGCGCTTCGCTGATGCCTTCTCTCCCCGCAGCTCATCACCCTCGGCGGTTCATGCTGCGGAGCCGCCACCTGCTCTATGGTTTGCAGTGCTTGTGGAAAGTTTCAAAACAGGTATGGCACCGCGACGGCTGGGGAAAAAAGGAAGGGGACATGCTAACGCCAATACAGTATGGCAACTCGAATCGCATATGCCTTTGTCCTCCTGGTCAACTCGATTGCATCTTGGATAATGCTCACTCCCTGGGCTTTAAAGAAACTGCAACACTTGACACTCGACTATATGGATATTAAGTGCGATGGGAAGGAATGCCACGGCTGGGTGGCGGTCCACCGTATCAACTTCGGTCTCGGTCTCTTCCACCTGATCTTCGCACTTTTGCTTCTCGGTGTAAAGTCCTCCAGAGATAGCCGTGCCTCATTACAAAATGGCTTCTGGGGCCCGAAGGTCCTTCTTTGGGTTGGATTCGTCGTCATGTCGTTCTTCATTCCCGAAGGCTTCTTCTTCGTCTATGGCAACTACATTGCGTTCTTCTGCGCCATGCTTTTCCTGCTTCTAGGTCTGATTCTTCTGGTGGACCTCGCACACTCTTGGGCCGAGCTGTGTCTGCAGAAGATTGAGGACATTGACTCACGCCTGTGGCGAAGCCTGCTCATCGGGTCGACCCTCGGTATGTACGTGGCTTCGATCGTGATGACGATCTTGATGTATATTTTTTTCGCGAAGAGCGGGTGCTCTATGAATCAGGCCGCGATCTCGGTCAATCTGATCATGTTCCTGATCATCTCGTTCGTCTCGGTCCAGCCGGCCGTTCAGGAGTCCAATCCGCGTGCGGGTCTGGCACAGGCCGCTATGGTAACGGTCTACTGCACTTATCTCACCTTGTCCGCCGTCTCGATGGAGCCTGATGACAACAACTGCAACCCATTGATCCGCTCTCGCGGCACTCGGACTGTTACGATCATCCTGGGCGCGATCGTGACCATGGCCACCATCGCGTACACGACCACACGCGCGGCTACTCAAGGCATCGCGCTGGGATCCAAGGGCGGTCACAACTACAGTCAGCTGGGTCAAGACGATAATGAGCACGGATTGGTCACGCAGCAGCCCAACAGCCGCCGGGAGATGCGCGCCGAAGCTCTCCGGGCAGCCGTGGAGAGCGGCAGTCTGCCTGCCAGTGCTCTGGATGAGAGTGATGACGAGGATGAGTTCGAGACCAGCAGCAAGGATGACGAGCGGGGGTCGACCCAGTATAACTACTCTCTCTTCCACATCATCTTCTTCCTCGCCACGACCTGGGTAGCCACGTTGTTGACACAGGGATTGACTGTCGACACCAATATCGACTTTGCACCCGTGGGTCGAACCTACTGGGCTAGCTGGGTGAAGATTGTCAGTTCCTGGGTGTGCTATGCTATCTATATGTGGACTCTGATCGCACCAGTTCTATTGCCCGATCGCTTTGCTGCTTAGAGTGGTCATGAGTGGACTCCCGCGCGTTCTGAGCGATAGTTTGTTTATGTAACGTACATGGAAGCATTGGCAGGAATCCATTTTATCATTAATTTGAATAAACTAACTAGTTACCTTAGACTGTAGTGCAGTTGACGTAGTTCGGAACTCGTGTGGAGAAGTTCTTGGCGGAGGTTCACGCGTAAAGTGCGACGCGTTTCATCTCCTCCGACACCATGGCATGAACCATGGCCACCATCCAGGCCATCGAGGCTCGCTCAGTGCGTATTTTGACCTCACTGCACAGTTACATGTTGTCTCTGACCAGCATATCCTTCAGGTCCACCAAATCCAATCCGGCCAGGTCATTATTGACCTGTCCTCCGTCGCTAAAGAGCTAGTTGAAAACAGTCTCGATGCGGGCGCAACAATCATCGGTTGGTTCTCTTCTACACATGTATGAGGTCATGTAGCAGCAGCTAACAGTATTTTTCTTTTCCAGAGGTGCGGTTCAAGAACAACGGGCTGGACTTGATCGAGGTGCAGGACAACGGAAGTGGTATTTCACCAGAAAACTACGAGAACGTTGGTGAGCTTGGGATATTGACCTTTGAGATCCTCCGATTACGCATGCTAATAGGGCGTCTTCTCGTCAGCCTTGAAACACTATACGTCGAAGCTATCCTCGTACGATGACCTCTCACGTCTCCACACCTTCGGCTTCCGCGGCGAGGCCCTATCGTCCCTCTGCGCACTTTCCGATTTCCACATTGTCACAGCCAAGGCAGAACAAGTCCCTCGTGCCAACAGACTCGACTTCGAACCATCGGGGAAACTCGGCAAGACGCAAATCGTGGCAGGACAAAAGGGAACCACCGCATCCGTGGAAGGGATCTTCAAGCGACTTCCCGTACGCCGGCGCGAACTGGAGAAGAACATCAAGCGAGAATATGGAAAAGTGCTGAACCTGCTCCATGCCTATGCCTGTATCAGTGCCGGGGTGCGGTTCAGTGTTCGGAATACCGTTGGCAAGACGAAAAACGTCGTCGTCTTTTCTACAAACGGGAACCGCACGATCAAGGAGAATATTGCCAACGTCTACGGAGCCAAGACTCTCTCTGCGCTGATTCCTCTTGAACTACAGCTGGAGTTTGAGCCCTCTTCTGCGACTCGCCGTGCGGGGAGCGGTGGGCAGGTCAATCAGATGGGGGTTCGCGGCCATATATCACGTCCCGTTTTTGGAGAAGGCCGTCAGACTCCAGACCGACAGATGTTCTTTGTCAATTCACGGCCGTGTGGCTTGCCGCAGATTGCAAAGGCTTTTAACGAGGTTTACAAGTCGTTTAATGTCTCGCAGTCGCCGTTTATCTTTGCCGACTTTCAGATGGATACAAATGCCTACGATGTGAATGTGTCGCCAGATAAGCGAACCATTCTACTTCATGATGCTGGGGCTTTGATTGAGTCGCTGAAGACTTCTCTTGCGCAACTCTTTGAGGCGGCGGATCAGACCGTTCCTCAGTCGCTTGTGCTTGGTTGTAAAACACCGACGACCAAGCAGCAAGCATTAGCGTCGCTTCCGGGGTTTGTTTCAGCCAGACAGGTCAATCGGAGCGCTTCTGGAACCCCTGCAGAACCAACTCCGGATGAGGGCGGTGATGAACTTGCTGAAGAAGAGACGGGAGTCTCTCCATCGAGTATGCGGGATAACATGAAGCAATTCATGAGCTCACAAGGCGCCTCAAGCCAGGTGGAGGCCTCATCTCCGATTAAGCCTACCTCTCGTGCACCTCGAGGATCACCGGGTCCATCACTACCCTCGGTTTCTGCAGAGCAAGAGTTGGACTCGACGCCCGTTGAGCCTGCTGATAATAATCATGAACAGCTAGAAGAACAAGCAATGAGACCTCAACAAAAAGTCCAGCCGCCTATGGAGCTTTCTTCTCAGTCACAAGAGGAACAGACACCGGCCCAGCAGTTGCATGACCCTGAAGATACACCCAACGTTGTTCAAAATGCCTTTGACCGCATGCGCCCCCGTCGGTTGCCGGCTGAAATGGCCACTATTAGCATCGGAGACCATACGGTGACATCCATGGTCGGTAGTGGTCTTCCACATAAGCGAACATCTAACTCTGGGACCTCGAGCAAAGAACCGTCGAAACGCAAACGTCGGATCCATACACCATCTCGGCCCAATATATTTGGAAAGCATATGAAAGCCTTTGCCGCCCCGGGGACGCAGGATCAAGAGGATGACGAGGAGGAAGCTGAAGACTCTGCAAGTGAAGTCGATGAAGAGGATGTCGGTGACGAAGCTGAGGGAGAGGAAGATGAGGAGGAAGACTCCGAAGCAGGGCCCGAGGATGTCGAATACGTTCCTGAAGATCATGAAAACCGGCATGACGATAATATTGGGGCCCGCCTTGAAAATAAAACCCCCAAAGAACAACCCTCTGCAGATGGACCTGCTCTCGACGAAGCCGAGAAGAAAGCACAGGAAGACGCGCTTGTCCAGCAACTCATTGAGCAAGCCGAGGAAAAAGCCGTTCTTCCGCACGAAAACAATGCCAGCCGCGCGAATAAAATGAACAAGGGCGCCGCGCATCGCGATGCCACTGTCAACCTCGTCAGTACCGTCGATGCGTCCATGACCCGACTCCAGTCACAGATGACCAAGCTACGGGAAAGCCTTCAGTCATGCGGTGTATCATCCAAAAAGTTCGAGGCCGATCCCGTCGACGGGAAAACTGCTGAAGACCGACTCTCGCTTACAGTGAGCAAGACGGATTTTGTACAGATGCGAATCATCGGCCAATTCAATCTCGGTTTCATCCTCGCTGTTCGACCCGGCGAGAATCACGACGAGCTCTTCATCATCGACCAACATGCCTCCGACGAGAAAATCAACTTCGAGCGTCTGCAGGCTGAGACGGTTGTTCAAAACCAGCGGCTCGTGCGGCCACAGCGACTCGATTTGACCGCCGTCGAGGAGGAAATCGTGCTAGAGAACCGTGCATCTCTCGAAAAGAATGGGTTCATCGTGACAGTCGACGAAAGCGGCAATGAGCCCATCGGACGCCGCTGTCAGCTTGTCTCGCTCCCTCTCAGCAAGGAGGTCGTCTTTGGCTCGCGAGATCTAGAAGAATTGATCGTTCTCCTATCCGAATCTCCCGTCACCAACGAGATGTCAGTGCCGCGACCCACCAAAGTGCGCAAGATGTTCGCGATGCGTGCCTGTCGCTCGAGCATCATGATCGGAAAGACCTTGACTACGAAACAAATGCAGCGGGTGGTGCGCAACATGGGAACTATCGATAAGCCGTGGAATTGCCCTCACGGACGGCCGACAATGCGGCACTTGATGAGTCTAGGACAATGGGAGACATGGGATGAATACGCAGATGAAGAAGGGGAGGGAAATAGTTTGAATGTATGGCGGCAATATGTGGAGGAAGAGTGATGATAACCCCAAGTATATAATTATATCCACCAACGCAACCAACTTCTCGTCTCCTTCTTCTTCCCCTTGACTCCATTCCACAATCCAGGCTGTCCATTCACCCTACTCATTCCGTTCGTCCCATTCCCACCCACATCCCCATCCTCATCCATCTCTTCATGCACATGCTCACCCTCCTTAACCTCAACCTCATCCATCATCTCCTCCAACACCAAAAGATCCCTCTCAATCATCTCCGCCCAATTCTGCACATCCCCAATCTCCTTCAGGCCCTCGCGCGTCTCATCCGCGAGTCCCGTCCACTGCGCATTTTGTTTCGCCAGGCGCGCCGTGTGCTCCGCTAGCTCGCCCTCCTGTCTATCCAGCGCTGCCGCATTAGATGTGATCGTGGCTGCGCGGTCGCGAAGAGGCGCTTCAAGATTCGTGCCGACGGAATGGAGCGTTGCGCTGAAGGCGACCAGGGCTTCTTTCTTCTGTTGTTCTTCGGTGGAGGGTGGTTCGTTGGCGTCTGTCATGGTGGATTCTGGGGAAACCATAGGGGTTTATTTGGGTATATATTGGGGTGTGAAATATAGAGTGAGGATTGACTGGATATTGGTGTCGCTTTTGCGTCTTGAAGATCCATGGATATGGACTCGATATAAATATGCGGAGGCAGATCTGCAACCCCACTTGGCGTGGCGCGCTGTCAGCCTCTCGTTGAAAGCGGCACATGCATAACTAACCCGAGGTCGTTTGGCAAATTACGCAAGGTGAAAATATCTACTAGGAAGATTTGGAAGATAGGTAGATATTAAACACCAGAGATTTTCCTCTCTGGGCATTATCAGATTCGAATGCTATGCTCCCGGGATAGAACGGTTTTATGAACATGAACAACACCAGCATATTCAGGAAAAGAAGACCTGAAGCAAAAAGAAAAAGACACGCCTGAAAAATCCCTCGTCAATGCAAAAAGTCGCTCGTAAAAGAGAAATGAACCCGTAGAAAAACCAAAGGAGGCATTAGTAACACAGGCTCGAATAGAAAATAGGGTGGTTCTAAAGAACTCCCGAAAGAACAGCTTCGGTAGCTATGTGTATGTTAGCAGAGATCCACAGATTGAAAGAAGATGGGAAGAAACATACCAGAGTTGATATACGGCCGCTTGAGGTCCAGGTTCACGCCGAAACGTCTCTCGAGTTCCTGCTTGATGCTCTTCTTCGTCACGGTCATCAGGTCGGCCGTGCGGAGAATCTCACGGATCTCGCTTAGAATGGAGTCGTCAGAGGGCAGGTGGCTCAAGTCTTCCATGCCTATATCCATGTCCATGTGGCGGCTCATCATATCAGACGGTGCGACCGAAAGTCGCGAGCCTGAGTTAAGCAGCGGCAGATCCAGCTGTGAGGCAGGGCGAGAGCCTGGGTGGGGGTATTGATATGGCTGCTGCTGGAAGGGACCCATGTTGGTGCCGTAGGAGTAGCCCGAGACCTCGGAGCGGTCATCGTGCGAGGTCTCCCACATCTCGTTTTGGTACTCCTCCCAGCGCTTCTTGGGGATGGAGGCCGGGTCGAATTTGCCTTCATCGGAGATGACGACCTTGCGGCCTTTTTCTCCGGTGATGACACGCGTGTTACCCCAGGAGAAGTCGTCCATGTTCCAGAAGGAGTACAGGGGTAGGGCGAGCGCGAAGACGGGAAGGGCCAAGATGTAGATCAGCATCCAGCCAATCATTTCCCACTTGCGTCGGATGATGAAGATGAATGCCTGGAGACCGTAGATGACACCGAGAAGAACGAATGAGATCCATGGAAGGTTTCCTGTGTCCGTGACACACCAGTAGATCAAGTAGGCGACGTAGGCCACAGTGACAGGCTGGATGATGGTACTGAGAAGGTCGACGAAGACAATGAAACGCATACTGAAGCAGCAGAAACCGCACAGCTGTTGCAAAGGGATCAGTTCGATCAGGTTATGGACGGTAGAGTTGATCCATCGGCGACGCTGGGATAGGAAGACGGCGAAACTTTCAGGTGCCACAGTCCAAGCATGGGACCGGAAGATGTACTTGGTCTTAAACTTGGGGTGATGCTTGATAAGGAGTGTTGTCAGGTAACGATCCTCACCCAGGTGTAGCAGGTTTTTCATGTGCAGCGTGTCCACGCGGATCTCCGAATATGCTTCAACGATTTCCTTGCTGACGAAAAGCGGCTTGCCGGTCTCCGCTGAGCGGATCCGGTACATACTGAAACAACCAGGCAAGCAAGTAACGGAACCGAAAAGACTCTCAAACGCCTTGGTTAGGTTGTGAGAAATGTAGTACTCGTACACTTGAATCATTGTGACCATGGACGTTTTGGCGTTGGACAGGGCTGTCTCTCCGCAAACACCGATAAGACGCGTATCAGAGAGGAACGCGGAGACGAATCGGGTACCGGCATCTGGTGCAACGACTGTATCGGCGTCGACTTGCAAAATGTACTCGTAGAAAGTTGGATTGACGCCAATAACGTTCCGAATCTGATGATGCATCTCAAGCTCCATGGGGCTCATGGGAAGGTTGTAGTGAACACGGTTCAGGAAGCGCATGAGCACCATCTGGGAATCACGCTTGCCGCGGTTACCCGGCCGAGATACCTCAGATGGCTTGCCAACCTTTACCACAACCAAGTAGGGAACAATGTGGCCCTGGACTTCGTAGAGGCCCGAGTAGACCTTGGCCATGTTGTGTTGCTTCATACCTTCACCCAAACTCTCGAAGCTGAGAGGCTCCGGGTCGATAGTCTCGGGCACACCCAGGATGTCAAGGACGATGCGAGGAGTGGGACGGTCATTGCCCTGACCGATAATCATACCGTCACAAATAACCAGCAGTAGTTTGCGCTTGTCGTCGTAACGCATGCGAGCCATGGAGTCAATAGCACGCCGCAGCGAGTCTTCATCTTCGGTGTATGCAGGCACTTGACAGATGATGAACTTGTCCAAGTTTTCAGGCAAGTTCTTCTTTGAAAATTGCAGAGCAGCAATGAATTTGAAGGTGATAATAGTGCACAGCACGATCGAGATTGCAAGGATGAAGTATCGGGCAAACTCACAGCGGGGAGAGTTCCGCGTATCAACATGACCAACAAAGAACAAGTTGTCAAGACACAGCTGCATCCGCGAGCGCATGCCTGGGTCAAGGTCAAGATTGTTGAAGAGGTCAGTGACGTCGGAGCCAGACTTCTGTTGAAAGAGCTGAACGAGGAGAGGATTCATGTAGTTCGTATTGATGCTGCTGATGGAGACGTTTTTACCCGTTGGCTCACGTGGGATACGGGGTCCCGCAATGTAGTAAGTCATATCGTATACCTTCCCATTGATGCTCACAATGTTGTCACCCTTGGTTGCCAAGGTCTTCATGTACTTGGGAGTATAGCCGACGTAGCCTTTCTTGTAGTTGGCACGCATCATGATCATCTGCTCGGTGAACCAGTCCGGGCGCGAGTCATTGGTCCAGTAACGGAAGTCGTGGTACTTGGCGTTGATATCAAAAGTCGTCGAGCTTGTGGTCTCGGAGGAGTCGTTCAGGTTGGACCGATAATCCAAAGGCACACTGGGGTCGACATGTCCATCTACACCCTGGCACAAAGCCGAAACTTGGATGGGGAAGAGGTTGGTCGCGTCGGTTCCAGCGTAGTTCTGGAGGGCCTTCTGCGGAACGATATCGGGATAGTGAGTGGGCATGAAGTCACCCAGATTGAAGACAACACCACGAATGGCGATAAACGAGGACTGCCCGTCCTTGCCATTGTGCGTGCTGAGTTCTCCTATGGAATATACATGCTGAGTCGGGCAGACTAATCCGGGAAAGGCAACAATCATGAAAACGGCGACTCCACAGGCAAACCAGATGATCATGTTGATTGCGAGCTTCTCACGCCAGGCAAGGCGGACATCCTTGCGTTTCATACGGCCGATGAACTGGATGCAGAAGTCCGGGATGTAAAAGGTCAAGAGATAGACCAGTGCTACCCAGCGTCGGCGAGAGCCTGAGACTGGGATCTCGTCCACTTCCTCCATTTTCTTCTCATTGTTCTTCTCAAGCATCTGTTCTCTCGTCTCAAAATTTCGGAACATGTCGCCAGAGTGGAAGGCAGATGCACCAGCATCAGAGCGGCCATCCAGCTCACGGCTGCCAAAGTACCCTTGTTTTGTTTCGTCTCCATAGATGAAAGCACCGGGTGATTGATCAGCCGGGTTAAGCAGGCGAACCTTGGAATCCAGATTTCCACTGGCGTTGAGTTCGCCCTCATCGGAGCCTGCCATTCCATAAGAAGGGACCACCCGCTCTCCGACTTTGGCGAGATCGGCCCAGCACCTCTCGCTCAGGAAGACGCCGGTGCTCCCCACGCGTGCCTCATTGCTAGGCCATCGTCGTTCGTCCAAGACAACCTCGGACTTTTCTTTATCGCTTCCTACCACAACGTTTCCTATTTCTGCCAGACCAAGGAACTCTGCAAATGGGAGAAAGACGCTGAAGTCGGCATTCCTGAGACGTTGACTGATCTCTGCGATGCCGAAAGTTTGGACCTGCATACGCACACATTTGCTGTCGAACTGGTTTGCAATACGTCGGTCATTGGGTTTGAGACAAATGACAAAGTACGGGTTCAGGTTCGGCGAGCTCAGGCACTTGTTGATGATCTCAAGTCCAGACAAAAACTGGCCTGATGCTCCCTGCGCAGGACCCATCATACCACTCTTTCCGTTGCCTGCGCCGCGCCTGGAGCTGGCCGCCTGGCTGCCGTGATCATCTGCTTCCTCGCTAACGGTACGAGAAGTAGCGGACAGACCAAGGCGAGCTTGCTGGTCATGCTTGCGTCTGGCCATACTGGGCATCCGCATTGGCTTGGAGGAGACTTGCGCCTGCATAATGGCGGTCTTCTCTCGCGGATGGGAAATAGTCTGCAATGCTTCTTGGCCGAAAAGATCGCGAACAAAGTCGCTTTGCGTAGATTTCATCAGGTTCATCAGATCTCCCGAAACTACCTCTCCATTCTCCTCAATCAAGCCGTGGACAGAGTAGTCCACCTCGCCGGCAAAGTGCTTGATGGTGAATGCAGAGCGAGCTTGTGACATATAGCCAGTGGCACTCGCACCGGAAGAGTCGACCGATATAGCCGGGTTCTTGCCGTCGAATCTTTTGTGAACACTTTCGAGGAATTGAGTATCAGATCGCCCACGACGCGTCTGATCATCTAGAATGCTCAGAAGGCCGTTGCCATGCTTCAGAAGTCCGCGAACAGTGTCAACGTTGTCGAAATAGCTGGTCGCGGCCACTGAGATCTCCTCGCGATCCAGAGCATCGGCCTTGCGGTCGAAGAAGGATTGCAGGCAGTAGTTGTAGAGAGATTCCGTTGCCGAATTGTTTAGCAGCTGGTCCAATGTCGACCCGGTCGAAGCTGCCTGAGCGAATCCAGGGAAATCGACGATGGAAATGGTGTTGGCCACGCTATCCTCGGCCGCGCAGATCTTCTGGTTCACAGTCTCGATAACCCAAGTGACAAGGAGCGAGTAGAGAGTGCGAGCAAAGGCATCGGCATTTTCTCTTGCGCCCTTGGGGTCCAGCATGACCGTCACACGCTCGCGATGGATAGTCTTGGTCTTGTAACCGAGGCTGTTCTCCAGGGCATCCACACTCAAACCCAGGAATGCGGCAATGATGTCGAGAGCCTGCTTGTTCTTGACAACCGTGACCCTCTCGCCACCCTCGTGGGAGTAACCGCCACTCTCCTCTGCACCCGTTGTGGTAGACTGCCCTGATGTGAAGTCCAGTTGTCCAATATGAAGAATACTGGCCAGCACTTGGCAGATTTCGGCAATCTCACCCCGAGAAAACTCGAGCTTGCGCAGCGCGGTCTTGAAATGCTGAAAACCATCTGCGTCGTTAACTCCGACCTTCAGCTGGGTGGGATGACCAAGATAACGCCATCGCTTGTGGTTCACCGAGCCCGAAGACAGGCCACCGCCCCTCGTCTGGATGTGAATGGTGTTGTCGAATCCTAGGTGAGACTTTTCGGCAGCGCTTGTACCGGCCAGAAGGTAGTATAGCACATGGAAACTGCGTTCACCGGTGGGCACGGAGGAGAGGTGGCTTCGCTCCAACCGGTAGTCAATGATCTTGCCACCGATAAGGGTGGGATTGACAGAGGAGGAGCCATCATATTGCAGTTCGAGGAAAAGACCGGCCTTGGAGGCTGTCGGGGTGGTCACGGATTTGGTGGTGGTAAGGGTATCGAAAACAAAGGCGGCGTATGAGAGTTTAGAAGAGAGCGGGGTGGAAGAAAAAGACAGAAAGGACGATAGCAGGTGAGAACGAATGGTGGTTTTGCCGGATCCGCTCTCTCCTCTGGTATTCCAAATCAGCTGTAATTCTTGGTGTCTTGCTGTCTGGTTTACTCACAAAAACACCACAGCCTGGTTCTCCGCACGCGCTCCCAATCGAGTAAAAGCACGACGTGCCAAATCCTCCGCTTCCCCGGCGGCGCTGCCTTTCTTTGCACCATCTGGGCCTTTCGTTGCCGAGGTGTACGTATTAAGCGATATTAAAGCCTGGGACGAGAGACGCGCGGTGGGTAAACCGACATGGAAGCTGTGCTGATTAGCATACGATATCTGCAGATCCAGAGGGATTGACATACCGGCTAGCGAGATGCGCTGTCAAATGAGTATCGGATTGGAGATGTGCGGGGAGAGAGGGTAAGGAGGATTGGGCATGGGCTGGAGTGCCGGTAATGTTGGCCGCCATGTTGGAAGTTGATATCCGCACTGAGCCTTCAGTGGGATGAGAAACGAGTGTACGAAGACCACCGATTAGGGTCCTCTAGAAAATCGACTGTGGCACGGAGTGTCGATGTGTCTTGGAATGCGCAGATGAACGTGGAGTTTGGAATGTCCAGAGGAATGAAAGACCCCTAGCAATGGGTCGAGGCAGCGTTCATGGGAGAAGCTGAAACGTGAAGAAGAAAGAGAAACAAGCTCCAAAAAAAAGATAAGAGTGTCTGGGGGATGTGTAGCAGTGTATTGTTACCTTGTAATGCACTAAGAACACTAGATGGACCGAAAATAGACGGTAATCGAAGACGATGGATTGGTGTCTCGGGTATATCCACTTTTTTTCTTTGGTCTTTTTCTGTCAGAACATAGGGTGTGCTAAGACCAAGTTACCGTACTCTAGTTAGTGGAATAGTTCCATCTACTATAGTCACTACTGCTATGTACTACTACTGCTACTATTCTACCTAGGGAATAAACAGAATAATATACCAGCAGCTGCGAAACACCAGAGATTTCAAGCAGATCTGTTTACAGTTCACAGGCTAATCAACCTTGGAAGTACATAAACACGACTCCACTCGAGAATTTGGTTCGGGGTCTGGTCCCTGTTCCCCATCTTCCTCCCTATAACCTGCATTAGGTCTGTACCCGACTTCAACCTTGCATCCCTTACTGTCAATTTCAATCGGCTTCAGACATGTCAAATACAAATAGTCTTTGGAACCCACTATGGGCAAATCTGGCCTAACAGAGTGCATCGATGTCCTTGTACGGAGCTGCATACTCTGTACTCCGTAGACTGGGGCTGAACTAGGGGTTCGTGGCTGAATACTTCTGACCGTATGAGTGACCTAGTCTTCTCGGTATTCCTGGGTGGCGAAATGGTAACATACTCAGTATGTACACCCCTTTGTGAGACATCCCAAATATAGCAGCTGATTTAGACCGGTCGAGAGCCCCATTCGGGATAGCCTGATTGGGTCGGGAGTATATGCTACGGGACCCTGACAGATCTAGTCTAGGGTGAACAACAAGTAAATATCGTAGAATTCAAATAGAGTATGTATCTGGATATTCTAATGGGATGACAGTTATGAAAAAGAGTGATATCCTATACTTTATCCGCCTACTCTGTACCCCTAAATCTCATGGTGCAAATCTCCGAGTGTGGTGGCCCCTTTCATAATTTGTGAAGTGTAAAAGCTTGTCAATCCTGAGATGATCACCAGATCGACGGTATTTTCCCCCGTATTCTGTTTCTGTACTTCGTATTTTTTCCAATCTGTTCTCCCCACGCCCATTACTTTCCAACGACCTTATCTCCGTTTTTCTCTCTCCTGTCAATTTTCTTCTGCTTCATTTGTTTCCTCCCCCTTAACTCTCCCGTCGCTCGCTCAATTCGTCGGAGTAAACACACTGGGAAACTCGCTTTGTTGTTACGCCGACCCATATACTCCATTCCCAACAAGCTCCATACGCGATCTGCGATCTGTCACTGCACCTCAAAAAGTTCTCCCCCTCGATGCTGGTGTGGTAAGCTTCACACTGGGAACTCAGTGACCAGTGACCAGTGACCACTGGGACCGTTCTCATACTCCAGGTTCGCCATGTCGAACCGCTACTCGGCCCTTTCCAACCAGTCCGCCGGCTTTTCAGCTGGACCTCGGCCGTCCTCGCAACATGCAACCCAGGTCTCAACCACCACTCTGCTAAATGCTCTCCATTCTTTTTACCATGCCGGTCAACCATACCAGCTGGATGCGGGCACTAGCTTGGTGGTGAACACTTGGGTGACTGCGGCCACAACCCTACCCGATGGCCGCAATGGTGCGACTGTTGACCGTGATATGGCCGTCCGGGCCTGGGAACACGCCCGGAGGCGAGCAGAGGATGGCTGTGTGGTTCTTTGGTAGGACCGTGCGAACATTGCATATGCTCAGAAAAAACTCCGCTAACACTGTCCTAGCTCACTCCACCAGTCGACTCCGTCACTGCTGGAGCCTTTCATTGCGGCTCTTCCAATCTCCACTCCGGAGGTGACATTGACTGCCCTAGCCGTTCTACGGCCCTTCCTCTCCGCAGTCACCTCCTTTAACCCTTCATATTCTTTGCACTCCGCCCTATCAGCTTCCTACACATTGACGCTTCAGGGGACAGTGGTCGGGCTTTCTCTGGCCCTGTCAAGCTCCGGCGTCAATGTGCGCAAGGGTCTACTAGAGATCCCCAAAGAGTCGGGATTCCGTGCATTCGATGCTTTTTACTACCTCCTGACATCTGCCTCCACCCCCGCTGAGCGCGAATTCTTGGGTTTGCAAGATCCTTCGGCTTATGCTCTGCTCAACCGGTCTGGGACCTACTCACCCCCGTCCTATCTGCCTACCGCCGACGATGCAGCTTCGGCTGAGGATTTCAGAGCCCACTTGAAGGCCATTGGCATCAGAGGAGCCGCGCAGCGAGGTTTGCTCTCTGTTCTTGCAGGCCTGCTCAAGCTCGGTAACGCAACTGGGCTGGAGGTTGACCAGGAAGAGCTGGAGGAAGTCTGCGAAGATGTAGGCGGTCTTTTGGGCGTTGACCCTGAGGTTTTATTGCACAAATGCTCTACCGATGAGCGCGAGGTCCTGATTGCCGGCATCTACGAAGCTCTCGTGGACTGGGTCATCAGCAAGGCGAACGAAGCCATTGCAGCTGATATCCAGAGTGCACTGGAGAATGACTCCAGCAATGGCGGTGCAGGCGCGGCTCATATCGCCAACGAAGACACCGTCGGCCTAACCGTGATTGACATCCCACGCCCAGCTCTAGGCAAAGCAATCGCAATGAGGGGCATCTTTGACGATGGCCTTGGTCTCAATGCTGAAATGAAGGAGGACGGGATTACCATCCCACCTATCGGTCAGTCCGTCATCAACGAAATGCACACGGCTGTGAAACAGGTCGAGGCGGATCTTGGCGTTATGACCGGTGCCGCCGGGCGGGAGCGTGAATACGAACTCGACAGACGTCAAGGGGTATTGGAGAAAGTTGGAGTGGAAGCCGAGGCAGATTCCTTCTTGCGAAAGTTATTGTTCCCGGTTGAGACTGAGGGCATCTCTCTCGGCAAGCGTGGACGCTTCGACCTTCCCACGATTCTCGGTAGCAGCCGTGTCTGGTATCACCTGTCCATCCATCCCACTGATGACCTGCCCGGTCAGCTCAGTGTCTCCTCTGCGGCCTGGTCCGCTGGCGCCGTGTCACGCCAGTTGCGAGATTGGCGACTCCCTGAGTGGGCCAACCGTCGTCTCAAGCAGCTCGATTTCACTGCCGATTTCGATGTCGAGGAGTTCGTTGGTCGCTATGAACGACTTGGTTGCATGGAAGGGCGGGATGGCGTCGAAAACTGGATCCTTGAGAGGGGCTGGAGTAACGGCGACGCTGTCGTTGGCCACCAACGAATCTGGATGAGAGAGGGTGCATGGTGGGAGGCCGAGTCTATGGTCGATCTGAAGCCCGATGGGATGCTCCAAAATCCTTTCGGCTATGGCGCTGCCGTGTACGAGCCCGGCTTCACTCCAGATGGCCAGCTTGTGGGTGAGGGCACCAATCTTTTGGGCAGCCAAAACGATCTCATGCAACAATCATTGATGGCTCCAAGTGTCATGGGGGGTGCCAAGTCCATTGCTCCTAGTGCTCCGTACACCCATGCTGCCAATCCCGGTGACTATGGGCTCGGTCACAAAGGTGATGACAACAAAGGAGATATTGCCTATTACGACGACTATGGCCGCTATCTTGGTGACCTCGATCCCGAATTCGGCGACCCGAAGCACATTGAGAAGAAAACTATCACTTTCGGTCGTCGGGCGTGGACTGCTTTTGTCTGGGCCCTTACCTTCTGGATCCCGTCCTTCCTGCTCCGCTATGTTGGTCGCATGAAGCGCCCAGATGTACGAATGGCGTGGAGAGAGAAGGTTGTTTTGGTTTTCCTCATCTTGCTCTTCAACGCGGTTGTCTGCTTTTATATCATGGCCTTCGGTGATCTCCTCTGTCCTAACAAAGACAAGGTGTGGAATAACAAGGAGGTCAGCTGGCATACCCAAGACAACAACTTCTTCGTTAGCATCCACGGCCGGGTGTACGACATATCCAAGTTTTGGCGACAGCAACACAGTGACGACGGCACCGACACAAGTTCTTCCAACATGAAGCCCTTTGCTGGCTTGAACATGGACGCCTATTTCCCTCCGCCTCTCACCGTGTACTGCTCGGACTTTGTCACGAAGGACTATGTTAATTTGCAGAATAACGACAGCAGTGCCGTCTTATACCCGACCGCCGTGCATTCATCTGGACCGTACCTCCAACCGAATCCATCTACGGCCCTGCACAAAATAACTTGGTATCAGGATATATTTCTGCCCAAGATTTCCAACTACTACAAGGGCGAGCTGGTTTGGACGAGAGATACCGTCAAAAAGCAAGCCAACAATGACCAGCGGTACTGGGTCATCAAAGATCAGAAGGTATACGATCTCACGGACTATTTTCACACTGTCAGTGTGATGAACAACATCGACACCTACGATTTCTTACCAAGCTCTGTGACCACACTCTTTAAAGACAACATGGGAAGCGATGTGACAGACATGTGGCCGGATACGGAAGATTTTCGGAAATCTCAGACGTGTCTGGACTATGTCTTCTACAAAGGCAAGGTTGACTTCCGAGACAGTCCTAGGTGCACGGTCAACAACTGGATTCTTCTGTCTTTTACCATCCTGATTTGTTGTGTCATCCTTGTCAAGTTCTTGGCGGCTCTGCAACTGGGGTCTAAACGCCGGCCGGCGCCCCAGGATAAATTTGTCATCTGCATGGTCCCCGCTTATACCGAAGGCGAGGATGCCCTTCGGAAGGGTCTGGACTCCCTCACTGCCTTGCAATATGACAACAAGAGGAAGTTGATTTTTGTCATCTGCGATGGTATGATTGTTGGTGGTGGAAACGATCGGCCAACACCCAAGATCGTTCTCGATATCCTGGGAGTGGACCCGAAAATCGATCCGCCTGCGCTGCCTTTCAAATCCATCGGCCAGGGCAGTGATCAGCTCAACTATGCCAAGGTTTACTCTGGTCTCTACGAGTACGAGGGCAATGTCGTGCCCTATATCGTGGTGGTCAAGGTCGGCAAAGAGTCCGAGCAGAGAAAATCTAAGCCTGGTAACCGTGGTAAGCGAGACTCGCAAGTGCTTCTGATGCATTTCTTGAATCGTGTCCACCACCGTGGCCCCATGTCACCCATGGAGCTCGAGATCTTCCACCAGATCAACAACGTCATTGGTGTGGACCCGGAACTGTATGAGTACTGCTTCATGGTCGATGCCGATACCAGTGTCAAGGAAGATTCGTTGAACCGTCTAGTGGCAGCTTGTGCTGCAGATGCAAAGATCGCCGGTATCTGTGGTGAGACCAGCCTCCAGAACGAGGAGCGCAGCTGGTGGACCATGATCCAGGTGTACGAATATTACATTTCGCATCATTTGTCCAAGGCATTTGAGTCACTCTTTGGCAGTGTTACTTGTCTTCCTGGATGGTAAGTTTCTGTATCGAGTCTTGCATATATGCCACCCCTCACTAACCATTATCTAGTTTCACCATGTATCGTCTTCGAACCGCGGACAAAGGTCGGCCTCTGATCATTTCGGACAAGGTCGTTCAGGAATACGCGGATATCGACGTCGACACACTCCACAAGAAAAACCTGTTGTCTCTGGGCGAGGACCGATTTTTGACGACTCTCATGACCAAGCATTTCCCTTCCATGCGATACAAGTTTATCCCCGACGCCTACGCAAGCACAGCTGCTCCTGAAACATGGAGTGTGCTCGTGTCTCAGCGTCGTCGTTGGATCAACTCGACCATCCATAATTTGGTGGAGCTGGCAGCTCTCAAGGATCTCTGTGGTTTCTGCTGCTTTAGTATGCGCTTTGTCGTGCTCGTGGATCTCCTGGGAACAGTAATTTTGCCTGCTACGTGTGTCTACTTGGGATACCTGCTCTATCGCGTCGGTAGCCACACTGGTCCATTCCCATTGATCTCGATCATCATGCTTGCAGCTATCTACGGTCTTCAGGCGATCATCTTCCTCGTTAAACGTCAGTGGCAGCATATCGGATGGATGATCATCTATCTCGTTGCCTTCCCCATCTACAGTTTCGTCTTGCCTCTATACTCGTTCTGGAAGCAGGATGATTTCACGTGGGGTAGCACTCGCATTGTGATCGGTGAGAAGGGTGATAAGCGTGTCATTGCGGTGGAAGATGAGGCCTTCGATCCTCGCAGCATTCCTTTGCAGCGCTGGGATGACTACGCGCTGGCCAACAATCTTCCTGGTCGCCGGGGTGAACTTGGTGGCAGCCAAGAGAAGGTCCACTATACTGGCCGTTACATGGATGACATGACTATGGAGATGGACGACATGCACTCGCAGTACTCGTCGGTCAAGCCAGCCTCCACCATCTTGACCGGCTTCCCCGGCCAAGGCCGTCAAGCTGGTCCATACATGCCTCCGCAGTCACCGGCACCCTTCGTTGGTGGCAATGTGCCCGGAAACCGCAACTCCCATATGTCCAACTTCTCCCGCTACACCGACTACCCTCAGATGAGCGGTGGCCACCCTGCCGCTTCTCGGCCCATGTCCGTTGCCAACCTTGGCGGTTACCAGGATCACCCAGGCCACCAAAGCCGCCACAGCCTTGGTGTGGTGAGCACTGACAACCTGCTCGCCTCGCGATCTCGCAGTCCTCTGAACCCATACCCCCCTTCACGACCCGCTAGCACCGCATTTGACTTCCGTGCCAGTGGGAGTGGCCCCGACGAAGGGTCCATTACGGAAGCCATTCGCGCATGTCTGGCCGAGGTTGATCTCGACACCGTCACCAAGAAACAAGGTAAGTCTCCTCATGGCTCTCTATAACCTTGCAAGTAACTGACAAGTCTCAGTCCGTGCCCTCGTCGAACAGCGTCTCCAGACCTCTCTCACCGGTGACAAGCGAGCCTTCTTGGACCGCCAGATTGACCACGAGCTGGCCAACATGTGATCTGGCAATACTCATTCGCGCTTCTAATCCTTGTAATATGCATATCTACAGCGCATCAATTTTTTGAAAATATACTTTCGGCATGTCTGGCGTTTTACGGGATTGGGTCCCACTCTGTGGTTTTATTTGAGCCTGCACATTGAGCGAATCGATATTACCGGGTCCTGAGGTCTCCGGGCTCGTATTTTTAATGAGGACGAAGCAATACGAAGCAACATTCTGGTTTCATACTGGTTTTTTGAGTCTATCCGCGTACTACATCTCGTTCTTCGGCCAGAAGTCTGACACGGCGCCTACCTAGGTAGCGTTGGCTTCAAGACAATATCGTCTATAACATAGTTAATAAAAGGACTGTTCCCAAGATGTTTTTCGGGTCTTGGGTGCATAAGCTCTTACATATCTACACTGGAGTTTCGTTCCAGGTCGCAGCATGGCCAGGTATCGCGTAGACTTCCCTCAAGACTCACTCACAGATTAAGATACAAGTATGTTCAGAGGACGTCAGGACCTCGTTGCATTCGCAGCCTCTTAATCCGTAAGATACTACTACCTATGTACCTAGGCAGGACCATTCACTCACCTTTTGAGACCCGGGAGCCCACGGAATCAACTTTAGCTTCGGTGGAGAGAATTCAAAAACTTCTTCAGGCCCTTAGGTCCATGAGCCTGCACATGCTGATAGTAGTAATCACTAGCAGCATCCATAATAGCCTTCACCTTATCAACAGGAACCTTAGGCTTGCGATCAAACGAGTACAACCCATTAACCTCCTGCTCGATATCACACCTACTAGTTGTCAGTAATCTAAGCCCCCTGTTCAAGGACAAATCCAACTTACAGCTGCGTGTACACCAGACCACAGGTATGACCACCCTTCACGACACCCATGACCAGCTTCTCGAAGCGCTTCAAGAAGTCTTCTTGGTCTGTGGCTGTGGTGTATCCCCAATCACGTTCACTAGCTTTAGCATCCTTTGCTGGGGCGATGTTGACGCCGCCGAACTCGGAGCAGATCACAGGTGCGCCTGCTTTGTGCTGGGCACCTGGATCCAGGAGTGTGTGGCCTGAGAAACCGGAGTATATGGACTTGGTGAACATCTCGTGGCCTCCTTTTGGAGCTAGGATGCCTCCTTCCATTTTGGAGCATGTGGCTGTTAGCTCGGGAGAGTCGGTGTAGTCGTGGTATGTGGTGAGGTCGGTTAAGACATGTTCCCAGCCGCAGTTGTCGTTGATGGGACGGGTTGGGTCTAGTGTTCTATGTTCCTTTAGTACTTCAATGCTACCTGATTCGGTGGGGTTCGAACGTACTTGGTCAGGTAGTACAGTGAACGTATATGGTTGCGCTGGTCAATGTTGTCTTTTAGAGAGGTATAGGCCCAGCTCTCGTTGTTGGGTGTCCAGGTGATGATGCACGGGTGATTGAGATCTCTCTTGACAGCCTCGGTCCACTCGCTGTTCATTCTTTCGATATAGTCGCTTCCGAACTCGTAAGCGTTTGCCATCTCACCCCATACAAGGAAACCCAGCCTGTCGGCCCAGTAGTGGAATCTGGGATCTTCGACCTTCTGGTGCTTGCGACACCCATTGAATCCCACTGCCTTTGCCATCTCAATATCGGCCTTCAAAGCCTCGGAAGAAGGAGGCGTCAGACCTGTCTCGGGCCAGTATCCCTGATCCAGGAATAACATCTGGAAGAGAGGCTTGCCATTCAGTCGGAAAGTACCATCACCAGTAGCCCAGGAGAGACTGCGCATGCCGGTCGTAGTCTCAACCTCATCAACCACATTTCCAGAAGCATCATACAGACGCAGGATCAAGTCATAAAGAATCGGATGCTCCGGCGACCAAAGAGCCACGCTACCATGCCAAGCTCCATCAATATCAAACGGTACTTTCCTCTGCAACTCCGCCGCATTGGGAACCTTCATACTCAGATTCACAGCAGCCCAGTTCCGCTCTGCAGGGAGCGAAACCCTGTGCTTGCCAACCGGGCTACCACCTAATCTCGCCTCAATCTCAACGCTACACTCGGCTCGTGCCCTCCGACCAGAGACTTCAATATGAGCATGAAGCTCTCCACGCTCAATATCATCCGACCGGAGAACAGTCCCACCACTACCACAAGTCAATCGCATAGCAGGCACACTCTCCATCCAGACAGATTGCCAGATACCACCGGTGGGAGTGTAGAAGATACTTTCCGGAACAGGCTTCCAGAACTGCTTCCCGCGCGGCTGGGCCAGGTCATACGGCGAGTCTCTGACGCGTAGGGTCAACCGGGCTGTCGTGGCATCAGAGAATGCATCCGTGACATCCACATCGAAGGGGACATGGCCGCCTCGGTGACTACCGACGAGGCTACCGTTCGCCCAGACGGAGCACTCGTAGTCGACGGCGCCGAAGCGGACGAGGAGTCTGTTTCCGCGACCTCTTTCGTCGTCGGTGCGGAGATCGTTCATTGTACGCTCGTACCACATGACCTCGTGGGCTTCGTAAAGGTTAATACCAGACGCGGGAGTCTGAAATGCATAGGGTACTTTGATCTCTCGCTTTTGATTTTCGTCTGCTTGATCTGGTATGCCATGGTGCTGCCATCGTTGCACTAGACCTGTATCGGTGTCGTCGAAGATGAAGTCCCATGCGCCGTCAAGGGAGACCCAGTTCAGGGCTTTGCGCTGGAAATCGGGGCGAGGGTAAGATGTAGTCATCTTGGGATACCTAGGTAGTTTCGGTTATGATATGTGTAACTATTGCAAAAAGTATGTGAAAGTGTTCGTCTTATGATGTTCGACCCCACGTTACTACGTCAGCGTGGAGACTCGTTGAACTAAGGTTTATGACACGGAAATCGTCCAAAGTCAAATCTCATTTGATGGGGATATCAAAAGAGTACTGTAAACATCGACTCAACCAATAACAAACTCCCGCGAAACCCAGACTGACCCTTGGTATCATGTCGAGTATAGACGACTCAATCTCTTTCCTCCCATGCTCACTCAAATCTCAAACAAATCATGAAAAACACAAAAGAGGGAGGGGAGAGAAAGAAGAGAAAAAAAGGTATCACGTCCTCTCCCTCTCCAAAGAAACACAAAAACAACAAAACAAAAACAAAGGAACGGTAAATTCCGCTCTATTTCACCCAGATCTTGGATATCTCGTTTTCTTTTCTGACGCCTTTCATTGCTTGCGTTCCGTGGTATCAATCAACAGGAAAATCAAAGACTAAATAAGTCAAAAGACAGAAAACCGAAACACACTCGCTGGAAACAAATCAAAATCAACCAAAAGGGTATACTGCTGTAAATGGATATTTTGGGGTTTAACGCGGTGGCCCAATCGGAGCCGGGTATCCAGAAGTAGAATTCGATGTGCTAGGGCGACCGCTGTCAAAAGAGGCGCGCGGGTCATGCTTGGGCGTCAGGTCACCAGGCGCGGTGCCAAAGGGAAACTTGGCGTCGAAGCGCGTTGGCCAGCCATTGCTGTTGCTGCTCTTGTGACTGTGCGAGCTCCCCAGAACCGGCAGGTCGTCTTCGGGGAGGTTTACCCCGGAGTCATTCCACGGGTTGCGGTACCCACTGTCCCGCGATTCCATCGAGACCAGCGATGCCTTCGAGGCATTGCTCGAGGCATGCTTGAAGAACGAACCCGGCGATCCCGAGTGGTTCTTCCGGCCGATGAACGAGGAGAACGACGAGATGCTTCCGGGCTTGCGGAGACGCTCAAAGATCGAGCCGCGCTCGCTACTCTCGTCGGCGAAGCTAGGTCGCGTGGGCGAGTCAGTCATGAGCGGGGCCGGGGCATGCTGCAACAGCTTCGAGTCGAAGAAAGGCAGCGACTCCTCGAAGGAGTCCGACTTGGGGCGGGGGATCGCTCCTTTGACGGTGTTCGCATTGAGACCATGAGCAACGAGGCGAGAGATCAGGAAGTCGATGGCATCCTTCAGACCCCCAGCATTGTTGCGGGTATATCCGAGAACCACACGATCCTCCGGGCCAGGGTCAGGCGAGGATGAGCCAGAGCCGGACCCGGAATGGGAGCCTTCCTCCTTGGCCGGAAGATCGGCAGTGGTATCGACATTGATATCAACCTCGTACTGCTCCTTGAGCTTGGTCCGAACGTCCGCCATAAAGTCGGGAGACTTGAAATAACCCCGCAGCTCCGCGGAGCTTTGAAAGTGGAGCTCATGGCTCTCGGGAACCATGCCGAGCAGAGCATCGACAGCTTGAGGGACCTGGTACTCGGGGCCGGAAATGGTCACAACATCACTGGCGAGCTCAGTGCTAGGGAACTCAATCTTGCAGTTCCACTTCTTTTCCAGCTCGTCAATCTCCGTCATCCGGGCCAATAGCTCGCGGTGGTATAGGCGGTTGATGACGACTCTCTCCGAGACATACTCGGCATCAACCTTCTCGACCATATCCATGATCTCCTGCTTGACAAGGTCCAGGCTCTGGGCATTGCGAGCAGGAGTCCGGCAGATCACATTGTCAACCTTGATGTCGTCATCTTCCTTGCCCATTCCACCACGGTCCATGGCGTTGGAGAACTTGACAAAGACCGAGTATTTCTTCATGATCCGCTGGATATGCTGTCCGCCGATTCCGATGATTCGCTTGTGGTACTGGTCGGGGACATGGAAGGAGATTGAAGCGGGCATTTCCTGCTCGACCAAATCCAGACCGTTCTTGGTAGACTCGTATTGATTGCCGCACACGTCGATATAGAAGTTGTATTCGTTAAAGCCGTCAAAGATAATCTGTACGTTGCCTTGGTGGTTGTTAGCGACCCGTCGGCAATAAAATTTCCATACTACAAGAAAACTCACTCTGGCCCATGATCTTGTTGATCTTGCCATTCTTCTTGCCACTGACAAACTCCTTGTGCTCGTTGGCCAGTTCAATCTTGACCCGCATTTGGTATTGACTTCGAGTGACGAAGGGAATCTGGTTGACAACGGTCATGGCAGCCTTTACGGCATCGTCGGATCCGTTGATGGTGAACGTCAAGTTATCGAAGCTGACCTCGGCTTCTGAGTTGGTACAGATATCCGAGAGCATTGTTCGCACATCGGCAGTGGAAGGGGCACGAACGCCGCCCTGGACGGGATCAGGCATGATGATCCACCATGAGGCGCTATAGAATTGTCCGGCCTAGAATTGTAAATAATCAGCCGATACTCACAATACGCATATTGTAGTGCCAACATACCAAAGCCATGATCTCCCGCACAGTTCGCTCGACATGCAGGACCTCGGTGCCTTGAATCCGAACAAGACCGCGCTGGCTGCCCAGCTGCGGGAAGAGGACATAGGAGCCGTTCATCTCCATAACCTTGCGAACCTTGTCCAACCGGTCGAGCAGGATGTTGTCGATCTTGCTCGAGTTGACCACAACGTCCTTGACATAGATTTTGACTCCCATGACCAGCTCTCGAAGCTTTTGCTTGGCCCGAGCAATCTGTTCCGGAGTCTCTCCCGTGATGTACACCTCGTCTTCGCTTCGACGGTTCGCTCCGGGAGGGGTATAACCAAAAATTCTGGGAAACGGCGGGGGGAAGTAGATAGCGGTGCCCGTCGCAGCTTCGATGAGCTTGATGTTCTTGCGGGTGCGGCCACAGACCAAGGTGTGCATGGTCAGCTCTAGCTTTATGGCATCCACATGGCGTCTCAGCTATTTTCATGTTAGTCCGGCAGCCATTCATTTCCAAACCCACACAAGTAAAACTCACAATCTGATCGATCATGATCAGAACCCGCGTCTTCGCATGTTCGGAGCTTTCCATGTCACCGTAGATGGCGACTCGGAAACGGTGCTCCAGGCCGCTATCAGATGCGTAGCCATAAGAAGAAACAACCGCACTATCCGCATCGTGAAGTTTGGGCGTCAGCAGGAAGATGTCGGTGCCGGTGTAGGCGGCCAAGGTGTCCATGTGCTCGAGCACACTGGCCCGAATGCCCTTGGGGGATCCGTCCATGATCAAGTGCATATCCACGTCGACGGTGGCGCATCGCTGGTAGGTTGGCGAAATGTTAGCAAGGGATGACCTCAAAGCACCATACCCAACGGTGCGGGTGTGGAAAGAAAAATTTCAACCACGTACCAGCATGATGGGGGTCTCATTCAAAATCTTCGCCCGCATCTTCCGCACTGTCTCTCCATCACCAGTAACGCAGACATTGGTCACGAAGCCGTTCGGTCGCCGTTGTAGCGACGGCGAGGCCTTGGGTTCCGAGGTTGTCAACGAGGCCTCGACCCGTCCCCCACTACTTTCCGTAATCTGCCGGCATAATCTGTGCAAGCCCTCGACATTGCTGGTGTGCACCGGCAGTTGGTGCACGGGCGTGCCCTCTGGCGTCCCTTCGGGGAATGTCCAGCGCTGCAGGGCGCCGGGACTGGCGTGGAGCACGTCCTCGACGTCCGGACCGGCTAAGGCGGCGGAAAATGGGATGTTGAAGGATAAATTGACGGTGGGATCGATACTCGTCGGAGGAGTCATAGGCGGAGCACCGTGTGGCCGGCGAAAGGCCATGTCGGTGTGAGGTCTGGACATTCCGAAAGTCGGCGTCATTCGTTCCCAACCATGACGGGCCTGGCCCGTGAAGTTGGATATCTTATGCATGGCCAGTATTCGGGGGAGGATTTCACACTCTCGCCCCTATGGTATTGAGGGGAAAGAGGGAGAAGAGTTTGGGAAGGAAGGGAAGGTGGAGTGGAAAGGTTCCGGGTCTCGACAGGGATAGGAATGGCGCTGTGTGGGCGTTTCGGGAATGGTGGAAACGAAGATCGATCGATTGGGGGGGAACGGACCAACTCACCGGGGCATAAACCAAGTAATCGAACAGAACATAAAATTCAAGGAACCTATAGAATTATTCAGTTGACCGCGGAGGTTCAAATGGTAGGTAAATAATGGTAATATTAGTGTTCATGTTAATGTTAATGTTAATGTTAATTGTAGACGAGCCAAGTGTCGTCAGCTGTGCGGGTCATTCCAAGGCGATTCCAGCTGGCCCTACGGAGTATATTTTGGCCTTAGATAGTACCTAGGTACTGAGTGATGAATGCCTCCCCCTATTCTTCGAATGTTTAGTATCCTAGGTTGAATAACTATAAATTATAACTGTGCATAATTAGTTAGTCAAGCTCTGGTAGAAAAGAGTCTCCTTTTCTGGTGCAGGAATCCACATTTCAGCACTGCCTCCCTCGCAAAGGAGGAATGCCGCCGATCCGAGGGAATGTCCTCGCAGGCGTTTCTTTCTCTATCAGTCAGAGCGCTGATCGGTTCTATACTTTATACTAGATCTCTAGTTAATCCAACTATGAATTCTTCTCAAGCGAGGGTCACGTGAACGGTGCACTTGGTCTGGACTGAATCTGCTGTTTTCTGTTTCTGTTTTCTAATTTCTGCTCTGCTCTCGGCTGTTTGTGGCCCCAAAATCCCAAGGTTCAGCCCATGAATCTTCGGGATCCGAGTCCTTCCGCATTTCTGTATGCACGTACTCCCCGAACGGCGCGCGGTTCCCTCATAGGTTCCGGGACGTACGACGCACGTATCTGAACCCCCGGGTCCACTCTCAGGGAAGCATGATGGAGAAGTGATAGGAGAACCCTGGCCCGGTAATCCGGACGCGCCGGGCCTGTCAACTCCGCGAACCCGTCATCGTGGATCGTGGCAATACCGCTGATGCCTGACTTCTGCCACAGACATCCAATAATCGGCAGGAATCAGTGATGTGCGGTGACTGTACTCCTTTCTCCGTACAGGATCCTCAGGACAGCTGCGACAAAAGTACCCATGTACTATAGAGCTGGGTGTAGGACGGATTTCCCCAAGTGGTCGACGTCATTCTCTCGTATAGGCCTGAGGTGGGTCAACCGCGCAGCTTGTGAGGCCTCGATCTCTCAACTCCAATTCCGACTGGATGGACCATATAGCCTGCTTTGAAAGCTGACTGCAGGTGTCGCCACTCTGTCCCCGGTTCTGGGGCCCAGAATGCAGTAGTCCGTACTCCGTACCTTGGGAGAATTACTTTCAAAGTCAGTACCTTAAGGTGTTCACCCTTCTTTCAAGCAACGGGTCTTCTGTGGTTGTTGAAGACGGCCGATTTCGTAGATTGAGGAGTCGACTTTGGGAGTAACTAAACCATGACGGCCATAGACAGGAACGAAAAGGCGTGGTGAGCTGAAGGAAAAAGTCTTTTAAGCTTGCTGAGAATGACATTCAAGAGCTCTTAGCTCACAATATCACTACCTAATTACACCGATGTTACCCAGCATTTATATAAATTGGCCCTGTGGAAGTATCAGAAAGACATCATGTCAGGTCCCATGGCACCAATTATGGCTCACAAATGAATAAGAATACTAAATCAGAGCATTGCGAAAATCAATGGCCAATTGTCACTACCAAGGTACCAAAAGCCTAGATTTTATTGCCCCAAAATGCCCCCCTTGACACAACCAACTCGAAGATACCCTTCGAAATCTTCATCACTCTGTGTCGAATATTTTGCCCCCGGGCACAGTTAACAATTCCGTTTAAGCGATGAGCTTCTCACAGAAAACCGTTCCATCGACCGGCGTTTGGGTGGCCGGATCGACCACACACAAATGCAGCCGATACACCACTGGCTGCTCATTGACGAGTCATGGAAAAGAGGACGGAAACCTCATCGCTGAGATAATACTGCGCTCCCCTGCAAAGGATACAAGGTCCTCAAAGGCACCCCGAGCGATTGACGCGCCAGTCGGTTCCTTGGGATTGCTGTTCCCAACCACCCGTGTAGGCCACTATAATAAACTGAAGGCTTACTTGTTTATGCTATTATCTTGGTATTCGCTCTGACAAGAGATGCTAGCTCTGGTATATCTGGAATCCACCCATTGGCGTAACTTCGCCAGAGAGAAACCTCAGCACCAATGTGACGAGGTACATCACTCCAGTTGTCGAGAACGAATGGTTTGACACTGACCATTGTGTGTCGTGTATCCTCGAGCCTGCCCAGGTGTGCAGCTAACGGTGATTAAAGATGGGGTGTTAATTATCACTGGATATTCAACTCCATACCCGCGAGCTTCCAAAATGGGTGAAATGGAAATTGATATTGCACCAAGTAGGTTGCGAGGCCGGGATTGCTATAGAGAACTTGTGAATGGTTTCTAACTATGGTATCAATTCATCAGGAATTAAATTCTCGTTAGGTCGAGACCTTTTGATTATTCGGATAGATGCGCCAAGGCATGCAGATATGCAGATCACGATGCAAGTAGAGAAAAGCTCATCAGTAGTGCTGCGGAACATGCTGAACCGGCTCAACCCCACCGTCCAACGCCATACGTTTTCCACCATCGCCTTCGAAATACCGTCGCTCCCGAATGTAGTATGGACGCTCGTTGTAGTCGCCCACTTGTCTCTCGTCCAGGAAGACGCTGACATCGCGACTGGGTCCAGCGGGCCGAACACTTCCGACACGCTGGACGACCTCGTGGTGTGGTTCCTCAAACCGAGCTTGTTGGGGCCGAACACTCGACGTTGGAATCAATCTTTCCTGGGGAATTGAGTGCTCCTCTACGTATGTTGGGCGTCGAGGGAGATACTCGGCGACTTGCACGCTGCCACTCCGTGCATAGGGATCATGACTCTCCATGGCTGTCGCGTACGTGCGTCTTTCACCGGTAACTGGGCGTGCATAGTCTGAAGTAACACGTCTGTAGACTGGCTGTGGAGGAGGAGGCATCTCCTGCATGTATCGGCGCTCGACATAGGGATCATGGACGACAGACGGAGCGCGGACACTGGCAGTGCGAACGGGGGCTCGGTCGTCATAGACGTCTTTCGGCATCTGGGAGAGTGGTCGCGGAGGAGGTGCCATTGGCTGGGGTCTCGACGTGGGGATCATTTCATACTGATTGCCATGCTCGTCGACCACAAACCGGCGCTGAGGCGCGGGCACAAATCGTGGAGGGGGAGCTTCTTCGTAATACGGTTCCCGATAGACGGGCTCCTGCGCGTCTTCCAATGTGATATACTGAGGTCCATACCCAGAGGGGACTTCTTCGTAGTACCTGGGACGTTCCTGAGGCCGTTCAATGACAGCGTATGACACCGCGCGGCCACCATGGGGATCGGCCTCGATGTATTCTCGCGGATAATCTGACTGCCTGGCATACTGCAAGCTGGCAACTCTTCGAAGATCTCCATCGTCACGCGCAGGTCGTCTGGTGCTCAGTCGAGAGATTGAACGAGGCTGTTTTTGATCCACAGGCATTTCGTGATATGGATCGACTTCGTAGACTGGCCTCCGAGCCGGAAGCTCCTGCCTTTCAAGTACGGGTGTATACCGTGGCGACGCGATGTCAATGTACACTGGCTGCTGCTGGTCGGGGTGTCGGCTGCGAATCATGCTGGGATCATCGGCAAACGGCGGAGGAGACACTGGTTCCTCTTTAATATAGGTATCGGAAGGTTCCGCGTCCTGTCTTCTGTAAGACACATTACGAGCTCCGTCCCCTTTCTCTTGCAGTCTTCTTCGCTTTCGTGAAATGGGATGTGAAGCTGGTCCGCTGGGGCTCTCACGGCCGGATTCCGCATCGGATAACACTTGGCGTGACCCATGCTCAGGCCTCTCATCTCGAAGTTGCTGGACAGAGGGTACTTTGGCCACGGCCAAAGGCGAGACTCGCGACGGACGGGGAGCAGCTGGGGATGTGATATGGTTCTGGCGGACTATGGTAGCGTCCGGAGGGGATGTCGGTGCCTGTATTTCGCGGCGTCGATCGATATATCTGCCTCTGCCATCGCCATTTGCTACTCCCTGCTCATAGTATCTATGATTGATGGGCGGTGCTACTGGAGCCGGTGGGGAGTATTCTGGTTCTTCCAGGGCTTCCGACTGTTTGGACTCATGCAGTCGACGGGAGATCTCTGCTTGACCGGAAGGTGGCTGTTTTGGAGAATAGGGGGCACGCTGGTCAGCAACCGGGTAAGCATCTCGCATTTCCTGATCAGATCCAGGGCGGTTTAGAGTTTCGAGCCGCTGCAACTCATCTGCGTAATTCTCTACAGGAACACGTGTAGAGAGACCAACCGGCTGAGCCGGTTCGACTGGAGACGGCTTTCGTTGATCTCCATCTGGAGAGTCAGGTGCTCTACTGGAGTAGAAGGAGTTCTCATCGAAGGAATCTCCATTCGTTTCGGATGGCTCACTCAGGGAAACGGGCGGCACCACTTCGAGAGCCCTCTGGAACACTTCTGTGACATTGAAGTCAGGTCTTGTGTCCTGGAGCGCAGGTTTCTGCTTGGTCTCCTGCTTCTTCTGTTCCACTTTATCACGCAGCACCCTTTCCAGCCTCTGCCGTTGTAGCTGAAGTTCGGCCCTGACTAAATCATCAGACTTGGTCAAGAAGATAGGATCGATTTCTGAAACGGGTTTGGAAGCCAAGCGGGCAGAGGGAGGTGTCGGGTTTGCGGAGACAGTAGAGGGCACATTCCCAGGTCTGGGGGCCTGATTTTTCGGAGAAATTGGCCCTGTTGGATTCTCTGACCCCAGAGGCTTGCTCTTAACAGCCTGCTGGGTGGAAGAACCAGTCGGGCCATTTCGCGCCCCCGGTTTGCGCACAAACTGCTGGGGAACCTTGAGACGCGGATGGGAGCCCGCGAAGATCTCATCGCTGATCTTGAGAATCCGCTCATACTCCTGCACCTCGCTTGCTGTTATTGGTGCCGAGGCAGCCATTGGACCTGCTTGAAGGTGAGTTGGGACCCCATGTGCTGTAGCCATGATCTGAGAGAGCTTGAAGAAGGGGTTTCAAGATCACGAAACAGCTGGGGACTGGAAAAAGGGAAATCACTAGGGCAAGACTAGTCTCATAGCAACGTGACCAATGACCAGGGCTTTGAAGACAAGATCCAAGGGGGCTCTAGTACATTAGTGAGGCAAGTAGCGAAGGGAAAAAAGTGACGGCGGCGGCTTGTGAAAGTCCGCTCTTTGCCGCCCGCGCTAATTCCGATTAGGTAACCGCGTGTTGTCTTGATTGATCCCCGACTTGCCTCGCGCTATATATAAAGTCTCCATGCATCGCGCATTCCCTTCACTTTCTGCTCGCTTTATTCGCCCCATCTCATTCTTTCCTCAGACCGCACTCTCTTTCCTACCTCCTCACCGGTATCTCGCAATGGCGGCCAACGGCGCAAATGGCAGTGACTCACGGCCGGTGTTCTTCTTCGACATTGACAATTGCGTACGTACAAAAGAGACTTACTCAGTGTACTTAGGCTATTAACACTCGGTCTTTCTTCGCAGCTTTACTCGAAATGTATGATTGGGTCTCTTGACCGAACCCCGACTGGATAAAGATTGACAGTTCCACGCAGCATGCAACATCCACGGTGAGATGCAAAAGTTGATCGGTAAGCAACAATCTTTCTTTCCCTATTAACTTAGACAGTGGCATTTTACTGACTCGTCTTTTGCGACTCAGATAAATTCTTCTGCAAGCATCTGGCCCTCAGTCCCCAGGATGCGCATATGCTCCACCAGAAATACTACAAGGAATATGGTCTGGCCATCGAGGGCCTTACCCGCCACCACAAAATTGACCCGCTTGCGTTTAACTACGAAGTTGACGATGCCCTTCCCCTCGATAAGATTTTGAAGCCGGATCCCGGACTGCGGAAGCTGCTCGAGAGCTTGGATACCAGCAAGGTGAAGCCATGGCTCCTCACCAATGCCTATGTGAACCATGGCAAGCGTGTGGTCAAACTTCTGGGCGTCGAGGATCTCTTTGAGGGCATGACCTACTGTGACTATGGGAAATTGCCGTTGGTGTGCAAACCTAGCCAAGAAATGTATGAAAAGGCGGAGAAGGAGGCCGGCGCACCGAGCACGGAACAGTGCTATTTCGTCGGTATGTTTAGCAAACTAGATTGCTGCCACGTCTCTCACCTGATGGGACTATCATGCTGACCACGTCAACCTCGCAGATGACTCACACCTTAATTGCACACATGCGCAAGCACGGGGCTGGACTACTGTGCATTTGGTTGAACCGGGCTCTACAATTCCACGAGTCCCCGCCTCGAGGTACTTGATCTCGAAACTTGAGGAGCTTCGGGTCCTTTTCCCCCACCTTTTCAAGCCCCAGGAGAGCGACAATGCTTAGGTTATGTGTTGTTATGCCGTCTACGACTTCTTTTATATAGATGCTTAGAAAGTTTCGGATATACTGTCTCCGGATTGTACATAGTGACTGGATCTGTTTACGAGAACTCTGGTGTTTTTGTTTATCCAAGATCTCCAGGGCTATTAATGCCAGAAAGCATAGACCAAGGGCATCTACATGTTAGTTTACGAGCAGCGAAAGACAAATTCTGTTTCCTGTCATGCCTTTAGTCCAAATGATATATTTGCTATTTTTGTAACTCGCAGAGCAGTCATTTGTTGTTGCCTCAGGCCGCAGGCGATCAGTGCGCGAGTAGCGGACTCCTTAGTGATCGCCATTCTTCCTCATCTCCCCTCGACAAGCACCCTTGGCCATCGCTCAACTGCTCATCGTGGGTCTTTGATCCTTTCACTCCCGATGTCTGGCCGGGAGATCTCGCCCGGCACCGTGATCACCTTAACCGACGGACGCCAGGGTACTGTCCGTTTCATCGGCACCACAACCTTTGCAGTTGGAGATTGGATTGGCGTGGAATTGACCGACGCCACTGGCAAAAATGATGGAGCGGTTCAGGGTGAACGTTACTTTGAATGCGAACCGGGGTTTGGCATGTTCATCCGCCCAACAGCCATCGGCGCGGTTATTCAACAACCTCCGCGGGAGAGTAAACAAAGCTCCAGGGCCGGCCCCAACTCGCCTGCCAGCCGACAATCAATATCTGCAGGCGTCAAAAAGCCAAGTGGCCTGCCCCCGGCCGTAGTCAAGCGACAAAGCATCAATGCAACTGGGACCCCTACACCGGCGCCTAAAGTGGCCCCGCCGGCCTCTCTAAGGGTATGTCTTGGATTGAATTGTTCTGGTTGGCCTTTGCTAGGGTACTGACGATTTTTCTTGTAGTCGCCTACAAAGTCCCCTACAAAACAGCTTTCTGCTGCTTCTAATCGGTCATCGATCGGCGGCGCTTCGCGAAACCCGACAATGGCATCAGGCCGACCTAGGCCAGCTGCCACAACCAGAACCTCGATGGGCCCATCTACCGCTCAACCGGCTGCCAGACATTCGCGCCCCTCAGTGGCCGGCATGGCAACAAGGACATCAAGACCAGGATCCCAAAGCACCGTGGCCTCTGGGGTGTCCAAGCGCCCCTCCCTTCGGACAAAAGCGTCCGACCGAGGCGATACAGGGACGAATAGCTCATCAGAAGATCCAACGAATGCCGAGTCTCTTGATACCGAAGGGGAAGGAACACAAAATCCAGGGGCGGCGCCGGCGCCGGCACCCGCACCTGCACCTAGAACGTCAAGGCAGTCTTTGACTGCTTCGCGCTCAGCAGCAAATCGACCCGGGCCTGGGACAACTACGGGGCAACGGCAAACTCAGAGTGCTGCCGTCTCTCGGGAACTGGAGGAGCTCCAAGCTAAGCTTCGAGTTATGGAGAAAAAGCGGGCTGAAGATCGAGAGAAGCTCAAGATTCTTGAGCAACTGCAACTGGAGCGTGATAAGTTTGAAACGATCATTCAAAAGCTGCAGGCAAAGTATTCTCCCCAGCAGATGGAGATAACGGAATTGCGGAAGAAGCTCAAGGACACGGAGGCTCGCTATGAGGAACTCGAGCGCATGCAAGCTGAACATGAGTCACTCATGGAAATGGCGGCACTCGACCGAGAGATGGCTGAAGAGACCGCCGAAGCGTTCAAGCAGGATTGTGATGCCCTCCGATTGAAGCTGGAAGAACTTCAGCTAGAAGTGGAGGTTCTCCGCGAGGAGAATGAAGAGTTCAGCCAAGGCACTAGCCCTGAAGAGCGTTCCAGTCATGGATGGCTGCAATTGGAAAAATCCAACGAACGACTCCGTGACGCGCTTTTGCGGCTCCGCGATATGACCCAGCAGCAGGAAGGAGAACTCAGGGATCATATCAAGGAATTGGAGCAAGATCTTGAGGAGTACTCTGCAGTCAAATCTGACTACGAGGCCACGAAGGAAAAGTTGATGGTCGCTGAGACCAATGTGGAAGACCTAAAGCAGCAGCTGGAGACTGCCCTCGGCGCCGAAGAGATGATCGAAGAATTGGCCGACAAGAACATGCGGTACCAAGAGGAAATCAATGAACTCAAGAATGCCATTGAGGATCTGGAATCGCTGCAGGAAATCAGCGATGAACTGGAGTACACCCATATCGAAACAGAGAAACAACTCCAAGAAGAGATCGATTATCGTGATAGCGTGTTCAGCGAACAAGTTCGGAAGATCTCTCAGCAGGACGAAGTTATCGAGGACCTAGAATACACCTTATCCCGCTTCAGAGAGCTGGTGACGAATTTGCAGGGCGATCTCGAGGACATGCGGGCATCTCAGCAAATCTCCGAGACGGAGGCCACCGATCTTACGAGCAGGTCACGAGCCATGATGGACCTGAACATGAAGCTTCAGGCCTCGGTATCAAAGGCCCAAACGAAGTCTATCGACATGGAGCTCAGTCGAATGGAAGCGGAAGAAGCTGCACAGCACCTTTCCATCGTGAAACTCTACCTTCCTGAGTACTTTGATGGCGAGCGGAACGCTGTTTTGGCTCTCCTTCGATTCAAGCGTGTCAGCTTCAAGGCCAGCGTGATGAACAGCAGCATTCGAGAGCGAGTCGCTGAGCAGTCAGTTGTCTCGACCTACGAGGAGATATTCAACGCCCACGAAGTGCTTGAGCATCTCCTATGGATCTCGACGGTTTGTAACCGTTTCGTGAACTATATCAGTGCCTGCTCCCCAGAGCAATTTGCCAGCACGAGGGGTGCTTTGTTTGAAATGGAGCCGGTCGAACGAACACTGAATCTGTGGATCGACAGCTTGAAGAAGAATGATGTGAACATGAAGAAGTTCGCGGCTGAATTGCAGCGATCCATTGCTCTGTTGGCACATCTCGCCGAAACCCTCCTTCCCTCTAGCCCAGAAATATTCGCAGATGAGCTGTGCATGCGCGCAAGCCTGTCGCAGTCCTACCTTGACCATGCTGCATCCGTTGTTGCGCGGTTGAAGTCTTTGGTCCAGTCCAAACTTGCGACCCCGGAAGAGGGCAGCGAAGAGAATTCATTTGCCCTGAGTAAACTTGACTCTTTTGTCTCCCAGGCGCGTGGGTACAAGGTTGCCATGGGAAAGATTTCTCGATCTTTAGAGGATTTGCGCACACGGTCTCTCGCACTCTCGAAAGACGCCGACGAGCCTTTTAAGAAGGCCGAGGCTTATACTCGGGATCTCTCAGAATTGGCTCGAAAGCTGGGCGAAAATGTTCTGAATCTGACCAGTGACGAGGGTCGTACGGATCCATATACCCTGGAAGAGATTCTGGAAAGCATGTCGCAGGCTTTTGCAGACCGCAAACAGTCTGCTGATGGGGAGTCGGAGAATAATGACCCTGTATCGCTGCTCACAAACAAGCTGCGCGACATTGGGACCCAGTTGGACGAGCTCGATTCGATCTCGACTGATCTCTCCCACACGGCAGAATTCGAGAGAAGAGTGAACCCTTGGGTTGTTCGATCAGAGGAGTTGAAGTCCAATAAGACCATTTCGCCAGATGCTGATGAAGAGATTCGACGCCTGAAGAATGAAGTCCACGAGGTTTCTACCGCACTGGGTGTCAAAGACAACACTCTTGAAGAGCAAGGTATCAAGATTGAGCTCCTCGAATCACGGATGCGCGAGGCCAGCAAGAAGGCGTCCATGGTGAAGGACCTCGAGACGAAGCTTGAAGAGTATCAGGCAACATGCGACGACCTCGAGAAGACTGTCAATCAGCAGAAGAAGGAGCTTCAGACTGCCGAGGCGGAGCGCGACGAGTTCAAGTCCCGCCTTGAAAGAATGAAGCGGCTTTCTGGAACTGCCGGCGTGACGACCTCGGGCGATGGCATTGTAATCGACAACGAGGCTTCCTTGGCTGCGATGCAAGAGAACGAATCTCTCCGTGCCGAGGTCGAAAGCCTTCAAGCAGCCGTACGTTTCCTGCGTGAAGAGAATCGTCGCTCAACCCTTCTCGACCCGTACTCAGTACAGCGGTCATCGGAAATGCACGCCTGGCTGGATGCACCACTCATCCGTACTGCCCCGACTGTTGAACAAGAAAGGGTCCAGCGCACTGCTTTGGAAAGTCGGGATGTTCTGACCCATCTTCTCAAGCTTACGAAGGACGCTCGTGTCTGCGACTTGAAGTCCACCATGGTATCCCCAGCCAGCGGCGACAACACCAGCATCGGTGTGAATCGTACATGGCGCCCCTCCAAGTCTCGCCTGCGGTACCAGGTGCTGGAGCAGCGGGAAAACTTTGAACACTGGTCGGAATGGCGCGACGATATCGTGCACCACGAACGTGAACAAGACCGCCTGGCTGCTGCCAAGCGGGAACGTGCCCTACGTGACCGCACTCCTAAACATGCCCACAAAGCCTCCGTTGAGTTCCCCCAGGGCCTTGGGCATGGAATGATGGGCCGTGCATGGCAAATCCTGGGCATGCAACATCATCGCAAGAACACTTCAATCAGCGCGCCCGCGCCGGACGGAGTGAATATCGTATCCACTGATTGATCTTGCTACTTTCTTGTATAGGTGGTGGCATAGGCGTTGATAGTGGCCTTGTTGTCCTGTTTCATTTGCCTGTACATTATTGTCGATGACTTCTCTTCTTGTTTCTACTTATGCAGCTCATTGCCATCCGACAAGATACCCTGGTTGCATATATTGCCAAATACACATACATCTTCTTCGTTACAACCATCATCATCTAGGAGCTTACCTAGGTAGCCATTGTATTTAAACAGTGACTCGTATGGCAAATACAGTAGTTCAGTCACACACGCATCCATTTCTATCGATCTTTGAATGCAGATCCCAATTACATTTAAGGCCAGCTGCCCACTTGGTGGTCATAGTGCCCTTGGTAAGAAAGTAACTAGCATGTGGTAGTAGTTAGCTCACGCTTTCATCCATTACCTAGGTATGGACGAAAGGCTACAATAACGAATAAACAATCGAACGACTTGCTCGACTATGAAGTCATTGAAGCAGCTTCAATGCGGTCAATTCAAGAATGCCATTCAAGGAAACCCCACATAGTCATTGTCCCCTCCCGTTCAAAGCCCACCTGGACAAGAAAGTAGAAAATGAGACCGAGCGCAATCCAAAGGGAGTGTATTACAAGTATTCCAACATGGGAATATGAACCGAAAGAAGACCATTAGAGACGAGCAGCCCAGGCTGGAGGTCACGATACCTGGGTCGAGATCACTAGAGCCACAATAACCATTATAGCCAAAGAGAATTAGACGCTTATTTTCGATTATCTGCCAGGGGGTCAACCTTCCGGATAGTTCTAGAAAGCCAATCCAACCGTGGAGTCATCGTATATAAGATTTTCACCTTGGAAAGGCGCGTAAGGATAGTGTTGTGGCCGACCCTCGGGGATAGTAGGGTGGCTGAATATGGCCTCGAAGTCCTTGTCCCCGGATCGCGAGGGGAAAAGGAACGAGGCCCTCGGTGTCGTGTCATTGGTGAAGGTGCTAGAGATGGAGGATTTGTGATTCCGGTTCTGAGCGCCACCAGTGATGGTAGTAGTGACTGTTGAGGCGACGGTGCTGCCGCTCAAAGTACGTGTTCTTTCCCATGAAAAGCCATCCTCACCAGGAAGAGACACATGCTTGGGTGAAGGGGGTCTGTTTAGGACGGACCATTGGGTCGTGCGGTTGGGCAGAGGAATTGAAGCGATTGTGTTGCGATTCTCGGATACTGTGCGACGATGCAGCGACGATATCCGGGGTGGTATCATGGGCATGCTGGCCGACGAGGGAGAATCTGTAGAGAATGAAAATTCACTGAACGTGTTTTGGTGCTTTAAGCGAAGGGGAGTCTGAGTCTCTGCCTCCTTTATATGGTCGGGCCATTTGGTGCCTAGCGAGAGTTGGCTCTCATCCGAACTAGGTCTGAGATGTATGGTGGCAGGGATCAACTCTTCCTCAGACAGAAGAGATTCGACGGGATTGACGATAGAGAAATGAGGGATCAAAGCACTTGCAATGCGAACCGATGCGGCTGATTGGGCTGGTTCGACTAGATAGTCGGGATGTATAAGGGATCTCTGGTTTCCAGAACCGATAGATTTGCGAGACATAGATAACCTCGGGTTGGCTGACTGGCAGCGTTGAGCTCGAACACCCTGTAGCGAGAGCGCGCGCGGCGGTACAGCCAGAGTCTGGCGATGTCGCCCTTCGTCGAATTCGAAGGAGTCGAACTCGGGCAAGCCTGACAGGCGATTACCCGACCGGTAGATACTCAGCTCTAGCGGCTGATACTTTGTTGGCAAAGGAGGAGGCTGGAACGAGAACGACTCGACTTTGCGGAAATCCGACGGTGCGCTGATTCTCAACGGCACTGTGGATTGTTTCTTCCAGGACATGCTCGCTCGAGTAGATGCCCGCCTGGCCAAGTTCCTCCTATCCGGAATCCATGAGGTCAACGAGGTGTGTTGCTGACGATCTAAACTCGGGCTTGGGAGGTTGTCGTACACCACCAGCTTCATGGGAGGAACTAGATGCGGCTGGGCATGGCATACTTGTATCTCCTGTTTAACACCTAGAGAAAGATGAGTGATAAGTCGATGATCATGACCAGCGTCCGATTCAGAAAATACCTGTGTTTTCAGCTCGCAAGGCACCTTGGCCATCCTCCGGGGACAAGCATGTCCAGCATGAGCGTATCCAGCCGGTTAACCCTCCCTCATGCTCGAAAGCCGGCGACATAGCGACCAGCGCGGATAGTTAATCCATCACCTTCCCTGAAGGCGTGACTCAAAGATGCACAGGCAAAGTAAGATGAGAAGAAGGAATAGAGGAGGATCAAAAAGGAGAGTCGTACGAGGAAACCCCGCGGGTAGAATGAGGATCCCCTTCCAGCTCCGTAACTTATCTCTGCTAAAGGGGACTAATATGCCCAGGTCATCCTAGTCACAGTCACTTCATCGAGGACGATGTCTCATTCGTCGGTTGAGGGTGGAGCTGTCACAACTTGCTTATCGTTAAACTTCGACTACTCCGTCACGAACGGGTTGGGCGCGTATTGGCCCTGTTTCGGGCCTGAATACATATGCACTTCCATGTGTTCGTTTCATGCCGTGTTTCAATATGATAGGGAAGTATAGAGAAGACTGACAGGGAACAACTCTACGATACATTGGAACCCCCTAATGGTTCCAAACATTATCCTCTTCCACGGCACTATATGCCCATGGCTTAGGAGAATGATGTTCATCTTCAATGCTTTCGGAGGATTCCCTAGGAGGCTCGACCCCCGGTCCCTCCTCGATTGGTTGTCCTGATGGTCTCCTGGAAAATGAGAACAGGGTCAATCCAACTATAATCGCGAACCAATAAATGGGGCTGATGGGGTTACTCACGAGAAACGCCGGGGTTCACCTGCCGCCCATGCGGAGCCAGTCTCTCTCTGTATTTGAGCTCGATCTTCCTCTTCCGCCTCCACATCCTCCACCACGAGATCGACCAGCTGGTCGTGACGTGTGCTGTGTGAGTGGTGCGAGCTGGTGGACCTGGCGTTTGGCTGCAAGGGACGCGGCGCACCGGAGCTTGTAGTCTTATTGGAGCTCGTGTCGTGATTCCGCCTGCTTTCGCTGCCCGATGCCCGACCTTTTCGGTGCGACCGGGCCTTTTTCACATCACCCTCGGTAGCTTTCGAGCTCGAGCCTTGATAGCTCCTGCTCCTGCTGGCATGCAGTCGCTGGTCTCTGGGGACTTCATTGGCTGTGATCACTGGATACTATTCGGTTGTCAGCATAGGAAGCTTAAGCAGCAGTGGAGCGATCCACGTACATTCCAGTCTCCGAACTCCAGTGCCCGTGCCTTGGTGAACAATCCTTCGTCTTCGTCATCCAATGAGGTTTCAATCTCGCTGTAACTCCGGAATCTCTCGGTTGAACTGCCACTTCGTTCACTCCGGCTGCGGTGGCTGGAATCGCCTCCTGCTAGGAGTGGGGTTCGGCTGTTGACTTCACCAGATTTACTGTTCTCTCCAGGCTTGGGGATCCAGTATTTTGCTTTTCCTCCCCGCTCATATCGCATGCCATCCATCACCCGTTTGACACGAGAACCAGACTCTTCATGCGCAATGATGTTATCCCCCGAGTCAAAGAGTCGATACTCGTAGTTTTCACCCCGTAGCGTGACCCGCGTATCTTCCACCAAATCCCGTGGCCCAAAGGCGTCCCGCAGCGCATATTTTACCGGCAAGCGAGCCGCCGAGATAGTTGGGTCCGCATAGTCGTGCCATGAGAATGCATACCAGTGGGCAACTGCAAAAATGGGCATCTCATAACAGATGAGCGCATCCTGGATCGCAGCAGCAAGATTGTCTGGCGTGTACCCGGCGACCCCGTTGCCGAGAGCTCCCAACCACTGCAGAATGGACAGGAAGAACCCTTGCCAATACGATGCGAAGATGATAAGTTTGACACACAGGAATTTAGGGACAGGGCGGAATGGCACGAGATCATCGTGCAGGCATACCCAGAACATGGCAAGAGAATACAGACTCAGCGTGACACTGATGTTGTACACAATGCTCGTCCAGAGGTAGCCCGAGCTGATGCCCAGATACCCTTCCTGATATGTGTCAGTAGCCTTCATTATTATGGAGACGAGCGCGAGAATAGGTTTCAACCAGGTATACTGGAGAATGCCGCGCTTGACGGCAAGGAAGGTGTGTGGGTCGGAGATATCGATTTTGGGTAGGAGGTGGTTGAGCGGCCAGGCGTGAGAAACCGGAGGTCGGCCATGGGCCATGATAATGACTGATCGCTCTCCCCCGAGGAAGTTTATCAGCAGCTGAAAGAACGTATAGATGGTGAACGCCTGCGCGGAGCTCTGTCAGCGTTGGGCCCGTCTTGTTTTTGATCACACCAAGTACCTCGTAGATGTCGCGGATGGGGTCCAGGAACTGAGCCGCCTTTAGCGACACGATGCTCGTCCATGACGATGCTGCATATATCGGCACCCTGATCATAATCAGCCCCGCTTTATCTTTCGGCCTTGGGGCCCCTGAACTCTAGGCTGCCATCCATCCAACACTCACATTAACAGTATACGCACCACATATCGCTGGAGTAACGGCTTTCGGTAGTTTTTACTAGAAGCATCTCGGGTTAGTAGCTGAAGAATGAGACCGGTGTCGTGAATGAAACTCGTACGTTTGAAGCCATATTGATCTGCGAGTCAAGAAGCACGTGTTAGCTAGAAATCAACAACAACGATGAAGCAAGGCAAAGAAAACAAAGACAAAAGGCGCATACACTAGAGACAGTAGTGACGACACGAGAGCTGAGACGCCAGAGGTGATAATGATCGCGCGAGCCAGGCTCGAGCCAGTGCCTCCACCAGGAGCGCCCGTCATGATGGCGGGAGAGAACAGGCGCGGGTTCGGAAAGCCGCGTTATGAAGGGCACCAAATCATTTCACGAAGACTCAGATCATGGTCGCCTAACTGCAAATCGGGGACGAAGCTCACAAAGATAAGCTTGGAAGTAGTTGCAGGGAGGAGGTGTTGCCGATGACGATCTTCTCGTGACACCGCCCAACTCCCGCATTGCGCATTTCGCATTTCGCGCGACCAACCTTCCACTGCGACGACTCTCCAACCTCGGACTCGTTCCTCGCGAGTTTGGCACGTCGATGATGCTTGCGCCAGCTTGCATCTTCACGGAGATATGGCCAGTACAAGCTTAACGGCCTCTTATCTGACACCAGATCCAAGCTTCAATTGGTTTGTTGAACTCATTGCCTTCCGGCAGCTTGGATTGCTTACTGAGGTCTATTTAGGTTCTTCCTCCTGGAGCTTATTGCTTCCTGTATTCTGTAAGTTACCTTAAATATTCCGAATACCTGGGGCTCATACAACGCAAAGTGCTTTATTCTTCCTGCTCTATTTTAACCGGTTGTTTGCGACTCTCCTCTCCTACGCGATCAGAGCATACACCTGGCATTATTACCGCGTCTACGTCGATATAAATGCCCTACAAGTATCCCTTCTTGGTGGACGAATATTCTTCAAGGGGATTCGATACCATGGCGTGAACGAGACGATCTTCATCCACGGAGGATTCATAACATGGCGATACTGGAAGCGCAAAGTTGAGCGCACGAACCTTTCGGGCATCCAACACGGTACTGGTCGACCAAATACGTCAGGAAAAGGACACCATGATTCAGTCCACGGCGAACGTGCAGATGCGACTAGCAGGACCGATAGCGTCGAAGAGCAGGGTGGAGTGGAGAAGACAATCGAGCTGCCATGTCGAATATCAATTAAGGCTTACGGCTTGGAATGGTTCATCTATAACCGGAATCCGGCTTATGATAGTATTCTTGCTGGTTTCGGGTATAAAGATGGCAACGCTGGGCACGGCACATCCGAGCCGGATTCTCAACCTGAAGCACAACCGAATCTCCGGCAGACCAAATCGACGCTCGACACTTTTTCAGAGCACAGATACAGGGAAGAAGAAGCTCTTGGATCCCGGAACACTGAGTTGCGTGAGGCGGAGCTCTCAGCTCCAGTGTCGAGTATGCTCGAGCTCCTACCCTTGAAGCTGGACTGCAACAAGGGCGCCATCGTGGTTGGCAATGAGAGCACTAGATCTGTCTTGACGACGACATTCGATAGCGCAACAGGAACTATTGCCGCCTGTAATGCAGGTCCCATGGACTTGTACCGACAACTCTTCTCGTTTAAGTTCAACCACCCAGTGATTCAGATGCGACCAAACCCCGATTTCAAACAAAACCAGGTGGCGACTGCGAAAGTGCTGGCCGCAGAGCAAGAGAACGGAGACCCATCCAAGCGAAAAAGCTACCCGTTGAAGCACAAGGTGCACAAGCACAAAGTGTGGCACAGTATTCGTGACCTGGTTCCTTACTTTCAAACATCTGTGGAATCATTTCGGGTCAACGAACAGGCTGGAAGTATGCCAAGGAGCGAGGCAGAGTTTCCCGACGTTCGTTGGACTGGCCTAGCCCGATATCTGGATGAACATTATGAGGATGAGCATGAGGAGTGGAACTCAATTGAGTACGCCAGGTTCTCCACCATCCTTGACAGCCCAGCCTTGGACTTGACGTACTACTGGGACATCCCAGGGCGAGTAATTCCGCAGCACCTGGCCTCTTCTCGGTCTACTGATGAAGTGGGAAACAACATCAACCATGCTCTTCCTCCAGAATGGGGCATGGATATAAAGCTCGATGGAGGTTCCGTCAACTACGGGCCCTGGACTGACAGGGAGCGGATCGGTTTGCAAAACACTTTCTTTCCAAATTTTTACCGAAGCTCCGAGCCCGCCGAGCAATTGGCACCAGGTGTCCTAAGACAAAGCACATCCTTCAAATTACGTATTGAAGTTAACAAAGAGCTCACTGTTCGCGTCCCAACTCGGGAGCAGTCTAAGGATTGGACTTGGAAAGGACGCGCAGATGCCATCCGAGGATCCTCCAGGGCAAAAAGGCAAAAGGAAAGGAGAGACTCACGGGGGAAGGAAGCTGAGAAAGGCCATATTGGCTCCGATCTTCGACCGTTCGGGTGGCTTTCTCTTGCTGTTGGTCCCGATTCCACTATTAATTATGCCATGGATATGGTAGCATCGAGCCTTGGATTTTCGAATGAGCTTTCTCTTGACTTGCGCGAATCCAGGCTGTCGTCCAGCGTGAATCACGGTTTGCTATGGCAATGTCCGCGACAGTTGGTAACTTGCGACTTGTCCAACCCCATCGGTTGGAACAGCCTTCGGTCATGGAGATTTTCGGTTCACAGCTACGACCTTGAGCTTTTCATCTTACGAGATCACATATTTCTTCTGACTGATTTGGTGAGCGATTGGGCTTCGGGTCCACCATCCGAGTATTACACTTTTGTGCCGTTCATTTACAACATCGACCTCTCCTTCTCCAATCTCCAGTTATTCGTGAATGTGAATGATGGAAATATCATCAGCAATCCTTCTGATCTAGAAGATAATCGATTCATTGTCATCAAGAGCAAGCAGTTGACATCGGATGTGATAATCCCACTGAACAAGTTCCAACCCGATCAGAATGCAGTGGAGTTCAAGGTCAACCTCGAGGACGGCGGTGTGGATTATCTGACTCCTGCGTGGGATACGCTAGACGCTTTCCTTCCAGAAAAATCAATGGGTACTCTTGATAGCCTTTTCATTGATGGATCTTACACCTACTTCAGTTCCACCTCACCAGACCTGATTGATACCCTTGTGCTGAACATCGACGGGACTTCACCTAGGTTGTATCTCTATGGTTTTTTGATCAAGAGCTTCATGACCGTGAAAGAAAACTATTTTGGTGATGACATGCATTTCAAAACATTGGAGGAATACCAGGAACTGGCCTACGCGGACGGGCAATCATCAAACCCTACAGGAATCAATCCGAACAGAAAATCCAATGATATGGATGTATTAGTCCATGTCACCGTGGACACTCCGTGCGTTATGCTACCCGAGGGCATTTATGACAAGATGAAATGCACGAGGCTCTCTGCTGCGTTGATCGGCATCGATCTGCGCTTCACCAATTACTACATGGATACGCAATTCTCAGTCAGCCCACTCAAGTTAGACTTGCAATCAACCCAACCGGATGGGTCATCAGTCATCTCCTGCACCCAATTGTTCATTGACGGCATCTCTGTCTATGGACATCGCCTTTTCGGATTACCTCCAGCAGAGCCGACTTACATGTGTAATTGGGACTTTGACGTGGGGAGGATCTTAGGCGAATGCTCCACGGAGTTTCTAGCATGTCTAGCATCCGCTCTAAAGAGCTTCGATTTCTCTTTTGATAACGAGGAAAATGCGTTGCCGCCACTCTTCCCGCCTGTTCTCCATGATGTGACATTCCTGAGAGCCAAGATCAGCTCCATTCATATCTCCGTGCTCCTGGAGCAGGCTGCCATTGTTTTGAGCACTAAACCGTTGTCGACCAACTTCAATGACTGGGCGAACTCCAAGTTTTCGAAACGCATGAGCCTGCTGGTACCCGACATCTCGATTGCTGCAGTTGACCGCCAGTCAGTGGCTCGAGCCTTACGATCTCCAGAGAAGACCGTTCAACCCCTGGGCCTTATTAGACTGACGATAGGTCTGAAGATGGCTTTGCGCAAGCATGATGTTGCCGAGCATCGACGCCTCCAGCAGGAGCACATCAAGGCCCATGATCAGCGGACACATCGAGCACAATGGTTACTCTTTGACTGGGAAGAGGTAGGACCAACTTCTTCCCTTGGGGGCGGTGATAATATCGCACCCCCAACAATGGCGATACCATCAATGCCAGAGCCCATACATAGAAGACTGGGCAATGCCCCGTCCTACCGAGGGTTTTCAGGTGCCCAGAAAGCCGGAAGCGCGAGAAGCTTCTTTGTGGACTCTGAGACCTCGAGCCTCAAAAGCCACAAATCACGCGGCAACGACAACGTTCCTCCTCGTTCGTCAAGTTCGGAACAAAAGCCGAAACCTGCTCCACCAAGTCGAGATGAGAGTTGGTCCTCCATACAAGCCAGCCGACTGAGGGATAGTGAGAACCTTGGCCGTTCCAAGGCAGTCCCATATTCATCTGCTGCAATCAGAGATTGCAACCCTTGGATTCTGCCACAATTCTCATATTACAAAATTTCTCTAGACACGTCTGAGCTCCCGTCGCCAACCAGCAACGACGACAGCACTAGAAAGGATCCCGGTGCCGACATCAATGAGAACTCGATGTTCCTGAGATTTGATGATGATCAAACATCCTACACTAACCTCGCCTTGGAACTGCCGCTTGGAATCAAAGGATTCTGCACCCCAAGATTCCTTCTCAGCTTGGCTTCTCTGCTGGAGGGGCTTGAGCCGAAGCACCCAGTTCAAATCATCGATTCATTACAGAAGGATGTGATATCCGATATTATTGGTTACGAGAAGTCGCTGAACCAGCCTAAGAAGGCTACGGCCATTGCGCTTCGCATTCCATTCATCCAATTGCGAATGGTTGATATCTCTGAGTCGCCAGAAAACAGGGATATTGAGTTTCGGGACGAGTACTCCATTGCCATTTACCGTCTACGGGCAGAGTTTCAAAAACGAGTGCAAAGACGAAAAGGAGATCTACTTGAAGGTCTCAATCAAGGCATCACGGCTCATGCTGCGGCCGATCGCCTATCGGTTTTCATCGAAGGCAGCCGTACCGATGCCTTCCAGGAGAAAGCTGTTTTCAATTGTGATCTGGGTGACCTGAACTTTTGGCTGGTCACAGACCCCAACATTCGCTCCCATCTTCAAATGCGGCATGTCAACACTGTGACCTCTGCGAGATCTGTGGAACGCTTGGCTTTCCTTGTTCGTCGAGCTACAACAATGTTCGACTCCGTCGCATCGGCGTTCCAACATGTGTCAGCTTTGAGCAAACAGCGCTTACGATACCTTATCTACTTCACTACCCAGTCGGCTTCTGACATTCCCGGCCCGATTTTCCTGGCGCGCATCTCCTACGTGCTTAGAGTTGCCTCAAGGCACCTGCGGCAACACGACTCATGGAAGATCATTTCTCGCATTCGCCATATTTACACGAGATTGCCAGTCCACCACAAGAGAGAACTTGGACGAACATGCTCTGGCGACAATATCCCATTGCCACCTGATGCCAAGTCAACTGTATTGACAGGCTTCGACCAGTGGCGGGCGTGGGATCTCGCACATGTCGAAAAAAGCTATGTCATGCGCAAAACGTGGTCAATTTCCCAGCATCAGCCAGCAACTCTAGCGCGGTCGCTTTCTTTGTCTTGTACAATGAAAACATTCAGATTCTCTTTGGATCCTGGCCCACGAGAAAGTGACTTCATAGTCGAGAATTTGTCGATTGGGAGCTCCCTTGTGCCGAACAAGACTTTCCAAGAGGGTGACAAGGAGAAGTCTCAGAAGGTCATTACGTTGCAAGCGTACTGCGCCTCGGCGTCTCTCCGCTTGCGATGGGAGATTGTGGATCTTGTCGATGGAGTAATGAAGATCATGTCGACCGTCACACTAGAATCTTCACTAGCTCAACCCGCGTCCATCACTGGAGACAAAAAGCCAACGGAATTGCAGATTGTCTTCGGCACGGATTTCGGATCCATTACCCTCGATGCCATCAATGTCAAGCTTGCCTTGATCTCGAGATCTCTGCGAGCCTTGATTGTGCACAGCTCTCACAAAACCCAAAATACCAACCGCGAAAGCCTTGCTCTGCTGTTTAGTGCTGAAGCTTGCTCATCGGAGCTCTCGAGTCAGTCTAGGAGTCTGATGCTGTCACGGATTGCCGATCCATACCTTTACTTCTCCCTTGTTTCCGATGAGGATGAGCTGGAGTGCAGACGCGACTGGAAAATTGCTGGCTCGTGCAGAAGGCTTCGCTATGACATCAAAGAGGATCCAGTTAGCCTGGCACATACCGCAGATCGTGTGATCGAGGACGAAGTCAGATACATCCAACAGCTCGTCGACAATGTCCAGACGCCGAAATCTGAGACTGACCAGGCCCCAGCGTCGAAGAAGCCTACCCGTGACAACATCAATGCTGCAATGTTCCTTCATGACTATCGCCTTAGCTTCAGACTCCTGCCGTCCTTGACTTATCTCGTTTCTGGCGAGGTAGCCCGGATGTCGGTGATGCCAGCCGAGGCATCCAAGATTGAAGTTGACTTTGACTTGAAGAAGAATACACACAGATTCATGTCTGGAGAAGGCGACAGATATCATGCCCTCTCAATCCTTGAAATTCCTCCTGCCAATGGCCGGATTTTTGCGAATGTGCAGTCTGGCCGCAAAGAATTCGAGGTTGATATGACAATTGAAGTCATTCGTTTAGAGGCTAGCGCCGTGCGAAGTCTTTTGGCCGTTTTGACAGGACCCGATGTCTGCCATCTGCTGTCAGATCTGAAACAAAACGTTGATGTTCTCCAGTCCCACCTGGGCGATGTGCTCTCCTTGCGGAAGGTCAATCCAGAACCCAAACCGTCTCCGAATGATGCGGTGATTTTGTACAAGTCTCGCTTCACAATGGCTGGATTCGAGATCCACGCCATTGCACCTGGGTTGAACAACAAGACTTATTCCGCGGAGATGATATTCAGCCTTGGAATGATGCAAATGCGACTCCAGAATGGCCTGGAGCGGGGCTATTCAATGTACTACCCGGAATTCAGTATCGATGCTTCTCAAATCAAGTTCGAGTTGCGGAGACAAGAGAGAACGAAGACTACTTCCTACGGTGGCTTCACTGCAGGTGTCAAACTACTAGGTAGCTCGACTGTTCGCGAAGATGGAGGAGTAATGCGTGCTTTCCACTTCACTGGTGACCAATTCGATGTTGAACTCTTTGCTGAGACAGCCGCGTTGGTGGTGGACATTGCTATCTACACGCAGGAGCGCATCAAGACACTTGACTTGTCGCATGAAGTGGAGCGTCTCCGGAGACTTCGACGCCGCAATAACACTGAATCAGTCACCCCTTCCTCTGAGGTGCCTCAGATCCATGTGGAGAATGATGCAGCAGAATCGGCACAGCCTTTCTTAAATGCCTTGTACTCCTTGCAGTTCCGAGACATCCAAGTTGCGTGGAACATGTCAACGCCACTATCTAGTGGCCCTGGTCGCCAACCTGAGGACCTGGTATTCTCAATTCACCAAGTCGAGCTATCTAACAAAAAGAAGAACGCGGCCAAACTGCGGATTGAGGACATGAAACTACAGATGGTCCCGCTCCGTGCGGACCGGAAGCGTCGCTCACTCAACTCCGCTCTCATGCCCGAACTGGTCTTCAATATTGCATATTATTCCAGTGGGAAGGAGCTGTGGCTCGCCTTCCAGGCTGCCGGAAAGTCGCTGGACATCCGGGCCACATCTGAATTCATTCTTCCAGCCAACATGATTCGGAACTCGATTGCATCCGCTACTGAGGCTTTACGGGATGGCAAGGCAGTCTGGGCAACGAAAACCTCGCCCGACGACACCATTAAGGATCGCAGTCTCTTTGGTAACCGAAGACTTCGATCTGTCCTCGTGGATGTTGACTTTGCCGGTGCTACTGTCACGCTTCAAGGAAAGCAACAGCGCAATTCCCAGACCTTGATTACAGCAGGAATGAGAGGCAACCGGCTTTCGGAAGCGAAGTATGGTCAATATGTACAGGGTGAATCGGCAACTACAGCGACATTACGCGCACCAGGGGTGGCTCTGAAGGTTCATTTCGAAGATAATGGCACCGATGACCCAGCGCTCAACGCAGAGCTTAAGGTCAACCCATCCACGAACGTCTTGTACCCGACTCTTGTTCCCCTGGTCAAACAAATGACCGCGACAGTCAAGGAGATCATGGGAGAGCAGCAGCATAGCCAGCAACAGACACAGCCACCGAGTCAACGGCAAGACGAACCTCGACGGCCGTCTACCTCGGCGAAGCTGCAGTCACAAAAGCTGATGCAAGATACTCCGTTCGGTGCTCCTGATCCGAATTCCATTCTTGGGCGCTGCAAGATGAACATTGGGTTGTTATTCTGCAAGCAGGAATTCAGTCTAAGCTGCCAGCCCATTGCCAGAGTAGCAGCTACAGCAAGATTTGATAGTGTCTACGTGACCATCAATACAGTGCAGTCAGCTGAACAGGGCCGCTTCCTTGCCCTCTCCTTGGCATTCAACAATCTGGAGGCCTCGGTCAAGCACGTATACTCCAATGAGTCCACAGCAAGCTTCGAAGTTAAGTCCATGGTCTTATCTCTCATGAATAGCAAGCATCTCGGCCGAACGAGCGGCATGTCGGCTATCTTGCGGGTAAGCCCCATGAAGGTTTCGTTGAACGCCAAGCAGGTGCAAGATTCGCGGCTATTCCAGGAGATCTGGGTTCCATCCGGCGACGACGAGCCAGTTGCCAACTCGAGTCCTCAGCCGGAGCAGCCGGAGGCCCAAACCTACATCGTGCAGCGATACCACCGGGTTGCTGCTGCCTCGGCGTTCCCTTGGAATACCACCATCGCCATTGAGAAGCTGGAGATCCAGCTTGATTTGGGGTCCACGTTGGGCAAGGCACAATTTGCTATCGACAATCTATGGATGTCCTCCAACAAGACATCAGATAGTGAGCAAAGCATGTGTATCAACTTCGACAGCGTGAGCATTGAGAGTAAAGGCCGCATGAGTGGCGTTGTCGAGCTGCGAACTTTCAAGATTCGCACATCCATCAAATGGCCGGAGGAAATCCGAGAAGCCTGGCACACGCCGCTTATCCAGGCCTCAGTCGCGTTCCATCATCTTCAGGCCAAGGTTTCATTCGACTATCAGCCGTTCTTGGTCGCTCACATTGCCATGTTCGACTTCTTCATGTACAACGTCCGCGAAGCCTCTGGGAGAACGAGCGAGCGACTCTTCAGTATTTTGGAGGGTGACGAGGTCCAGGTATTCTGCACTTCCTTGACAGCATCTCAGACCCTGGCGCTTTTCCAAGCTTGGCAACGGTTGGTCCAAGACAAACAAGCGGCGTACGAGGCGTCACTGCGGGAGGTCGAGCGGTATCTCCGACGCAAATCCACTATTCTCCCAGAGCGGATCGAAAACCGTACCAAAGATCTCCCAAAGAAGGACGAAGAATCAGAAAGAGCTCCTATCTCACTGAACACAAGTATGGTGGTGAACATTCGCCATATCAATCTTGGAGTTTTCCCCAGCTCGTTCTTTGACAATCAGATCTTCAAGCTGGAGGCCTACGATGCCCAGGCAAGATTCGCCGTCTCGCTTGAATCGAACAAGATCCACAGCGCACTGGGTCTCACTTTGGGCCAGCTACGCGTTGCCTTATCCGGCATCAGCCGCCCCGCCTCCGCTCAACTGGAAGAGCTGTCTGTAGACGAGATCGCGCAACGGGCAGCCGGCTCCCGCGGGGGTACAATCCTCAAGGTGCCACGACTCGTGGCAGGAATGGAAACCTGGCAGGTGCCCGGCACCAAGCAGATCGACTACATCTTCCGCAGTACCTTTGAAGGTAAAGTGGACGTGGGCTGGAACTACTCGCGTATCAGTTTCATTCGGGGCATGTGGGAGACGCACTCTCGCGCCCTAGCGACGCGACTAGGCAAGCCTTTGCCACCGTCAGCCGTGCGTATCACTGGCGGTCCAGGTAGCAGCAGCGAGGGAAGTGGCGAGGGATCTGAACAGCAGGAGAAGATCACGGCAGTGGTCAACGTGCCGCAATCGAAATACACCTACACGGCACTTGAGCCACCGGTGATTGAGACGCCACAGTTGCGAGACATGGGTGAAGCGACACCGCCACTTGAGTGGATTGGCCTGCAGCGGGATAAGCTGCCCAATGTCACGCATCAAATCATTATCGTGACTCTGCAGGAGATAGCGAAGGAGGTGGAGGATGCGTATGGGACGATCTTGGGATCGTAATGCATTACTATTGGCGTTTTGGGATACAAGGGACATAAACACTGGGAACACTGGTGTTTCCTATTGTAATAATAATTGTATATAGAGATATCATTATCATATTCCTCTGATCTTCAAAGTAAGGGTAGACTAGGTAAACCAGGATTCCTCCCCTCAATGCATTATTAATCCATGACCCCACGCAGGCGGTGAAGGGTGGGGCATGACTCGTTGCACGTTTCAGTGTATTCATCTCCTGGGTAACGTTGAGTGCTTGCTAGGGAGGACTAGGAAGCCTAGTACGGTTTTTGCACTGGCTTCCGCTGCTGGTTTTAGGCGCGGTTCAATTACGGGCTCCTAATCGGGTTGCGGCTTTGTGCCAGGATGCCATACATAGGCCGGATTACCACGGATACCTTCGGAATGAGTCAATAGATCCTTTTTTCGAGGATTTCAAAGCAAATAGGTTTAGTAGAATATACTAAGCCAGAGAAAACAAGTAGAGAAATAGACTAAAGCCGAGATGTGTGCGAGCCAGGAAGTAACGCACAAAACCGGGCGGGGCAAAAAAAAAAGAGCGTCTCCACTTTCGCCTGCTTTTTTTCTCCCACTTTTCCCCCTCCCACCTTCTTCTCTTCTCCCCTCTCCATCCCCTTTTCGCAGGAGCAGTTGCACATAGGCATCGTTTGATCACCATCGAGTTATTGCTCGGTTTTGATCATTTGTCTGTGGTCTTGCTTCTTTCTTTCTTAAAAAAAAAACAACCCTCGCCTCTAGGGCTTATCTGAGGAAAAAAAACCGTCAAGATGGTTAAGTACGTTCACTTCCCATCCCGATGGAAAAAATGGAAAAGAAACATCATCTTTCTGAAGATCACTCAATTAACAATGTTTTCTACAGCTTCACCATTGAGGAGATCCGGAGCCTGATGGACCGTCGGGCTAACATCCGTAACATGTCCGTCATTGCTCACGGTATGCATCTCTCACCTTTCAAATCGGGATGAAGCTAACCCATCTTCTCCCGAATAGTCGATCACGGAAAGTCCACCCTCTCCGACTCTCTGGTCCAGCGTGCCGGTATCATTTCGGCTGCTAAGGCTGGTGAGGCCCGTTTCATGGACACCCGTCCCGATGAGCAGGACCGTTGCATTACCATCAAGTCCACCGCCATCTCCCTCTACGCCAAGTTCCCCGACCCCGAGGATCTGAAGGAGATTCCCCAGGCTGTTGATGGTCCCGAGTTCCTGATCAACCTGATCGATTCCCCCGGTCACGTTGACTTCTCGTCTGAGGTCACTGCTGCCCTCCGTGTCACTGACGGTGCCCTGGTCGTTGTCGACTGTGTCTCCGGTGTCTGTGTCCAGACTGAGACTGTGCTGCGTCAGGCCCTGACCGAGCGCATCAAGCCCGTTCTTTGCATCAACAAGGTTGACCGTGCTCTGCTCGAGCTCCAGGTCTCCAAGGAGGATCTGTACCAGTCCTTCTCCCGTACCATCGAGTCCGTCAACGTCATCATCGCTACCTACTTCGACAAAGCCCTCGGTGACGTCCAGGTTTACCCCGACAGAGGTACTATTGCTTTCGGTTCCGGTCTCCACGGTTGGTGCTTCACTGTCCGTCAGTTCGCCGTCAAGTACGCCAAGAAGTTCGGTGTCGACCGCAAGAAGATGCTTGAGCGTCTGTGGGGCGACAACTACTTCAACCCCAAGACCAAGAAGTGGACCAACAAGGCCGAGACTGCTGAGGGCAAGCCCCTTGAGCGTGCCTTCAACCAGTTCATCCTGGACCCCATCTTCAAGATCTTCGCTGCTGTCAACCACAACAAGCGTGATGAGATCAGCACCCTTCTTGACAAACTCGAGATCACCCTTGGCAATGACGAGAAGGAGCTCGAGGGCAAGGCTCTCCTCAAGCTCGTCATGCGCAAGTTCCTGCCCGCTGCCGACGCTCTGCTGGAGATGATCTGTATTCACCTGCCCTCCCCCGTCACTGCCCAGAAGTACCGTGCCGAGACTCTGTACGAGGGTCCCACCGACGACCGTGCCTGCATTGGTATCCGCGACTGTGACCCCACCGCTCCTCTGATGCTGTACGTCTCCAAGATGGTGCCCACTTCCGACAAGGGTCGTTTCTACGCCTTCGGTCGTGTCTACGCCGGTACCGTCAAGTCCGGTGTCAAGGTCCGCATCCAGGGTCCCAACTACACCCCCGGCAAGAAGGAGGATCTGTACATCAAGGCCATCCAGCGTACTATTCTCATGATGGGTCGCTTCGTCGAGCCCATTGAGGATGTCCCCGCCGGTAACATTGTCGGTCTGGTCGGTGTTGACCAGTTCCTGCTCAAGTCCGGTACCCTGACCACCGACGAGACCGCCCACAACATGAAGGTCATGAAGTTCTCTGTCTCCCCCGTTGTGCAGCGCTCCGTCGAGGTCAAGAACGCCCAGGATCTGCCCAAGCTGGTCGAGGGTCTCAAGCGTCTGTCCAAGTCCGACCCCTGTGTCCTGACCATGATCAGCGAGTCCGGTGAGCACATCGTTGCCGGTGCTGGTGAGCTCCACCTGGAGATCTGTCTTAAGGATCTCGAGGAGGACCACGCTGGTGTTCCTCTCCGCATTTCCGACCCCGTCGTCTCCTACCGTGAGACCGTCACTGCCGAGTCTAGCATGACTGCCCTGTCCAAGTCGCCCAACAAGCACAACCGTCTGTACCTCACTGCTCAGCCCATGGATGAGGAGGTCTCCCTCGCCATTGAGTCTGGCAAGGTCAGCCCCAAGGACGACTTCAAGGCTCGTGCCCGTGTTCTCGCTGACGACTACGGCTGGGATGTCACTGATGCCCGTAAGATTTGGTGCTTCGGTCCCGACACCACCGGTGCCAACCTGCTGGTTGACCAGACCAAGGCTGTTCAGTACCTGAACGAAATCAAGGACTCCGTCGTCTCCGGTTTCCAGTGGGCCACCCGCGAGGGTCCCGTTGCTGAGGAGCCCATGCGTTCCGTCCGCTTCAACATCCTTGATGTTACCCTGCACGCTGATGCCATTCACCGTGGTGGCGGTCAGATCATCCCCACTGCTCGCCGTGCTCTGTACGCCGCTGCCCTGCTGGCTGACCCCGGTCTCTTGGAGCCCATCTTCAACGTCGAGATCCAGGTTCCCGAGCAGGCTATGGGTGGTATCTACGGTGTCCTCACCCGCCGCCGTGGTCACGTCTACTCCGAGGAGCAGCGCCCCGGTACTCCTCTGTTCATGGTCAAGGCTTACCTGCCCGTCAACGAGTCCTTCGGTTTCCCCGCCGATCTGCGCTCCGCCACCGGTGGCCAGGCCTTCCCTCAGTCCGTCTTCGATCACTGGGCTATTCTCCCTGGTGGCTCGCCTCTGGACCCCACCACCAAGCCCGGCCAGGTCATCCTTGAGATGCGCAAGCGCAAGGGTCTCAAGGAGGCCGTTCCCGGCTACGAGAACGTAAGTTTTTTTTTACACTTGGATCGTCTATTCTATCATTCCTTTACTCACTCCTCTTCTTTTAGTACTACGACCGACTGTAAAAATGTGGCGGCCGGCCAGATTTCTCTCCTGCCAGTCAAATGGAATCTTTTTTTATGAGATCGATGAATTCAATACAACTTCTCGCGGTTCAACCGAAAAATTTATTTCCATATCGCTACGGGCTAGCTCCAGTCATTGCCGACTCTAGATAAGTGCGGAGCTCCCAAGGGATGTTCAGGCCACCTTGGATGCTACCCGGTTGCTTCCGTTTCCTATAGTTTTTGCTTTTGATGTTTGATGATCGTTTCTTTTTTTTTTTGGTTTATTTGCTGTTTTTCTAGCTATGTTAGGTACATGTAAATATACATGTTACGCTAGATCAACGCTCTGTAGACTGCCTAGTGTAGTGTAAAAAAGGCCCCGTGGTTCTCGCTCGACATGCGGTGCCATAACTTGCTTGTCGGCGATGGCCAGGTGCTGTTAACGACTCGGATCTTGGTACAGCATGTCTGCATATGCCAAAAAATGGTTGACAGACCTTTCAAACTGTATCATCACGTGACTGATATCGCGCCTTCGCGTTTTCGGCGGATTCTGCGCTGCCCAACTCACTTACCCACTACGACATCGCGTCATGGTTGGATTTGAATGTTTCCAGTGATCCCTCTTTACCACCAGCCTGCATATTCCTTCCCATTACACTCACCCCCGTTGCGATCGCCGAGTTGCCAAGCTCTTGCAGCTTGCAATAACACCGGATCCCTTTAACTAGCGAGTTTTTGAACGCCAATCATCTTTAAATTCTGGCGATCGCCGTATCTTTGTCATAATGCATTTTACCGAAGAGGAAGCCAACGATGTGAAGCAATGGGTGGTCAAGAAACTGGAGGACATGTGAGTCCATGCGACACCCGATCGCAGCTTATTCCTCAAGGGAAGCACCGGCTAATTTTACGTTCGTTCTACTCACAGATCGGATGCGGACTCGGATGTTCTTGCAGACTACGTGCTTGCACTCATTAGATCTGATGCATCGGACGACGAGATCCGGCAGACTTCCATCGAGAACCTGGAGGATTTCCTCCGCGAAAGTGCGCTTAACATATATCCATCGCGCCGCACTTCTCTTTGCTGACACAAATCAGATACTGCCCCCTTTGTCGACGAGCTCTTCGATACCTTTGGCCCCAAGCACGCCCAGGCTGCGCCGCCCCAAACCCAGTTCCAACAGGCGCCCCAAGACTTCCCCCAAGCTATTCCCACAACTCAGCAGGCGATCAATGCCCCGACTGGGCCAAGAGCGGATTTCAACAACCGAAAGCGGACCTACAATGAAGGATTCCAGGGTGAGCAGGAGCAAGGCGATATCATGCCACAGAACCGGGCTTTTAAGACCCCGCGACGAGGCCGGGGAGGTGCTCGGGGCGATTGGATGGGAGGTGCCCGCCATGTGCAGGGTGGCCAGCAGTTCCCGCCTAACGGTCCTGGAGGATTCCCAGGTATGATGCCTGGGTTCCCGCAGTTCGATCCCAATGATCCGATGTCCGCGATGATGGCCATGCAGCAACAGATGGGATTCCCGCAGATCCCTGGGATGCCGCCCATGCCTGGAATGCCTGCTCCGGGTCAGCCTGGATCGGAACAGTTGAGCAACCAACGTTGCCCGTTCTACGATACTCAGGGTATCTGCTATATGGGCGATGCCTGTCCCTACCAGCACGGTGAAGCTGGAGCTGGAAGGAGTGATGGTAAGACCGCTCCTCTCGTCCTTCGTAATGATGTGCTGACTAGTCTGGCAGAATATGACCCCAAATCGGCGATGATGGAGTCGGGTGGAAGAGGACGTGGCGATCGAGGCCGTGGTGATCGGGGCCGAGGCCGTGGCCGCGGTGCGTTCGGTGGACGAAGAGGTGGCCGGTCGGACTTTTCGTCAGCAGGACCCAATGAGGACCAGTCAATAACGACGATCGTGGTCGAGCAGATTCCTGACGAGAAGTTCTCGGAGGAAGCAGTGCGCGAATTCTTCTCACAGTTCGGCAACATTGTCGAGGTCTCCATGCAGCCGTACAAAAAGCTGGCACTCGTCAAGTACGAGAATTACGCCGAGGCTAAGCAGGCATGGTCCAGCCCCAAAGTGATCTTTGACAATCGCTTTGTCAAGGTCTACTGGTACAAACCGAAGCACGAGGAGAATAATGGCGTCTCTCATCAGTTGAGACCTGAGGCTCCTGCATTCAACCCAGAGGAGTTTGAGAAGCAACAAGAGGAAGCCCAGAAAGCCTACGAGGAAAAGATGAAAAAGCGCCAAGAGACTGAAGAAGCCAAGCAGGCTCTCGAGCGCCAGCGCGACGAACTCCTGAAAAAGCAACAGGAAGAAAAAGCCCGTCTGCTGCAGCGACTCGGAGGTGCAGGATCGAGCAACGGCGTCGGTTCAGAAGATCAATCCATGGAGGGCACCACAGATGATAATGTGAGCGAAGAGACCAAAAAATTGCGTGCGCAGCTGGCTGCTCTCGAGGCAGAGGCTAAGACTCTGGGTATCGATCCCAGCGCCGAGTCTGTCCGCGGTGGCTATCGCGGTCGGGGTGCTTACCGAGGCCGAGGCACCTACCGTGGACGTGGAGGTTACGATCCTTCATTCCGCGGTGGCTATCGTGGCCGGGGTGGATTCGCTCCTCGTGGCCGAGGTGGTGTGTTGCGTCTGGATAATCGGCCACGACGTGTCGCCGTAACAGGCGTCGAGCTAAACTCGGACAAGGATGAAGCGCTCCGCCAATACTTGATTGTAAGTTCTCAATGAGCCCCGAATATGACATACAACTAACGGTGATCAGGGCGTTGGCGAATATTCATCCATCGAACGCAACCCTAACCAATCCAACTCGGTGATCGTGTCGTTCAAGGAACGATATCAAGCCGAAAAGTTCATGTTCTCGTCCTGGAACATTCCCTCCGTGGGCGAGGTCCAACTCTCATGGCTTCCCAACCTACCGACCAATGCCCCATCCACAACAACGGAGAAGAACGGTTCGGAGGAAGATCAGGACATGGTCATGGACTCAGCTCCGGCCAACGAGGCGCCGGTTCCGGCCCCGACACGCAGCGATATGGATTATGATGTTGCGGAGGATGATAACTGGGGCGTGGAGTAATCATTTCCACATGTACCATTGATGTTGTGTATAGGTCGTTTGACAACTGCAATGCAGCCCCGTATCGTTACCTACACAGTATCTTCGAGTCGCGTAGTCGTAGCTTAGATATTCAGATATTCTGTGGAATCAACTCCACCCAATATCCATCCTGATATACAGTCAGTTATGTTCACCTCAGCCATCACAAACTCACCGGATCAGCCACCATAGCGAACTTCTCAAAGAACGCAGCATAATTCGCATGAATCTCCCCTCGTCCAACCCCCCTCTCCTCCGACTCAGACAACGGCACCGACTCCCTGTTACAAACCCCAACATTCTTCAAAACCCTCACCCCCTTCCTCTCCAACCTCTCCACCGCAACACTTACATCCGGCACCGTAAAACCCAAATGAGCAAAGCCCGGGACATCATCCGTCGCCACATTCTCAGAGCCATGGACATGATAAAGCTCCAAAAGACCACTCGTCCGCGTCATCACGGGGATCTGACTGGTTGATCTCGCCCACTCATCCAGATTTGTGTCTGGTGGTGGATGGCCTAGATAGTAGATTGTGAAGGGGCCTGCATTCATGGTAAATATGACGCGCATGCCTAGGAGATCCACGTAGAAGTGTAGAGAGCGGGATGGGTCTTTGATGCGGATTGCTAGGTGGTTGAGGCGATAGTTGGCTGTTGTGGTTGATGGGGTTGGGTTGAAGGTTGGTGTTGGGCCGCCTGGGGCGAAGATGCCTGCTTCGTTGGGTGGGATTGAGAGGAATGAGTTTCCTGTCATTTTGATCTTGTAGGATTCCAAGGTTGTAGAAGAGTAGGTAGTTAATGGGGGTTAGTGGACCTTGGGTATGTACTAAAGAGGGGAACAGGGTCTCCACTGCGGGGATATAGATCGAGATCACGAGATACGATACGGAGTACTTAGTCGAGATATCGAGGCTTTGTTCCAGAATCGAGGAATCTAGGGTATTCATGTGATTATATTCGTATATACGGCATTAAGTGTAACCGGGCGACGTATTCGACTCTAATAAATCCGCATAACTATTCAACGACCGCCCTATCAGATTGACCATCTCCCAGATATAATCGGCCGTGAAAAGGCGCGCCCAAAGACGGGTCACTGCCGCACTTAGTCTAGTATTGGTAGCCAGTAACCACTCGCGCGAGACGCCATGCTGCACCTCCATGACCATCTCCAGCACAAAGTCCCGCAGGCGGGTTTCCTGTTCGGTCAGTCCAGGGTTTGGGTGTGGGACCGTCACTGCCTCGAGCCATTTAGCTAACAATACGGCACATTCAAGCGAGCATAGAGCGTGCTGGTTTGACCAAAGGGCCACCTGCGAGTGGGCTACGAATCCGATGCCCAGCTTAACTGGCGTGCTGAGGGCGTGGGCGCAGTGGAGCGCTGCTCGGGTGAGTCGATCTCCGCGGAGAACTTGAAGGTTGTCTTTGAGACTGGTGGCTATTTGGACAGGATCCCACGTCTGCAACTGTCTTGTTGAGCCGCAGTCGGCATTTAACCGGATATACGCTAGCCGGAGCAGAGCCGCGGAAGTAAATGACAATGGCCCGTGTGGACTCAGCGGGTCAATGGATGACTCCTGGTTCCGCTCCCAGCATTGACACCATCGTTCCAGGGCCTGTTCGACCGCAATGAGATCGGGCGTGGGAGCGATAGCTGAACCGAGACCGTTGTATCGGGATAGGGCGAGTCGATTTGCTTTGGTCATGAACCAGATATCCTGCAGCAGTGCGTGAATCAGCACGTAGCTGCCGAGTGAAGACAACTGCTCCATTCCGCTATTTGGCGAGAAGAGCGAGGAGAGTGCGTCTTGGAATTTCGGTTCGCCCGGACTTTCGCTGCGTGCGGCTTGCCATGCGTCGATGGTGGGGGCTTGCCATTCCTTTTCGGTGCAAGGCAATTCCAACGTCATCTCTTCCGTGAGAATCACGGGAGGAATGTCGAAGACGATTGTGTGGATATTGAAAAAGCAGAAGACGATGAATTTCAAACGTTTGACACGCTCGCGCCAGATCCAAGTGGCCCAAGAACCGTCGTGATCGGGCAAGCGATTGAGACCGTCTTTTCGCAGCAACATCCCCATCAGGCTTCGTATTGTTAGCGCTTCATGATACGGTGGGTCATTGATAAACCACGACGACAGAGCCATAAGCATCAGTAGAGCCTGGAGTGTTTCCAGCGTGTCGAGATCGTGCGCTGCATTTGCCGCGGGCATGGTTCCCGACTGAAAGACCCTCCGGAAATGCTCGAGGGTGACCGGCTTGGCGACCTGATAGAGGCGCATACTGGTATCCGGTTCCCGACAATAACGTGCGCCAAGGGCTGCCATGGACAAGAAAAGCGGAAGGCCCAGGGACTCGACATCCAGAGTCGGCTTATGCACGATCGGATAGTGATCGTGGAACCCCGTCAGATACCCCGTCAGGCATCGAGATAGAGCATGTCGCGAAGGAAGGGACGGGTCTGGTACTACGCTGGCATATTCCCGTAAGGAACCAAGTAGCCTATCCCGACATTGAGCGGTGACCAGAACGAAACCCGTTGGTTGTCGAGCCTTTAGAGTTGTCTGATATCCCTCCGGCTGGAGAGAAGGCAACTGCGCGCCATGTCGAGGGAGAACGGAGCTTGATGGCGTACAGGTAGTGTTGGGCTCTGATGGTAGCTCTCTCTCAGATTGTGCATAGTCTGTGACTGGAGAGAATGGCACCGGTAGGAAAAGAGGAAGAGGCTGAAAGGCGGGAGAATAAGGGTGACTGGGCAAGGGAACACTATCGAGAAAGGAAGTGAAATCATTTCCTTCGAATGATCCCGGTGGGATTCCGCCCAGTGAGTAACCGAAATCGGATCCCGGCAGGGGAGTTGTTGACGCTGCGGATGGAGTCGGGATACCCATCATTGGGGTACGAGTACGATGTTCAGCAGGAGGCCGAAACTGACCGCTACTCCCCGACAGAGCAGTTGATGTCGATTGCGCATGACTGGCCACCGCCGATGCCAAGGCATCTAAGCCTTGCGAGACTGGAGGAGCGGGGGACGGCGACTGCGTATGTTGGCTGGAGGGGCTGGTCCCCGGTTGATGGGCTTGATGGACAAGGCGTTCATGGCGGGCCAAAAGATCCCTAGAATGCTATGAATATAGCTCGATGGTAGGTATCAAAGGGTAGGACTCACTTGCGCGTAAATGCCTTGGGGCATTGCGCGCAGACATAGGGTTTCTCCTTGGTGTCTGCGGGGCATTAGTAACGCAATACAGACACAAAAACAAAACAAAACAGAAAACATACGAGATCGATCATGTCGCTGCAGATGCTCGAGTCGGGCAAAAGCCCTAGGGCAGCGCTGACATTGATAGGGTTTGCTGCTCATCGTCCATAGCTCATGTGGTGTGACGTTGAATCACGATTGATTTGGTCCGCAATTCTCGGCACCGCTTGCATCATGTGGCGGTTTGATACCTACCTACTCTATGGTTCAGACCTGAAGAGAGAGCGAGTTACAGGTGCGGAGGAGTATGGCGTACCAATGGTTAATTTCATCATTGTTATTGGTTCCGACTAGTTTTGATAAGTCATACATAACTTCATGGATGATGTCCCCATTCCCCAATATTTCTCCCAATATTTCATTTCAATACTGTGGTAAGTTTCTCCAAATTGGAGATGAAAAGTGGGGAATGTCTCCCTAAAACCGCTAGGAATTCTTCGCATTTGTCAGAAACCCAAGACAAATCCCTGTTATCGGTATGATCGGCTATGAGAAGTTCGGATAGAATGCCGTCTGCATAATGTAATTGATATGATGGTTCTGAACACATGCTGGCTTATCCTATACGGATACGGAATATTCCGTAAAATGCAGATGCCCGATGCCCCTAGTTAAATAGATAAAGCCATATCAACGAACCATAATTCCAGGTGGAGACGCCGAGTCATTTCTCCAATTTTCAATTTCCCTTTTTTTTCCAATAGTCCCATGCCTTATAACCAACTAGCGTCCTTATAAAGGCTGAAGGGGCCCAGAAGAGGGGTTCTGGTATTTTCGCCAAGATCAAATGAAGCTCGAGGTTCCCAAACCGTCGCCCATCACCATCAACATGGAAAAGCGCGATCCCAGCCGCGAGACACTGGCCGACAGCCAAGAAATTGAATATCATTACCTCGAGCTAGAAACGCCGTTGCCGACCCCATCTATTACGCTACCCCCGGGCCCTGGACAGTCGGCGCCTCCTGATGCCCCAAGCTTGGAAAAATATACTTCGCCATTCCTCTGGCCCAAATGGCGCAAGTCTCTCATGACTTATATTGCCTGCGCCGTCACTGCACTGGCTGGTTACTGTGCTGGTGAGGTCAGTCCGGCGTCGGAAGAGTTGTGCAAGGAATGGGGCATTAGTGCCGTGGTGTATAACTTGAGCATCACCATTTTCTGTATTGGCTTTGCCCTGGCTCCTATGGTTTTGGCCCCGTTCTCCGAAATCAATGGACGCAGGCCTATTTTCGTTGTCAGCGGTATTCTATTAGTCGGTGCGTGTGATGTATACTTCTTATGTTTACGTTGATCTTTTACTGACCTTGCATAGCGATGATGGTGGCATGCGGAGGTACTCATTCGTTCGCCGGTCTCTGCGTCGCCCGTTTCTTCCAGGGTATTGGTGCCTGTATGCTGTCCGGATTCCTCTTTCAATACCGCGGTTCTAACCAGTCTCTAGCTACGTTTTCCACCATGGTTGGCGGTGTCATCAGTGATATTTACCACGCTGAAGACCGAAACACCCCGATGGCCCTCTTCTCCGGTGCTGCCCTCTTCGGAACGGGTTTGGCACCTTTGATTTCCAGTGTAATTGTCAGTCACACCACCTGGCGCTGGGTCTACTATTCTCACGCCATTGCTACGGGTATCTTCGTCGTTATTATCTTCTTTTTCTTCAAAGAAACCCGTGGCAGTGTCCTGTTGAGCCGCAAGGCCCAGACGTTGAATACCTACTACGAGAAGCTCGAAGAGGCTGGTCACTTTGGTGTCATCCTCTCCAGTGGAGAAGCCGGGGAAGAGAAATCGGTGCGCCGTATTCGATGGAAGGTGAAGAGCGACGAACAGCGCGCGTCATTGGTTACGATGATTCAGATCTCGCTGTATCGACCTTTCCGTGAGTGGCGTCCAGGATATTCACGTATCGCAATATATCACTAACTCTCCCACAGATATGCTCTTTACCGAGCCTGTCGTCTTCTTTTTCTCCGTGTGGGTATCCTTCAGCTGGGCTGTTCTCTACCTCCAGTTTGGCTCCATCCCTCTGGTTTTCAAGAAAAACCATCACTTCAACATCGAGCAGTCGGGCGCCGTGTTCACTTGTGAGTCAACACGTCCATCTTCCTACAAACCTACAGACTAACATACATCCAGCCATGTGTGTCGGCGTCATCATCATCACTATCATCAGTATCTTGCAAGAGAAAATCGCCGCCCGCTTTTTCAAACTCCCATCCTCCGCCGAATCACGCCTTTACTTCGTCTGCATCGAGTCAGTCTTGCTGCCCATCGGCATGTTTTGGTTCGGCTGGACATCCTACTCATCCGTCCACTGGATCGTCCCCACAATCGCCATCGGTTGTGCGGGCATGGGTATTTTCTCGATCTACCTGGCCACTTTCAACTACCTCGCAGACACATACCACCGATACGCCAGTTCAGCAATTGCAGCTCAGTCTTGTTGCCGGAACTTGCTGGGTGGTGTATTCCCGCTCGTGACGGCTGCCATGTTCAACAACATGGGATTCCCTGGTGCATCCAGTCTTCTGGGTGGTATTGTAAGTTGTGCTCATCCTGGCCTTTATTATAAGCCTATCGCTAATTGTCTGCATAGGGTGCGCTTCTCACTCTCGTTCCCTGGGTTCTGGCTTTCTACGGGCCCAAGATTCGCGCTAGGAGCAAGATGGCGAGTGTAAGTGTTTCCTCTATTGATTGACTGGCCTCTGATATACTGACTACTTGATAGGAACTCGCAAATTAGATGCATATATCATGACATGAAAATAGAGCCTCCATAGAGATAAAATAATGTTTAAAACAATGCATACGCGTCATTCTCGGTTTCGGTTATCCTTTCAAGCTACCTATGGACCTAGGCCATCCAGGCAATAACTCCTAGCCTATCTTCTATGCCACATTACTAGTCCCGATCCGATTAGAAACCCCACTTCTCCTGCTTTGTAGGTCACGTGCCAATTGTCCGGCATGCGGTCACACAACTCGGTATCGCTAACTAAGCAGTCTGGGGTTCACGACTCGACTAACTCGCCTACGTCTATAACAACCTAAACTAGGCGTCATACACATAACTTAAGGTGTATGGCGCCTAGGATCGGTTGCTTAACATCGAATACGATACTAATACCCTCGCTGTTTATATATGCTAAGTTTAAGAACAATCTTTCTGAAGCTCGTAGCTATGACTAGCTTGGCCATATGTCCTGCACAGCCATCTTAGGGAGGTATCAGGCCATATCTAAAGGGAAGAACATGAATCTCAAATAATCTTTCATTATGTAGCGTACGCTCGTGTACAGCTAGTCAAATGCATATGCAAAGCTTCAACAATGACCTCAGACCCAGAGTAAGGTTTTCCAACACCACTGGGCCGATAGTTTTGGAGTAAATGCAACAATCTCCTGCAACGCCACGGAGGATTATGAGTACGCCAAAGCAAAACATGGTAACAAAAGTCAATGCCAAGCAATCGCCACATGAATCGTGTCGAGAATCACCTCGACTGTGCATGATGTCCACTAGTAGCCTGTCCTTTGATTTCAAACCGATGCGATGTATACCGCGCATCATCTTCACTATCGCTTTCCATCTGATCTAAAAGACGATCAATCTCATCTCCAGCACCGGCTTCAAGACCCAATCCATGGGTTTTTGGTGGAAACACTCGCCCACCATGAGATGCCTCGCTCCGTGAGCTCCGACTATGATTTGTCATTCCATTATGGCTGGAATAGATCGACTCGTTTAAACTCTTTTGCGCGGCGGGAGGCTGTAAAGGCCTCGGACTGGAGTGATACCCGGAGTTTTCGGGACTTGACATGAACATGAGTGTTTCAATTGCGTCCTGCTCCATTGAAGTGCTCTGAGATTGGGTTCGTGATCCGTAAAATCCTTCATGTGAATATGTAGGCGCCTGTCTATATGGCGGGATCGACGGCGTGCCGGGTCCCAGGACTGACGGGGAACCGTTAAGCGGGCGGGAAATTAGATGTTCCTGGTGTGATTGATGTCGTTGATGGCGGCTATACGGGCTGCGCTCAAAAGACCTCGAGGCCAGATTGGGGTTAGGTCGTCGGCGACGAGTATCCCCGTTGGATGAGACGATATCAACGGGGGGCGCCAGCTTGGGAATGGCAAGGAGTTTGCCGGAGGAAGAGCTCGCTGAGTGTGAACGATGGTGAGAATGAAAAGGGCGCGGGGTGTCTGTCGGTGATGGCTTTAAACCAGGTGGAGATGTTGGATTGGAGCCCGGTGATGATATGGCACCATTTGGTGCTGGCGGACCCAATGACGAGAAAGTTGCGAGTCCACGCAGTGGAAGTTCCGCGATTTCACGCGATTGCCGGGCTTTCTCTACCTTTGCAGCCGCATATGAGAGTCGGGTACGAATATGAACCGACAGCTACATACGCGTCAGCAGTGCGTGCGGCCAAAAATGGAAGGAAAATGTTACCTGTGCAATTCTACTTCCGTGGGCCGACGAGCCTGTGCTCTTTGAACGTTGTCGCGTAGTCCCATTGGCATCGGAGTTTTGAGATGTCGCCAAATCAAACGAAATAGGTTTAACGTCTCCAGTAGCTGTCCTTTTATGGCCCGGTGTAAATTTCCCAACTCCGGGTCGCGAGCTCGACCGCAACGGCCCTAACGAGTCTTCGCTCTCTTTTTCTAAATTCACATCTGCGTGAGAGCCACTTGGCCCTCCATTCCCACTTACTTGAAGTGATTTCAATGTATCCTGGAAATGCGGGAGTTTGTGGTCTGTCGTAAATGTTTGTGAATTTCCGTCCGATGCGCCGATACTGCCATCCATAGATTGGTCGGAATCGTTCAACGACGAAGAGGGTATACTGGGTAGATAGTCCGTAGATGTGCTCGCGGGCTGTAGCTCTGGCCGCTGACTGTCGCACGATGTATCGCTACCGCGTTCTGACGATTCAATGTAGGTAGTATTCGAATTGTACTTGTCACGAGACCCGGCATTCAACCCGTTTATCTGCAAGGACAGTCGTTGAGGCGATCGCAGGACCTGAATTTCCTCCGAACGATTCGGTTCTCCTGACGCTGGTGACATCGTATCCATCGTGTTCATCGTGTTTACGAGCTGGCTGTTCGCACTGGCCTCCATATGGGGAACCCCGCGACTTGACGGAGTACCACGAGGGTCGTTATGATCAAGTGGACTGGCTGTGGGGATGTAGTCAAAGGGAATGAAAGAAACCAAATTTCAATGGCGTAGTATTGCGGCCGCACAAGCAATCTAAGCACGCAAGACGTAACTGGTTGCGCACGAGTCACCGCATTGAGACAACACCGGGGGAGTCAGACGCGGAGCAGGGATGCGCAAAAGCAACGGTCAGGATCTTAACAACCCTCGAGAAAGCCGGGAGGGTGCAGTGATTGTGCCGCGGGAGTCAGGAGCATCTGCCAGATCCAGTGTCGATCAAGCAGCACGCGTAGGCTTGAGCACGAGCGGCAAAACGGTCAAGTCGCAGTCTCCGACCAAGGGACAAGGAACTCGATAGACTGGGCAATTCTGAAGGAGAACTCAATATCTGTATTAGGGCAAGAACCAACAGCCCTGGAGGAGCGAAAGGCTGTGTTCTGAGCAGTTTTGGTAACTACCGAGTGAGAGAAGGCGTCGGCTTTCCTCACGCGTCGAGACACGGTCACGTGGGGATGTACCAGTTGCGGAAGCGCAGTTAATTACGCATTTAGATCAAAAGTAGTAATTGAATATAAAATTGCGTTTGAAGAATTTGGCATCCAACCGTATCGATACAATCCACCTGTATGGAGAGAAGTGTTTAAAGACAAGTACGTATCCGATCCTTATGCACCGCCATTGGTTACCCTACACGTCGAACTTGATGTAGAACTACTTGTAGTATGGCTTTATCCCTGACTATAGCTTAGATAGGATGTACTCCGTATATAGGTTAATATGGGTTTTAGTTGCATGTTATACCATGAATATGTACATATTCCATTGTTTATGGGTACCTTGGTAGTAGTAAACTTCTCAGGCTCTAGCAGATATAGCTTAGGTCGATGACGATGAGCCGGGCTGGAATCACGGGCATTTTAGACCTATAGTAGATGATCTTGCACTTGCTGCTGCTGACCAAGGTCGGTGGTTTCGCCGCATAGGCTGCTGATAGTGTTGTTGATCCACCAAGCAATATCCTTTTCCAATTTTGCAGCTGTCTCTGGATAGCCGACTTCCAATGCCACCGTTGGGAATTCCCTCCCTTGTCGGGCTGGCTTCCATGACCGGTCTGCCTGCTTGCTTCGATCAGGGGTATCGATTCGAGTAGCTCTGTAGCCCGCAACTCGTCGGAAGACTTGCATCTTCTGAGTAAGTATTAGTGGAGGTCTAGCGCAAGGCCGAGGGAACTGGCTTTCTTTGCAGCCAACGTGATGGTTCATGAGGAGAGAGAAATGCAAGTAAATCAATATCAGTTAGGTATGTATCTGTAAAGGCGTTATATAAGGCGTGACAAGTATAGAAATAGGCGGAAGAGATTGGAGATAGTGAGAATAAAGTGAGAGTTGTGAAAGTCTTGAGAGTATCGATGCGAGAATTATTATATGAAGAACTAGGATCTCATAGCTTTGAGTAACGTTGTAGGAGGAGTAAGTTCCGATAAGAAAGCGGGGGGGTTGCTTGCGCATTGAATAATAGTATAAGAATCGTTAGAAGGGTCTAAACAGTCACTCGCTCTTAGCTTACTGAGTATCCCGTAATAAGAGAGAGAAAATCAGTCTCACACGTTCTTTACTTCCACATTTCTTACTTCCGAGCGTCAATACTCTTACTCTTCTTGTACATTTCAACTATGAAAGTCAAATGTTCCTCTATCAGAATATAAAAACTTCCCTATCGACTCCCCTCCCTAGATCGCTCTATCGCCTCTACTAGAAAATCCCAGACTATGGGCCCCTCTGCATTGCTTGGCTGCCTTCATACAATAACTTCAAAGTGCACCGACAAAAGGAGTCCCCCAAAGCGACCCACCAGTCTACGTTTACGAAGCTATCCGCACAACTCGTAGAGATTTACCCATCCGAACAGTTCGCTCCACGATCAGACGATGCGAATGTTGATAACACGCCCTCAAGAAATGCCCAGGACGAACCAGTAGTCATATGGATTATGTGACCTAAGGCATTAACAGATGCCTACACCATGAGGCATCAATACATCAATGACAGCATACATCTTTCTGGCTCTCTCTCACTAGGCTGGGGAAGGAAAGAGAAAAAAAAAAAAAAAGAGAGAGAGAGAGAGAGAGAGAACCAACCATGTGCCCGCCCTTGTTGCGCCGCTTGTGGCCTTGCAACAGGTGGAAATCAATGAGTGCATTTCGGAAGCCTATTTGTATCAAGCTCCTGCTGTTTAGAGAATTGGCCAAGAGCGGTATTTCCAGGCACCGACCCCCTTGGTGTGGTCGGGATAGAAGACAAATGAACATCTTGTGACTATGCCTTGGGTCCTTTGCTCTCACTGCGGTGTTGCGAAGAATTGGTCCCCGGATTATGCTGCGCAACTGGTTCCAAGCGACGATTGTGATAGTACTGCGATTCTTTCACTGCGGAGGCCCTTTCTTGGCCCAAGGCTTGCGGGGAATTGTGTGTTGATACATGAGTACCGGGACAGTCAGATAGAGTAGGAAGGCGACGCGAGTCATTCAAGGCAGCTTGGAAGTCTGCAGTGTATTGGGAATAGTTGGTTAAAGGCCTCTTGTCCCCACCGTCCTGTGCTGAACTACCTTGTTTTGGGGCTGTGGAATTTGCCCGTGAGCTCATGCTGACTGCGTTGATTGAGACGACAACCTCAGGGGCTGTGGCTGTTTTTATGTTGGCACTGGGCTCAGGCCGCATGTGCCAGTAAAGGGACACCCCGCTCGTGAAACAACTGCATTGCCACAGACACGGTCTCATGCTCATTCTTGCTTTCACTTTTATTTATTACTTTGGGCCAACAAGATGGATCCATTATCGGCGGTCGCGAATATTGCAGCCGTGGGCTGTTAGATCCAGTATGCCAGGTCGGGAAGGAAACATGGCCCTTACGTGATTATGTAGTACATATATGGACCGTCCCTCTCGATAAAGACTTTACCCCTCTCATAGGGCCGATGCATCTTCAAGCCACCCTTTACCCCTAGAATTAGCGAACTAGTTACTGGGTGGGCTGCTCTGTCATTATTTGATTCATTTAGTCAAGGCTCTGGGCTTTTCGCTGTGTGTTTGGACTTTCGTGTAAGTGACCAACACGTGGAGCTGGATACTTACTATCTCGTATCAACTTAGTATGCGGGGCAAGCCCCGTCCATAGATGAACTCGATAACGGACGCCTTCGGAAGTTATATAATAGTCATTGCCCCGGAGTTCTAAAAGCTCCGATAGAGCGCATCCCGATCTTTCAGTCTCTCAAGTGTACCTACAACAAGATGACTGCTCCTCGTCGACCTCCCCCAGCTTATACTGCGCCCCCAGATTCAGGGATCCACGCTACTTCACAGCTCTACCGGTCTATTTCCGAGACTGCCTCAGACCCCACAGCACGCCCCCTGAAGGGATCATTTACAATCCGACCATGCTCTGCTCAGGCATGGCTTGTGCCTGCCGGCCACATCTGCCGCCTGACGACACCCAAGGGCCCGCAGGTGGGTGACCTTAATATCTGGAATGCCGACAACCCGAGGGAGCGAATGTGGGCTGCACGTACCCGACAGATCCACGCCTCTCACGTCTCTGTCGGTGATCGGCTATGGTCCAATCTGCCCTATCTGCGGCCGCTCGTGACGATCACGGGAGACTCGCTTGGCGGCGGACAATTGCATGATGTCCTAGGACCGGATGGAAAGCGAAAGCCGGATGCTGTATTTGGCACCACGCAATTCGGGGGACGAGTGCATGACTTGATGGGAACTCGATGTGATCCTTACGTGAATCTCCTGATGGGAGGCGAGACCTTCGACTTCCACTGCCACTCGAACCTCACACGCTCAGTGGTCCCCTACGGATTGACGGAGCTGGATGTCCACGACGTGTTGAATGTGTTCCAGGTGACTGGATTGGACGAGGAAGGAAAGTACTTCATGGAGACTTCCCCCGCAAAGGCCGGAGATTACTTTGAGTTCTTCGCCGAGGTTGATGTCCTCTGTGCACTATCTGCATGCCCCGGTGGTATGTCTCAACTCTACATGAGCGAATTATGAAGTAGGCTAATCATGCTTCATACAGGTGATCTTTCCAATTGGGGATGGGACGACAAGGAGGGCGGTATGGGGGCTACTCGCCGTCCGCTTGGAGTGGAGGTGTATCAACTGGCGGATGAGAAAGTCCTGAATGGGTGGAAGACACCGCAGAGGCCCAAATACCGGGGTATGCATGGAATGAGCATGCCGCCTCGTGAACAGGATGGCCTCGTTGGACTTTGACAGCTGAAATGGTAGAAGACGGAATGCGGGAATCGAACTGCGATTACTTGCAGTATCTCCACGTGACCTGCCCCGCCTTGAAGCATAGCGTCATCGGGGGCTCATGCTGCATGCTGCATGTTACATTGGAATCAAATAATCGCAAGGAAGGGGCGTAAGGGGCGCAGCACTTGCACTGCCAGTCAGGCAGATCAGGCAGATCAGGCATCTACTTTTGTACGAAGAGCTTTATTAACATTATATTTCCGAGCGACGAGTCCGACAGAATCACGACATCCTTAGGTCGGACAGTGCGGAGATCAACGGTAGTGTAACTTCCGCTGTGAAACATTCGTAGGTCCACGCGATTTGCCCAGAGACGTCGATAATGGCAGCGCAGCGTCCAGGGTACTTGGAAAGCTAGAAATGGCGTAAGGCAGCCCACCTTCAGCCCCTCTTATCAGCTTGTATCGTCCACGGGTCCCTATAAAATCACGGCTTCCCCTCCTCCATCTCCACTTTCCTTACTCGTACTTCTAACCTGACTTCAACTCAACACATCTTCCCTTTGCCTCATACTTCTACATCTTGCTCTTCAACTAACTCCATCTACACTGATTTCTAACCATGCCTCTTTACAACGTAGGTGAAGCTGCTGCCTGTCTGCGCCGCTGATACTGACATTTGATGGCTTCCCAGATCACCCTGAAGGAGGGAGCTTCCACGGAGCAGCTCGAAAAGTTGGTCTCTCACCTCGCCATCTTGGATCGCCGGAGCTGACATATTTTCTTTCAGGGCCAAGGAGGACGCTAAGGCCAAGGGCGGAGTCATCAAACATGAATACAGCCTCATTAAGGGTTTCACGTAGGGCTTTTGCATCCATTCAACCCTTTGTTCAGGCTGACTTCTCTCCAATAGCGTGGATTTCCCTGAGGGCCAGGTCCAGGCCCTTGAGTCGTCCGAACACATCCATGTCGAAGAAGACTCTGCGGTGAAGACTCAGTAGTCGCCGAGAGCAACACGACTGGTCCTGATCGGCACATGCTCACGAGCCAAAGTACAATATGGCTGATGCAGGAGAGGAGGAGAATGGGGTTTTTTTGCTTTAGTACGATGACTTGATACCAGTTTTTACCCCCAACCGTCATCTGCTACGTTTCTGTACATATTATTACCAGTGATTTTTCGCAGAGAGCTGTCACCCCCAGCGCATTTGATGATCATTTTTAACGAAATCCATGGATATGATCTAAAACTGAGTATCTGTGCCACGAGAGCTTCAGGAGTACACACCTTAAGAGCCTTTCCTTGTAGTGTCCCTCAAAGATATACTTAGGTAGTTTAATTGAAAGTGAGTAGCCACACTGTGATATGCTGACTACAGACCACCCAGGCAGCTTCACGGGGTTAAGAGAGTGACATTGTGATGGTTGCACGTAGGAAGGCGTAGGGCCGAGGATATCCGTTGACCGCATTGTGCAGATTCCCGTCAACTCCACACCCTTGCACTTCCCACACCCCACAACCTTAGAAGGCACATTCGCAGTCATGGTCTCTCGAGCTCATCACTTCAGAGCTCAGAGATTGCTGTTCTCCACAAAGTCTCGTTTACTGCGCCATTCATCGACACAGACAAATCACAATTCAGGCGCCCGCCAGGCGACTTCGGATGCCGCCAGAGATGAGGTTGCTATGTTGGCTGCCAGCCCTCGTCGGCCGCTAACTCTTACAGACCTGCTTAAGTGAGTATTCAGGGATCTAGTGACGGATCTGGCAGAAACCAAGGCTCATGAATTGTCAATTTTCTAGACATGGCCGCCCGCCTTTGTCAAAAGATGCGCTTTTGGCCTCGGCTAATTTCACCCTCTCCCTCCTCCCAGCACGACTAGCGTCGCGAATCCAAGCTCTACGAAACATGCCCTTTATCGTCGTCTCCAACCCACACGTGTCGAAGATCTACCACAACTACCTCCATTCGCTATCTACTCTCCTCCCATACCAGCAACGGCGGATAACCACATTGGAGGAAGAGCGCAAGTTCGGAGATGTGCTGGCCGATCTTGTGCAGACACATACAAACACAATTCCTGTCCTTGCGCGTGGGTTCCTTGAATGTCGGAGATACGTGAGCCCGGAAGATGTGACGCGTTTTCTGGACACCCATTTGCGTGCGCGTATCGGCACCCGTCTAATCGCCGAGCAACATTTGGCTCTCCATTTCGCCTCGCAGCCAGTTGGCGAAGAACTCAAAAACAGCTCCGAGCCACCCCGCCGCAAAGAATCAGTCCCCTCCAATTACATCGGGGTGATCGATACCGCGCTTCAACCGGCAAGTATCATCCGGTTATGCGAGGAGTTTGTTGGGGAGATCTGTGAGCTCAAGTATGGAGTGCGTCCCCGTGTAGAAATTGGAGGCGAGCCCGAAGCGGCATTTGCCCATATACCGGTGCATGTGGAATACATAATTACAGAACTCCTGAAGAATGCGTTTCGAGCAACTATCGAGTCGGGCAATGAGCGCGAGCCCATTGAGGTGACGATTGCGGCTGCTCCAGACGTCCCCAGGAATGAGCGTCCAATTCAAGAGGATATCGATACTGGATTTGAACTCGATGAAGCTATGGGTTATCCGAATGCGTCATCGCAGAGCATCACAATCCGCATCCGCGATCGTGGAGGTGGAATTCCACCCGAAGTTCTTCCTCAAATTTGGTCATACAGCTTCACTACGTTCTCTGACACGGATTTCCGCGACTCAGAAAACGGTAGCTTGGATGCGCTGAATACCATCGCTACAAGTGGTGGCCATCTGAGCAGTATTGCAGGTCTTGGATATGGGTTGCCCTTGAGCCGTGCGTACGCTGAGTATTTCGGTGGCAGCATTGCAGTTCAGAGTCTTTGGGGATGGGGCACAGACGTCTACCTGACTTTGCAGGGGGTTGGAAAAATCGATTGAGATATGTACTATGGAAAATATGGCTCGCATGGGGGAGTACGGATCTTTTCTCGTCCTACAGTTTCCACGTGGCTGTCGGGCAAGCAAGGAGGTCCACGAAGTCTTTGACAGGGAGATAGTCCTCATGGACTGCTTTCATGATATCCGCAGTGTCTGCCTGTGAAAACAGGTACGCCATGTTCCGCAGGAATTTTGCTTCGACGGCAGCCTCTGTCTCTGGGTGTCGTACATGCCCGACGGGATATTCGACCAGAATCTCCGGAAGCACCGATCCGTCATTGAGAATGACAGTCAGTCCGTTGGATATGCTCTTCTTGTCCAGGTCTAAGTAGGCCTGGGTTAGCTCGTGATCAGGGACGAGAAGGATCTTTTCCCGTAGGTGCGTCAGATCCTCGCTGGCTGCCCATGGACTTGTATCTAGATAATCAGCGGCATCGGGGGCAGCACCCTTCAAGAAGGTCAATGCGACGACATATTGAAGGCAGTGGTCGCGATCGGCAGCATTGCGCAATGGCCCAGTTTTGTTGATGATCAAATCAGCTGCAGCAGTGGTCCGCACGTTTATGCTTCTTATTTGCATCACTGGCTCTGATATACCCATCTCTCCCAGTCTGCGCAACTGGAAAAGCGCTGCTTCCACGGCCGAGACTGCATGTCCTTCCACAGGCATCGTCTTGAACAGCACATTTTGAATTGTCCACGTTTCGAACGGCCGAGGAAAGTGAAAGCCTCGTTCGCCAAACGTTCGTGACCAGAATCCCCACGGCTTCGCAGTCAGGGCCCCCGGGGCACCGGGCTGACCTGCGAGAACGTATAGGGCGAGCTGCACCGCTCGCCGGGAGGCATCGCCTGCTGCCCAGCCTTTCCGAGGAATCGTGTTGCCTCGAGACCGATAAACACGAGTTGGTTGGCCATCCATCCAGACATGCGAGATGGATGCCATATTTTGCTCCTCATTGAGCCCAAGCATCCAAGAAACAACGGCAGTCGATGCTAATTTAACCAACACCACATGATCTATTCCATAATCATTGAACGAGTTGCCCATCTGATAACAGCCTTGTATCTCGTAGGCCTTGACCAAAGCAATGAGTAACGTGCGCATTGTCAAAGGCGGACCCGTGTGGATGTATTGCCCGGATGCTGATGCGCGCGACAGAGAATCCATCACAGTAAGGATAGCTGCAAGATTATCTGCAACTTCAAGTCAACTCTAGTTGGACTTGATCCACGAACTATCCATTTACCTGAAGGGTGGCCCCATTCTGCAGCACCCAGCGCATCGTTATGATCCAAGTACCGGACCAGAGCACCAAAATCAAAGGCGCCTTGAACAGGGTCTACTTGCAAGTTAGTCCCTGGAAGCCGAAATCCATTTGGACTCGATGTTTCGGTAAGGCCTGCATTTAATAGCTTTCGACATTCAACACTAGTGGCTGCGGTCTCGATGGCACATCCCAGGGTGTCAAGTAGTGCCATCCGCGCTCTTTCCCATACTGCATGGTCGTTCTCGTCTATATGGTAATGGAACACATAGCGAGCAATATCGGCGATGGGTTGATCATACGGAAGTGACATGGTAAGCATAGGCTAGATGGATTCTTTCTATGCTTCCAGCAGGCGGGACTACTTTATAAGAGTTTGGGTTATTTTGCTTAGTTAGAGGTGACACTTCAACTCGTTTAATGTGCTACCTTGGTGGAACACAGTACTTCGAGGTATCTTAGTTAGGACGTCGGCTCATTATTAAACAAATGTCCCCGTGGTCAGGTGAGCTGTGAGAGCAAACTCTAGTTCTTTGTACTCGGGTCTTAATTCCGCTTCGATATGCCGAACAAAAAGAGACGGAGATAGGCGTGACTCGCGGATCACCCCCACGCCTCCTCCCCGCCATACCCTCCATTCTCCACCATCGGCATTGTGTCCGAGGTAACAGGAGTAGTTCTCCACCCCCGGCCCCAGATCTATTGCTTTATCAACGACTCGACCTCTCTGTCCTTCCCCTCATTTTCAGTTTCTGTTGATATTCTTCAATCCTTGTGGAGAATCTACTTGGTACTGCGCAATTATGTATGTTCAAGTCCCCCATTCATCCTGCTTATCCGGTTGCCGAACTAAAATATTTTGCTAGGGTGTATACTGCATCCTTTGCCTTCTTCGAAGCCCTATGGGAGGTACATGATCCCTTCTCGACTTGTATGAACTTGCCTAACAATTAACCAGGGCGGCGTCACCCATGCGTTTGTCAATCTAGGATCGGATCACCCCTCTATCCTGGAGGCCATGGTAAAAGGCCAAAGGGAAAAGAAGGATCAATTCCCCACAATCATCACCTGTCCAAATGAGGTATGTCACCCATTGCACTCATTATACCATGACACCATTACACCCACACCATTATGTACACGATCTAAGCGGTCGGCTATCTTCGGATACTCGGCTATCGTCGGAAAACTACACGAACACCACTGATCGTCGTAATAGATGGTCGCCCTTTCAATGGCTGATGGCTTTGCACGATTGACCGGGAAGCCGCAAGCTGTTATTGTTCACGTCGATGTCGGAACACAAGGACTAGGCGCCGCCGTTCACAACGCCTCGTGCGGACGTGCTCCTGTCCTGATCTTCGCCGGTCTTTCCCCATTTACAATCGAAGGCGAGATGAGAGGCTCGCGCACGGAATACATTCATTGGATCCAAGATGTTCCGGATCAGAAGCAGATCGTCGCGCAGTACTGTCGGTACTCGGGGGAGTTGAAGTCTGGCAAGAATGTGAAGCAGATGGTCAATCGGGCGCTGCAGTTTGCTACCAGTGACCCCCAAGGACCGGTGTATTTGGTCGGAGCTCGCGAAGTCATGGAGGAGGATATCGAACCGTATCAGCTTAACCAGAAGGTTTGGGGTCCTGTTGCACCGTCTGCTCTGCCTTCGTCTGGAGTTGAACTTATTGCTTCTGAGCTTGCTGCTGCCAAGAACCCATTAGTCGTGGTTGGGTATACGGGTAGACAGGCCCAGTCGGTAACAGAGCTGGTTACATTGGCGAACAGCTTCAAGGGAATTCGGGTGCTGGATACCGGTGGCAGTGATATGTGCTTCCCGGCAAACCACCCAGCATGGTTAGGTCTGCGATACGCAGGTCATGATCTTGTTACCACTGCTGATTTGATCCTGGTGATCGACTGCGATGTCCCTTGGGTTCCTACTCAGTACAAGCCGTCTGAGTCGGCCAAGATCATCCATATCGATGTGGATCCATTGAAGCAGCAGATTCCTGTTCACTACATTCACTCCATGGCTACCTTCCGCGCCGATTCTGCTACATCACTCAAGCAGATCAATGACTACGTTGCGACTAATGGCCAGCTGCAGCAGTTTATTGGTTCCAAGGAGAACATCAATATGGGACAAGTTCGAGACGAGGATTATCTCAAGCGACGACAAGAAATTATAGAATTGGCTGCCGTGCCAGAAGGCGGCGACGGTGCTTCACTGAATGTCAGCTACCTCATGTCGCAGGTCCGCAAAACGTGCCCAGATGATGCCATCTGGGCCATTGAATCCGTCACTCTTACTCATTTTGTCGCCGATCAGATTTCAGCGACTTTGCCGAACTCTTGGGTCAACTGCGGTGGAGGTGGTCTGGGTTGGTCTGGCGGTGGTGCTCTGGGGATCAAGCTGGCGTCGGACGTGCAGCATGGTGGTAAGGGTAAGGGCAAGTTCGTCGTCCAGGTGGTTGGAGATGGCACGTATCTCTTCTCCGTGCCTGGATCTGTGTATTGGATCTCGCGCCGCTACGGTATCCCCGTTCTTACTATTGTGCTGAACAACAAGGGCTGGAATGCCCCGCGCCGCAGCATGTTGCTGGTTCACCCCAACGGCGATGGATCACGCGCCACCAATGAAGATTTGAACATCTCATTCGTCCCGACACCCGACTATGCAGGTATTGCCAAGGCTGCAGCCGGTGGAGAGATCTGGGCAGGTCGCGCTTCGACTGTGGCGGAACTATCACAGAAGCTGCCCGAGGCTATTCAGAGTGTCTTGAATGGAAAGGGTGCCGTGCTGGAGGCGCAACTGGATGGAACTACGGGCAAGTACATCGAAAGCTCGTAACTTACTATAGAGATGGACGGGGAGATCTCAGCAATGAAAACACGCCTTACACCTTACACTTGTATGGTCCGCATTAAGCTTACCGCGCCGATGCCGGCGATAGCCTTATCTAGACGGGGGTCTGTCGTACTCGGCTTTCGGTATCGGTGGTTCGATTGGCGTAGAAGCGGCACATTTCCGGGTATTCAGGATACCGATACCAAACCTCCCTCCATCATCCCCCCACCTTGCGCCCTTTGACAAGGTCACGCCTGCACCTTGTGTAGCGAGTATTAGATAATGTAAACCACTTTACCCGGTGCCCACTCTCTCTTAGATCCTCGTTCTCCAACAAGCCTCGAGCTTCGGGGTGCACAGATGAGTCATGGTGCCCCAATCGGATCCGCAGCCGGGTGGATATCTCAGTTGTAAATTCCACCGTTGACTCCTCGCCTCCGCTCCCCAGCGCCTTTCTTTCTTTCTCGTGTCCGCTACCTGATCACGTCACCTTTTATAGCTGGTCCTACCTACACTCACGCCGAGATTGTCTCGCCCGCTGCCTCTCGCATACAACACACCTAGCTCGAATCGCATCCGTCCTACCTACCCGCTATCGCCATGAGCCCACCCGCACCGCTGGATGTTGATATGGTGGGGGTTACTGATACCTCGGCCGTGTCTGTTCCGGATCCTTTGACGGTCAATGGTGTTCCGGCATGGCGCGAGAAGATGGCTCAAATGCCCACTGGAGTTGCCGCGGCGTGCAGCAGTGATATGTTCAAGAGCCCGGTATGGCACCTAAAAATTGGCGGAGTCGGGAACTAGATATCTATATGTGGAGGTCACGCAATGACTGAATGCTGATCAATGGCATTTTGTGTGGGTTTAGGCTTGCTACAACAAGCCCAAGGCTAAACGCTTTGATCGTAAGTCCGGTCCGCGGCTGGTATTGCTTGCGCCGCGCTATATACTCCTGTTAGTACTGTGCTGATAATAACTCAAGACTACTTCTCTCTTGAGGCCAAGTCTCGCAAGGTTAGTATTTTTGATTTATGACTATAAGCTTATGCGATAGTCTACTAAACCTATTACCAGGCCTCTACACTGAAGACTGCTGCTCGATACCTGAAGAACCCTGGTAAGGATTCTTGTAGAGGTTATATTATTTGAAAAGCTAACTTTGCTCTAAGGAATGATCTCTCTCGGTGGAGGCCTGCCATCTTCTGAGTATTTCCCACTGGAGAGCCTGGATATGAAGGTCCCCACGCCTCCGGGTTTCTCACCCGAAGCTACCCAAAAGTCCGGCACTACCTTGCACGCCGGGAAGCATGATATTCAAACAGGGAAGAGTCTTTACGGTATGTGACTTGAATGTGATCGACTAGGATACAACTGACAGGCTTCCTTGTATAGACCTTGAGATTTCTCTTAACTATGGCCAAGCTACCGGAGCTGCCCAACTCCTTCGATTTGTCACCGAGCACACCGAGGTATGGACGAGGCTACATTAACTCTATCCATAGCTTCTAATACTTGTCAGATTATCCACAGCCCTCCTTACTCTGACTGGCAATGCACCCTGACCGCCGGTAGCACTTATGCCTGGGACACTGCCCTCCGTCTCTTCTGCGAACGTGGAGACTATATTCTGATGGAGGAGTACACGTTTGCAAGCGCTGCCGAGACCGCTTTCCCGCTGGGCCTCAAGGCAGCGGGCATCTCGATTGATGAGCAGGGTCTCATTCCCGAGGCCATGGATGACCTCCTCAGCAACTGGAACGAGAAGGCTCGCGGCGCGCGCAAGCCTTTTGTCCTGTACACTATCCCCACCGGTCAGAACCCCACGGGAGCAACGCAGTCGGCTGAGCGTCGCAAGGCGGTATACAAGGTTGCGCAGAAGCACGACGTTATCATTGTCGAAGACGAGCCCTATTACTTCCTCCAGATGCAGCCCTACGTTGGCCAGGATGCTCCCGCTCCCCCTCCGCCTGCCAATCACGAGGAATTCCTTAAATCCCTTGTCCCATCATTCCTGAGCCTCGATGTCGACGGCCGCGTGGTGCGATTGGAGTCATTCTCCAAGGTCGTCGCTCCCGGTAGCCGAGTCGGGTGGATTGTCGCCTCTGAGCAGATCATTGAGCGATTCATTCGCAACTTCGAGGTTTCCTCGCAGAACCCCAGTGGTATCTCCCAGATGGTTCTCTTCAAGCTCCTGGACGAGCACTGGGGCCACTCGGGATACCTGGACTGGCTCATCAACTTGCGGTTGGAATACACCCACCGCCGTGACGCATTGCTTCACTCATGCGAGAAGCACCTGCCTACCGAGATTGCCCACTGGGTACCCCCGGCCGCAGGCATGTTCGTAAGTTGCACGCCTTCTCCTCTACCCCGCAACACCACTAACTTCCTCCCAGCACTGGATCGAAATTGACTGGCGCAAGCACCCCGATGTCGCTGCAGGCAAGTCCCGTGAGGAAATTGAAGAGAAGATTTTCCTTTCTGCCGTCGACCACAGCGTTCTGCTTTCGCGCGGTAGCTGGTTCAAGGCTGATAGCGAAGCCGTCATGGATAAGATGTTCTTCCGCGCGACCTATGCTGCTGCCTCTTCGGAGAAGATCGATGAGGCTATCTCGCGCTTTGCAGAGTGTCTGCGTGAGCAGTTCAAGCTGTAATTATGGAGCCGTTCGTTCCGTATTTCGGCGAGCTAGGTTGTCGACTTTTGATTCCCCAAATTCTGTTGTGGGTATATTGCCTTTGGTGTATCTAGCATTAGACTCTAGATGGCGGGAAGAGCTAGTGAGCTTGGTGTGTTCGCAGGACTAATGGCCTCAGTTTACATATTGCATTAACACAGGTTTAGCCATGAGTATTGTCACAGAACATGTCGAAACGCCATCAAACATTGTCAGAATCGTTAAAGGCCTATGAAACACTCAATAAAATTTCGTATTCGGGGGGAGTCCCTCAGCCTGGTCCTCTCTCTGTATTCGTCAGTCAGCACGCCAAATCCTTCCAACATAGGCAGCCATGGAGCCCTTACCAGTGCTTCCCCAAATCCCTTCACAAGCGCAATTTCGTGGTCACAGCGCGCCGGCTGTTCAGGTCCAAAGTCGGTAAAAGTCGTTGCAACATCAAAGTCAATCCAGACCAGCCTATCGGGGTTCCCACGAACAAGGAGAAGGTTCTTGGGATAGATATCTTCATGGAGAACGCCCGCTCGGTGTATCTCCTTCATGCCCTTAATTGCCTGGGGATAGAGCGCATCCGAGTAGTCCACGCAGTTCAAACTCTCTGCATTTGGGAGGTACTCTAGCAATATTGCTCTCGGGTGGAACTTATCTCGGGAGTAATGTCGTAAAGCACGACGGAATGCAGCTGGATCCACTCGATCGATGCAGCCGTAGAACTTGGGAACGAATCCGCTCTCACAGACACCAGAAGCGAGGAGCTTCTCATATGCATTGGATTCGCAGCGATATCGGTTTAGATCACGACCATTCTCGGCATATCCAGGGTCGCCGTTGTCGCGGAAAACCTTCAATGCATACTTTTGTCCATCCAGTTCTGCCTCGAATATTGTAGAGGCCTCAGAGAAGGTAATCATCCTGATAATATTGATTTTGGAGGGATCCATGTCCGTCAAGGGAACGCTTCCTGGATTCATTGTTGTCCTGTTGGAAGGAGGTTGGAGTAGGTCAGGAAACAAACACGAGTAGGTCTTGGTTAATACATAACTAGTAACTAGCTGTAGTTAACTAGTTAACTAGTTACCTGTAAGTAGTTAGGTAGCACGTCTACCCCACCTTGTCGGTGTGCTATGAGCCACTTGACAAGGATGACAGGGGTTTCTCGCGAATCAGATCTACCACATTGCCGCTGATAGCCAGGGTTTCAGTAACCGCTTTCTTTTAGGCTGCTCAAGCAAACAGATGTACTTCAAGTGAGAGTGCTTACTATAGTGCCATCACGCCAGTCAACTATATCCTAAGATCTCGCCATTGCTTCCCTATCAAATATTAGTGCAGACTTGAGTAGACTGCCACCTATATTTTTCAATCAGTTTTATCCTATCTTCTGTGACGAACACTAACAGTCATAAGGATGGTTTGCATGTTTAGTTATACTACAAGTCACCAATTAATGCCTTGACTATAAGGCACCAGTGCATTCAGGCATCTTTCTAGTTCTGGTTCTTCTTTCTTTCTTCTTCTTCTTCTCTCTAGCTTGGTTATTTCTTCGTCATCGCTACTACGAATACATCTCGCTGGTTCTTTATCATGATCAGGCTACGTATCTAAGCATCGTGACACCGTCATCCTTCTTGCGCTATCTCCACGATTAGCTGCCGGTGTTCACCATCTGGGTCCATTACTCCTAAATTCTGTTCACTAGGTGTGGCGCTGTACTACAATATGGACAGCCAGTCTCTTCTGCAGTATCTCTCTATTGCCCTCCCAGAAATCCCCGTTCAGGGTACTATCCCATCACGGAATACACTGAACCCCTGCTATAGCGAGGAAGACATTACCCAGGTCATCGATTGGCCAGAATTCAACTATGGGACGGTTATTCAACGATATGGCGGCCTTTTGAACTCAAAGCAAATCGCACGCGATCCCTTCAGCTCCCCTCCTGCCGCAATAAGAGACACAGATGACCACTTTCGCGGTCGATGTGCCCCGCTGCTTTACCCCCGTGTTAGGCGCGCACTTCGAGCCAGGTTCGAAGAGCTTGCACCGCAGCTTGAGCAACTGAGCCTTGTGCCTGTCATTTTCGATGCCGGAAACTCGACAGCATACTTCAACCAGTTTGGACCAGATACTACCTTCATTGAGAGCACCTACGGCAACAGCAAGAACCGAGCACCAGGAGTTATGAAGGTCTCGTTGAAATGGCGTTCCGACTACCGGCATTCGCAGAATCCAACCTTTCAAGAAGAGTATAGGGAGGTATTGTCGGAGGTGAACTTCTACATGGGCCAAAACAACGTGCGCTATGGCTTTGTGCTTACCAACACCGAGTTGGTTGCGATCAAGCGTCTCGAGAGAAACGGCTATCTAGCCGTCTCTGCGGCAATCCCCTAGATAGCTAGGGGCCTGGGTCAGCTTACTGTATTGATGGGCCTCTGGTATCTAGGGATGCTTGCAGCCGAAAACCCCAACTGGAGCCTGTCGTCCAGCTATGACAGATAACCTAATAGACCTAATAGGTAAGTGAAAGATAACCAAGAGGTAATCGAGAGATAACTAATAGGTCGTTGAAGGATTTCTGATAGATAAGTAAGAGAATAAATACTTCCTCTTTATCTATACTAGGTTATTATCCTTACACTTAGTAGCTGTAGTGGAGGTTTGGGATATCCCAACTTCAAGAACAATAGTCTTGTCCATTGACTTGGTTGCTCGAATGATGTAGTTGGCTGCTATAAGGATAACTGGAACGGTGATAGCATTGATGATAAGCTAAAGATGATGCTCTGGGCATCCTATCTAGTACTGTATACGAAATCCATGCTAGCGAGAGTGCCTACAACATTCCTTTTGCCTTAGGTAAGTTCAATACCGATGACGATAGACAACTTATCTCTCGTAGCTGGGTCAATATTTTCCGATACTTCCCCGGTCTACGGGCACGACTCAATCTCTCTCTTGGGGACGTGAATCGGGTGGATAATATGATGACGCTCCTTGCTATTCTGCATACGGAATTCGGGCGGTTCCACTTCGTCCTAGAGGAGACCTAGGTAAAGAAATTCCCTAGATTTCCTCGATTTTACGCTAATTTTCTACCTCAAATAGTGACCTTCGTCAGCCATAACTCGTCATATAATCTTCCAAGCCCAGAGTTTATCGCAGTGCATACTGCAATCGGAAACATTCTACATACGAGTAGTCGGGCCGAAACCATTGAGAAGTTTATAAGGGATCTCCGGGAGAATAGCAAAATGCCTGCTCGGGATGGTACGACGGATATCGGTAATCTACTCTCTGTGAGTAAATTGTCTGTGCTAGCCTCGGCTTCGAATTCTACCTAAGCCAAAGACGAGAGCACCAAGGCTCGGCAACGACCTACTCCAGCTTCACTGCCTAGGACGGAGAACCAACGAGGAGTCAGTTAATCTGGCATGGAACTTCTCCAAGCACATACCCCTTGTCATGCCCTTCCGAAGCAGTATGTAATACGGTTAGGTGGCCGAATTGCATCTTAGGTAGGGATGCCTAGAGAATCATTCTCTGGCAACATCAAGAATATGACCTCATTATCCAGACCAAATCTTAACACCTATCGCGACTATCATCTGCCAACAGAAATGCCTAGATGATAGAATCTTATATAAGGCAGGTATCATGTAACTAGCTACCTATGGATATCGAAGGCATTTAGCAAAAATTTTCAGTAGTGCATACAGGTTCTCTTCAAACAAGGAATGCAGCGACGTCGTGTCAGATGTATGCATGCGCAAGAATTTTTTCTTTTTACTTAGAAGCCTCGAAAGGCATTCAATCAGGTCAGGGCGGTTCGCTTGGACCTGACTAAAGAGAATGACTCAAGAGAATCTCGGCATTGCAGCTTCTTCAAAGATGCATTTTGTCACTTGCGATGTACGCATGGCTAAGCATAATCTCCAGAAATCCATTATGTATAGGAATCGATATACAAGTATATTTTTGGGTACAAACGCCATCTATGCAAGACAGAAGATACACATGCCTATGGCAAGTGCAGTATGAACAATTGCCATTACCGGCGTTTCTTTCCACGGCCACCACCAGACTCTCCATCGGTATTCTTCCGCTTCTTGCCCTCACGACGCCAGTAATCGTCGCGTTCTCTCTTTTCGCGAGCCTCCTTCTTCTGCAAGCTTTCGGCCACCTTGGCTCGATAGACCTTGCGTCGCTCTTCCTGCTTCGCTGCACGCTTGGCTGACTTTTCGTTGCGCATCGTAGTCAACTTCTGCATCAGATCCCGGGCCTTCTTCTCCTCGCCACCGAGAACGACGGCCCGCTTCTGCATATAGGTGTGGTCGTTGTGCTTCTTCATCTTGGTGATCTGAGACTTGAAGGGCAGGTCGGCGGCCAGCTGCTTCGGCACCCGCAGAGGGTTGAAGTGACGCTCTTGGCGCTCGATCTTGCGGTATGCAGAGTCCTTGTTCAGTGGAGTAGGAATGCCCTTCTCACGGCGAACTTCACCGGTCAAGCGCATTCCCTGCCAGCCGTTTTCATCGCTACCTTCTTCTTGGTCAAGAAGGTTCGTCACTGGGTTGTAGAAACGATGCGGTTTGATAGGGTACCACGCGCGCAGGAAAACAATATCGCTCATCAGCACCTTGTCCTCGAATGTAGCACGGAAGTATCCTTCAGGCTTGCTCAAGGCTTTCTTGATTTGACCACGAATACCAGAGACGGTCCGGATGGATGCACCCTCGAATTTGGCGATCTCGAGCGAGGTGTTGAACATGTCCTTGATGAAGGCGGTGTTCTTGAAGATCTTGTAGGGCACACCAGTGAGCTTCAGCTTCTTGACGATTTCGGTGTGTTCATCCACGTTGAGTACAACGCCGGTTGCAGCAATGCGGAACCCGGGGTTCTTGTTGGAGAATGACTGGACGCAGCAGAAACCAGTGTTGGGCGCTACGAGCGGACCGTAGAAGACGCCGAAACAATGCATATGCTCGGGTGTATACTTGAGCATGCGGTTTCGAGTCCGACTGTCGGAAGTGCTGTAGATGGGCAGCGATTGGAAACGACGCCAACCAAGGGAGAAGATCAACGGGTCGTTGCTCTTCAATATTTTCTTGTGCCAGCGGTGACGCTTGATACGGATCTGCACATATCCGAAGCGATCTTCGGTAGGGGCTAGACCTCCGACAATGACGGGGAATCGAGGATTGAACTTGGACGCAAATTCGTATGGCACGTTCTCGAGGACAATGCGGGCGTAGGTGCCGGCTTTGTAGCCTTCAGCGCGGGCACGCGAAGCCGGGTCCAGGGTGTCGAACTCGGCGCGGTTGATATCGATCTGCTTTTGCATCTTTGCCTTCTGCAGGTCGTACCAGTCGTCCTCGCCAAATTCCCCTTCGAGACCGTCTCGGTTTCCATCCTTTGCATTGGCGAAGCCCTCACGGTCTTCTTCTTCAAATCGAAGCTTCAACTCTTCCTTCTTTTTGGCATTGCGTTCACGTTCAGCTTCCAGATCGACGGGAGCCTCTGCCTCTACTTCTTCCTCGTCTTCACCCTCACCCTCATCAAATCCATCAAAGGCCTCCCCAGTCTCGAGGTCCTCAAATACTCCATCACCCTCATCATCTTCATCATCAAGGTCGTCCAGATCGCCTTCATCGAGGTCGTCGTCGGAGCCATCACCTGAAAGCTTGGCAGTCACGAAACGACGCCTCAAGGATTCGATTAACTCCTCGTCACGCCATTTTCGCTCCAGCTCTTCGTAGTCATACTCAGGAACAGCGCGGAAGTCGGCTTGGTCATCTTTCTCAGTGTCGGTCTTCTTGAAGAAGTCGTCACCTTCCTCATCGCCCTGCTCTTCCTCTTCATCCTCGTCGTCTTCCTCCCCTCGCCATATTTTGACCACATCCACGGGGGTGAGGGACTCATCGTACATCATCCGCGAAAGGTCAGTGACGCGGAAGGGTGGGCGCTTTCCATGGAGAGCCTTGGCATTAGCCAGCATGTTGTCCTTCCATCGGACGTTACCCTCTTCATCAACATCTTCATCCTCATCCTCGTCCCCACTTTCAAGCTCCTGGTCTGAAACGGAGGAGATGGAGCCAAGGTCGGAATCACTGTCCGCAAAGGCAACGTCTTCTTCCTCGCGACGAGAGTTTCCATTCTGGCGTTCTTTGAATGTTGTTTCGAAGTCTGCCGGCGCCGTAACATCCTCTTCGTCGCCGCTCAACTCGTCCTCATCCTCTTCATCGACAAGTTCTTCATCGTCATCCTCGGCGCTTTCGAATCCCTCGTCGTCATCCGACGCAGCTTGACCATCACGCTCGGCATCAGCTATCCGGGCATGCCTTCTATGTTTCCGACCGGTTTCATCATCCTCGTCCGCTTGGTCAATCGCTTCACCGCCGCGGAAGAGACGCACACCCTGATCAGCCTCGCCGAGCAATCGGCGTTCGCCCTGAAGGCCCACCACAAGCTGCTCGCCAAGACCCCGACGATCCTCGTCCTCGGAGTCATCGTCAGAATCCCGGTTGAAGGTGTTGGTCTTAATATCAATATACACAGCATCCTTGTCGACCAAGACACCGCCAACATCGGACATGGGAGCAAACAGCAGTTTCTGCTTCTCGCCAAGTTTGCGCCTATTACTATTGCCCGTCGCCTTGGCCATTTGCTGATCGGCGAACGGAGTCGGGCATGGGTCAGGCAGCCCTTCAATTCCAGAAACTGTCAAATCGCCAACACCGGGAACGTGCACTCGTGCACCCTGGGCCGGGAAATTGGTTCCTCGAAGGTATCCATAAAGTGCGATGGTACGGTCACATTTGGGGTTCTCTTCGATCTTGGTGGGGGGAGTGACATCCAGGAAGCGATCTGCCAGTGCGTACGGGTGGGAGTTGCGCCACACGAGAGGGCGTGGGGTCTTCATGACCGACAAGAATCGAGATAAGTTGTGCACTTCGCGATCGGGGTATCGGCCGTTGATCACACCAGAGAGATAAAAGAGCTTAGCACCCTGGTAAAGCTCGCTCCAGAAGCGGTGCTTCAGGCGCTTCTTGGTCATCTTCAAGGTGCTCTGCTTCTTGAAAAGATCAAGGTGGGTAAGGATACCAAAAACATTGCCCGGCATACCGCTTGTGGACAAGGCATTCAAGAACTCCATAGTTTCCATCTCAAATCCGTAGTTTCCATCAATCATGAGAAGGACTACATCGGCGATCTTGGACATGTCGATCATGGCTGCGAGGGAGTCTGACGGACATTCCATAAATGTGAGGCGCTGCTTCTTCGAGGTGACAATGGTCAGCGGGCCTTGGGGCGAGCTGAGTGTCTGCTTTGTATAGCGGCGGATCAACGACTTGATGAGAGTTGTTTTGCCGACCTGTAGTAGCAAAAGACTTCACGTTAGACGTTGACTTCACAAAATGAGTAGCATCGGAATTGCAGCTTACACCTGGGGGTCCAACGACTGCGACGACAGTTGGAGGAGCCTCTTCGGGCATGCGATCCACCTGGGGCACATGCAATCTCTTTTCCTTGACCTAGAGCAGCAACTATCGTCAGATTCCGCACACCATTCGCAAAAGCGTCTATACGTACATCGTGCGACCGCGCTGCCTGCCTGTTGAGCTTTCCGGTTTTGGAGAAGGCGAAGGCTTTTGGGTTGTTGCCTGTATAATCCAGAATTGTCAGCAAAACTTGTGCTTCTCTATCGGGTTTCGAAAGCAATCTCCGCATATTTGCACCGTACCCTCGTATTTCTTCTTCTCCTTCGCGGGCCGATGAGCCCTGTTCGACTGCTGCTCCATGTTGCGAGCAAAGAGGTCCCAGACCTCAAAGCTGCTCTTCTGTTAAAATTTGACTTGAAGAGAGTAACAAAGGCAAGGCGCGCAACGGCGACATGAACTTGCTCCGCCCAAAATTATTATCTCGGGGCGGAAGAATATGGTGCCGGCTCAGAAAAAAAGATTGTCTCATTCGAGCTTAGCGCGGAGAGAGATCTCTGAGGCAACAAGGCAGCAAGGCAACAAGGCAACAATGCCAAAGTAGTACATCCATAGGGCTGTAATTCGGAGGCTGTTTTCATGCATGGCCGCGCTCAAGCGCTGTATGATGTGTGATCTCGTCATGAAGTCTGAGATTCTGGCTAAGGCTAGGTTTTTAGCTATGGCTATAAACTAAAGGCACACGTGGCCCTTATATGTATAAGGGTACGCAATACTGTATGTCCCGGTCTGCATCGGCCTGAATTCTCGGAAGTCTATTCTCCAGGTCGCGTGTCGCGTTTCCGGACTTCCAGGTTTGAGTCACTGTTCGAGACTCTGGATTCGTCCCTGGACTTCGACTTTCGCATCTCGTAGATCCTCTCGGGAGCAATAAGTTGATTGGAGCCGTATTCACTCTTTCGATAATATAGGCCATAATAAGCCGGCGTCGATGCTGTTGGCCAACTATCGGAGGGTTGTATCACCATAACAGTTAACTAAGCATGACAGAATTGCAAACAGAACATCTGTGTCAAGCCGTGTATCAATGTCATTCATGATAACAATGCTATCACCATAGAATAGACTAGTGCTTCTAACATTATGATTTCTTTGAGCTTTGTGAAGGTAAATCGTGATTCCAAGTTAAAATGGGAAATTTCTAACCTGCCATGTGCACCCCATGATCATGATCCTTGTTGCTACCATGGCCCTTCTCAAAGGACCTCGGTCAGGAAGGAGTAGATGAGGTACTCTAGGGCATACTGCTGAGGAAAGCTCTCCATGACAAAGACAGTCTTCTCATCGCTCAGTTTATCCTCGTCCAGAACCTTGGCAAACTCCCAGTATTCAGGATAAAAGCCGCTTAGCGACCAATCAAGAATGGCACTCACTCCGCCATTGTAGACCAGGATGTGGTGGGGTTTGAGATTGCCGTGAGTGAAGTGAATTTCGTGGTCGTTGTTTGACAGGAGTGTCTGAACAAAGGCCTCAATGCTAGGTCCTTTGTTGTCCAAGGTCTTGATGTAGGCATCGATGAGTGTGGTGTTAAACTCCTCTTCAGTTTTGAATGGGCCTAGGCGGAACAATGCATGGAGTTAGAAGTGTCTAGAGGCTCAGAGGTAAGAGTGAGGGATTTTGCCTTTATTCTTGATTGACGGAGAAGCCAGGTCCAGGACGGGGCCATTGTTAAGTGAACCAATGTAGTGGCCTGTCAGTTTGCGTAGTTCTCGAAGATAGTTCGTGAGCTGCTCCGAAACGGCCTTCCGGGTTTTTTTGCTGCATGCATCCCAGATTTTGTCAAGGGGCTGACCTCTCGCAAGGGCCATGTAGATGTAAGTCTCATAGAATTTTCCTTCGCGAATGACATTGCCACGAGCAGCGCGGAGAAATGGACCGAATGTGGCGTACGCAAGCACCTTGGGGATCGGGATGGTTGAGTTTTTGGAAATGACCATCATGTTCTGGGCCTCTTTTGTAGTGACATGTAGGCCATACTTGACCAGAATTCCAGGACGGATTTGCACAACACGGTGAGTTTTGGCGGGGAGACGGTTGGTCTCCTCACTGGCGATCTCTTGGATCGCGTCTGGATGAGTTGGTGTGAAGCCAGATGCGGCCCAGAGTACTTTGAACTTTGGGGACGACATTTGCAGTAAAGATGGAATGAGAAACTTTAGAATCAAGCTTGATGCAGACGCGTTGTGAACAAGGAAACCAAAAAATATCAAGAGAAGTAAGAGAAGTATACAAGTGGATCACGAGGCCTCTATAACGTACCCCAGTATCCGCCTCAGGCGACAATATATTATGCCTCAGGCGACAATATCACGTGCGACCCTTGATCATGGCAACCACGCGTGAATTGTCCACTTCGACTTTGACTGGCAACAGGCTTTAATTCCATCTTCATATTCATATGAGTGGTTGATAGCCCTATGCCGATGAGTTCATCGTTTTAGCCCTAACTGCAGAGCTCCTCCCAATGGAGTAGTCGCAGTCAGAATCCCATCAATATCCTCATATCAGGAGCTCCGGCAGTCTCTTTGTTCTTCCCATGTAGGTTGGCCTCCCGCCCTTACTCTGCTCTTGGTTCTTCGTCCATCATCTATCCCATTGAGCCGCATGTCTTTCGAACTTTACATTTCTGCCCTCCTTACTCTGGGTTTTGCATTTCGACTTCCTTAGGAAGCCCTAGTTGCATATGTGACCTTTCAATCTCATGGCTGATTGCAGATCCACAGATCAGCACCTGCAAGACGGCGTATCTCTCTCCCAGGCAGACCGGGAGCTTTTTCTGCACTTGCTAGAAAGGCGAGAAGGGCGAGAAAGGCGAGACAAAGAGTCTGGCTCGCCAAGTACGCAGCTATCTATCCCGTTGAATGGAGAAAGTGCTCCTCATCACGGCATTTCAGGCTCATTAGAGTATGTAATTTATATGGCAATTGTGCGCCGATCCAGTTGTTAAAGCTGATCAAGCAGGACACTTACGACCCGCTTCCAACTGCCAAGAATTGAACCTCTGGATCACAGTGTCTGTGACCTCGCAACCGACGACGAGGAGGAGTCATCACTAGACCACATAGCTGGTAGTCTCTTCACAGAAGGCGCAATTGACTCGAGCATTCTGCTTGCTGAGTTGCTCGAACTGCTTGAAACAGACGTTGTCTGGTCTTCCTGCAGTCGCACCCCTGTTGGCAACTCACAATATTCGTCCTCATGTTACAGCACTGCCAGTGATACTGAGAGTGTGGCGAGTGAGTCTGATCATTTATCGGTGGAAAAACCAAGCTCGCTTAGTGCTCCCCAGACAAATATCCTGGGTGGCAGCCGCTCATACGAGCAGCTTGTGCAAGCCATACAGTGGGATCTGGACTGCAAAAGCGACATCAACTGTGAAAAAGCAGGTATCGCTTCGCGAACCGCCTCAGGCACCGCGCTAGCGGCACGTGCTGGCAGCCCATCACGCGTTCCTTTCCTTGACAGAATTACACTCCCTCGCCCTGTCAACAACTTCTTCCCTTCTGATCTCCCATCACCGATTTCCCCATCACACCCTTCCTTGAGTTCTATCAAGACTCGATCGTGGCCTCGCAGTGTCTTTAGTAAAAGATTCAAGGCCCCGTTGTCGCAGATATTCAAGAAGCGACACACCTCCGATCAGTTCTGAGCCAGTGCAAGGCATAACATCTATTCTCGCCAAAAGTTTACCCCGCACTTCATAACCAAATCAAGCAAGATGGATACTCGCGAGTCGCGTTTCTTAGACCCGTCGTCTGCCAAGGCGGCCATCACCAGACACAAAGCCGAAGCGATCAAATTAGCCCGAGAGCAGGGAACAGCAGTTAAAGAGATGTGCCGTCGTGCAAAGACCAATGTGCCTCCCTACGAATTTGAGGAGTTGATCGGCAAAGGTGCATATGGTCGGGTCTACAAAGGCCGAGCGATGCCATCAGGCCGCCTCGTCGCTATCAAGGTTCTCGACATTGACTCATTGGACTACAAGTCCCAACGTGATTTCAGGGACGAGTCTATCAAGGACTTCATTCATGAGACTAAGGTCATGAAGCAAGTGAAAGACTCCGGTGCCCAGAATATCAACGAGCTCATTGAGGCCATCTCTATCCATTCCCAATTGTGGCTAGTTTGCGAATACTGCCCCGGTGGAAGCGTTCGTACCTTGGTAGGGTCATCTAATTTCATGCTGGTAGATACGACTTGGCTAACCTATCGAAGATGCGTGCAACTGGCGACAAACTCGACGAGAAGTACATTATTCCCATCGCGCGCGAGCTTGCAGTAGGCCTGCGTGCTATTCATGATGCTGGGATCATTCATCGTGATGTCAAAGGTAATAATTTACTCTGCTTCTTAAAATCCAGTCGATGCTGACATCTTCTGAATAGCTGCCAATATCCTGGTTCATGAGGAAGGCCGCTTAGAGATATGTGATTTCGGCGTCGCTGGTATCCTTCAGTCCCAGCGCGACAAAAGATCGACATGGATTGGAACACCTCATTGGATGCCACCGGAAATGTTCAGCCGCGGACCAGCGCATCGTTACAGTAGTGAGATCGACGTATGGGCATATGGATGTACGCTCTACGAGTTTGCGAATGGAAGTCCGCCCAATGCAGGTCTTCGAGAGCCCATGCAAATCGGCCGCCAGCTGAACAGGACAGCACCCAAACTGAACAACAGCAATTACAGTCAAGGTCTCCAAGAGCTTATCGCGTTCGTCCTTGAACCTAACCCAGCAAACCGTCCTACAATGGCAGAAATCCTGGAACATCCATACATCGCTGGGACCGAGGAGGAGTACCCTACCTCATCCGTGAGCGAGCTAGTCCGCAATTATTACCAGTGGTCTCAACGGGGAGGTCAGCGCATTTCTCTGTTCAATCCTGGGGGTGCAGCGGCAGCAGAAATGCCGGATGCCGAGGAGCCAGTTGACGATTGGAATTTCAGCACAACGGATGGGTTTGAGCGAAGATTTTCCGTCATTGACTTGGATGAAGTTGCTGCGTCTCTGGCTGAGATGGAAGAATTCGCCAGCCCGACTACACCAACCGCTGAACATGATCCCGGTGAAGATGTGAATGTTTCCAATATGGACCTTGAGCAAAAGGCCAATTTCGATGAACGTGTGCGTCGTGGCGCCGCCGCTATGGAAGGCCTTTTCAATGAGGATATGCCGAGCTACAAGTACGAAACCAAGAACGACTTCGTGCCCATACAACCCGCCCAGCCGAGGTCCGATCTTCCTCTGCGCACGGAGACGGATCGGTCCTCAGTGATGTCTACATTGATTGACATTGATATTGGATCTTTCGAAGCTTCCCATTATGCGGCTGGTGCCCCGGCAGCCCAGCCGTTCCAGTTGGCTAACGCTGATACAATTCGCGCGAATCGTTCGAGTATCCGTCTTCACCGGAACTCGAATGAAAGTAGCTCGCAGCCATTCGGCAGTGGCCAAGAAGGTAATGGATCGCAGGAAGAGGAGTTCCAGCCCCAGTCAGGACCCCGTCCTCCAACTATGGATTGGAAGTTCCCTTCATTCAACCCACCCCCAGAACCAGAGGATCAACCTGAGGCAAAGATGGAGAAGGCTCCGGCAACTGATTCAGTGCCTGAGGAATCATTCCAGGCTGAAAAGCGGGCTACTATGCAATGGACTTTCCCTGTCATGGACGCAAACACTGCAAGTGATGTTGTGAATTCTGATCGCTACGACACCCTCAGAGCACCGCTGCCCGGTATCCGTGAACAACAAGACGAAACCCAGGGGGGATCTCGACCATCGACCTCTGCCTCCAACAAATCCACCATGTCCGACTCCGACTATGACCCCTTCCGGTTTGATCGACCAAAGCTACACCAGCCCACCTCGTCCTTTGGTTCGACCCATTCAACCCTAGGTGATCCCTCCGACGACGTGGAAGATGACTCCCCTGTGATCCTTGATGGACCCGGCCCGGATGAAGAGGATCGATTCCTAGGCAGTGAGACTTCGTCGACAATCGACGCGAATGACGCAGTCCCACTTCCCTCACCAGTTCCTGATGGACCTGGTGAAAGCCCTATCATCGCATCAGAGCCCGGTTCCCCCGTCTACGAAGAGTCGTCACGCACCGCCCGTCGCAATGTCATGGCTTATACCATGTCTGAACCAGGCACCTCTGACGAAGATGTCATGTCTCAAGCAGCCACTGCCGAAGAACATCCTATGTCTCAAGCAACCACTGCCGAACAACGTGTCATGCCTCAAGCAACCGCTACCGAAGAACATGAGCTGGGTCCCATCGTTTTCCCCTCAATCATGCCGCCTAGTGCAGAGAGCTTGATGGAAGGTGCTGATGAGGATATTGTCATTTATGAGCTGGATCGTCTGTTTGATGACTTCCTCGGTGCCCTGAACACCACGAAAGATGCACTATCGAGAATGCGTCCTCGCCGATGAGCTGAATCGTCTATTTGATGCTTCCTCGGTGTCCTAGACACCACGAAAGAGGCACTTTCTAGAACACGTTCTGGATAGCAGATAATGAGGGGAATCGTGCCGCAGGGGCAAGCCAGTGAATGCCCCATGCACTGGGATCGTCATCATTGTATCTAAAGTGGTCGGTAGATCTTTGATTTGATTTTAACGAAGCATTTATGACTATATCCCGTTTCTCGTAGAGCACGCAATGTTGGGAAATTGTTAGTCTATGGATGCGCCCATTAATGTGTATGCATGTACCCAGGTCTATGTTCATTCACGTAGGTGAAAGATAGAAAGTGTCAACGAACTTCCCAATTGGGATGTCGTGCCAGGTCAACGTGAGGATAGACGTGGAGTAGACGTGTCTGACTTCTTTGGTGATCTTGAGTTTCGCCTTGACTTCTTGTCTTCTCCAAGCATCGAGTGACCTGCTCTAGCCCTTGTGGCGACCAGAGACGAATTGTTTCTCTCTTACACATTAACTAACATACATCATGTTCGGTGGGTTTTCGAGCAAATTTGGCCCGGCATCTTTTGCCCCTCCATCTACACCTCTAGCTCCTCAAACCATCCAAGAATGGAAGACTGTGTTGGATGGCGTGAAGAGCCTGTATCTTCAGGGACAGTACAGGCGATGTACAGCCGTTTGCACTGATCTGCTTAGGGTGGCTACACAGCCTGTCCGTTCCACTCCCTCTGAATTGATGTTCTATGCAACTGACGTGTTAAATGCAGATGGAGCCTATGTGCAAAACATTCCTCTGCTTCTATCTCGCCATCTGCTATGAATTCCTCGGCCGTGCAGCACACCTGTACTCACGCAACAAGGTTGCCCTCCTTCAGCAGGCCCTCGACTCATTCCTCGACTGTGATGCAGCTCTACCAAAGCTCATTCCTCTGCCAAAGCTTCCTACACTTCCAGGGAGTCTTGAGTTCAGTTCGTATCACACCCGGCCAGAGACTCCTCGTCAGTCAAATGAATACACGCCTGAGGACTTTCTCATTTGGATTGATACTCCTGAACAAGCTTCACCTGAGCATCCAGCTCTCATTCGGAGCATGACCCAAATGATCGATCTCTCGCTGTCAAATCCAGATGATGATCCTTTCATTTCAGACTCCGAGTCCGAGCACGCCACGTCTTTCACACTGACTCTACCCAAGCTCCGTGCTGCGCCAGCGCATACAATCGACAAGGAGAACATGCTTCTTTCTCCACCCAAGACACCCCTCCAGTCCATTGATCCGACGAAGAAGTATCGTCTCATGCCTTCCCCTCTTCGTATCCACAAACCTGATCGGACCGAGTCGTGTATCACCGTCTGTGAAGACGATGAAGATGATGCCAGTGGTGGCGAGCTCCATCTAAGCCCTCTCTCTAAGCCATTGCCTCTGCAGGCAACCTCAGAAAATCGATTCAGCATCATGGCTCACAGTAGGGTGACTGCCACTACTCCGCCGCTGACTACTTCTCCTCCATGCAAGTCTAGCACACCTTCGTCGGTCTACTCGAGAGACGCCGATGACCACAGAAAGGTCGCCGTAGACATCACCCCAGCTCGTGCCGCCAAGCTCGTACGATTCAACCGTGGTGTCGGGTTCCTACGTGAGCAAGTTTCGACCAACATTACAGAGATCCAGCAGCATTTGGACCAGGTCAAGGAGATACAGCGTGTGCGCCGCTCTCGTCACTCGCAGCGAGCGACCTCTTTCTGGAGCTTCCAACCCACCACTGAGAAAATTAGCGAAGAGGACAATGAGAATGAGGAGCCGGAGCCGTTCATGGATCAGTTCGGCAATATCCTGTACAAGGAAACCAAGCAGCAGCGGACTGTCCGTCTGCGTGCTGACGGATGGAGTACGGTCGGAGTGCGGTCGGCCAATAGCACCTGGAAGGGGACTCGATACTACCAGGAGTTCTGCAGCATGGTCTTGGCCGAGCTGAGCCTGGACAATTGAGGTTCTATGGGAAGACGCTTATGTATTTTCTGCTGTTTAACGCTACGAGGATCTTTCTTTGATTTATGCAGGAGTTCCATGGTCAGCATCAACATGGGGATGCCATGTAAAAGTCGAATTCATATCGGAATGCATTGTTACAAGATCCCATTGAAAATTTGCAGTTTTTCATATGTTTACAGGCTTTTGCTCAACACCGAGCCTACTCCTTCACCCAATCCACCTTTTCCAAATATTCCTGCAAGCTGGCTTCCCACCTGATCTTGAATCTTGCTAAAATTCTCGTCTTCGATAAGCTTCTTCCCCGTCAAGCTCACTATACATCAATCATATTAGCATCGGAATCGCCTTATCATATTAATAGTGTTGTATGACATACTCTTAAGTCCATAGGAAACTTTATTTTCACCCATGACATCGAGGATCATTTCCTGCATCTTTTTCTGGTACGGGTCTAGATAACCCGAGACCCAAGCCCCAAATAGCACGACCTGCAAGGTGAGGTAAAGGATGAAATAGAACATCTTTTCAGTATATATATAGCTGAGCTGTAAATATCCAGGCTCCAGTGTTAAGGAAAATCAACTTTTCATGTGGCATTCGCGTGGTTATATACACTCTCTGGATTGTACTTGTAAGCCTATGACGTCCTGGGCGTGCGATATGACGCTGTTGCGCAACAATGACCCGGTGGGGTAACACCGTAGATATCAATCTAATCGGACATTTCTTGTCACCCGGGCGTGTCATTCGCACTCTGGAAATATTACTTGATTGGGAGTATATAAGGTCGATCCCGAGATCTGCAAAGCTTGGGACGCGTTGACAGGGGCGCAAACTTTCATTGGTATTTAGAATATGCGAAGAAATATGAGTAATATGAAGATCAGAATACGCTGTACAAATCTAGTATCCTCCTAGATGGTGAAACATATAACCCTAGAATTAATCTAAAATCATCCGAGGGGATACCTATGTATAGTACAATACCTTGATGCGCTTGTCGGCATTTCCCCATATTCAATTCTACCTCACAGCACAAGCACTGTTCACTGTTTCACCCGGGCAGACGAGGCTGATTCCGAAACTCCTGAACCAGACACTAATTTGGGCAAACTCCCAACTCAAACCAAACCTAAACCAAACTCTGAAACACTCAACTGTGGCGGTGCAACAAAACGTTTGAAAAACACGCCAAGGGCCCACTAAACCCTACAGCCCCAACTCGCCTTATCGCGCGTCTAGAGTTTCGGCTTTCTTTTCTTTTTCTTTGTACTTATATCTTACTCTTCTCCTGCTTCAACATCGCGTTCCCCTGATCTGAAATTCCTCGATCCTCTGACATTTCTGGTAGATTATTATTCACTTCTCCTTCCCGCGATAAGTGTGAGCCGCCCCATGATTTCCCCCCGCCCGAGTTGCTCCATGTTGAGATCTGTCGTTTTTTCAGTTTGCTGACCTTTTACCTTCCCTGATAGCTATAGCCTACCGGAGACTGCCAATTTGCCAATTTCAATCCCCAATCCATATCTCTCCTTCTTTTCGCCCCCGCCCTTCTCTCCGCTGCGGGGTTCGCCAGCCCGCTTTTGTTACCTGACGGGTCTCCTCTGCCCATTCACGCCCATTGCATACCCAGTCCGGTCATCTAGGGTGTCTGCAGCCCTATTCCCACATTCACATCATGAGTTGTGAGTCAATTTGTTTCTTATGGCTTTGAGCTCTGTGGCTCCTGCCCTGTGACCAGCGTTGCGCGGCTTCTCGGCCTTGGCTTCTTTCACATACCCACACACTTCCAGAATCTCGGAGCCAGGGTTGCCATGTTCTTATTCGTCCTCATGCTGTCTGTTAGAAGCTATATTACCCATTTGATTCTCGTCTGCTATGCGTTCTGGTGTGATGGTCTGGTTCCAATGCCTCTACCCTCTTTGAATAAGCCCATGTGGCTGCCTTGGTTGCATATTGGGCCTTCACTCCCGACTATCATTGATTGTGCTGACATTTGAATCTTTAGTCGCAAATATGCTTAACAAGCTGTCTGGACAGCCGGAGAGCTACGAGAAAAAGTAGGAAATTCCCGCCCGGTGATGAATTTCATGCGCTAAGACATTCTTCTCACAGAGCCTTGTACAAGTTCGGGCGTACGCTCGGTGCAGGTACTTACGGTATCGTCCGTGAGGCTGAGTCCCAGGATGGCAAGAAGGTTGCGGTCAAGATTATCCTCAAGAAGAACGTCCGCGGAAATGAGAGCATGGTCTATGACGAGCTGGAGATGCTGCAGAAGCTTCAACACCCTCACATTGTCGCCTTTGTCGACTGGTTCGAATCCAAGGTGGGATTTTCCTATAGCGTATCGATAGGGTTGTTTCTCACAGCGTACTAGGACAAGTTCTACATCGTCACACAACTAGCTACTGGCGGCGAGTTGTTCGACCGGATTTGCGAATACGGCAAGTTTACGGAGAAAGATGCCTCGCAGAGCATTCGTCAGGTACTGGATGCTGTCAACTACCTGCACCACAAAAACATTGTCCACCGAGGTTCGTCTCTCCTGCCCAATCACTCCACTTTTTAATTATCTTGCTGATGTGCCCGAAGACTTGAAGCCTGAAAACCTCCTTTACCTCACCCGCGCCCCCGACTCTCAGCTGGTTTTGGCGGATTTCGGTATCGCGAAGATGCTGGAGAGCCCTTCAGAACAGCTGACTAGCATGGCGGGCTCGTTCGGCTACGCTGCGCCCGAAGTCATGCTCAAGAAGGGCCACGGCAAGGCTGTCGACATGTGGTCGCTCGGTGTTATCACTTACACCCTTTTGTGCGGTTATTCACCCTTCCGCGCCGAGAACCTGACCGACCTGATCGAGGAGTGCCGGGCCGGCCAGATCATCTTCCACGAGCGCTACTGGAAGGGCGTCTCCCAGGACGCTAAGGACTTCATTCTTTCACTCCTACAGACCGACCCCAGCCAGCGTGTGACTTCTGAAGAAGCCCTGAAGCACGTATGGCTGACTGGTACAACCGCCAGCGACCGCGACTTGCTGCCCGAGATCCGTGCCTACACTGCTCGTGCTCGTCTCCGCCGTGGTATCGAGATTGTCAAGCTGGCCAACCGCATCGAAGCTCTCAAGATGCACGAGGGCGACGAGGGCGAGGATGACATCCCCAGCCCTATGAACATGGGCGACTCACATGATGCAGGCGCCGCAGCTCCAGCAGAGGCCGATGGTGACTCCAGCCCCGAAGCCACCACAAAGAAGCGCAGTCTCAGCAAGATTGCCCGCGGTGCTATCTTCCGCGAGGTTGTCTTGGCCAAGGTGCGCGAGGTCAAAGAGAATGAGGAGCGGGAGAAGGTTGAGCGTGAGGCACGCGAGAAAACTACCCATGCTTAATTTGCCGCGTGTTCTTTTTTTCCCCTTTTCCTCCTTCCCTACCGAAGCAGCGTTTTGTCCTGTAATTTGCTGTCATTCCATATATAGTCGCGTGATTCCCCATAGTCAATACAGTCTGCACATACCCAATCTGTCGGAAATGGTATCCGCTTGGGGATGCCTTGAAATGTCTGAAGTTCCTCATGCTAAGCGATCAATATAGCGAGATAAAAGTATTACTTAGGCTCTTTTATTCCGAATCAAAAATGACGCGCAAGTATAGAGTGGGCTATCACGTGCACAATCTTATCTCCCCCGCTTGCATCAATGCGTTCTTCCTTTGTACCACGTCCTGACTCTATCTGTCATTTATTCCAAGCTTCCCGGACGACTCCGTCTGAGCTTTCGCCTGATCAGCTTCAGCGTTGTCATTGACTGGACTCGACTTAACCGTGACCATGTTCGCCAACAAGCGACTGAGCAAGGTAAGCTCTTCGGACTTGCACCCCGTGTGATGTCTATCTAGGTACAGACTCACTGACACTTTCATGACAGGAGCTCATCAAGGTACGACCTTTCCCGCATGTCTCCAAGTCGGACCCGACTCTATCCTACACAACTTCCCTCAAATATAAACTAGAGGGCTAGCGACATAGCCTTCGCATAGGAAACCGACCTGACATCTCCCATGACAGCTACAAGATCACACTCCACCGGGAATCTCAATCGCCAAATCAGACAACCTAGAAGAATGGCAAATGGACATCAAAGTCCTAGACGACAACCCTCTGTACAAGGACCAAACATATCGATTGAAATTTACATTCAGCAATAAATACCCCATTGGTAAGACCTGTTCTTCTTCTTCATTAACTATCCCCCTTGCTGATAACTACAGAACCCCCGGAAGTCCAGTTCATCGAATTACCCGCCTCCTCCGACACACCCCGACCCATTCCGATGCATCCACACATATATAGCAACGGCATCATCTGTCTCGACCTACTAAGCTCCTCCGGCTGGTCCCCCGTGCAGACGTGCGAAAGTGTCTGCATGAGTATTCAGAGCATGTTGACGGCTAACTCGCGCAACGAGCGACCTCCCGGTGACAGTGAATTTGTCGCGTATAATCGTCGCCGCATTCGAGATATTCCCTTTGTTTACGAGGATGATAACGTATAAGTGGTTTTTAAAATTCCCCGTGAATAGGGTTTGATGTGGTAGACTGTGACTGAGACTTTCTGATACTTGGGATAGGGGAAAGTCGAACCAGTTACGGTGATAGTGGCTGGTATACTTACACATTTCAGACTGTGCTTTATGTGTTTCTGCATTGTTTTTGGCGCTGGTTGTAGTTTACATTCGGGCTCGATTTGGTGGGTGTTGATGGCGTCGTGATGTTCAAGAGTAGTGTTTCATACCATGCAATGCAATCCAGCAGTTGATAAATAACTATGTCAATAATTATAAGACGCTAATTGATGCGCAAATAGGATCCGAGGGAACAATCACAGCTGTGTATACTCGAGAAAGCTATTTGAAATGGATCAAAGTCAACTTCCAATGCACTAGCACTTAGGTATACAAAGACTACAATTATTACTGAACGAATTTCTCAGAATCGGATGTTCACTATACACAGGGCTTATGAGAGGTAATGAAAGAGGCAAAGGAGAACGACAGGACATAATAGAACAACGCCATGAGAAGAAAACATGGAGAATTTGGTACACCCGGGGATCAGAGTCGAGATCTAGGGTTATCATGTAGAGGAGGATGATGATATTCCCTCCCCTGATGCTGGACCATCGAAATGACACAATGCCATCTACGAAATGGCCATTTCGAGGCTTTCTTCACTTTTTTTTGGGGCTTTTTAGATTATTGCGTTGCAGAGGTGCTCTTACCGGTCAACCTCACCGAACACCAGATCCATGGTACCTAAAGAAGAAACGTTAGCGATGTCAGATGTCGATTGAGGTGGAAATACTCACCGATGATAGCGACAGCATCAGCGAGAAGATGGCCACGAGAGACCTGGTCGAAACCACCCAAGTGGGCGAAACCAGGAGCACGGATCTTGCAGCGGTAAGGGCGCTCGCTGCCGTCACTGACGAGGTACACACCCATCTCACCCTTGGGGGCTTCAATGGCCGAGTAGGTGTCACCCGGAGGCACAGAGTAACCCTTGGTGAAGATAAGGAAGTGGTGGATCAGAGCTTCCATGTTCTCCTTCATGGCGGCACGGGGAGGGGGAGAGATCTTGTAGTCGTCGACGCGGACGGGGCCGGGGGTCATCTTGTTCAGACACTGGTGGATGATGCGGAGGGACTGGCGGAACTCCTCCATTCGGCAGAGATAACGGTCATAGCAGTCACCGTTGACACCAACAGGGACGTCAAACTCAACCTGGTCGTAGGCGTCATAGGGCTGCGACTTTCGGACATCCCATGGGACACCGGAGCCACGGAGCATGACACCGGTGAAACTCATGTTCAAAGCATCAGCGGCGTTGACAACACCGACACCTTGGGTTCTGGCCTTCCAGATACGGTTATCCGTAAGCAGCTCCTCGGTCTCGTCGATACGGTCACCGAACTGGGTGGCCCACTGGTATATGTCGTCCAGGAGACCAAGGGGAAGATCCTGGGAGACACCACCGGGGCGAACATAGGCGGCGTGAAGACGGGCACCCGAAACACGCTCATAAAATTCCTGTAGAGCGAAAGATGGTCAATATACATCACAATTGGTTCTTTTGCGCCCCCTCTTTTTATCACCCATTGAATTGTCGGGTACTTACCATGAGCTTCTCACGCTCTTCGAACCCCCACAAGAAGGGAGTCAAAGCACCAACATCCATTGCGTGGGAGAGGACGGACATGAGGTGGTTCAGGATACGGGTAATTTCGCCGAACATGGTCCGGATCCACTTAGCACGCTCGGGGATCTCGACGTTCAACAGCTTCTCGACGGCCAGCGAAAAGCACTGCTCATTGGTCATCATAGAGACGTAGTCCAGACGATCGAAGTAAGGCAGGGCCTGCATGTAGGTCTTGTACTCGATCAACTTCTCGGTACCACGGTGAAGCAGACCGACGTGGGGATCGGCGCGAACAATTTCCTCGCCATTGAGTTCCAAAATCAGACGAAGCACACCGTGAGCAGCCGGATGCTGGGGACCAAAGTTGACGGTGTAGTGACGAATCTTGCGGCCCAGGCCTTCAGCCTCGGATTCGAGGGCAGCAGCCTCTTGAGCATTCGTAGTGGGAGGCTTGTTCGCAAGGTGGCTGAAAGACGGGTCCGTCGCGATCAATCGGGTGGCCGGGTAGCTGGTAGCTTCAGCATTGCTGCGGGGGATGGTGGTCGCTATGAAACGGGAGCGAGGCACGCATGTGTTGAGGAGGGCGGAGGGGCGGACACAGAGCCTTTTGGGCGCATTGCCCAGGCGAGCGAAGGAGGCGGCCATGGAGACGGGTGAGAGGAGAGGTCCAAGAGAAAGGAAGGAGGGTAGAACCTCAGTCCAGGCGCATTCAATTGGAGGGAGACGGGTGGGCTCTCGTCGGGAAAGGTAAGCCTGGTTTGCAGGTGAAGATGAAGTCGCGCTCCATTTTGGAAGCAGTCACGTGTTCGAGCTGCCCGGTTCGCCAGGTCATCAGTGGATTTCTGATTGGCTGGTGGGCCCGTCTATAATGTGTGCATTAATGCTGAGCTATACTGTTTTCGGTTTAGCTCTAGCATAGACTGCACCCAATGCACGCACTGCTCGGTCACGAAATAGATGAGCCCTTTCTGCCTCAGGCCCCCAGAAAATACTTCGAGAAATTATTCTTATCGCCGATCTTCTTCAACCTACCACCTTCCACTCTCTACCTCCAGTCAGCCCACCATGGCACCTCTTGTTCCGTCGCAAGAGGAGCTGCAGCGTCGCCGTGTAGGTCTAATTGAGTTTTTCTAAAGGCTCTTCGCTAACCAGTCTCAGATTATCGGCATTAACGCAGAAACTGTCACCAACATTCCCTCCACAGACTTCCCCGGTCATTGGCCCGGAGAGTCGCACGGATGGGCGCTGGATGTGTTCAAGAGGGTATGTGTTTGCCATTATGCAAATCGAGCGCCAAAAAGCGTCCCATTCTCACATCTCCCAAACAGAACTTCAAAGTCGAGTACCATCGCAATGACCCGTACGAAGCCTCTTTCTCGCTGATCGGCCTCGACGCCGCGGTCGCCAATGCTTTCCGCCGCATTCTCATGGCCGAGATTCCGACTCTTGCCATCGAATACGTCTTCGTTCACAACAACACTTCCGTCATCCAAGACGAGGTTCTCGCGCAACGTCTGGGTCTGATCCCGCTCAAGGGCTCTGTGGAGGGCATCAACTGGATGCACTGGTTCCAGAAGCCGTCAGAGGATGAAGAGGGCTCGAGCGGCGACGGCCCCACTGATTATAACACCGTTGTTCTGCACCTCAACGTCGAGTGCACCAAGAACCCCAATGCCGACGAGGATGAGCAGGACCCGCGCAGGCTGTACAATAACGCTCACGTCTACGCCAAAGACATCACGTTCGAGGCCGTCGGTCGTCAGGCGCAGTTCTTTGTTGGTGACGGTGCGATCCGCCCCGTGAACCCAGACATCCTGGTCGCCAAGTTGCGCCCCGGCCAGAAGATCCAGATGGAAATGCACTGTGTCAAGGGTATCGGCGCCGATCATGCCAAGTTCTCGCCGGTTGCGACCGCCTCCTACCGTCTCCTGCCGGATATCAAGATTGAGCGTCCCATCATTGGTGAGGATGCGAAGAAATTCGCCAAGTGCTTCCCCAAGGGTGTCATTGGCCTTGGGCCTGTCACTTCTGAGGAGGCTGCGCGCAGCGGAAGCGGATATGAGGGCCATGCCGGTGAGCTGAAGGCTGTTGTCAAGGATGCTTTCAATGACACTGTTAGCCGCGAGTGCCTGCGCCACGAGGAGTTCCAGGGCAAAGTCAAGCTGGGACGTATCCGAGACCACTTCATCTTCAACATTGAGAGCACTGGCCAGTTTGAGAGCGACGTTCTCTTCCTGGAGGCTGTGAAGGTGATGAAGCTGAAGTGCGCCCGGTGGAAGCGTGGTCTGCATGATTTCATGGCATAAAGCGATGGATCATCACCACTGCTGGTTCCTTATATAATGCATTTGACTGGCGTTGGGATGTTTTTGAGCTTCGTTTACGCTGTACATTCTACGAAAAGGTCGGTCAAAAGTTGGCTTTACGAGGCCGGAGTCCGGATATCACACTTGTTGTTAGAGCAAAGAAGGCCGGCAGCTATTTTTTTGGAATAATGAGAGATAAATGAAGCAGAGTATCGTTCAAGTCGTATCATTGTAGGTCTCTTGAGCATCCTCATTTGTTGAAGATGACTTTGTACCGGAAATCAATGGTGTAGGCTGGATCGCTAACAGCGACTTCCTGGCCATCTTCCACCAGCTCGCGCAGCTTGAGCTTCAGGTTGGGCCTAGTATGCTCCTCCAGTTGAGGTGGGAACCGCTGATAAAGCGTCTTCTCCTCGGTACGGAGACTGGGTTTCTTCAGCTGCGCTTCGGCCCTCTCGCCGAGACTGTCAATGAAATCGCCCAGGGTCGCATTCGGATCCACGTTCATCTTCCGAGCGAGATTGCCACACACGGGACAATCGGGCTTCTTCTCCGCCTCGAATGTGTAGGTATACACACCCTCCTCGCCGGCATACATCATGTAATTCTCGAGGTAAGGATTGCAAGAAGTGGCGATCTTCAGCACCTCTGAAGTCGTAGACGCAGCGATTACGGCATTGGTAGATGCGATTGCTGGGATGATATTCTTCACAACACCTTGGGTCATCTGGAAGGTTACTCCGTGAATGTGGAACTGCTGCGCCCGTTCCATGGCGGCATTGTACACCCATGAGATATGCTCCATGTCGTCGCTGTCAAAGGTGTCATCTTTGCGCTTCTCCTGCCACGCAATCTGATGAGCCCATTCAATACAATGTTGAGGCTGGCGAGGGATAGTAGCAATAGTGCAGAGCGGTACTGTGGGTCGAGGAGCGTGCATGTCGAGCTGGCACTCAATGCATGATGAGAGGGTGGGCAGAATCACACGAGCTTGGCCCTTGAATCCTTTTTGACGGTCAGTTTCAACTATCCATGGATATCAAAGATCCGGCCAAGAATACCTTCAGTTCCGCCATCGATCAGAGGCTTCAGGCTCTCTGGATCTTCCATGTCAACCATTCCGATCAGGGTAGCGTTAATCCAGCGGCGAGCCTCGATGCTGTCAAGGCCGCAGATAATGATCTTGAATTGCATGTAGTAGTCCTCATCTTTATCCTGGATCTTGCCAACGAAGGGAGTTATTTTGACACCCTTGACTCGCTTTTCCACAAAGGCAGCAGCGACTTCAGCTTTGGGCTTGCCAATATCAGCTTGGCGAAAGAGAAACTGTCGGTTGAGATTAGAGATATCAATAGTATCTGTTCATAGGTGTTAGGATGATAGGCAACAGAATAGGGTGGAAACCATACCCATATCAATGACATGGATATCTTTGAATCCTGATAATGCAAGATTCTTCAAGATCTCACAGCCTAAGCCACCAGCTCCACTGCAGTGACATTAGTTGCTGATTCTGAACTATGAGGATGACAATAATGGCTTGACATACATCACACTAGGTCCCACGTTAGTACAAGTTACGAAGCATATAGTGAGGCATGTAATGAACTGACTTACAGAATTTTCGAAGACTCCAATGCATTGATCGTCTCTTGTCCGGGAATCCAATCCTCGTCGCAATAGGGACCGGCCTTGGTCAGCACCTTATGGAGGTGCTTCCTGGGTGGGCGATGTGAGTAAACAATGGGACAAGTGATATTGTCAAACTCACCATCGGTTCTGTTGTGAATTCGCATCTGTCGTGATCATGTTGGATAAGTATAGCAGTTCTAGCACGGTGAACTGCGCGAATTGCTCTCGAAGTCACTGTAAGTAGTCACCACGTTCCGAGATAAGCCGCTAGATATCACCAGCACCTCAACCGGGATGACTCTCAGCTTGGCAATAGAAAATTCTTAACGAAGACAGATCCTCGTCACGAGCTGTGAACAAAGTGATGTTGAGACGGTGGGGAATGATGGAGGTCAACATGCGGCGTTCATTTGGCGGACAGAGCACACGTGACCTATCCGTCATACAGCTCGGCATAACCTTGACCCAAGCTAAACTACTTTTACATGTCACCACTTTCGACATGGATGGCCTCTTGACTGCAGTCAAGGTCGTGAAGCGGGATACTGACTCTCCTTTGGTCGCTTCAGAGTCTCAGGGTCACCGTGATGGTCCTACAAGGCCTGTTCTTGATCTTGACCAAGATATATCCTCACAACAAGCCATAGATGTACTCAAATCCCATCCATCTCGGGAAGAGATTTCAGCAGTTTTAGCTGCACTTGACCCATTCAATGCATCTAGGAAGATTCAAGATCTTGACATTCGAGTCCCGGGACCAACAATCGCTCAGATACTCCAGCTTTTAGTCAGCACCATTGTGCCGGCTCATTGGGCATCACTGAATGCAAAGGACAAGCGGTCGAACGATACAAAGATCCGCGCTGCCTTACTGCGGTGCCTGAGCAGTGTGGCTGGTATCGGTTCCCTTGTGGCCCAGCTCCGATCTCTCATCGCAACTGCCCGGGCTACGGCCCAGCAGGCGGAAGGTTCAAGCAGCTCCATCATCATTGGAGACCTGCTGTCTGTCATTGCGGCTCTATTGGAACCAAAGGATTTTTTACATCGTCTGTACGCTGAAACCTCGTCTCTCTATGACAATCGGACTCGACAGCAAGTTGCATGGAGAGAATTTGTCTCTCTCGTCGCTGCTGGGAAGATTCTCTCGACGGCAGCGGAGGCACTCGCCGTTTCCAAGGAGACTGAATCACCATCGTCCATCGCTTGGGTTGGCGATGGCCCTCGATATGCATCATGGCTGGGCAGCAATATTGCCTACATGGTCTCAAAACTCAAAGCAGATGAAGAAGAGGATTGGAGCTCAGTCGCTTTTCTCACGGGAAGAGCACTGAGTCTGGGATATTCTGGTATGTCCGCTTTTCTTTTGTCATTGTAGCAAACCCATACTAACTTCATTGTAGACCAAGTAGTTCGAGAGATTTACTCGGGTTTACTCCTTAGCCAGTCATTTCCAGGGCAGTTTGGTCTTCTTCTTGACAGCCTCAGACAGCCGGAGCAGGTTTCCGTGGTTGAAGCTATATTCCGAGATATTCAAAAACTCTACTTTCCCGATGACCTTGCTGGCACGTTTATTTCGCCAATCGGGTCTAATGGTGTCATAGCAGGAGTGGCGGCTCTATGTTCAGCTATCATTGGAGACCGTCCATTCTTGAAGAGTCAAGTTTTAGAATGGCTTTCGAAGAGCCAAGGAGGTTCAATTCAGACAATAGGATTACGTCGAGCTCTTTTGGCTACCTACAATGATCGAAATGGTGAGTTTGACGCAGAAGAGGAAAAGTCTAAGCTAATTATCGATACCAGAACTCGAGTCTTTGCTTGTGCGCAGTCTAGAGCAGTTCGGCGACAAATTTTGTATAAGGCATCTTCCGGACATCACACAAAGTGGTGTGTGATCATGCAGCCTTGATTTATGATTCGGAAGCTAATACGATACAGCCACTGCACAGCTTATCCTCCTAGCAGCGGGTCGCCTGGATAGCCTTGATTCGAATAAATTGAATGCCATAGGACACACAGGAGCCTTCCTCAATGCTGTCTCCAACCGAATTGCGGCATCTTCAACAAGAGCTCGATTTCTAGGCATGGTCATTGGCACTGGAATGTCGGAGCTCATAGAAGAGCCCGGCAAGGCGATGAAGTTTGACCTCGAAGAGATGCAGAGTGAAGAAGCTCTTTGGTACCTGAGTTTAACCAAAGTTTGCGATAAGATTGGGTCGCCTGAGTCTATCAAATCCTTGCGGAAAACGCAGTCAACGACACAAAAGCCTGCTCAAGAAGCTCGCTCTCATCAATCCAGAACGCCAAACGTGCGATCTAGTCGTCCACAAACGAGCAAAATAGTCGCAATCGAAGAGATTGATGATAGCGGCGAAGAAACAGATGAAGACGTGGATCTCATTCCATATGAAAAACCCGACGATGATGCGGAAGATGACGATGAGGATCCTACTCTTGTCCAACGGAACAAGCCAACAGCGCCTGTGTAAGTACACATCCCTTCGACCCGCGGGCGAGCCCCTCTCATATCCAGCCAGATACATCCGTGACCTGATCACATATCTTCGAGACTCCGAGAACGTGGAGCGTCAACACCTCGCCATAGCCACCGCTCCTTCTCTCATCCGACGCAAGATAGGATTCGGCACTGAGCTTGCCGAGCAAATTGAGGAGCTGGCCCTCACCATTGTGGGCCTCCAAAATGACAATAATCACCCGCAATTCCACGAGTCTCGTCTCCAGAGCATGATTGCACTAATTGTCTCGCAGCCCGTAAAGATGGGCCGCTGGTTTACTGCAATCTTCTTCGACGGTGACATCTCTCAAGTTCAGCGATCTGCTGTTCTCACAGCCTTGGGCCTCGGTGCTCGTGAAGTCGCCGGGAATGGTGAAGCTGATGCCAAAGCATTGGGTCTTCCTAGTTTGAAGGACACTGCATTCCCATCCAAGCGGCTATCACCTGCATTGGAAGCCATGTTCCTGGGCACTAAAGAATCTCCAATTGCAACACTCACCAGGGAAATGTCGCATACATCGCTCCAACCACTCGCAGCCGATGCGGCAGACTCGCTTACTGGTCCTAATGCTTTGAAAGTGCGCACCTTCTCATCGCGCATGGAAGTTGAGAAGAAGCGCCAACAGCGTGAGGCAGAGAGGCAGAAATCGACTGTGAAAGACGTGTACAAGGTGCTCGCCGAAGGCTTCTTTTATCCACTCCAGGGCCGGTTCGAGATCATGACGCTGCAGTTCTCTTCGTATGTCCTTTAGTAACTCCTTGTGAACTACAGTAGACCCTTGCTAACGAGTCTTGAAGATCATCCGCTCCCTCCTACAATCCTTTCTTCGTCCCGCACATTCTCACCCTTTTCGTCCAGACGCTCTCTCTTATCCTCTCTACAGCTGGTCCTCATACACCCTACCTACCGGGTCTGACTCAAGCAACTCTCTCCTTGCTCCTATCACTCCATACAAGCCCAGTATCAAGCGAACCCACAGTCACAGCAGCACTGTTGAATCTTTTCCTCGCACTGGTGGACTTGAACATTGCCTCGGGTTCCAACGGCGAAGAGCGACTTGTCACCGAGCATGCCACCCAAGTCATTGAGCTGCGCGAGTGGGCTTCTGGTGTCTTTGACCGCATGCCAGTCGGCAAGACGAGCCCTGGCGCCCCTACCGATCCACAGGATCAGGTGCGAACCCTCGCTGCTGGTGTAATGGTTCGGTTCGGGGAGGTGATTGAGCGGTACCAGGGACGGTTGATGGGAGTCAATTCCGGATTCAAGTATTAGACCAAAAGCTGTTTGATATAAAGCTAAGATCATCTACGATGAAAGATGAAAATTCCGCAAAAGCAATGGAGATATGGTATCATGAATTACTACCCGAAGTAAACGCTAGAACAGAGATATGCATTACGCAGCTTTAGCAAAGCTACCCTTCTCAATGGCAACGTCCATCATGCGATCGCCGCTAATCACACCCGTCGTACAGATGATGATTCGTCGGCGTGGTGCCTCCTGGGCAGCAATAAAGCGCAGCGCAGCAATCTCAGTAAAGGTAATACCACCAAGGAAGAAGACATACACCGTCTTGGTGGCAGCATTGCCACTAAGAGTCTGACGGGCCCGCACAGCCTTATCATCCCCTTTCTGGACGATGCTGAAAGTGGAGCCACGGGCACTCTTGACCACATCCTCGAATCCGAGCCAGCCGGGAGATGCCGTGCTAGCGTTGTTAACTGACGCAGGGGTCCCGCCCTTCATAAGGGAGAGGATGTAGGATTTTTGCAGGACGCATTGAACTAGTCGTACACTGAGTGGAGCGAATCCGCTGTAGACGTAAGAGATATCGTTAGGATCCTTCTCGCTGACCTCCTCAATTACCAGGCGCAGGTTCTTCCGCAGGTATCCGTAGTTGGTCTTTGTGCCGGCTTGTGCGCCCGATGCGGGTAGGAGCATGGTTGTGGCGGATGACCGGGGCTGCAGGAGTTCCATCTTTTCCAGGGCCCAAAAGGTCAGCAGGTGCTGGTGGCCATAGGCCTGGACGATCTGTCTTTTGAAGTTCTCCATGTCGCGTGGGCGGAGTCCACCCGACATGCAGGACTCTAGACATAGGAGACGAAGTACGGTTTTTAGCGGGATGTCTCGGGCAATGAGCTCCTCGATAGTTTCGTGTTGGTAGGTGGGATCGGCGCCCGCAGCGTTGTTCTGCTGGACTTCCAATATCTTCCGGAAGGTCTCGGAGCGGGTGAGTCTCATGATTTCCTCTGCGAGATTTGTGTGGATGCGAAGGCTCTGGTGTTCCAATTGGTAAGTCGGTAGTCTGTTGACGAAATCTCGAAGCTCGTTTGTGGTCTTGGCCGAGTGACGGGTTTCGTATTCATTTTCTAGGCGACGAGCCACCTTGTTCAAGATGTCGCCCACGATGGCAAAGTTTGCATCTCGGAGTTGGTTGAATAGAAGATCGGATGCATCCAGCTGGATCTTTCTCTTTAGTCCCTGCTTGGCCTGCTGGGGCGTCTTGGATGACTCTTGAGACTGCGGTGCAGGCGCCTGTCCCACAATACTGGTGTCAACGTCGGCCTGGTTATTCTTGATGCCGACATATTCATCAATCAGACCTTCGTAGGTTAGTTGCGTCAGGAGCGGAGTTCCAAAATCAACGTCGCGGTCGATGATAATCAGGTTTTCTGTGTCTGCGCTCGGGAGAAGTCCTCGAGCAGACGGGTCTGCAAGGCCAGAGCTCTCTTCTGCATCGAGTTCTTTTCGCATCCGCAGCAAAAGATCTGCCAAACGACGTGCATTGTCGCCCTTTCCGACGATGCGAGGGAAATAGCCATGCCTCTGCTGGATACCCATCAAAGCTTTGGCGGCATGGAAGATACACCCCGGGTCCTTGTTCTAAGCGGTGTCAATAGTGCTTCAACCGCTGCCACGGGACGAACCTACCAGGTATAGATCACTGAAAGCATCATCCAGCTCTAATGATAGAATATCCTGTTCCAGAGGTAAAAAGTAGAGCGGAAACTCGGCGATATTGACATCGCCGATGATGCCGGCCTCTTCCAGCACGGCATTGCTAACGAGGGTTCGCCGGGGAGCGAAAAAGATGGAGAATTCATGTTCAACAGTTCCATTGTTCTGTAGACGTTTGATTTGTTCTATGGTACTCGAATGTCAGCTCATACTGATAGCGATCAAACGGACGGTGACGGGAATGAAAGCCAGATAAAAGAGCTTGAATAATATAGGGATTTTTTGAAGGATTACGTAGAGTAGGAAGACGTCTGCGTAATCTACTGATGAATGTTGTCCCAAGGGCAATTGCCCGAGTCTACGATAGGCAGCAAAGTGTTGAAGCTGAAGCTGAGGCTGAGGCTGAAGGCTGAGAGGCGGGAGTTGACCTACCAGCCACCGTGCGCACATGCTGCGCCTTCTCGCCACGAACGAGAAAGACGACATTGCGCTGGGACGAGTCGATGTTTGCATTCTCCAGTAGGAACACGCGGTCTACACCGTATTCCTGAAGTACGGAGAACTTGACGAACAAGCCGACCGGACCCGCCAGCTCCTGGCTGATGACGAGGTTCTTCTTGCCCCTGGCCTGCACACGGCATTAGAGGAGGCTTGGAAGTAGAGTAGCATTGGTACTCACGCCTTCGAGCAAGGCAAGCAGGTCTCTGCGGGCCTTGTCACGGCAGTGGTCTGCATCACCCAAGGGCGCCATCATGCCCGAGGAGAGAAAAAGAAGAGAGAAGGTGGCAGTGTCAGGCAGAAGAAGTCGCCAAAAATAAACGAAAGTCACTTGGCCGCTTTGGGATTAGCGTGGAGGCTGAGTCAGTTTGTATGGTACAGTGTGTACTGGTGTTGTCACAGCCCAGCCATTTGATCTCTCTAAATATGAGTAACTTTTGTTATTTGAATACTCATTGTAACCATCGGTCTCGACTGCCTGAGCTCCCCTGAGCCCATTAAATTCATCCGAAACATCTTCTCCTCTGCTTCTTCCCTCTGCTATTAATATTTTCCGTTTCATACCCTTTTTCAATTCCTCAAGCGACCCATTTCCTATTTGGCCCGTAACTACAATCAAAATGGGCCGTTTTGGATTCAAGAAATCCGATGGCGACGACGAGGACAGCAATCGTCGGGGCCTGTTCGGCTCGCGCAAGAAAGATAGTAAGAGCCCTCAGCCTCCAGCGAACCCCTACGCCAAGCCGATTCCTACGGACCCCTACACCAGGGCCAAGATGTATGCAGGTGTAGCTCCCCTCCCTCCATCCGAGCAGGCTGCCGTGGCCGCCCCCGCCCCCGCAGGGGGACCCCACGCAATCCCATCCGACAACAAATTCTCCGGCTACACTGCCAACCGCTACGGCAACCAGGGCGGATACGGCAGTGACCGCTTTGGCGGTACGAGCCCAGGCGCTGGCGCCGGGCCGGCATCGAGGTACGGTGCTGGTGGCTATGGAGGATTAGGCAGCACCGACCCGAATGACCCCAGTGCGGATGCCGATCGCAACGAGCTTTTCGGCGGTGTCAGAGACCGCCAGCAGGCCGGTGCTCCTGGCAGCGCTGCTGCCCCGCCACCCTACAGCGCAGGTGGGCACAGCGCGGGTGGGTCTAACTACGGCGGTGGTAGCAATGAGTACAGCATGGCCACCTTCGAGGAGCGACAGCTCACGGCGGAGGAAGAGGAGGAAGAGAGTATCCAGGCTACCAAGCAGGAAATGCGATTCATCAAGCAGGGAGATGTTGCTTCGACACGGAATGCCCTTCGTGTTGCAGCTCAGGCAGAGGAAACCGGTCGCTCGACACTCGCTCGTCTGGGTGCCCAGGGTGAGGATGTTCACAATGCCGAGAAGAGTTTGGACATGGCCACCATCGAGGGACGTATCGCACAGGAGAAGGCGCGGGAATTGAAGACACTCAACAAAAGCATGTTCGCTGTGCACGTGGCAAACCCATTCACCAGTGCCTCGCGCCGACGAGAACGTGATGAGCGAATCCTTAATACCCACCGAGAGGAGCGTGATCTCCGCGATGGTACCCGAGCAGAGGCACACCAGACCAATTCCCGTATGGAACGAGTCTTTCGTGATATCGATCGGGAGGCTGGCAAGCAAGGCAGGGGCAAGAAGGCCAACGTCACCGAGCGCGCCAAATACCAGTTTGAGGCCGACAGCGAGGATGAAGCGATGGAGGATGAGATCGAACAGAACTTGGATCTTCTCGGCGGTGCCGCTGGCCGGCTCAACGGTCTCGCCAAGGCCACGGGCAGGGAGCTCGATGAACAGAACAGACATCTGGAGCGCATCACGGGCAAGGTCAGTATCGAAACTCTTTTAGCTGTACTGGATTTGATGCTAACGTTATTTGCAGAGCGACTTTGTCGACGACCAACTTGCCATGAACCGGGCCAGACTGGACCGCATTCACTGAGCGCTCTACGGGTGGAGTTGGGATATGCCTGGTGCTATGCCACTCGATAATCCATCAATGTGTTTGCGTTGTTCCTCCAAAATAATCATCGACGATAATCATCCCGGCGTTGGGCCCTTTGTTTTCTGCATCATGCCATCTCTTGTTGGCAAAATCTTGAGCAGGCAGTTTAGACTACCGATTTAGTATCATAATTGCATTCTTTTCTCACGGCTATTCTCACGGCCCAGGTTCTGGATTTGCAGGAGTCTTTGTAGAATGGCTAGCCCCGGAGATTCCAATCATATCGACATCTCTGTTGAGGTCGAGCTCGACTCGGGCATACAGTGACCTCTATCATCATCCTCAGCCCTAAGTTACACCCAATAGCAGAAGGCCCGGTGGCATTATTTATGGAACCGCGTCTGATTGTATGAAATCAATTGACCTACACTGTGTGACACCCAACTTCCAAAACTCCATCCCCACCAGAGCTTGATTCTCCATATGCGGGGTGTGAGATACGTAGATCAAGCTATATCAGCTGGCAGCTCCTTTCAAAGCAGACTATCTTACTTCACATCTCGATCTCATCACACATCTACACCATGTCACCACCATCTACCTGCGATCGTAATAGGCAGCGGCAAGGCTTCTCCGCCGCACTCTCAACAGCCTAAACCAATCCAAAGGCACACGTAGTCATCAGCAATGCCCCTCCAGCTGGGCCGGCAACACCTTCTTCACAGCAGGAGCATTCCCCACCGTCCACGCCGGAATAGCCGACCTCCTGTACCGATCCCAGACTATCCAAGATCCTTGTACAAGACTCACGGGACGCCATCAACTGGCTTGCACAAAACGGCGTACGTTTCCAACTCATTCAATTCGACAAGCATAGAAGTCAGCACTAGACTTAGATTCTTGGACTGGCGATTAAAACAGAAGACGGCGGGAAAGGCCTTGTGGAAGATCATCTAGAGCTGCGCTAAGCACGGCAAGTATTCTTCGACAAGGCTGCCAACGCTCTACTCAACCCGTAGGGAACTAAAACCGGCGTTGAAGTCGACCAAACCAGAAGATGATAATCGATGCTGGAGCGGCCGTTATCGCGGCAGGTGGCTTGGCGAGTCCGAGTCTTCGAGAACAATCTCGGAGAGGGATGGGATGCGGCGTTCGGCGAACACCGTATAACACAGGCGAGGTGCTACAGATTGCGCAGCGAGGTCTGCTAAAACGGCGATTGGTCAGGCTGTCACAGTGTTGCGTGGGACGGGGATTCGCCCACGGAGACAGGGGATCGAATTTCACCAAGTCCAGATACCCGGGATTATGGTGGGGATGGCGGTTTGTGGATGAGGGTTCGATATGCGGAACTATATGCGATGATCGGCGGATACTGGAGCATCTGGGGCCTGCGTTTCAGGTTTGGGATGCGAGGATGACGGCTTGATGGGGGAGGAGTAGAGATGAAGCGACGAGGCATTTGAAGGGAGATGGATACGTTGGCGGAACTGGCGGCTGCTGAGGTTGGATTGGTTGATAGATGGCGGTTCCTGGATATCTTGGCGGAGTATAATAAGTCTGTTCGATTGGGTAAGTGGGATCCGGCTGTGGATGGTTTATCTACCCATGGATTGAGGGCTTTGCCGATTGATAGGGCGCGGTTCCTGGCGGTTCGGGTTACTTCTGGTATTACCTTCACGTTGGGTGGGCTGTGAACCCTGGGACGGCGGTCATCTCTGAAACCGGGGATGAGGTTCCGGGGTTGTACTGCGTCGGGGATATGCTGATGGTATCTTTTATGATGAGTCTCCCGGTGGAAGCCTGTTGGTCGTCGAGCTGGATGAGCTGCTGCAGAGTATCTCGACTTTGATTCAGACACACCCAGATAACTAGTTAGTTAGGGAGTAGCTAGGTTAACTACATGGCTTCAATTACTACAAGAGACTCGGTCAAATCACAGAAGCGCTAAATTGCGGATTAGACAATTATCTTTTAAATATAGCGACTGTAGAGCAGAAGTACTGGCAGGCAATCAAGCCATCACGCCAGGCTCGCTGATGAAAATAACACGCTTTCGCACCAATGCCACGGGTATCACAACACCATTCCCAAACTGCACGATGCGTGCAATTGTTGAAACACAGCAGCCGGTGGAAGCAGAGGGCAGGCCTCGAAACAAGACAAAAAAAACCAACCGGAAAGGGGGGATAAATGCATCCGATCGAAGAAAGTAAAATAGAAAAAGGTATAATCTAAACCAAGCAGAGATGCATGCAAGGTAGAGAAATTAGAAGTGAAGTGACGAAAAGCCTGCTGCGAAGGGTAAAATGAGAGAGAAAAAAAGGTGTCCCATAAGAAAGCATCGAATCATCACAAGCCCATTGGTATCGAGAAAAGCACAGGTGACTCCCAGGTCTAGCGAAAGTATAAGAAACGAAGATCAGAAATAAACCAAAACGCAAACCAGCCGGTACCTCTATGGTCATAACGTGGGAATAAGGGGGGTCTCCCTTCCCTGCTTGTACCGAAACCGCTGGATCCCACAGACCGTTGTGGATATAAATAGGAACCCCGGGTGAGTGTTGAATTGGGGGTGATGAAAAGTAGAAAAGGAGAAACAAGATAGCATCCATGCTGTTGTACAAGGAAGGGGCCGGAGCAATGTCGTCCAACACAGTTGGCTGGCTCGGCTGGGGAGACGGTCTGTGGGCGGGATATCGGGCGCGTCAACGCACGTAGAGCTGGGAAGAGAGGGCTCGAAAAGACGAGCGAGAAGAGAAAATAATCGTGGTGAACTTGAATCTACTCGTCGTCGTCAGGGGAGTCGCCTTCCTTCTCGCCCTTGTGCACCTTCTTGTGCCGACGCAAGTTGGAAACGACGGAGAAGTGTCGTCCGCACCCTTCCACATCACATGCAAATGCTATGAACATGTCAGTACTGGATCTCTGTGGTTCTGTGGTTCCGGGGGATTGCGACTTACGCTTCTCGCCAGTGTGGCTATACATGTGTGTCTGCAGAGAAGACGGACGAGTAAAGCGCTTGTCGCAGACCTTGCACTTGTGCTTCTTCTGCGTGTTGGAAGGCACCTTCGAGCTGAACTGGCCCATCATTGACTGAGGGCCCGGGGGCGCGCTACCAGCCAAGAGGCTAGAAGGCCGCGGGAGAGTCCGTGACTCATAAGACTCGGATGTCGTCGAGCTGTAGTCGGTCACGGAAGAGTCGACGGAGCCCACCGAGGCGCTATAGTAGGGGTAGTTTCCGCCGGAGGAGATGGACGAGGCAGAGCTGTGAGCAGAAGGGAAGCCATAGGAATCGGCTGAGCGTGCGCCGCGAGGGCCGTAAATGTTGCGAGGAGTCAGGTCCTGGCTGAGCGCCACCATTCCGCGGCTGGCGTCGAGCGCGTCACCGAAAGTGGGTGTAGGCGCAGGTGCTGAAGAACCCACACGAGCGTCTCTGTTACAAGTCCTTGCGTTAGACGCAAGCCACCGTCACTGGAACGTAGGATTCACTTACGAATGCGAAATGCGACGGGCGTCCTGGGTCTGGGACGGGTGAATCGGGGCATAGCTAACCGGCGCGTAGCTGGCGGGCGCGAAGCTCATGGGCGGGGCGGTGGTATAGGTCGGGGGCTGCTCGAAGCCGGTGCGCGGTGCTTCGTGTTGCATTCCCATCACCTCGGGACCGTAGCCGGTGGTGTAGTTGCTGCCGGGCACCAGCGAAGGCGCAGACACGGGGATACTGGGGTAGGGCATGGACATGCCAGGGTTCCGGCCGACTTCCGCCTTGGGGTTGATGGGGAGGCCGCCGTTGCCCATGGAGGTGGCATAGACTGGAGGAGTCGAGTGCGAAGAGGTGTGCGCGGCCCACGGATCTGTGAATTGCGGCGAATTGTGGTGATAGACATTGTCGAAGCTCATGCCGCCATACGGGCGGTTCTGGTTTTCCATTACCATCGTCATGGAGTCGTGGGCGCGAAGCGCGAAGTCGCGACTCGATCGCGCGCAAGTCGTAGATCTCGAGGTTCGATTGATTCCCTCGTGTGGTCGAGGGAGGGGAGGTAGACTGATCGACTTGTGTTGATCCGGGGGGCGCGATTGTAGATGTAAAAAGAGAAAGTGATAAGCCCGAAGATCCCCAATAAATTTTTAATTTTCAGCAGGTGAAGAAGAAAGGCAGTCTGGGGAAAGGGGATCGGCGAAGCTTAAGAAGGGACAAACACTATAGTGAGGCACGATACTCCGGCACGTCGTCAGTGGCACTGGAGACGGTGCAGATCGCTGGGTTTTTCAATACTGTAACGTTACCCTTTTTAAGAAAAGGGTAAAAAGGGTTTATTTTTTGAGTTTTATTTTCTAGATCTCAAATAACTCGAATTCTTAATTTCTATCTTGCAGGATAAACGGGAACCAGTTCCAGTTCGTCGGACCCTCTGGCTGTTCCCTATTACATACTACGGTATGTATTATTCGACTTCCGAACTATATGTACATACATGGCATCCGGGAAATATTGAGGTTTGCTGGTGATATACTGATTTCGGTTGAGGAATGGAAGATCTGGAGAATCAAAAAATCAGACGCATTGCAAATATGTGCCCAACCACCCGTATCTACCTAGCTACTAGTTAGCTACTAACGAGAGGGCTCCGCAATCGGAACAAAAGGGGTGATGGTAAAGTGCCAAAAAGGCAATTTTGGATAGGGAAATCATGGGACCCAAAAAGCAGTCGGTGACGGGACTTCAAAAGGGGCATAGGGCAAGTGGGCAGGTGCAAGTGGGCAGGTATAGCGGGCTAAAGGTAAAGGGGAGACTATGTGGTAAAGGGAAAGGGAATGTCCAGAGGGCAACCCATGACTGGCTCAGCTGTGCCGTGTCTCGAGGTACGCTATTCCTATTATGGAATGACCGGGGAGGGAAAAGAAACGGAAAAAGAAAAAACAAAAAGGGACAGTACTCCGTACTCTCCGTAATAAACTCACGATGCAGCGACCAAGGTTCGCCTTGAGTGTGTTTCAAGGTAGCGGGGAAGACGATCTAAGGGTATACCCGATAACCTCACTAGAGTTGACATCCTAGTCCTTTTTTCCACTCTTAGTTAATTCAAATATCATAGTATAGCTCCATAGTTTTCATCAGGGAGGCGTATTTCTATCTGTTCGAATCTCCAAGTTCGAATCACAGGGTAAAAAGAAGTCGGATTGGCTCTGGGCCATGGCACCCGAACCAAACCCAAATGTGGAAGCGGTCCATGGGGACAAGTTTGGGTCGGTCATTATTGGTCCAACCATCAGAGGCAAATAAAATGAAATTAAATAGAATAGAATAAAATAAAATAAAATAAAATAGGGACGATTCACAGGGCTTTCAGCCCATACTCTTCCTCATGGCGTTGACACGGGCCATACTTGGTTAGCGTGGGACGACCTTACTTAACTGTAAAGCCCCGATCAGAATTTATCGAATCAATAGCCTCGAGCATTATTGATTGCATTCTCTTGACGGGAATTTATCCTCCAAAAATGTTCCAGATGACGTTGGCTCGTAGATCTATACTATTATACTCTGTATACTCCGTATGCTGTAGGTCTACTCCGATATGGAGGATGTACGGTAGCACTGGGGAGACCTTTGCCGTGTGTGTTGGGTGCTGGGATGACGGAATGCCGGATTTTGCACCTGCAGCAGCATGGACCATGCGACCTGTATCACCCAAGTGCGAGCCAGGAGCCATGTCTCGTATTTGCTTGCCATCACCGCGCAGCTGTAGGGGCCAATGCCGACGTCAGAGAGCGGACCAGCACATATCCCGCCATGGGGACATTAGTGCCGCGGCTCCTGCAAATAGCGCGGATACGACCGGGCTGAATCGGACACATCACAACCTGGCAATAGACTCCGTACGCTAAGCTTCCCTGGATGATCTGAACTGAGTCGGAGGCTGAAGAGAGGCCAGTCCCCTCTTTTGATATTAACTTTGAACCATACTCTAATAATCCCAGGCGGTCGGATGGGGGTTCTAGGAACTACTATGATGGTTCTCTTACGCTCCACCACCAGAAGCCACCGCCACTGCGGAGAGCTATCGGAAATCACCCTCGGCACAAAACCATGGTCGGAACCAAGACCAATCTGCTGTCTGTTCCCACATTGGCCTCTCCGCATTCCCCAACAACCAGGGTAACGCCACCGGCGTCCCATGGTCACAGTGGTTTTCCAGAAAAAACAAGCTCACCACACACGTTCGCCCTGGAGATTGGAACCCGAGATGCGAACCAGATATTCATTCGCCGAAGACGGACACTAAGGCGGTTCCACGGATCGACGAGGCGTGCCTCAATAGTAGCCATGGGTCAGCGACGTTATCGAGTTCCATTTCAGGTGTATATTCAGACGTCACGGATCCGAGAACCGGATTGGTCAACTCGTTCCCGGAGTCATTCTCCCATCAGGTTACCTACTATGGGCAGTGGAAATCCACAACTTGGGACCTTCAGCTCTATGAGGCAGTAGTGCTAGCCGAGTTCGGTCCGTAGGCAGTCCAGGTACGGAGTTTCGGAAGTTCAACACCATGTGTGAACTGAACAAATAAGCACTGCGCCGGGCTCCAGTCTCCGCGCCCATGCCGTGTCTGGCCCGCTCTTCTCACCGGCCTTGGATACATCATTGCATCATGGCTCGACGACGTCCTGCCGTGTTGCCCTGTGCGGAGTGCAGGGTTCAATGTACTCAATGGTAGGTTTCGTGGTTTTTCCTACACCCTACAGAATACATCCTACGCCGTAGTACCGTTGGAATCAACTCTAGATCACGGGACTAGGATGAAGCGGAGTGTGCCGGATGAGCAAGATACATAGATCGAATGTCCACAGAAAGTCTATCTCCATCTCCACCCTCCATCACGACAGAAAACGGAGGCCTAAGCTTATAACACGGGATGAGTGGAGAAGCAACACACTCTCTGAGCTGACCGCTTTTCTCCCTCACCCTTGGATTGGTTGTTGGGCTATGGCCATGACGCGCGTGTTCAATGTACCCTTCCAGAAAGGTAAGCCCAATCTCAACTCGGCCTGTTCGAATCCTCGACTTTCCCGATGATAGCGCTGAAAATTGAGGAGAGGGAAAATGGTGCAAAAGGCGGTCAACCTCGGAAGATACGAAATATACTTTGCAACATGTGGGACACCCCGAACTGCCATTCTATCTGCTTTATAAAATGAGATCCGAGTACTCTATATCCAGATGGACAAAATGTATTATATGGACCATCACTCAGAGATAGTCGATCCCGCGTTGATGACAATGACGATCCGAAGATGATCACCAGGGACCAGGTCTAAAAGCAACCCATCCAGGCCGGCTGTCATCTGCACGGGGATCCGATCTTGGCGGTGCCCACACGGCAGATCGTCGAGATTGACCTTTAACTTCACGGTTGGCTTTGTCTCATGTGTGCACATCACCGTTCGACTCTCAGGAGCCTGTCAACTGCAATTCTTCTCTCCTGGGTATATCCTCCATTATCCGGGTTATCTCCTTTTTCCTGTACGACTAGGATTACCTAAATTACCTTTCTAGACATAGAACTTCCCCAATACCCGGTCAGCAAAACCAGACTTTGAAAACCCCAGCAAGCAACGCGCAAGGTCTACTAATTTGGCTAGATAATGAGACCCCTATTTTGCATCCACCTCTCCGAGAATGGGGCTTCAAGAGGATTAAAAAAAAAAAAAAAAAAAAAAAAAAAGGTAGAAAAGCGCTCATTGGTTGTGCCGATACCGGACGTCCACTGGGGTTTATCCGTATAGTTTAACTGGGGCCCGAGAGCAGGGTCCACTACCACATTCTTGTGCAGACACGGCCGCATTAAGTATGGTTCGCTCCACCTGGAAACGGCAGATAGTCGATAGCCGAGCTTGGCACCACGGGATCGACCAATAGTACATGATAGAGTTGAGGGATCCATCAGGAGCTGACGCGTGCTTGCTCCCGTGCGTCATTTTAGTCAACGTGCTATGAAAAAGTGCCTAAACAATTGAGAAATATGGAATGGTTCCTACACTCTATGTTTGGTTTTGATATTTATATTATTTCTATTCTAGGATAGATATGTCTACCCCACTTACCTACCTACTATACTCCGTACGGAGACCTATGTAGGTCACTAGAGTACGTACATTGGTAGTGTAATCTATGGCGTGATAATACTCCCCGCAAAACCCTCGTCCCTAAGGGCTAGGACGAAAATCCAAGGGCATAATCCCTGCGTGCGATCCTGGGGCTCCACACTACACGCTAACAACACTGCCACTCTCAGGGTCGACGCTAAACTACCTGAAACGCAGTGGATCGAACCTCGAGATCCTGACCGGCGAGTTCTAACCCTCCTGAGAATCGTGCGTAGCTTGTTCCGTACTCCATACTCCATACTCGTACTGACTTTTGTCTTTTCCAGAATCCGCAGAATCCCCGACCCATGCGCTAGCACTGTCTACTCCATACTCCATAGTCAACGCAATTTCCCCTACTCCTCCATTACGTCGATGGCCATGTGTGCCTCGGACCGGTTTACGGAGTACCCCCGGAGAAGTTCGGCGTGTTCCGCCATGACAGTATACCGTGATCATTGAGGTTCTGGTGGCTGCTTTGGCCCGCCACCAAACCTTGCGGACCACAATCCAACGCTTCCCGTTGGATGTGAGGCTTCCATTCTCCGCACGTTCGCCAAGTTACGGTGTGCGTTGTTCCTACAACCGCGTTAACCTCGATATCTCTTTCCTATACACCCTACACGCTGAGCTCTACTCCCTAGTTACCTACCTCATGCTTCCCCTTCTCACTGGCAGAAAGTGGAGTGTAATATAATGCTTGGCCTATGTCATTTAGGTCCGAATAGACTGATCTAAGAGCTTTACAGAAGTAGATGTTGACATCTGTGATCCACCCCTCCTTTGGCGTACAGGATCTCTGTCTCGGGACTCCTTGCAAAACATTTGCCATCTTGTCTTGTTGTATAGTTTGACTCCCCAAACCCTGATCCCTGTCTAGATTTCTATTGGCTGTCGCTCACATAAATTCGCGGTATCTTGCATAGAGCTTGACAGGTACACACCCTTGCACGCGTCCAGACGTTCATAGCCTTCAAGTTCAGAAACTCGACAACCCCCACGAAATATACATCTACACATCAGTATCTTTTTCTCGCACCGTCTACTCGAGTGGAGCCGGTCATTCCCTGCATATGCCCTGCCACCGACGCCTCCACGATCTCAGGATCTATGAATCTATGGTCCTTGCAGCCATTCCCTTCTGGAGCCACCTCAGCCGTGTCCGCCACCGCGCAAACTATAAGCTACAGTAAATTAACAAAAAATAAAATAACGCCATAGACCATAAAATAAAACTTTAAACCTTGATCCGCCGGAACGGGACAGTAGACCCTGAAAAAGGGGGACCGGTGGAGGGGATGAAAGGGAACCGGTGGAAAATGGTGTAACGACCCCCTTATCTCAGGGTCTGTGTGTATCTTTCTCCGAATGTACAGGATCCCCAGCCGGGTAATTTTGAGCTGGAGATAGTACTCCGTACCGAACTACACCATCCCCATTCCCCGGTTCAGCAAACATAGGATCCTCTGAGCTATTAACTATTTCAGGGGGAGGCTGTGTAGTTTAATGAGCTCTATCCATTCTAATCTTCATTTTTTACTCCGTAAACGAGCTAATCTATACATGCCCTACTATATGCAGGGCAAGAATGCACCTTGATACAAAATCAAATAAATGCAAAGCACAGACGAACAAAATATAATAAAAAGCGAAAAAAGAATTCAAGGGTCTGAATCTAGTACGGAAAAATAACTATTGGCTGGCCACCAATTCCAGGGTAGAAATTTTTCAGATCCCCACAATCGAGACTGACGTGAGTCGTAGAGAGCTTACGCGGCCATATCCTGTGCCAAGCCTTCCCTCGGCAAGCTTAGGCATTTGGCGCTTCTTGGCAGTTGCTCCCCAAGTATGTGGATGAACGGATGTGAAATGTACTCTGTATGTGGTCCCCTTGTGATTACTGTAGGTCTCTGTATGGTCTGTGATTTAGGTCGACTACTGTATTTTTTGCTGGGTGGCAAAAGTGTCGGAGAGATGGAAGGTGGAAAGGGGGAGAACTTAATATCCGCTTCTCGGTGGTGGGTTTTGTTTTGCCTGCTATACTTGCTGTCACTACTCTGTACTGCGTATACTGCGTAGGTAATCGTAGTTTGTACATTTCCATTATCCTGGGACAAGTCCTGCGAACCCTGGACTGTTGCTTTCTCGGAGAGGAAGAAGATAGTCGTGATTGACATGAAAGGTTCCAAGGTTGTTGTCGAGGAGCGATCTGGCCAATCGCTCGTGTCATTATGCTTAGCTGTCGATTGTTATAGGGTCTTGAGGTCCAGGAACGGTCGCGATCGACTCTAGATCAGGTACAAAGGTATATCGAGTTGGTTAGCTTTAAATGAGGTTCGATATGTTTAAGGTGACAAGTTTATTGCTTTTAAAACGGATGTGCGTGCTTTTGTCTTGAAATGGATCTGGCCATGCAGTACAATATCTCTGGCCGATATACACCTAGGCGGATCTCAGTTTTACCTACCGAGGTACCTATCTCACAAGAGCTCCATATCCTTGTCAATAGAATGTCGGCCCCATCGCTAGAAAGGTAGCGCGACAACCACCACTACCATACACCCGCAGACGTTGCCCAGCGCCCCGGTGGTGGATTATCAGGCCAACAGGTATGTACCTAGGTACGCCAAACTCCGACCTGTTTCGGCCTCTACCTACGTATGACCCCACCGATTCTACTCAGTAAGTATGATCTACAATTGCAGCGAGAATAGTGTGTAACCTTGGAATCAACTCCCTACCTAGGTAGTGACTTTTGAACTTGATATACAGTCAACCACGCCGAACGTCCGATCATCCCGCATGAATAGAAAGCAAAAGGAAAGAAACAGGAAACCGACGGCAAACGCAAAGATCCCAAAGATAGTTATGCAGAAGAAGCAGATCGACAAATTACAATTTCGTCCTTAGACGATAATAGACAGCTCCGGTCGGTCCATGCCATCGTCCTCCAAGGCCGGGTAGTAGGGGACCATCGCGTCGGCCCCCTGCACATAGGCGTCGTTGTATAGCCGCCAGTAAGGTGTCCGCACCTTGCGAGCTGGATGGAACAATCCTGCCCATACGTAATTCATGACAACACCGGTACCGACCGCCATGCGGATTGCGTCGATGGCTTCGATGATCCGGTCGATAACGTGGGGGCTAGTTTCGAAGATGTTGGGGAAGATCAAGTTGAGGAGATGGAGCATGGCATCTTCGCAGCCGAGACCGACGACGCCGAGCGCAATGTGCTTGACTACGCTGGCAGCAGTCTGTCGATGGACTTGGTCGCGATCGATGAGCGCATCCTCGAGCAGAGGGGTGACAGCGTAAACGTAGTCCTTGGCCATCTCGCCGATGTACTCGAACAAGAAGGACATGGCCTTGAGAACACCGTTTTGCACGTTGAGCTCGGGCACGCGGTATTCGTTCATCAAGGCTGGAAGAACGGTGAAGGGGGCGCAAGTCTCAGCGACGATACCGATCGCGACAGCTGTGCAGACACGGGATTGACGCTCCTGTACACGGAGGTTGTTAAGGAGGGTAGCCAGGACATCCTGGGGACCGATAGCCTTCGCGATGAAACCAAATGTATTGTTGGCTGCCCGGCGAATGCCCTTTTTGTGGGCCTTTAACATATCAAGCAGCTCGAAGCAGATACGCATCCATTCGCGGGCGTTGACGGACTCGGGCCCACGATCGGCAATACGACCGACCAGATCAATTGTGTTCTCCTGCACTTTCTCGTGACGGTTTCGCAGGATGGGAGTGAGTCGGGGCAAAAGGTCCCGAATGGGTGGCTGCATCTGGTTGATACCAACCACAGTGACAATGGACCGCAGAGCACCCAAGATTGAACCCAACACCTCGGGGTATTCTTCACCCAGGTATTCGTAAAGCACAATGCCGAGCTTGCCCATGAGGGCGTCTTCACCACACTGCTTCATGACCATCGCAATGCGCGAAATAAGGTCCGCCGCCTGTTGTCGAACCGTAGCAGACTTGTTGTTCAACCGCCACAGGATAGTACTGACGATCTGGGGAAGATATGGCTTGCAGCGTGTGCTCAGAGCATTGACCGCAGTACCGAAGCCGTTCAGAATAACAATGTCCTCGATGCTCTGCTCCTGGAACGCGTAGAGGACACCGTCAATGAGTCTCTCCTCCAACCGCTCAGAGATATCTGCCGCTCCCAACGAAGCAATCAGCTTCTCAACGGTCTCGACCGTCATCTTGCGGTAGGGCTCGCTTTCGTCCTTCAGGTTGTTGACGACCCGCTCCAGGATCTCGCCAACACCCACTTTCTGGCCCAGGTCGACGGTTGTGTCCACGACCTGGCGGTAGTTCCGTCGGTCAAGTGCCATGCGCCTGACCCAGAAACTCTTGAAGAAGTCGGTCAAGACGTGCTCCTTGAGGTAGCCGGCGGTCACGCCATCTGTGCTAGAGCACTGGGATACAACCTTCAGAACAACCTTCTTCATTTCTTCATCGGGAGACGAGAATTCTCGGAGAAGGATCTCCATGATCTGGCTGGTGTAATAGTTGGCATATTCCTCGTCCATGAGGGGAATGATATAGCCAACAGCCTTCAAGAACGCAGCAAGGCCCTTACCACGCTGCTTGCGGGCACCGGTCCATAATGGGTTCAGAATTTCGTCAAAGCTTTCAATACCGTAAGGGTTGGCGGCCTCGGCCAAAGCAGCCACTGCCAGAGCGGTAACAGTTCTGACCTTAGCCTGCTCATCGCTGAGGTTGTCCGAAATGCAGTCAACAAGGCCCTTGAGGTGCGGGAGAATGGCACAGCCCATCAAGATAGGAATCTGCTGGACGATCTTGACACCGGTGTGACGGGCCTGCCAGGACTTCTTACTGCGACACACGGCACGAAGGAAGGGGAGGAGAGCCGGAATACCGAGTGCAGAGGCCACGACAGCGAAGGCTCGAGCGGTGGTGTTACGTACGTACTCATCAACGTGGTCGATATCCGGTCGCATTGTACTGATCATGGTGGCGAGACCAGCGGCCTTGGAAAGATTGGAGATAATTTCTCGACCTTCAACACGGGCATAGTAGTCTTGATCGATGAGCAGCGGCTCAATGACGACCAAGATCTTATGGACATAAGGACGGACCAAGTCATCCAGCTTATAGAGCACTCGATCGATGACCTTGACCAGCAAGTGACGTTCCTGATCCTCCAAGGACTTCTCCATGAGCAAAGGAAGAATCTGGTTGAAAAGAGGACCGGCTCCGAAGTTTCGCGCATTGTCGGTAAGTTGTCGCAGCGCTGTCTTTCGCATGGGTGGCGTGCCGTTCTTGACCTTGAGCAGCAATCGCATGATTTTCCGCTCTTTCATTTCCTCGACAGTCATGGAGCTCTCGTCGCCGGCCTCCATCAGCTTCCCGAAGTAGGCCATATCCTCTGGCTTGAAGAATTGCAGGTCACCAACGCCTGGGATATCTGTCGGAAGCTCCTTGCCCATTGAGCGGACGCTTTCAGGCTCTTGCATCATGAAGCCTCCAAGTCCACCCGCACCACCCACGGGCGCCGGCGTTGCCATCATCTTCCGCGCAGGATTCCGGATAGGTTCATAGCCCGGAGGAGGATCCAAGATCTTGTAGCCTTCGGTAGGCAGCATCATGTCGAGTTCCTCATCAGACCACGGGGCATTCCGGCCACCCAAATCGGTTCCGAAGCTTGTGGGAACCATAGCTGCTCCTCCCTGGGACGGGTGCATAGGAGTGGCAAGCCCGTCGTTGCCGATGGGAGTTGCTGCTGTGAGCGATGGTGCTTGATCCCATCTCGAGCGGCGCTTGGGCCCGCCTTCAGCGGCCCCTGGGGCGGGTGTCTCGTCCCATCGGGACCTCTTGGGCTTTGCTTCGGACGGCTCTTTTTCTGGCCCAGCAGCAGCTTCAGAAGAAACGTCCCAGCGCTTCTTGCGTTTTCTACCAGCGGACGCATCAGCATCAGCAGTGAGGCCAGCTTCGGCAATCTCCTTGTCGCTTTCCACCATCTTCAGAGTTGCCTTGTGTTCAGAGACATCTTCGCCACGCTCGCGCTTCTCGGCAATCAGCTTCTGAACACGCTCTTCTTCCTTCTCGATTTCGCGTAGAGCCATGACCTCTCGGTAGGTCTGGCCATCTTCATTGGCATTAGCAGCAAAGGGGTCGGCGCGCGTTGGAGACAGACCAGCGCGGTCGAATCTGCGCTTTTGATAGTCGGTCTCGCGGTCGGCGATGCGTGCGGCCTTCTCGCGGCCCAGAAGAATATCCTCCTCCTCAACACCATTTCCATGTGCCATTTCATCGATCTGACTTCGGGTTGCGGTGTACTGACCAACCAAGCTGTGGCCGCCGTTCGCATCTTCCATCTCGTCATCGTCGCCATTCACAGCGATAGAGGTGTCGTAGCCGGTAAATCTGTCCGCCCCTTCCCGTTCGTACAGAGTCGTGTCGAAGGATTCGGTAAGGGAGGCCTTGGTGGAATTGTCAGTGCGTTGACCGGATTGATCAAAGGTCCTTGAACCTTTCTTGCCAGCGGCAGCAGCATTGCGCTCAGCCTGCAGCCGCCGGACAGCTTCAATATCGGCTGAAGAGAGAGTCAGTACTGGGCCGTGGTGGGGAATTCTAGAGAACATACCGTCGGACATTGTGATGCAGAGTCAAGTCAAGTATGAGAGAATTATCGCGCAGAATAGCTGACAGCAGCTACATCCGGATAAAGCACCGCGAAAACGGTAGCATCGATGATGGGTAGCTCTTGGTGATGATCCGCGATGCAAAATGCACGTCGCCTGCCAGCAAAGTCGCGCTAGTCGATGACTAAGATATATAGGCACGTGATACGGTGCACGTGATTTGGAGTAGTGACTGGGTAATTTGGTTATTCAACCTACCCTAAGGCTATATCAATCTGAGATAGGAACCAGGTATCTAGGTTCAATTCGCATTCCAGCATATTGGTCAGATGATGGAGCGGAGAAACCCAAAAATGTCTTACACAACGTATGTGGGCCTCCATGGGCGCTTAGAGACTATTTATGTCACACATGAACTGTATCAGCGGAGTAGTCTTAGTCGGTTACTATTTACATACTATGGAAAGGTATATCTAATTTGGCATCTGATCGGGAATGTGACTGTGAAGGATGATATCCCGTCATACATAGTAACCTTTCTTAGTGCAGGGGCAGACAGACATCACCCGTAGACATAGATTGCCTAGGTGAAAGCCATGTTTACAATTTGGAGACCAGAGAGGCTCGATAAAGCTCATAGGTTTAAGGCTGACCAGCTAGTTTAACACCGCTTTAAATTTAGAACTACTCGAAAGCTGGGCCTAAGCTTTTCTGGTCAATCCTTTGTTGAACTTTCCTAGGTAACACTTCCAAGGTTTGCTGGCGGCTAGCAGGAGATTAGGTCGGGATGTAACATGTACTAAGTATGGTTACATCAAACTGGACTTTACATTGGCTGCTTATCATAAGCTAAGAGCTCCTTATTATAGTGGCTTACCTCCGGCTGGCTAAGCTCTGAGTTTTTGGCCGATAGGTGGTAACAAAGCCTCAAAGAGCCAATTTTAGTATAGTTCTCCACCTCTGAGAAGCCCGCCCTGTTTACCAGCGCATAGGAAGCCTCTTCCAATGTTAGTTACTCTATGGTTCTCTCCTTATAAAGGCAAATCTAAAGGCTGATGAGCCGCATTTCCCGGCAATTAAGATCGTACTTGTGCTGGCATACAAATCAAGCCTTGTGCACTATTTCTCGAAGCACCACCTCAAAGAACACTTCGAAGATTCTTTGTATCCAATTCAAGGAGACTCCTACCCCGGAAGTTTCATATATATGAGAGACCCGTGCGTGTTTCTGATTCTGTGCTCGGTGCCCTCGACCTTTTATTTTCCCCTTATCATTCTACATTTATAACCACGACCAGTCTCCGAAAGGCTATTATACCTCGACTGAACGAAGGAAAATATCATAAAGATGCATATTATTCCATCGATGTTACTGCTCTTAACCGCGACACTGGCCGGGGCCACCGTCCTTCCTGGCTCTCTGCAACTAGCCCAAAGCTTCTCTCATATTGCCAATGAGCTCAGCCACACCAGCCTCGGAAACTGCTCTTTGGCAAATGCAAGCCTTCCTCTCAATGACACCAAGTCCGTTCTCCCCGACCCGTCATCACCTTTGACTCTCAAGTACATTGCCCTGGGTCGGGGGACTCAAAACTACTCGTGCCCGTCCACCAATGCATCTTCCCGAAACACCACGACTCCCAAGGCGACCGGCGCGGCGGCCACACTTTTTGACGCTTCCTGTATTGCATCTGCCTCAATGACCCTGCTACATGAGCTTCCTGCAGTTGCGGGTCGCACTACCCTTGGATCTCTCGCCTTCATGGCAGAGATTCTAAGTAGCACCACAAACTCTTCGGACCTTATTATTGGCGAGCATTACTTTAATGCTGCTGGTGAACCCTTCTTTGATTTGAAGCTCAGCAGGGATGATACCTGGATGGTTGCCACGAAAAAGACATCGGTCTCTGCACCCGCGAGGGCATATACATCCAAGACTGAGAGCAAAGACGTTGCCTGGCTAAGGCTCGAGCGCAAGGAAGGCAACGGTATCAAAGTGAGTAGTAACACAAGACCTTAGATTCCAACTGTGATGAAACGTTCTCTAACCAAATTCTAGGAGGTGTACCGAGTCATGACCTTTGAGGGAGGGGCTCCGTCAACGTGTGCTGGTTTGAACGATACTGTTATTGTCGAGTATGCTGCTGAGTACTGGTTCTATGGATGATGAGATGGAGATGCCTCTGAGGAGCTGGTGGGTATCTTGAAAAGAATATAATACTCCTTTCTTATGTGCTGATTATTCGTATTTGTTAATGAAAGGCGAATCTGGCTGCTCTATACGTAACCCGAGCGAGACATGACCAAACATTTGAATATCCTACTTTTTAGAGTAGTTGATAAAGGTCATGCAGTACAGGTAGATGATACTGACGTTTCCCCATAATATTTTGATCAATTAGGTATAATATTCACGCAAATAAGCCTCAGAACACATGTCAACAGGCCGTGCTCTCAGCCAGCTCAAAGCGGTTTGCCGGGATAGCAATCCATTAACTTTCACCAGCTGCACCAGTTGGGAAGCCCAGCTGACCCCCAGTCAATTAGTGCGCAATCAAGTTGATCAAAATCAATATCTGACAGGGCGTTGCCAGGAAGACCAAGGTCTGTTCCCGTGAGTCCATTCGACTCTCCACCGCATAGCAAGCTATAGCTACCGGAACCCATAGGCATTGGCATTGTTGAATCATCGATACTCATCCCAATAGAGTCATGGGACTTGGGCTGTTCACTACTTGCACCTTGGGAATCCCCTGGCTTCTTAGCCATGCCATCCAAGATACAAGACACAATCCTGGGAGGTACTGTAGGCCTTTCTAGCCGGCTGGGTGCTGCATTACATGCTTCCCAGGCTGGAAGAACAAGCCTGGCGAACATTCTGAAGTGTGGGTTGCCAATGGTTTGAGAGATATCAAATCGAGCATCGAAGTTGTCACTCATGACTTCCCAAGCCTTTTCGGCTTGGCTGTGGGTAGGCCGCCTCTTCAAGTCTTGCAGTATGTGGATATATGCGGGAAGTGGGAAGTGAAAATTTGCGTGCCAAATGAATCCTTTCGTAAGAGGCGAAGTCATGATCTTTGTATCCCCTTCAAGCATTTCCATAGCATGAAAAACAGCAAAATCACGCCGCCTCTCAGTCAAATATGACGATGACTCTAAGAGCTTTGAGTAATATTCCACAAGTCGGCATTTCGCAATGTAAGTGCGAGTCGCCCAGATCGTCATGAAATGAAGTGGGTTTTCCGGATTACAGAACTTCAGATATTTATCCTCAATCATGCTTTCCAAAGCGTCCAGCTCACTATCTTCGGGATTGGAGCGATGCTGAGCATCGCTGGCGGCGGAGACAAAATTCGGAGTGGTGTAGTCAAAATAAAACTTAGCACGGCGAACGAACTCGTAGAGCTCGCTGCGCACAACAACGAAGATTGCCTTACTAGATGTATTCATAACAAGTGGTGGATTTTTCGTTCCAGCTCGAATATCCGAATCGTTCACATTAAGAGGAGTCTTACAATCCCAGGTAGGAGCCAGCGCAACGTTTTTGTAGTCGGCTAGTTCACCAATGCGAGTGTCGAAGAGCTTGAATGACCACCAGAGTCGCCTGCACATTTCGGCCTCAAGAGGACTATGTTTGGAGCAAGCTGCCTCGCTGTGAATTCCTATACGGTGTGCAATGCGCATCGCTATGCCAAGCATGGAGGACATAGATCGAGGATCTGTGCTGCGTCCAATTGACACCAGGAAGAGATAGAACGCAGTCAAGCATTCGCGATCACCAGTTCGTAGGTAACCGCAATTTAGCAGGGCTTGCTGGCAACCGAACTGATACTTCGTCAAGAGCTCTTCTCTTGATGATCCAAATGCAGTTTGGCACTCGTCGGTAGTAAGACTCATGATAGCGATGGAGTATATGCCGAACATAAGTGCCTCAAATGTGGGGCTGATACCGGCTATGTTGCTGGCTGCTTCAATGAGGAGAGCCTGTAGACTGGGTGTGTGTGTAACCTTGAGCAATGGATCGACATTGTCCAGATAAATCTGCCATAGCCGAAACAGCTGCACTGGCTCGGGGTGAAGAGTAGAAAGTTCGACCGCCGTCTTGCGCGAACCAAAGAGAAGAAGATTGTCATGCTCAGCAAAAAGTTGATCCCATGCCCTCTTGACTCCATCCGGGCTCAATTCGTCATGTGAGGATTCGCTCTCATTGTCATTTTGTGGAAACTGTCTCGGTCATTAGTATAAGGAGCTTGGGACTCGAAAAATAGAAAGATCGTACGCCTTGCGTTCTCATGGCATGCCAGAAGTTTCTGCGCCAGTTAGCCACATGCAGCCACTTTCCAGAAAGAATGTACGAACTTGGCCTCGCGTATTTTAGGGGTTTCGGTTGTCAAGGGAAATGACTGGTCGATGCTCATCGAGCCTGGCTGCTCATCATCCAAATAATGACGATCTGCTGTGCCGGGAAAGTGCTTATTTCCAGATGCGCTTGTGTGGAGTTGTTCGAACGTGATCTTGTTCTGGCGGAGTAGATCCTCATACTTGCGGATGCGCTCTAGAAGCTCTCGCTCGGGAAACCGGCGTTTTCGCTGCCGTGGACTTGATGCTGCAGGAACACATTGTGCCTTGGACTTGAGGCAGCTGGAACAAGGGAATTTTCGGTCACATTTCACCTTGCGCTGCTGGCAAAGCACGCAGGCGAGTGTACGTTGGCCCTTTGGCGATCGGGAGGATACCAAAGGCGGGGCCGACGATGCGCTAGGATCAAAGTCAGGAGGCATGTTCGGCATAGATTGTACCCCCGAATACCCATGCGTGTTCCCCAGCCTTCTCGCATATAAAAAGTCGTGTGTCGTATGCGAAAGAGTCCGGGGAGATCAAACTCGGGATGTTCTAAGGCCCGAGTCATGTGACTATTCGGGGCTAGAAACCCCCGAGGATGCAATGATTTCTAACAGCAAGGGAAGTATAAGTAGGCTGCTCTTTCAGAGTTCAAATTGGTCGTTGTTTCATAAGCTTAAATCATTCGAGCTTGCAAAAATTGATCTGATCAGCTTTGGTTGTATCTATACGACTTTCTGGCACCGCTCATACTATGCCCTCATCTCCACCAAGCATCGCCATCGTCGGCGGTGGTCCCAGTGGACTAACCCTTGGTCTTTTACTACATCGACATGGGATTCCATCTACGATATTTGAGCTCCGCCAGAAACCCACTGACGAGGAGCTGGCCAAGCCTTCCGGCATGCTTGACCTCCATGAGGAATCTGGCCTCGCTGCCATCAGGGAGTGCGAACTATACGACCAATTCCTCCAGCTCACGGGCGAGTGCTCAGAGGCGCAGAAGGTCTCGGATAAAGATGGCAATATTCTATATCAGGACGAAGGTGAACTGAGTGAGCGCCCGGAGATCTCCCGCCACTCTCTCACGAGGCTTTTGACCTCTCATTTACCCCCCGAAAACATCAGATACGGTTATAAGCTGTTCTCAGCTACAAGTATAGCCACACCGAATGGCGCTGAGGTGGAGCTCGACTTTGGTTCGAATGGCAAACAGCAATTTGATTTGGTTATCGGTGCCGACGGAGCTTGGTCCCAGGTTCGCAACATGCTATCAGACATCAAACCGCAGTATGCAGGAACACAGAACATCGCCACTACAATTCGACACATTTCGACCAAATACCCCTATCTGGCGGAACTCGTTGGCCGTGGCAGTTTCTCCGCTCTTGGCTTTCGACATGGTGTCATGTCCCAGCGTGGGCCACAAGACTCAGCTCGTGTCCACATCTTCCTGACAACATCGGATGAGCATCTCTCCAACTCAGCAGGACTTGCGGGCTGCTCAGCCTCAACTGCAAAAGAGATACTTCTGCATAATGACGAATTCCTTGGGCGCTTTGGTCCCGACATCAAGAAGCTGGTTGCGGTTGCATGCGATGAAGAAACAAATGACAATCCGGGTGCTGCCCTGGATATTAGAACGTTATATACGTTGCCTATTGGCGTTTCCTGGGAGCACAAATCGAACGTGACACTCATCGGAGATGCCGCACACTTGATGTGTCCCTGGGCTGGTGAAGGAGTCAACCTGGCAATGTGGGACTCGCTCTTGCTAGGCCATGCCATTATCAAGGCTTATTACGCTGCCAAGGATGAAAACTTCTCATTTCAAAGTGTGCTGGATCCCTTGATGAAAGACTTTGAGGATGAAATGTTTGTGCGCACCAAGGAGAAAGCCGAGGAGACCTATACAAACGGTCAGATGATGTTTGGAGAAGATGGAGCGACAGCTCTGAGAAACTTCTTCCTTGCGGTATATGGTCAGATCCAGGGGGAGGGAAGCTAATTGTGCTCGGTCCTTATGCAGTGTAAAGCCGCCCACGCATTACTCCATTTGATGTTCTTGAGAAAAGTGCTTGTTTCGAGTAATGAGACACCCAAGTAGATAGCTTTGTTTTTTACTACAATATCAATTTATTGGCAAACGAGTTCTACTGAGACAAATCTTCACTAGACTTCCCTCCATATATGATTTCGTTTCCTGAATTTGGCCATGGTAATCACGTGTTAGCGTCTGCGCTAGCTTCACCGGCCAGTCTCATCTAACCATGATCAATGCTAGTGTCAGGACTTATATTGGTCCAAGACTTGGGATATTTCTTACGGAAGCCATTGTTGACACTCAATCTAATCCAACAGTTAGGGTCGTGATTTGCTGATGCCTCAGGCTATAGGTGGCGCATGTTCCAGTTTCAATGTGGCGCAGTGCATCCACATCAGTGTGGACTCAGCTATATCTGGTCGGACAGCTGGCAAAGATAACTCACAGCAGGAGTGCTGCAGGTTTTTCAGCTACCTAAATATGTCGCTAGCCTTGGAATGTGGTGCTTTGACCTACCCACGGAAAATTTAGTAGCTGTCAATGGCGCTTTGTTGCAAGCTTGTTAGTCTGTATCCATACACAGTTGATCCACTTGGATATGTTTTCATCGGAAAGGAAATGAGAAAAGGTCCATCATATCTTCCACTCGGAGGGGCCGAGATCTGCATGTGTTTGATCGTTGGTTAAGTTCGTATCTCAATATGCGTTCGATTTTAGGTAGGAGGAATTTGCCACCTGCAGCCTGCCATGGGTAGCATGTTGAACCGACACCCTTTGTAAGAAGTACATGAATAGAAACATTTTCGTGAAAGCATGCGAAAGTGAGTTGTAAAGAAGAAAGCAGCCAAGGTAGGTGCCAAAAGTCCAGAAATCAATCATTGTTACACCGCCGTCATCTCCGCCTCTATAACCGCTGGTCTGGCAAGTCAACTTTGTATGTTTCTAATATGTCAATACAAGATCGACATAAATATGAAATCAGTATAATGCTATCAACGTACATATAGTCTATCCATCCTAGCAAGCTCAGGTGACTGACGGTGTAGGATGTAGAAACAGACTCATTTCTGCCGGTTGAATTCGACTTTTGGCACCTACCTCTCTACCGTCAGCTGTAGGGTAACCACGTGGCTGTGTTGATCACGTGTGGGAAGCTTGGAGAACGCGCGACTGGTCGCGTCCTCATCCCCCAGCACCTGCTACATTCATTCACTTCCATCCATTATTTTATAACTTTCGCACTGTCGCATGATGACTGCAGTTTGATTGTTATACACCCACATTTGACCCACCTACAATTCGCCTCCGTGACAAACCGCAACGCAATCCTCAACAAAAGAGATGGCGACCGACTACGGCAAGAAGACCAACGCCGACTTGGTCGAGATTCTGAAGACCCGATCTCTTCCTCACACCGGCAAGAAGGCCGACCTGGTTGCTCGTCTTCAGCAAGATGATGAGAAGAACTCGGGTGAAGCTCCCGCGGCCCCAAAGACCGACGCTGTCGACGACGTAATCGATTGGGATGACGATGTTCCCCCCGAGAAGCCGGCCACCGAAGCAGGTGCCAATGCCATTGCCGCTGGCGGCAAGGGCACTGTCGCCAACCCCGTCGCCGTGCCCAACCAGGAGCTCGGTATCGACCCCGCTGCCACTGATGAGCTCAAGGTAGAATCGACCGGTGCCGTCCACCCCGAGACTGTGATCGAGCCCGAGCAGAAGCCCGCTGTCGATTACACTAAAGGTCTCCCCACCACCGATCTAGAGGCGGAGTTGGCAAAGCGGAAGGCTCGTGCTGCCAAATTCGGCATTGTTGAGGACGAGGAGACTGCCGTGAAGGAGGCCGAAAAGCAGCTGGAACGGGCAAAGCGATTCGGCACCGGCGGCGTTGCCGACGGTAGCACCGATGTTGGTATTCGCGGTCTTGACGAAGCTCTTCCCGACGAGAAGTCCCGCAAGAGAGGCCGTACCGACCAGGGTGGCCGCGGAGGCAAGCGCCGTGACCACGGCCGGAATCGCAACAACCGAGTGAACAAGGGCAATCAAAACAGAAACGGCGGCGGAAACAAGGGTGGGAACAACGGTGGAAACAACGGTGGAAACAACGGCGGAAACAAAGGGCAGGGCTTGGGTGAGAAGGATGTTGCTGCGATGGAAGCTCGCAAGAAGCGTTTCGCAGCTGCCGCCTAGGTTCATGATCTTGGTTTCGAATTGATGTACACCATCTGACATGGGATTTGTTTTCTTTTCTTTTCTTTTTTCCTTTTCTCGTTTACATATCTGGTCTTTACGGGCGTTTGTGCTGAGATGGTATTGGGAAATCCGAGGGTCAATCAGTCAAGTCAAATTCTTCTGATATCGGTGATTCGACGAGTGTGTATATCAGTAGCGTAGTTTCTTCGTGAATAGCGTAATCGAAACAGACGATATCACTCGACCGAAGAACACTTTCTTGAAAGGGCAAAGCACCGAGACTCGAAACCCACAGCTAGTAAAATAACCCCGCGTGCGCGGTCAGCTGAGAGGTGCATTAGTCTCTGGTTCCTGCAGCGCGCACGCTGGCCAGTGTGGCCTCAAAATGGAGCTTCCATTTAACCTGGCCCCTCTAGATCGGCGCATTAGGATCAACGGACCCATTTGCACCTGGTTTGTAGTCTACTATATTTGGGTTTCGAGGAGTATGAGAAATGCCGCAGGAAATGTGCTTGGGACTTTGGGTTCGAAACAGTTACCGCCGGTCTCCACATGGAACAGGGCTGCAGCAGCGAATGAGTGGCCGCTGGTCGCTTTTTTACAGACGGTGGCTACCTGGACTAACAGGTTGATAGGCGGCAGCGACATCAATGAGAGTGCACGACGCCTTCATTGCGCGCCCGGTGGAACCTCACTGCCCACTGGACCAACCCCACTGCAGCGGTTCTAAACGGGGTCAACTACAGACTATGGTCGAGTCACTGGCTCGGTTATGCATCTCATTGGTTAAAGGTATCCGTATCCCGAGTTTGAATGAATTTGGTGGGATGACTGCGTTTCTGGAAAGAACCCCACTGTGTCCATCTTTGGAGCCCTGAAGGTCCCCCTCGTTGAAAGGCTCGGGACGGGCCTTTCACTGTACCAGACTCTGAATAACGGCTCGACCCATGTCTTGGGTGAAACCTGTCATGTTATGATGGATTCATTTAGACTCGTCTGAACTAGACAGTACAAATCGTATATTATAGAGTGTATAGATCCTCGAGAGTTATGTCACGTTATACTCAAGGTTTGGATATAAGCATCCTGCGCCTGCAGAATCTGTCTGCGTAGCCCCTAGCACGTTGGGAAATTCTCCGAGTCCGTCTATTGCTGTCAGGGATTTTGGAATAAAAAGCAAGGAAAAAGAAGTTTGGGACAGATCGGCATGCATACAGATCGGGTTCGGCGTCCCCGATCGATGACTTGTCAACGAGGCGACGTGAACGGGATGTTCCCTACGCTTTACTGGCTCCGTTACAGAGAACATCACTCACGCTCAGCTTGAACCAAAGCTGATCCTTATGGCCATTTGTAACATGTTCAAGTCAGGATTCGTGGAAATGAAGTCCATCCAGAAAAGGCCAAATGTGGGATGTGCCTCTCACGCCACAGCTGCAGCCTGTCATGTTGTGTTCAATCATGTCCGTTGATAGCCATCCGATGTCCTAAACAAGGTTCCACCGGGGAAACACTCCCAATGGGCCGGCTTCGGTTCCCCATGCGGGCTTCCGTGCGCAACGAGACAGTGAATTTTGTAGCTTAGGGCTTTCTGTGGCCATTTGCACGATCTTACGAGGAGCGCTGTATTTTTTCCACATGTCTAGGCGCCTCCATCTCGACTCGTCACAGTAGTCACAATTTGTATATCCAATTACGGCCTCCTAGAGAACTTCTCTAGTACCGGAGCCACTGTTTATCGCTCAAAACTATGCCACTATTTGTATTTGATATGTCTGAGAGGTTTTTCTTATCCCCCCACATTGAGAGGGGGAACTCCGATCCCACTACAAAAAGTCCCTGTGTCAGTCGACTATGTAAGATCTCTGATCTTGAATTTTATTTTTTTATTTTTTTTTTTCACTGCAAAGTCCCTGTCTTTTCGTTTGCATCATTTTAGATCTCTAATTGGACTCGGATGGAGCTCCTACCTCTGACGTGGCCGAGGCTAGTTGAAAATCCCGAGATTCGGTGCGCCACTGCTCCAGACTGTGGCGAAGCAGATCAACCAGAGTCGGTGAATCTTCATCTTTTATCTACTTGACATCTGCTGTTCTTTCTCCGTTCCCTTTGCATAATGATCCTACGTTTAATATTTATTAATTTTACCATTTTATAGTTTCTCGTTATATGTGCTTTGAGATACCATTTCGTTTTTATTAATTCACCTCGAACGCCCGCCTACAAATGTCCTAGAGACCTTATACAGTAATGAGTTTTATGATGTGAGATACTTCTACCATTTCGTTTGACAGTCGACGCTGATGAATCTGTATCTAGTGATATTCCTTCGATACTCCCGTGTTCGCTATGATTACGCTCTTGACACACATGTACCCGATACTCGATTATTTGTGTCAAGATTGGAGTCGAACACTTCATCCTACGTCGCACAATGTCGCTGTTCCATTATGAATGCCGTCAAATGCCGCCAAATGACCCATTTTCGGATTTCTCCGAAATATCGCAGCCGGGGTCCGCCAACCCTGGCATCGCCTATGCGCCTCGAGTTCCACGGTCACATATTGCAAGACCGGTTAACTATACGCCTCAAAGGAGCCGTGCATCATCAGTCTCAGCTGCAGAAGGGTCCAGTTCAACAGTGGCACCGGTTTCTCAGCCTACCATCCCTGCAAATCGCCGTTTATCGATGCTCCCGCGCCCAAGCACTGGCGGCTCATTGTCTTCATTATCCCCTGCAGTGTCTGTATCCCCACAAATACAGACCCAGCCCAGTCCATCATCACTTATCACCCCTGCTGTCACCAATACATCTGCTTTACTACCCGGAGCCCAAGCACCTCCCGCCAAAAGACGCCGCAATGTGCTACGCCGAAAGGCCGCGACAATAGGAAAGAATGCGGAGTCAAATCCATCACAGAAGCTTAGTCTTGTTATTCCGCAGTCCCAGCCTAATAATATGAAGGAGCCTCGATGGCCTACATTCGGGGATGCGGACTCGGCCGGTCCGTCAGCATCTTCGACCGGCACCAAAGAAGCGGAAACTCCCACAATCGGGCCAGCAGAATTGGCAGGCCTTCGTACCATCGTCGACACTCAGAATCTACCTCCGCCTCCCACGCCCTTCTTTCCATCTGCGAGCACCCCTTCAACTCGCTGCTCGGAGTCACCTGGGGTATGGAGTCGTGGTTCGACACCCACATCGCTGTCTTCATATTCCCCAGGGATTACCCAGTCAAGCAAGATTGGCCGTTGGAGACAGCCTAGTCCTTCCCAGACCCGACTTCCTGTCTTCACTCCGCCGACTGCATATCCAAGTCCACAGAGCGCTATGAGTGAGCTATCAGATGCAAAGCTGCCGAAGACAGCGATTCCTCAAAGATCTCATGGTCCAAGCCCTAGCCCTGGTGCTGCTGCTGGGTCTAGTACCCAGAGAAGGCCCGGTGCAAGGGCCATCCCTACCAAGATCCAAGGGCCTCCTCATAGCCCGCCGCCCAGGAAATCATCTATGAACTTCAGTCCGTCAAAGAATTCCGATATCAATGTTGAAAAGGCTAGGAGAGAAGTGGAGGAGGCAGAGCGAGAGCTCTTCAATTCCCATAGGGCCCCTGCCCCCTCGACTACAGAACCAACTATCAGGAAGACTCCACCGCGACCAAGCAGAGACGGAACACATCGCTTGGATTTGGAGTCATCTCCTGTCATTCACAGCAACTTGCCCTACCTCAAGTCAACGGGACATAAAAGGCGAGAGTCTGCGGAAAGGGTGCGAAATGCTAGCGTGTCTAACCCGACGCCCAATGCATCTGCTGCTACTTCTATGGATTCTGTGCGCTCCAAGGATCTATCTCGAATTCCTTCGCGGGAAACAGGTTCTCCCCTGTTATCACGCAACGACCCCAAAACACTGACCAAGGAGTCTCCAAAAGGGAAAACGGATCCGGAGAGAACCGCCACAGCAAAGCGTTTCGGTCTTTTCCCTAAGCAGTCCAAGACAGACATAGATGATGGCTCTGCTGACACGGCCCGACTGACCCGCAAAGGCCCAGTAGCAGGAACCGGCCATGAAGGATACGGGAAATATGGTCAGCGCGGAAGGAAGCCGAGTGCCAGCAGCAGCGGTACCCGAACCAGATCGACTAGTACAACCCGAAGTATGCCGCAGTCCGTCGCGAGCAGCAGAGGAGGCATGTTGAGCCACTCAAATCTAGATCTGGATGATTTTCTTTCGAGTCGCTTGGAGCCTGTTGTGATTAGTGGCGGAGGACTTGATGGCGCAACGCTTTCACGCACTCAAAGCGAGCTGAGTATGAGCAGTCTCAGTGTGACATCTTCAAACCCCCCACATCCGACACCGCTCACATCCTCCACTGATCAGTCGACCGAGTCTTTAGCAACATCAACTGGTACATTCAGCGACTACAAAACTCCTAGTGAGCCAAGCACGAGTTTGGGGCTATCGCAACCCAAGAGCTCGGAAAGAAGGCCTGTGGTCTCTGAGCGCGAGAATGTCCCCAAATCCCGCATGCCAGTCCCCAAGGGCAAGAAGAGCGGGTCGTATGCAAATCCCAAAGCTTTTACTAGCAGCACATCTCTTCCGGGTCATGATTCGGGTTCTGCGCCTCCGCAAAAGCCAAAAGTAACTTTGAATGAGAAGCCTGATCCTACACAGCATAAAGAGCCTGCAAAGCAAGAGGAACAGCTGGCTAAGAAGAGAAAGCCATCTCGATGGCACCTGTTCCAACGAAAAGGCGCAGAGTCAAAGCCCACCGTTCCAGCCCCGGCTTCAGCTCCAGTTTCTCACACCCAACTTCATGCTGCGATATCGCCTGTTCTGAACAACCGCTCTGTTGCACACTATGCATTCGTTGATACCGACTCGGATGAACTTGACGACATACTCAACAGAGTGGAAAATTCGCCACCCGATGAAGACGACGAAGTTCTCGTTTTGCCTGACGTGCCGGCGGGCCTGAACATCAAGAAGAGACAGCCATCCGTATTGCTCCCATCTCCACCCAAGATGCATGGAGAGTTTGAGAGAGATGAGCGTCCGTCGCCCCGCACCGCAATGTTTAATCGCAACTTGATGGGTTCAGAGCCTGAGAGCATCCCTGAGGACCACCGTCCAAGACGGCTAGCATCCGTTGGTCGTATCCCCAAGGTGGTCTCAAGACATGATCGGCAACATAAACCTGCTGTGCAGTCATTCTCCCGGCCATTCAGTGTTGCTGAATCTCCGTCACTCATGGCTCCCACTTGGGAGAGACTCGACGAATATCCTACATCCACCCAGTCTCCTGACAAACCCTTCGCAAGCATCCCGACTAGCCAGTCAATGGATTCGGGCTCGGGTTCCAGTCACGCTTTCAAGAGCCCCGAGAGGAGTGCTTTGGACTTAATGTGTGGTCCGTACTCGAGTGCTGAATTCGTCCAATTCTCTCCACGTAACGGTTCTCAGTCGTCCAGCAGCCCAGGAGCCTTGGGCGCGGTCACAGCAGTGGTCCCACCGGCGAATACAGCACCCACTGAAGACGAGGTTTGGAATGAGTATGATGATCTGATCGACCATGTTCTTTCCCCCGAGGAAGCAAAGCTTGATGAGCTCACCATGCCCGAAGAGAAAGATAAATTTGAGCTTGCAAACGTGGCACACAGGGCTCTGCAGGACGAGTTAAATGGTGATTCCCTTCGACCGGGAACTTCCAGCCCAGCCGATACTTCAGTCCGTGATAGCAGTGACTCTGTTCGTCTTCGCCGCTCCAGGATTGTTTCTGCTTTGCATTCGCCCCTCGCACCCTCGACTCAACCATCCTATAGCGATCTGATATCTAGCTATGGGCATTTCGGCGACGACAACTTGAATAGCCCTGCTATCACTGCGAGAGCCCCCTTGGATACGGTTCGTGAACAACAGTCCACATTTCTTCAGTCTCTTGCCACGGTTCCGACTCCAACAAAGCCAAAGTCATCCGAGAATCGCAAATCCGTCCCATGCTCTGCGGAACGTGATTGGGATGCTGTGACCCGTACAAACATGCGATCCGCCTCCCTGATGACTAGCCGCTGGTTGTCTTTTGGACGAGTCCTCTTTAGCCCAGCTCACAACCACGTCAAGACTGGATCGCAAGGACGAATACTTGTGATTGATGGGCTCGGCAACGATGATTGGTCTTTCTACTGCTCATTGACCTATCCCGATGCCGAGGTATACAGCTTGAGTAGCCGACCCGTCTCTACCGCACTTCCACATCCTGCAGCATGGCAACCTCCCACCAACCACCATACCGTCTATCACGCCGGGCTACACAACCCACTGCCTTTCCCCAAGGACTACTTCACAGTTGCCGTTCTGCGCTTCCCGGCGGCAAGCTCCGAGCACGTTCAAAGCAACATTATTCAAGAATGCAAGCGTGTCCTTCGCACTGGGGGCTACCTGGAAATGAGTATCCTCGATCGGGACATGGTGAACATGGGCGCTCGCACGCGCAAAGCCGTCCGCCGACTCAAGGAGCAGACCTACCTTGCCAACTCTGGCATCAGCCTCAAGCCTGCCAGTGACAGTATCCAGCGCCTCATTAATACCCAGGGCTTTGCTAATCTGCGCCGCTGCATGGTTCGCATCCCCGTGGTAGGGATGGTAGTTCGATCGTCCGACTCAACAACATCCTCATCCAACCGGTCCATGTCCGGAACAGGCATCACGTCAACTGCATTCTCGCTTCCCGGCACTCACACTGGCCCCAAGTCCTCGCCTTCCGCGGAAAACGTCTCTCTAGGCGACCTCCTATCCGACCCTTCACCATCCGCAGCAAACGACGAGTCAATCGCCAAAATCGTCGCTCGCGTTGGCCGCTGGTGGTATACAAAATGCTACGAAGACCCGGTCCTGCCAGACACGGGCAACAACAACCCCAGCCTGTGGAATGACCGCAAAGTCCTGCGCGAGTGCCAGAAACGAGGCAGTGGATTCCGCATGTTGGTCGCCTATGCGCAGAAGCCGAGCGAGGTGAAGAGACGCACTGCTAGCGTTTGATGAAATGATTTTCCCTAACGACACGATTTCCTTGATGATATACATGATCTTTTTGTTTGCATGATTCCTATACATACCCTATCTGTTTTCCTTTTGTTGAATGTTTTGTGCATTTGCAGAGGCACGCTTTGTGATTCAAGACTTGCATGACCTCGCGGTCTCTATTGAGTTGATTTTCGGGGTGTCTTGATAACGTGCATGATGATATGATCTTGATGTGGACCAGTAAGTAGCTGGATGTAATATGTTCGTGCCTTTTCTTTATTCTCCATGGTATAAGCAGGACTTTAATGGATGATTGGTTTCTGATTTACATTTGTACGGGCTGCTAGTCATTGATGAATAATTACTTTTTACTGTAGTCTCGCCTACGCTGAAATGCGCACTATCCTTGCCAAGATGCTATGGCACTTTGACCTCACACTCCAGCCTGAGAGACTAGGCTGGGACGATGCGAAAAGTTACATTATCTGGGAAAGGGGGCCTCTTTTTGTACGACTCAAATCGGCCCAATGATAGAGTGAGATAGGTACCTTAAGTGTTCTTGTGAATAGTACTACTAGCAAGGTCGAGATATTCAGACCTGTCCTCTTGAGCCTGTCGAGGACTAGAAATCCCGGAGCCTACTATATTTGTGACTTTCAAGGTTGTAAAATGAGCAGTTTGTCTGATCTCATCCTGCAGGTGGCGATATACGTAGACTCGGATTCGGCGAGCATGTGGCTGTACGTACATATCTCACAAAAATAGACTCTGAATAGGTAAAGCGCCAAGGATAAATCAGGTAATAAATAACTATCCTTGAACCCGATGTCGGATAATGAAGCATTGGCGTACGTCAAATCCATTCTCCACCAAACACAACTGCGCCACAGTAACCAAACTTCGCTGCGAATGTGCTTCACTATTTAACTCTGGTTCCCTGGATTCGTCCGTCTTCTTCTTCTAGTATTCCTATTTCAGAACATCTCCCCATGTCTTATCAATATCCCCCGAACCGTGAGTAACTTGCTCGCGAACTGCGAACTGCGAACTGCGGGGACTTTGCTGACTCGACCACAGAGCCGCCTTATGGCGCATATGGACAGCCTCCTCACGGTGCACCACCTGGTCCTCCCCAAGGCTATCCACAGCCTCCCTATCCTCAACAGCCATATGGTGCACCTCCTGGTGCTCCGCCGCCGCAAGGCCAATACCCATCTCAACAAGGCTACGGTCACCCTCCCCCGCAGCACGGCGCATACGGTGCTCCCCCTCCACAACCACCCGCCGGGTACCATGCGCCCTCCCCTCAGCCTCCAGCAGGATACCACGCTCCCTCCCCACAACCTCCCTATGGCCAACCTCCGCATATCCAGGCACCCTACGGCCAACCGCCGCAAGGATATGCCCCTCCAATTCAGCCGCCCGCCGGCGGTCCCGGCTACGGTGCACCCCCAGGAGCTATGCCTCCTTACGGAGCCCCATCTCCACCATCACTAGGCTACGTCCCCGGCCAAACTGCGCCGGGCGACTTCCGCCCCCAAGCTGATGCGCTACGCAAAGCCATGAAAGGATTCGGTACCGACGAAAAGGCCCTGATCAACGTCCTCTCGCGCCTCGACCCGCTGCAAATGGCCGCTGTGCGCGCCACATACTCCCAACACATTGGACGCGATCTCTACAAAGACGTCAAGTCCGAGTGCGGCGGATACCTCCGAGACGGTCTACTGGCCGTGATCGAGGGCCCATTGATGCACGACACAGTCTGCGCCCACGAGGCCATCCAGGGCATCGGCACCAAAGAATGGCTTCTAAACGACGTTCTACTGGGCCGGTCAAACGCCGATCTCAATGCGATCAAGGCCGCCTACGAGCGCACCTACCACCGCCCACTGATCAAGGACGTCGAAGGTGACTTGTCCTTCAAGACAGCCGAGCTCTTTGCAGCTGTACTCCGTGCCCAGCGACACGACGAGTTCGTCCCGCCAAACCCGCACGCCATTGAGAACGAAGCGCGCACTCTGCACGACTCTACCTCCGCTCGCATGGTCAACAACGTCACCGAGGTGTGTGCGATCTTTTCGCGCTCTTCGGATAATGAGCTCCGCGCCATCGATCAGGCCTTCCATGCTCGGTACCATGCCGATCTTGAGAAGCATATCGTGAAGGAGTTTGCGGGTCATATGGAGGATGCCCTGTTGCACATGCTCCGTACGGCGAAGGACCCGGCTATGCGCGATGCTATCTTGCTGGAAGAATGCATGGCTGGTATGGGCACTAAGGATGATCGTCTGGTTGTGCGAGTGGTCAGAGTGCACTGGGACAGGAATCATAAGGAGCAGGTCAAGCGTGCTTATCGCCTTAAGTACGGGAAGGACTTGATTGAGCGTGTCCGTGGTGAGACCTCGGGCGATTACCAGCGGTTGATGGTTGCTCTGCTCGAGTAGAGCTTTTGATGATTCTTCTTTTTTTTTCTTTATGAATTATCCCGTACATAGTTGAAGCTATGCTTCGCGTTATGCATATACTTTATCAGATACCAGTATGACCACGCCTATGAATATTGTTCCTTGTATCGATTATTCTACATACAAGTAGACCTCGGGGGTAGGTACTAGGCTAAATACCCGTTCTTACAGTATTACATCGAATACCTAGGTAATGGATATGCATTCATAACTTCATAATCATTATCATATCATGCAAACTAAATGGAACAAATCCATAACCCAATTTCACCAGAAAACATCAGCTATGCAATTTCCCCAATGGCAGAGACATGCGCTCCGGGAAACAGCCCCGTACGACCAGCATAGCATCCCCAGAACCAATCATCATTGATATTCTCAACCTCCTTGATATCAGCACCTCGCGGGAAAACCAGCTCATCCTGAACATCTTCTTCGGGGTACCAAGACCACAAAGCGTGAACGACTAGACCGACACCACCATCGGGCGGGAAGCGTCGGAAGGGGACGTGTTGCGTAGGAGTTCCGGAGTTTTGATTCGCATCAACAGCAGGGCTACTCGGGGAAGAGAGGGGGCCTCGTAGACGAGAAGCCTTTTTGCGACGCTCTTGGCCTTCCTTCCAGCTCCAGTCGCCGGTGCCGATCTCAGGAGAAGCGATTGGATTAGTGGTGGGAGATGAAGAAGGTGAGCGGCTGACATGCTCGTCTTTCAGGGCGTGGCCACCGACCAAGTCTCGGACTATCACGCGTCGTTGGCCATCGTCGCCGTCCTCGAAGCCGACGATGATTAGCCGGTGGCCGGCTAGGCAGCGGCGCCAGCCATTGTGGCCATTGTCTTTGCTGATTTTGGACGTTGCGACGAGCTTGAGGTAGCAGTTTGTGCAGACGTCGTAGTCGCCGTCGTTGCATTGTAGGCAGTGGAAACGGGTCACTGAAGCGGGTATTGGATAGGTGCAGATATCGCATTTGGTGGAAAAGGAGAGGATTTTGTAGCTCTCCTTGTCAAGAGAGATCGGTGCATTGGTTGTGGTATCACCCGGAGTAGCTGGGGCAGATGGCGCAGGGCTGCCGGCCATGCGTCGTATGGGCAATAGTGGATGAGTGCAGCATCGTCCTTGGTTGACACAGCGGTTGCAAAAGCCCCAGTCTCCCTCATTACACTGGCCGCATTTCCAGAAACAGTCATTCGCTGGTGACTGGCAAATTGCACAGAAAAACCCTGTTTCCAAACGTTGTGCTGGGTTGTCGCTTGTCATTTGTCTGTCCCCGCTCGTGGTTACTTGGGCTGTTTCGGAGGGTCTTTTGTATTTCATGCAGATGAGGACATGCCCGGTCCCATGTATCGGCGCTGGTCGGTGATTTGAAGATGCAAGAATTCGCTCGAATGTCTTTTCTGCGGATGAGCGGAAGCCATCCCACGAGGGACAGCCTTTGCCTGAACGATAACATCGCAGACAAAGGTGATAGTTCCCATCTTTGCACTTGAGGCATCTCATGTGTAGGTCATATTGGATATTCGCCTTTCCACAGCCATCGCAGGAGATAGCGGGCTCGGGAAATTGTGTGTTTGGGGGAGCGGGGGCATTTGATCGCGACGAGGATGGCCGGTTCCTCCGGTCAGACCTTGGTGGGACAAGTGGTGATGATAAAGTCGGAACAGCACTTTCAGTTGGCGTAGAGCTGTGGGATGCCGCGGGTGGTGAAGTAGGCGAGGTAGGTGAGTGGGTGGATTGGCTGATAATATGCCTAGAGGGGCCTCGCTCTCTTCGTACTCCCGTCCATGTCTCCGAGATGTTCTGATCCGATTCCGTTGCCCGTCTGGGTCTGTTTGAGGATGACAAGGCTCTTGTTCGCCCAGTTTGAGGGTTTCGAGTCCGCTCCGCGGTCATGTCACTAGAGGATCGCACAGCCGGCCGTAAGGCATCTTCCGAGGTCGATCCTTGATTTACTCGAACGGGCGATGCCCGACGGTGACCACTAACTACCTCTGAATTTCGTCGTCGGTGTTGCCGTGAGTGTGTTGTGGTTGGGTCCAACAGATGCGGTCTCGAGATAGGCGGACGTCGATCGTTGTTCTCTCGGGTCATTGTGCTTGAATCGGTAGGTCTCTGAGCTGACTGTGATCGCGAGTGCCCACGCGCGGGACGCTCGGGGGATTGTCTGTGTCTCTGTTCTTGGCGGGAGCGTGGTTGTTGCATATGTCTCCGACGGTACGCATCCGCAATGCGCTCGGTGAGCTCCTCTTCTTGGGTTGGATCGACATTATCCAAATCAATGTCGTCCAGTAGCCCTTCTTCGATAATCTGCCGCAAGATCTCTTCCTCGATGCTCTCCGTCTCCGACGACATGCTGAGTAGTGACCGCAAACTTGACTGATGCTCGACACGTCTGCTTCGTTCCGAGTCACCCTGAGGCCGCGTTCGCTGTCGCTCTGAATTATCCTCGCGTCGCCGTGACCGGCTATCGTCCGCATGTCTCTCTGGATTGCTGCTCCTTTCCCGCGTTCGCTCTGGATGCGCCATCAACCGAGCCTCTCGTCTTGCCTGTGCTCGATTCTCACGGAGACTCAACTCTTGAATCTCCTCTAACAGCCGCCGGTCATCCTCGTCATCCTCGGTTTCATCTTCGGGTTGGGGCGGCGGAATAATGGAATCCCCAGGTGTGTATCGTTGCGCGATCTCTTCCTTCTCAGCGGCAGATCTGTCGCGATCTGGTTGAGCCGCCAATACCATATCCAGCAACGTCGTGACAGTGGCATTTGGGCGTGTGCCGCGCACTTCAGCACGGCATGACGGGCAGGTGAAACGAGGAGCGGAGCCAGAGGGCCGTCTGCGCGACCCTTGTGCTGAGAACCATTCCTTCAAGCAAGAGCCGCAAAAGGTGTGTAGGCAATCAAGAAGCGTGAGAGGCTGGTAGAGAAGCTCGGTACAGATCTATTTCCGAGTAGAACAGTAATTAGCGAAGGTTCCACGCAAGGAGCGCAGGAATGGAAGGGTTCTGGAATCGGGCATTTTGGCGCACATACCGAGCATCCCAGCTCTTTTTCCAAGCCCGCCAGCCCAGAGCCTTGCGCTTCGGGCATGGTGTAAAGGTACCGAGTGATCAGTACAGCTTGAGGAGGTAAACAAGTTCACCGAGCAGATCCAAGGAACGAGGGTGGGAACCAAGGCTCGCGGAGATGCGAAGTGGGAGAGATTCGGCTCCACCGATCTTATCGTGACCCCGGTTTTTCTCCCCATCAACCCATCCTTTGCACTTTGCACTTTCCACTCGCGTGGCTCTCGACTGGATTCTCAGCGGTAGCTTTGCGTTAGAGTTGGGTTGCTGTTCCATCGCCGTACCAAGCGGGGCTGTTTAACTCGCTTAACCAAACGTGATCACTGACCACATGTGATCCATGGAGGTAGTCCTTTCAGGCAAGAAGTTTTGGCATCTGATCCGGGTTTGACTGACTACCTTCTCGCGGGACTCACTCTGTTGGGCAATGGCGTCGTCATCACTGTCTCACCGCAGACTCGTCTGTGGATGCCACGAGGAAGAGGTTCTGCTGTCCCTCGAAGCTTCGAAGAACACAAAGATGTTCCAACACCTGAAAAGCTCTGAAAATTGTGAATGATAACTAATCTGGGAATGCAGACTTCCTGCTATTTCTCAGTGAGCAAGAATAAAAACCAGGCTCAGCATATGTGTATATATTCGCCAATATTCGACAATCTACTGATTCAAAACCCAAGCCAGCTACGTCTGTCCTGACCTTGAACGTGAGTCAGCATCACTACCCTATTTTCAAAATTGTTTGATATCCAGCCGTGATGGGCTCGCGAAATTGTTTTCCTATTAATCAGAGCATTTGCTAGGCATGTTGTACTGAGCGGTCTCGGTTACACCGCGGGCATATCGGCCGCGACATGAGCTGACGCCGCAAATAATCTTGCAGCTCATTGTGCGCCATAGAGCGCCGGGCCCTAGTATTACATTCTGGACATATTTCGAGCCTCTTTGCTGCCAGAATTCTTGGTGGCTTAGAAGCCTATAAGTCATGTTGGATGAAACATCAGCGAGCTCCCAAGGCTTCAATATTATATTCTTTGTTGGGTAAAAAGCCACGGCGTGAAGCTAATTAGAATCTGTACTCATTATAAGCAACTTTGAGCTAAGGACATACCTAGGCGACTATACGTACCATATTTCCTCTGGGCTTTCCTATTCCAGATGCGGCCGCTTTAATGAGGACGCTCAGTCAGGCTCATTGAGTAAATTTCAGTCTGGGCTCAGACCAGGCTGCCCACCGTAGGGAGGGATAGTGTAGGACATGTGGTTCTTATAGCCGTTGTCTGCTCTAGCCAGTAGCTATTACGACTAGAAAGTTGTGCATATTAAGTAAGACTGGCTTAGAACATACTCTAGACCCTCGTAAGCTCGGAATAAATGGAGATGTTTTGGTAATCGGATGAATTCTAGTTAGTCAACATTATTGCCCACCCCAAATCACATAGTAAATGCAAAGCTATATCAACAACCACAACTTGGTTTTGCTCTGTTGTTGGTCTACTATGTACTCGCCGAAACGCCCCGTGGTCACTGTATGGAGCTCCACATAAGTGGATCGATGGCCCAAGATCAGCGGACTATCGAAAGCTACTGCCCAGGATTGCCTAATGGCTAGTCATGCCTACTCAATCCCTTTCCCGGACTAGGGGCTCACGCCACTTTTCGGGAACTGATCCAGTTTCTCCTGTTCGGTCTGCTCCCCGTGTCTACGCCAATTTCCTTGAATAAGCGTTGGTCTTTCCATTATGAAAGGTTTACTCAAAATAAACCTTATGTATCACCTTGATAAAAGAGGGATTTTGCAAAGATCCTCGTCTTAATCCATAGTGCCGAAATTGTCTCAAAATAGAACAAATAGTATCCCGTAAAATCCATAGAGCTACAAAGTCGGGAACATGATCTACACACCAACCTGTTCAGGTATGATGTGTGATCGCCCGAAAATAAGGCCGACACACTCCTTGTGAGGGATTCACTTCGTGATAGCGAAGTCTCATTTGTAGAGCAACTTATTTGGCTCGTGGCATTCTTCTGAAGAGAAACTTTTTGAATCGAGGAGAAATGTTCATATGAGCCACTGTCACCGGCTCCTACTATCTATCGTCTCGATTGAGAGGCTTATCTCGTGATATTCGCTTACTCCAATCATTGAGCAGTGTAAGAAAGCTACTAGGGCCACTGCAGAAGCGCCTTTATCAGTCTGTACGGGTGCATTCACTAGGGTATATGCTGTAGCATCCCCACCATTTCCCAGCATTAGAGCAAATCAGACCGCTTAGGGGCGTGCTCAGTTCTACTCAGTGAGCAAAAGGCGACAAGGTCTGAGTACTAAAACGGAAGAGCAACTCCAAGAAGTGGCAGAGGAAGTCCGGTACGTAGGAATAAGGCCAAGTGTATAACTCAACATCAAGCGTCTGTAAACTCACCATACCTAGATCCATAATTTCCTAATACTCTCATTCAAATCATTAGAATGCGGGCGTCAGTGTGGTGGCAATTTGACAAGCATAGCCACCACTATTAAACCCCCTAGGCGCAACCTATGACACCATCTACTATTGTTCAAGAAGTAGCAAAATCCAGCGTTTGCTACTAATCAGTGGTGGCGGCAATGCAAGCCCAGTTACAGCAAAATCACAACGGTACATGGAAGTGACCATCAAGGTACCTCATTTGAACATCGACCCCTGACCAAATTGGCCCTATTAGACTCACAACTCGCTTGCCACCGAGGACGAGAAACCAGGGCTTCATGACAAGGTTTTCTTTTCAACTTCATGTACCATCCCTGGACATAGCGGTGAGGACTGATTTGGTGGAGTCTCAAGGCCATGGTCCTGGACGACGCTCAAGCTCAGTCCGGAACGCCGGAAGTCATGGCCTGTCACTGCGTATCATGTGAGTGTCGGAACTTACACTGTGCTACAGCTACGTCCGGGCCCTTGTGCAGACTGTCATTCAGCGCGGAGATCCCGGCGCACGATGCAAGTGAAATGTTGGGACTTGACAATGCAGTGAGAGAGGTTTAGTTGTGATGTATTCGAAATGAGGAATTTGGGGTCTGGTCATTGGCAGGTGTGGCTGGCAATAGTACGGAGAAGACAGGAGTACAGACCGAAAGCCCGAGGGGAAAAGAGGGGTGCATTCGAGGTAAAGCGTGAAAGGTCCCCTGAGTAGAGTTCCAACTATTCCGCCAACTCGTGACGCCGATGGGGAATGATGAATGGGTATTCTGCTGACGCTAGAGGGCTGAGCTTAAGGAGTCTGAGCATCGCGGGGTTGATTTCCCCGATCTTCGGAGGTTGAAGTGGCAGGCATGAGGAGGTGCACCCCGCAATTCGAATAGAGCACAGGTGCATATGCAATCCGTCTTCTCTCTTGGGATTGCACTGATAGGTAGATGAGATTCGTAGAATGAATAGTCGTTGGGCCGAGACCTTGACCAGAAGTATACTTTGCTCGGGGCCGGTAAGAGGTCGGCATCCACTATGTGGGGTCGCCGAGAGTAGTCAAATATTGATAGACAGCTTGAGACCCCAAGCGCCGGAGCTCAAAACCCCGTAACCCCGTAACCCCATAGTCGCTCCACTTGCCTGTACCTTGAATTGTAGGGTACATGTGCGGGTAGGAGATCAGGGTCGTGGAGCCGGTGGGCTCTGGGATTCCTTCTCCTTCCCCCGTAGATCTTCCCCTCACTTTCTACCAAACATCTGGAGGAACCGTGGAATACGACAAGGGGTATAGATGATATGATAAGTATACAACAGCTTACCCCCAGAATGGCATGCGTATTGATAGTCCAGTGATAATAACTTGGCCCCGATGAAAGGCCGGCACTCCAGCTCAACTGGTCTTAGTGCGCCATGACACCGCCGCCAATCAGCCCATCAAGGACTTGATTCGCTCTGGTTTTGTTATTAAAAGTACAGGTTCAAGGCGTGCTTCCAAAATGGACTCTGCTCGTAAATAGTGCTACAACGGCGTGCGCCTCTCCCGCTACGGCTGTTTCAAAGCCGAGGAAGATAACAACGAAATGATGAACAAGGTATAGATCGAATAATATTACGCTATACAGCAGTAGCACTTTAGCCCGTCACCATTCCACAAAAAGTTGGTTATTCTCTACAGAGGCGTTGGCCTCCCAGGACGAATTCCGACGCTTCGAGAGGTACACTCGCTAGTATCCAGAGGAAGACACCATGCTTTGACTCCGCGACCCACGATCGAGGCCCAGACGGGATCTACTCTGCATCCCCACTCAAATCCCAAGAGCAGCACATGCTGTACGGAGCATACGCCGGCGAAACTATATCAACAGAGTGGAAAATAGGTCCCGCACATCGGGGCGGACCTGCAATAGATAATCCCTCACATCAAATAGGTATGGACTTTAGTCTCCCCTTGAGCTCGCACCCTCGAGACAAACGACGCCATGCACAGACCTCGCGCTATGCAAAGCAAATGTCAGTTCGCCGCACTAATGCACCGCCTTATGTACGGAGTGCAGGAGCCCAAACTATTTGTAGCCGGAGTGCCCCACTGTCCAACCGCCAACCGTCGAGTAGTGGCGCCGGCTGCCGACGCACTGACTGCTGCGAGTAACTCTAGGCTACGGTCGAAACTGGTCTGGCATGGGGCTATTGGCCCGCTTGCTATGCTATGCATAAGCGTGCATGCCGAAGTATATGCTGCATGTTTTGTCTCGAGTGCGGGACCCCATCTGGTAGCGAGGGTGATATTCTTTGTTTATGCGATGTTGTACGGAGTGAAACACGGCTTCCTACTAGTCTTGCGCTTTGTGTTGGACGGAAAGTTGCTCCATGTGTTACTAGGCTGTATGGGGTTATTCCTGTAATCAACGATCATCCCGGCGACAACGTGTCTGTATCCCTGCGGGATGTAGATAAGGTCACATGCTTTGCCAAATGCATATTAGGCGCCTGAGTCTTGCTTGCGTGATGCGACATGCGAGATACTGCACAATCGCTCAGACATGGCTACGGCAGGAAGGGGTTACCCTGGTGTTGTCGGACAAAAACTGTGATCAACACACCACCGACATCGTAGGTCTTTAAGATGTGCTCATGGGAAATGGCACATTATGCTAGAATAGCTTATATTCGGTCGTACAAGAATGCTGTCGTCTGCAATAACGGAGTTTTGGTCAGCTCTCGACTACGAGCACACCGACATTTCGTTATAGCTCTCAGATCGAGATAAGGTCCCGAAACCGCGCTCTCCTATTTGAGGCCTCCCTTATCGTGAGGATGATTATCCCCGCAACTAAAGTCAGGGAGCCCTCCGCAGTCGGTGCATCCCCAGATCTGATCCTCTGCCGTGGGGTCCCCATCTCATCCCCAGTCCATATTGCGTTGCGTTGCGAGAGGACCCACGCGGGGTAGTTGAAGTTTGAGATAGGAGTGCGGCGATAATATTTCCTGTCTTCCCGTCACGTATCTTTGTCAATTGGTCGAGTCTCTTAGCAAAGCTGTGGCGGAGGGCGAGAAGTCCACCGTCTAGAGGTCGCATAATGTGGGGCCATGGAGATGGAATCGATGCTCACTCCAACATGCCCAGAACAGAGCCGTATACAAAAGTTTGCTCGGTAAGTTGTACCGAACAAAGCTACTATTCAAGGTTCAGCCACAATAACGCCCCCGTGGGGGGTCATATAGCAGTGAGTGTGAAGTTCATTTTGGCCGGTGAGTGAAAGGGGAGATTAAACATGGCCTGGACGACGGTTTGAGCAACTGGATCGCGAGCGGTGTGGGGGCTCGGTCCGTTGAGACTAAACATGAAACTTAATCTCAAGGTCAATCATAGTTAACTAAATAGAGCAGAAACGTATAAGCGCTCCGGGGTGTCAGAAACCAAGATCTGGGAGGCTGAAACTTCGGAGCCAAGCTGCCAATCTAGATATCGCGAGGTGGCAGCTTCAGGTCCGACCGCTCGGGCGCAACTATCGACTATCCTGGTTATTCACGACAATTATTCTCGGAAGAACAAGGTGTGATTCGGCGCCACGGTCGGGATCATGCATCTGTCACGTTATTCATGGTGCGATCTCGGTGAGTAGAAGGCACACGGCCCTTAATAAGACCCTTCGGTATCGGACGAAAAGTGTACGGGAAATTCCGGTTCATGGGTTGGCAACAAGGGGGGAGACCAGCCAACGAGCGTTATCATGCATTGTGGCTTTGCTGTGACTACCGCCTCCTCGAAAACCTTCTTTTTCAAGCTTGCAGCAGAGCAGATCAAATCACTTGTCTCCGCATACATATCATCGAGGATTTAGTCTCAGCGCTTGCATGGGTCCCGCTAGAGGGAAACTGCGGGAGAGGGCCACTTGGCGGGGGTGGAGGTGAATTGACTGAAAAAAGCTGGAGAGGGGATCCTCATGCATCTCAGGGTCGCAGGAATGATGATTGTCAGATGAACGCGGGCAGAGTCTCGACCATCAGGATGGGGTAGTCTAGCGCTTATCTGGGGATAGTTCAGGGCCGGCTTTGCCAATCTGAGTACTAGCGCATCCAATGAAAATCAAGTCTGATAGAGCCACGGATTTAACTGCCACAGGCCTCAACAGAAATCGAGTGGCAAAAGTGAAAACTCTGCCAGGAAAGACAAAGAGGTGGTCCGGGCGCGTCGCAATTTTGATAGTAGAATTGCAATTTCAATTTCTAAATTTTTATACGGGAGAAAGATTTTCGTGTCGTTTTGGCGTAGTGAGACATGCGCCTCCCGAATTCTCAACGTTTAGCGGGTATCGTGAGCGGATTGGGGATGTCCGAGTACTACACATTTAGTATAGTGGCACTCGACCCTGGTCGCAATAGTCGGCAGTGTTTCACGGTGAGATATCGATAGCAAGGTCCCACTAGCACGGACAGCGGAGATAGAACGATTCCATCACCCCTTGGGAATCAGTCCCAGTTCCAAGTATTGAGGAACCAAGGAACAAAGAAAAAGGTTCAGATAGGAGGCTGATAAAATGATGATGGTTGGCTGCAGGAAACAGGTGTACAGTGTCTGCACAAAAGACTAGGATATGCGCTTGGAAGAGGCCCAGACCTTCCGCCAAGTGAGCAAACCAAGGCAGTGCGCGACTCTCGGGCCTGTCAAATGCATTCTGACGTCATGCACTATAACTAAGGACTTATGAGTCCTCTCATCTGCTTTCAGACTGTACATGTGTGGTACTTGCATTGCCAGTGGAGTCAATTCATCATATTCATTTCATCTTGATAAGAATCGAATACCTTGTTGGGTAAATGGTAAGGAGTAGTCATCTCTAATCCAGGGTAGCGTCATCACAAAAATGGGTGGTCACTGGTTCGGCCCCATCACCGGGTTTCGCGGCACACCATAAATGTGGGGACTTTGGCGCTTGTCGATCCTGCGATGCATATCACGGAGAAATTTTCTGTCCCCAGCTTCCGTGCCCCTCCATTTCACGGTATCAAGCTCTTATCAGTTCTGAGGGGTAATCTCTATAGCCGAAAAAGGAAATCCGTAGGTATTCTAGATTCCCATTGGAGTTGCTAGTGAATGCCTCCTTGCATTCTGCGGTAGACTAAACTATCAAAGTGATTAACGTAGAATTCAATTGTCCTTGGGTTGTGCACACTTTCTCAGTTCCCTGGCAGCGTTGTAATTCTTCGAGGCCAAGGGGAAGAGATACATTCGAGCCTACAATGATAGCCGCCTTAGCAATCCCGGCAGTTTCTGCTTCAGTACTGTCTTTCACCGCTCCACAGATATCCGAAGAAGGATGAATCGGTCGATCCAATGAGTGGAGAGGGTTGGACCAGACACTCGGGCCTCCGTTAGAGGAATCGCGCTCACCAGTGTCTGTTTCAATGCTTATCGCAAATCCCTAGATATGTCCTTTACCATACATTAGAATGATGATGTAGAAGTAGTACATTTCAATGTACGTCAGTCCAGAGACGGGGAACACAACACAAGCAAAGTGGATAATCAGTTAGCGGCTACGGAGTAGGCTGAGCCGTCTTCTAAGTACTTGGTGATGCACTATGGAGTACGCTAATACCTAGGCCCTCGTGCGAGTAAAGCCACATGTTGTGTCTCCCCTTGCGCAAGTAGATAAAATGAGTAATAAACTGGGAAAAAGTAAAAGTAAAAAATTACGTAGAGATACCTTGAAAGTGACTTCCATAGTGCAAGACCCACTCGGCGTGCCCCTAAACCATGCTATACGGGACGCACGGTGGTAGTATTGAGCGGAGTCGTAGCGTTAGCCACTTTTCCAATGGGCGCGAACCGTCTTTATTTATCTTGTTCCACTTTTTTTTGAATGCTCCACTGGTGAGAAAGCAGAAAAGAGGTATAATTCCTGCTTTTATCTTCCGAACCTTCCCCCAGGGCTTCAAATTCCTCTTCCCCCCTTCGCCCCCCTACACCTTTTCCTACGGGATTCTCTGGGATAAGAAAATCCGGGCAAAATCCTTATAGCTGCACTTCAACGGTCATAGCGGAGAATGGCTTTTTAATTCGCCTCCTATCACGACTTCGTGGGTACTACTACAGTGAGGTCCCCCCTCCCCCGGCCTACATTGGGATTCGGAGCTGCTTTATTCTTCCCCTGCACTGGACATATTTTTTTTTTTTTTTTTTGCATTTCCTGTTACTTTTTCCTTTTTACACCCTTCTCTTCCTTTCGCACTTTTAAGCTATCCTTGCACCATCAGCCCACCGGGTTGATCATTTCGCCACTTGCCAACTTCCCAACCAAAATCTTTCCATGATACTCGACGGTAGGCATTGATAAGGTCTCTTTTTCGCTCTTGCTCTTCACTTGCCTCATACTATTCACCTTTCTCAACTTTCACCCTTCACTTTGGCTTCACTCTCACCGGTGTCACTCTTCCTGGTACTCGGATGTCGTGATACCATTCACTTTCGTCTGGTCCGCGCTTTCCACTCTCCGGCTGTCTGCATCCAATCTTGTCGAACCTGTACTTCTAAACCTCCCTTCCTCGATCCAACCCCCCGGTCTTTGTGATCACCATTCTGTCCAATGCATGGTTCTTTCTCCGCACCCTCCTTGTCTGTTTCGCCCCACTCCACCAAATAATCAATAAAATGGATCCAATACTAACGGAACCTCCTCCAGAACTTGCCTTGTGCCCACCTTGCCTTTGAGCTCTTTATCTTGTTCTATCGTCCCCTTCTTGCGTTGAGACACACAAGTCGGCCGGATGCCATACACTGCGCCGTTGAAGCCGTTGCTCTCCGCACAGCACATCGAATACAGTGTACCATCCTCGAAAGCTCCCTCCGAACGACCTGGCTTGGCTCGTTCCGGTTCTGAATGCTTGCAGAACTCCCGTTCCTACTCATCTACTTCGTATGCTCGTCGGCACCGTCGGAGCCTGTCGACCAGTCAATCGACTGTGCATCCTTCCTCGGATTCTACCCCCCGGGCACCACTGGTTATTGACCCTCATGCCAGTCTTCGTCAATCTCCCCCACCAGTGAGCAATGCTGCGATTCCTGTCGGAGCGGTGATCTCTCCGCCTGAATCTGCCCCAAACTCTGACGAGGAGTCGCCGTACGGTGAGGGTATCAAGCTGGAAGAACTCGAGGCTGCTGTCAGATCAATCGGACAGAGGAGGGAAAGTTCACCTGAGAGAGAGAAGATGGGTCCGGCGGAAGAGCGGGGTACTGAGTCTTCGCCCTCAAGTTCATCCGCGATAACACTTAAGCCGGATCCCAAGCCTAACAACCTACGACTGTCCAACGCGGCGAGAAAGATCGGCCACGGGCGATCATCGACTGAAACGGCAATTGAATTGAGGCGGGAGGAAGCACTGACCAGCTCTCCCGATGACAGCGATGAGGAGATGACGAATAAGCCACCGATGGTCAGGAAGAAGTCTGGTGAGCTCGTCCGTCCGGCCCTTCGTCCCGCATCCGCTCGACGACGGCCGTCCAGCATGCCGGGGACCCCGGTCTATTCCAAGGCCGTGCACTTTGACTCGCAGCTGGAACACATTCGTCACTTCTTGCAGCTTGACCGACCCTTGGCTGTGAGTGCGAATACATCCCCCGTCGAGAGCCATGATGGCGATCACGAGTTTCCTTTCGGTCGGGAGGATCAGGATACGCCATCGTGGGAATGGGAGCTGCGGCTGTCCAATGCCCCGAAGGATATCTCCTCTCGATCCAACCTCCCAGTTCAGTTAGAGAGAGTGTTCCTCTCCGCGGATAAGAAGGTCTTGATTGGTTCCGTGGCAGTGGCAAACCTTGCGTTCCAGAAACACGTGGCTGCTCGCTTTACGCTTGATTATTGGAGAACCACGTCCGAAGTAGTCGCGGTTTACTACCATGATGTGCGGCGGAAGCAAGCTCCCGATGGGTACGATCGGTTTTCGTTCGAGATCAAGTTGGATGACCAGGCCAACCTGGAGCACAAGACCATGTTCATCTGTATTCGCTACACTGTGAACGGTCAGGAGTTCTGGGACAACAATCATGGAATGAATTATCAGGTTGATTTTGTCAAGTCACCCGAGATAGCCTCCACCAAGCCATCGGGTGGAGCTCGACCTGCTCTTCCTCGGAGCCGAACGTTTGCCACGTCACACTCGCACTCGCACTCGCATTCGCACTCGAGTCCTCGCTCGATGCCTCCGTTGGATGATTTCCCGGATATCAGCAAGAATGTCCCCTTCTCCAACCCCTTTACGAGTAACAAGCCGGCCCCGCTGAACCGGACGACTTCGTCGGATGATATCGACACGGTTGGGCCGCCGAAGCGTCGTGAGACACAGAACCGACAGGGATTCAGCAATCGCTACGATTTTGGAGCATCCTTGACGGCTGCCATGCGGGCTAAGACTCCTCTCGATCGGACCACTCTGACGGCTCGGGCACGGTCTGAAGAGACACCTGAGGCGAAGTCCGGTGCTAAGGCTGCCTCGAGTAAGGCTTCTGCAGGAAGCCATGAAGCTCGAAAGGAGGGTCTGAAACCTTCCTCACTTGTTTCTAGCAAGCCGTGTCTCGAGTCCTCGGTGTACAAGGAACTGGTGGACAAGTATTGCTTCGTAAGTTTAGACATTATTTCCCTGGTTGATCACAAGTATCTAACATGAGTTACAGTACGGGTCCCCCAAATCTTCGGACGAGAAGACCCCGAGCGTTATCAATGCAAACGGCCAGGAGCCGAAGCAACTCTCGTCGGATGCTCCTTCGCCCCCTCTGTCCCCTCGGTCTCCACCAGCGACAGATGCATCCAGTGAATCCCGCCAGGCATCTACGAGTCCGCGAGTTTCGCCGCGCACATCCCCACACATGTCCCCGCGCAGCTCGCCCTCACCGATGCCCTACCGGTACCCGTACCACCAGGCCATGCAAAATGGATTCATGAAAGACACACAGTCGTCCCCCGTCATTAGCGGGTGAGTAACATAGAGATGCTTGACCGCCACCGGAGCCCGGCCATCATCGTGCCCGATCTTTGTTTTCGCATCGTGTTGACAGTTTATTGAAAGGGGTTTCGGCGTTTCTCTTTTGGAGACGGGTCCCGACCCGGTTTCCATTTCTTCCCATGCCGATTGTGCATATGCGCCCTGGGTCGGTGTCTCGTGATTTTTACTCTTATGGTTGGACGATTGTGGAGTGCCCGCCCGCAGCAGATGGGAAGGTGATCAGAGTTTTTGCGATGCATAATAAACCGCGAAACTTTGGCTCGTCGGATCATCGAGCTGTGTCGGTAGGCGCCATGGTTTGTGTCGGGAGAGATTATCGACACAAGTTTCGACGATGCAGTCACCGTCACGTTTTCCCCTACATTTGCTTTTATTACGCATGACGAGATACGAAGTCTCCTATTTTTTTTTTTTGCTCTTTGGATGTTTTTGCTTACTCCGCTTGCTCCTCTCACGCAACACAACCATACGACGAGGCCTTTTCGATTCTTCTCTGTCCCGGCAGATTTTCATTTTCGCAAAAAAGTTGTTTTAGTTCGCTCGCCTCCGCTCTTGCACTGTGTTTGGCCTGTTTTTTCATTGCTTTGCATGGTGTTCCGGTGTTCTTTTTTATCAGCCTTTTAGGGAACATTTTGACAGGATGAACGCTCGCGACGGTGGTACGAGAGACGATGCGCAGTCGAATTAGTCATGAGATCAAGAATACGAACGAATATTTCGAGAATCCAGCATTGTATTAGCCGTAGGAAGTTGATCAGCCAGAGCAACAGGACTAAAAATCGAAGTAGATGATCATAGGATGGAGAATAGCTGCATATAGATCGGTGCAACATTCCTATACTTGTCACGTGATCAACATTCTTAGATGTGGCGACAATCCTATCTTATCAGCACGTGACCAACCATAGTTTACAAACGCGCTCCGAAATGCGGGCAGTTTCCCATGCCACGCAAGACACTCTCAAAACCTGCCCTTCATAACGCCCTTTTTCCTCCCTCGCCTCCGCCCAATCACCGCCCCATTGCAGAATGTAATTCTAGCTTAAGTAATCCACCCACCACTTCCCCCGAAATCACGCGTAGTCATCAACGTATTTAAGCCCTGCCCGCTCCCCTCTCACTGGCCTTTTTCCTTTTTTCTTCCATCCTCTTCCGACAACATCTCGACGCGTCTTACCACCCGTCGACTTTACCCTTTTCCCATCGATATCTTATCAAATTCATCTCCCATTTTATCTCTGCCAATATGTCTGGACGTAAGTAACTCGCTAATTATTTATTTCGGCCTTTTTTCCTTCATATCGACGCGCAGTTGCTGTTTGGTGATGCAACTTGGTGATGTTGCCCCTGGTTGCACGTGACTTGGCGATGTCGCGTTGGTGCCTTAGGCTCCTATACATCTCACGCCATTCCCAATATGGCAACGTCACACTGTTGCACTCACCTCTTAACAGGACCTCGCTGTCGCTGTCTTTTCCCTTGATGCCGTTTATATTCCGACATATATACTAACGATCCATAGGTGGAAAGGGCGGTAAGGGTCTCGGCAAGGGCGGCGCTAAGCGTCACCGCAAGATCTTGCGCGACAACATCCAGGGTATCACCAAGCCCGCCATCCGCCGTCTCGCTCGCCGTGGTGGTGTCAAGCGTATCTCAGCCATGATCTACGAGGAGACCCGCGGTGTCCTCAAGACCTTCCTCGAGTCCGTCATCCGTGACGCCGTCACTTACACCGAGCACGCCAAGCGCAAGACTGTCACCTCGCTGGATGTTGTCTACGCTCTCAAGCGCCAGGGCCGTACCTTGTATGGTTTCGGTGGCTAAATGTCTTTTTGACAATGCCGCTCGGAGCTCTCTTGTCCTCGGAGACTCCTCCTCTAACGCGCTACGGTGTGATGGTTTCAATTCTACTTCTGCGATGCGTTTTTTATGGTTCGATTGGTTTCATGTTTCCCGGCGGGGTTTGGGAGGAATAAGGATTTGATTTTACAATATCGATATCGGAAATGGGTTCCTCTACGGTGTTTCTTTTTAGCTTTTAGCTGCTGAGTCGCATTCGACCGTCTCACTGAGAATAATGGAATGATTGCGCCAGGCATGCCGTCCTAATATAATGTAACAACATATGTAGAACTACTCTCAATGTGTGCAACACACTACTGGGCTTATTATGCACGGGCCACCGATCGGCATGATGTAATCGATCTCCGCAGTTTCGGTTGTGGAGAGAGGCGTACTCGGTATTCGCCTTCACATGAATTACTGCTCTCTGTGCTCACGCTGTTCGATCTTGAGCATAATCCTCATTCGTTCCTGGTGATATGAAATTGTTCCTTTCGAGCGGGTTGGCCACTGTATAGCCAGCTACGAACTAGGCGTCTCGGCCAACCATCCGATCTTACTTCCAAGTCATCCTATCTCAACAACGACGGGTTATATCCCATCAACCGAAAGTCGTCATGGCCGAATACAAGGTCTCCTACGAGTCACAGCTGGTATGTCTTACCATTTAGTTTGATCCCCGGCCCTCTGACACATCCCGTCGCATCAAGGACGCCTTCCACCCTTCCTACCGCTGGGAAGGCCGCGAGCCAAACGAAGACTGGAAGACTGCCGCACTCCGCGGGCCAGCTTTGCCAATTCTAGGTAATGCAGTTGCCGGTGCCGTGGGCTCGGCAATCTCCAACATCGTCGTGTACCCGCTCAGCGTAATCGTCGCACGTCTCCAAACGGAGAAGAACAAAGACAAATCGAAGGAAGAGTCAGAGGGAGATGAAGAATACGCCGGTATCCTCGATGCAGCACACAAAATCTACCTCGCACAAGGCATCGCCGGCTTCTACCCTGGTCTCGCGCAAGACACGTGCAAATCACTTGCAGACTCGTTCCTCTTTTTCCTTGCGTACACGACCATACGGCAGCGCAGGATAGTCGCCCGGGTTGGCGCTGCCAAGGCAGCGAAGAGCAAGAGTATCATGCTTCCGATTCTCGACGAGCTGGCTATCGGCGTCGTAGCTGGGGCCTTTTCCAAGCTGTTTACCACACCGCTATCCAACATTGTTACTCGCAAGCAGACTGCAGCGAAAGGTAGACACGGAGCTAAGGATGCCACAACTGCGGACATTGCCGCCCAGATTCGCGATGAGAAGGGTCTCGGTGGATTCTGGTCTGGGTATTCAGCTTCCTTGGTCTTGACGCTGAACCCGTCTCTCACGTTCTTCTTGAACGAAGTGCTAAAATACTCTCTCCTCCCGCGCTCCAAGCGCTCCAAGCCCTCGCCTGCTGTGACTTTCCTCTTGGCAGCATTGAGCAAGTCGGCTGCTTCTTCGATCACCTATCCATTCTCCCTGGCCAAGACCAGGGCGCAGGCTATGGGGAATTCGCAAAAGCCTCGACCGGGTTCAGAGTCCAAGAATGCTTTAGCTGCACTTACTCCAAAGATATTTGCTGCTGTCAGCGAAATCCATCGCGCTGAAGGTGTTCCTGGTCTTTACTCGGGCCTACAAGGCGAAGTCCTAAAAGGCTTTTTCTCCCATGGGTTCACCATGCTAGCCAAGGACGCCGTGTATGCGTCCATTGTCAAGACATACTACATTCTCCTCATTGTGCTTCGCCGCTATCCGACCCCTGAGGAGCTACTTCAAAGCGCCCGCGAACAGGCCGAGGAGTACAGTGAGATCGCACGTGAAGGCGCCCGCGACATGGTCGAACGAGCACGCGAAGGCGCCGAAGACGTGTTGAATAATCACTCTGGTGGCATGGCCGTCGACATGACCTCAAATGCTGCCGCTGCCGCCACCACGGCTCGAGATGCGGGTCATGGAGTGGATGCTTCTTCTGGCTTGAAGGTCCCACCTATCTCCGATGAGGGCAACGAGACGGCTGAATTGGTTGGTGACTATGTGGAGGAAGAGACTGCCGAGTGGAAGACTTTCTATCACTGGTTCTGGGATAAGGAAAAGGGTTATCACAAGGGCGAATAGTTTATATTGGATATAACAAAGCAGGACCTGATTTCTTTTGCATTTCTATCAGCTTGTTGTACAAGTGTGTTCAAGCATGATTCTGTCCATTGAGCTGTAAAATATGAAATAACATGGTCATAAGTATCTCCAATGATATCAAGAAACCAGCATCCCACGGTTCATATCACCATCTGTACATCATCTCCACCACAAGCATTCACTCATTCTTCCTCCCAGCAATCTGCACCTCCCTCGCAACAAAAGCAGCCCTGAACTCCTTCCCGGCCTCCCAAAGCACCCACAAAGGAATCCACACCCAGAGAGTATTAAAGAAAAACAAATACAACCAAAGATAAACCGGATCCTGCGTAACAAGCTGCGAGCTTCCAGTAAGCCACTCCGGCGCAAAAGTCATAAACCCACCATACAACTCCGCCGTCGCCAACGCCGTCGCCAAAAACCAGAGCGTCGACTTCGCCGCTCCCCTCGCCTTAGCACTAATCCTCTCATTCGTGGATTTGCACACTAAATAGCAAATATAAACCGCCGCAGGCCCGCCCAGGAACACAGTCAAAAGTTCCAGCGACACGACCGTCACGTCGGCGACTGCCCAGCGACGATCGGCCTTGGCGTATTCCTGCCACAGACGGGAGGCGGGGGAATTGCCGTAGGCTGGGCCATAGACGCGGTCAGGCTGGTTGAGGAAGAATGGCTCGGCGTTGTGGATGCCGGCGATGGTGGCGTAGCTGAAGAAGCATTCGTAGAGGAAGGAGCCTTCGATGAAGAGGTGGGTTAGGGCGTCGTAGGCGTGCCAGAAGAAGAGGATTCGGTTGCGTGTTTGAGTGGATGGGATTAGGGCTTTGGAGAGGAAGTAGGCTATTGGCATGAAGGAGAGGGAGACGGCTAGACAGAGGACTGTTGGTAGGTCCAGCGTGAAGGAGGTGCTGGTTGACATGGTGGTGGATTGGATGTTTTCAGCGCGCAGGAAGAGAGGTTTGGCGTCGGGTTGGGTGTATTGGGGAGTTTTGAGGTTTTTGAGGTTTTTGTAGCCTTTAGGGGCTCATGCGGGGAGTTGAAAGAGTGTACGATCAGACATTCAGACAATCAGGAGAACGAAAGAATGTGGAGCTGTGATCGACATTGATGCCTCAGGTGTACTCAGGCAGTGGGGAGATCGTTCTAAAGTATATGTTTAGTATGTCTTGTTTGGAATTGGGATGTAATGTTAGTAAGGGTAGCTATAGATATTTAGGGTCAAACAAGCTCTCTGTGTAGCTTTGTACTCCGTACCTGGCATAGGCCCGAGACAACCTTGAAAGTCGCACACATATCCAAGGGACTCGATCTATACACCTAATCTCGTCAAGAACATGAACATCCGTGAACATTTGCGCAATGAGCCATATGTGCTCATGAAGAGTCCAAATAAATTCTACAGATACTTCGAAGGTCGATTGCAGGGCTGTCAGTACTAGGAATAACTGGCTGGGCCGATTCGATGATATCTACGGTGCTTGTCCGGGGCGTTATAGATGTCGCACTAATCCTGTCAGTAGAAGCCCAGGTAAAGTTGCATCAATTTGAGCGAGGGGAGCTTCCCTTTCCCTCATTCCTTGCGGGAAGATCCGAGAATCGAGTCTGCTTCATATCTAAACCCCCGCAGTTCATCTTTCTATTCTCCAACTTTCCACATCAACACAGATCTACTCAACACAGATGATTTCTCCAAAAGGATCAGTTCTCATCACAGGCTGCAGTGACGGTGGCATTGGCTCCGGCCTGGCCCTCGTCTTCCAAGAACGCGGCTACCACGTCTTCGCCACTGCCCGCAACCTCGACAAAACAAGCGCTTTGAAGGACCTTCCCAATGTCACTCTGTTGAAACTTGAAGTAACCGATGCGAGCCATATCCAGGCGGTTAAGGATGCCGTCTCTGCGCATACAGGGGGCACTCTGTCCTACCTAATCAACAACGCTGGACGGAATCATTTCATGCCTCTCCTGGACGAGGACATCAACGCCGCAAAGATGATTTTCGAGACCAATGTCTGGGGTCCATTGGCCATCACTCAGGAATTTGCGCCTCTTCTCAGAAAGGCAAAGGGCACGCTTGTGAACATCACTTCTATTGCTGGTCATGGTGCATGGCCAACCATGGGTAAGAAATAGAACTTCTCGGATTCTACCATGTTTTAACTCCATTCCCAGGAACTTACGGCGCTTCCAAGCGCTCCCAGGAATACATGGCAGAGGTATTCCTTCTTGAACTTTCACCTTTCGGCGTGAAGGTTCTGTCCGTTGTAACTGGCGCCATCTCAACAAACTGTCAAACCTGCTTCGAAGACTGGGCCCTTCCGACAGATTCACACTACAAGGCAATCGAAAGCACACTTGCAAACGTTGCGCGTGATATGGTCCGTACACCACTTGCAACGTACGCCACGGAGGTTGTCGATAATATCTTGTGTGGTACTACCGGCCGGATTTGGCTCGGCGAGAGGGCCGAGCAGATAAAGAATGCGCCTGTTGAGGGTGCGATGGCTGCTTTGAAGGTACTTTTCTCTTTTTTGAATGAATAGCGCTCGTGCTAATATGTCAATAGGACCAGATCATTATCAAAAAGTTCCGCTTGGATAAGCTCTCGAAGTAGTCCTGCTTTGGCGGATTAGGCTCTCGAGACTTTTGATCTAGCATATGGCGTTTATGCGTCTAAAAATCAAGTCCAGGATTACTTGTATCTCAGCAAATAGCTCAATTCCAATTTTGACAAGAGTACTTTTGCCTTCGTAAGAAGTAATCTATATGGTCTCTCCGCTCGGGTTCGCACACTATATACTCTCTACTGTTCCTGTTAATGTCCTTCACTTGTAGTCGCTTTTCGTAACTTTCCTTGGGGAGCTCCTTCGGGGCCTATAATTGGTATTGTTGCAACCCGGGGTGAGTATCGGATTGTCAGGAAGCAGGGTCCTCGACTCTAGGTGGCCTTGATTGATAGAGTATCCGTCTCATTTCCCTCTTGAAGATAGTAAAAATTTCGACCATCTCTGTGAAACGTCCTGGTAATTTTGCAAAGTTTTGCAAAAAGCAAAAAAAAGAAATCTCTCCCTCGGGGAATCGAACCCCGGTCTCCCGCGCTTATCAGTGTTAATGACAAGCGGAAATCATGACCACTAGACCAAGGAAGATGTGATAGCCGAGTTACCGCTCGACCACTTGGGTGGTTGATGGGAATTCTGCCCATTTTATGTTACTTCATCCAGAACCATTGAAGCATGAACAACTATCCCTACTTTTTCACTTCTGGGACCAGCGAGTTTGACTTAATGGCCATCTAAATATGAAGGCTTAAAATTTTGGCCAAATCTCGTTCCAGTCAGATTGCTGAAGTCATGAGACCAGGGCGATCGCTCACCCGAGATCTCAGATCCCTTGACCATATCAGGTCAGAGGGTCATTTCCTTGTTGGATTCAACGAATAGTATTGCATTGACATGGTCATAGCTCCTTCGAAGTCTATAATTGGCGTCATCTATTCTTCAGGGTAAAACTGTATTCTGTGTTTAAGGGTAACCCCACACCTTGGCAGACATGTCGGGTGGATATATACAGATCTCCAAGCGCTCCTTCATGACCACCCTCTGTATATCGTTGATCTATCTGAATCACCCCACCTTCTTCTGCGTACGTTTGGGTCATCTCGAACACCCAAATGATTGTCTGGTCATCCGGGCGATCTCTAGGGCGCCCGCACGTGCAAAGCTAGTGGAGGCGTCAACCAGAGGGCATTGATTTATAACGCAGGTACCTGCCGGCAAGTAATTATATCTCTGCTTATATTCTAATAAGAACCATCTGGTTGGGCCGAGGAGTCATCAAGTTCAATATAATCTCAAGCTCCATGATGGACGCTGCATAATAATATCCGCAAACCCAACTCTTAACCACAGCCTCAACCCTATTCCACAATACAAAAACCGAGAGCATGTCGCACATCCGTCACCACCGAAGACACCACACATGGCCTCACTGCGGCGCAGACTTATGCATGCGCCCACCACACAGTCTTGAATCCCCCATATTCAAACCAGCAAATGCACTAGGCCACTCGCCATTGTCATTCCAAGCAACAATAGTCCCTCTTGTCGCAGAAGAAGTGCCAAACAACGACGCCGAGATGGCAGGAATCATGCGTGCACCACGGACTCATCGCATATGGTCCCTGCCTCTGGGTAGGGGTCGAGACAAGAATATTCCCATCACTGCACCTGTACTCGAGGCCAGGAAGCCTGTTCATCGCAGCGGCCTACGACGACCGATTCGCCGCCCGCCACTGGATAAAAGCAGATCGCTGCTTGTTATCCCCACTACCATGACCAGAGATCAAGCGATGATCTCTGGTAGAATGCCGCCACGGCTAGCGGCGCAACCGGTCGTGGTGTCCGATCGGGTCCGCCCGGACTTATCAGTAGTTGGTACTGCTCGGGTTGTGGAAAGAAGACATCGAAGGTGTCATTCGGAGCAGCCGCGTTCGTGGAGAAGGCCCAGCGAGGGCATATGGACTCTTCAGGAGGAACGAGAGTGAAAATGGTGGTAGTGGGTTTCGGTATATATATGCACGTTAGGTTTTGGTCCGTATTGCGAATCAGAATACGTTTGAGTGGACACGGAGAGGGTTAACTGGGCGCGTGCTATTTAAACTTGTCTAATTCTAGTCCGAATTCTGTTTTTCTCAAAGCCGTGGACCGACACGTCTAGGCAGAGAGCAATTCAAGTATAAGTTGTTATACATGCGTTATGCAACAATCAAGTGCCTGGGCGGGGAGCTATCTGCTATGTGAGCATGCTATGGCAGAGCACAACAAAAAGAGAAGCGATCTTGTTCTGACCCAGTGGGTATAATAGGGATCATAACAATATCGATCGGACATGGATTCAACGATGGAACGGCTCGAGATATTTGTCGAGACAGATTTATCTGATTGAATCGCGCCCATATCTTTTTGCTCCCGCTTTCTGGGTACCACGAGCTTCTGTGATAGGTGAAATTCGCTGGAACTGGTCCATGTCGCCTTGCCTCCAGACCACTAATAATCAAAGCAATAGGCATTATCTCCAAAAGCCATAGTCAAGCTCACAAGCGCTCACGTAATCGGCAAGAGGCACCTGCCCAGTAGCTAGGTAAAATCCGTTCACGGCCTCGATGGGCTTTGAACGAAACTCATCAGGCCGGTGATCCTAGAATAGAGGCGGGTCTCGGAGTGACCGTGCCGATTCCCAGCTTCCCTGCTGCGACTCAGCCGTGTTTCTTGGCGGACGGGCCAAGCGGCTCAGGGCGCAACATGTGGTCAAGTCTTCTCGAAGGCCGCTAGAAGGACAAGTGTATTGGCTTTACGCTGATTGGCAGTGGCAGGATACCCACCTTGTATGGGGGGGCCAATAGAATTGAATATGGTGGGGACTGTAGATAAGTTAGGAAGTGGGAAAGATGCTCCTCTATATCTCAGTAAATTGTCGTCTTTAGTACCGCTCCTCCACTGTGGCCTAGTGGGAATTAGCCTGACACCCGATTCAAGGAATTCCCACTGTCGCGGGTTCGAATCCTGATGGGAGCTCTAGCACCTGGCTGAAAAAGCTGATGCTGGAACTATGAACCATCACTGAGATTGGACTCCGACGGTCCTCTTCTTCTTCTTTTTTGGCCTTCTCTTTTCTTTAACCTTTTTTTTTGACCCTCTCTAACTTGAATTATTCAAGGTCTGTGATGTCGTACCTTTGAAGCCGTATACGTCGATGGAAGGTTGGTCCACCTTGTCATTGTCTCACATACCGTGCATACTCTCCGCCATCTGACTTGAGCAACCTCCCGCAGCCCTCAAAATAGTGACAAGACCCGTAGGACTGTGGGGATCTGGGGCAATCAGTCTCCATCCCACATCTTCTTGGATTGGCCGATACTTACTGAATGAAGTCACAGTCTTTCGGGATTTGGTACGCCGGTTGCCCAACTCCGCGGGAGAAATGCTGAAGGAGACCTGACTGGACAACCTGAAGTATTATCAACGCCCTGGGAACAACCGTATATGCACAGCACTAGACGACGTGTATGATGCAATGAGCGGTGAATCTGGAGGGACCCACCGAATGTTGAAGGAGGCTACAAGCGCGGATTGGTCAGTTTGGCGGTCGAGCGACTTGTTCTTGTTCAATCTCACCGACTCAGCGCCCGCAGCTAAACCTTACCAGTGGAACCGGCGGGTTCACTCTCTGCTTTGGTTGGTTCGTGACGGGACGATCCGCTACTGGACTCGAATTCATTGGCTCTCCATATCCTCGTTGCTTCGACTAAGGAAAGGAAGCATCCCCGCTTTGTTTTGGTTGGCTGCCCTACAGGACAAGGACAGTCACAATCGAAATGGCTCCCTGCGAGCACTCGGACATAAATAACCAGGCTTGTCCGCATTTCTCCTGATCATCTTAGCACTCAATTCTCCTTTGAGCCCTCTATACACTCTGCCCTTCAAGTAATGCACTCTCAATCATACCAGAGCGGTTATTATCCCAAGCGATCTCTTTCGCAAACATCGGCTACCACCACGACATCGCGGGGCAGCCAGTGCTCAGACGAGAAGAAACACTCTCGTCACTTCTCCAACCCGCTTTCCTCGACGCTGCTCCGATTAAGATCCAAATCGCCCACGCCCGTCGAGATCCCCTTGACCCACCTCCGTCAGGCCTCTTCAAGCATGTCTCAGCCTCGAGACATTCACAGGAGCACCCCAGGAACCTCCTACTTTGACCTGGGCCACCACGCTACCAGCCCTATCGACATGTCTTCTGAGAGCACCTCTCCCTGCTCTCCCAAGTCGGAGTATGCCACCAAACGTGCGTCGACTCCGACTCGCAAGAACAGTGATGACTACCGTCGCTATAGCGGGACCATCAACCACTACGGTCGGCACTCGAACGACTGGCTTTTCGGCGGATTCAGTGTGCGCGAAACTGTCGCGAGTGGCCTTGATAAGCTGCGCAACAACGACAAGGAGAGCTGAAGGGCCGTTTATCCTTTTCGATGTCTATTCAAATTGCCATTTGTGCTATTACCCCCAGAAGTGACCCGCCACGGGCTATCCTGCCTTTAGGATGAGGAACTTTCATCTCCAGCATGACAAGTGATAAATCCCCGGTGTCCATGAGAATCGACAGTTGATTCGCCTGAAGCGAGTGTTTCTTACCCTCGTCCGGATCACCCTCGGGTGTGAGCCCCGTCTCCCGGGTCCGCGCCCGGGAGACAGAACAATGTTCTGTCTGCGCATCATGGCGATTGATTTGCGTAAAACTCCCCGGCTTTTATCCCAAATATTGAATGGAATTATATCGGCCTTTCTATTTTTTGCTGTTTATTCAGTGGTCTCACGTTGACGCTTTCCTGTTTCATATCTTGCACCAGGCATGTGCTAGTCTAACCTCCAATTCAACGAGCTGGTGCTCGATTTTGCAAAACGCATCTTGAACTCCTGCTCTCAAAAAATGTCTCGTCTCCTGTAAAATGTAACCGTGTGCAACAATCCTACGCGCAGAATGCTTCAGCAGACAAGGTCCTCCCCATCTCCCATTATCAGCACTTGTCCGACTCCCGCAATTCCATCCATATACACTGGCTCGCTCATAGGTTACTGTCCTCACACTGGTAGTGTCTGACCCAGCAAGCCAGGTGCAGGCGTTTCCCAAAGGTATTCTCAAAGTGCTGCAAAAGGGTGCAACGCATCTCTACGCCAATACTAGCATTAATCTACAAAATCTTCCAAACTGAAGTTTGAGTCCCTGATCAAACTTGTTGGCTAACCGCGGCGTTGTGCAGATCGATTCGATGACTCGTAGTGAAATGATGAATTGCAGAGACATGGTGGCCTGTCACTGGTGGATGATCCCGATCAACAGATGATGTCGCTTCGCAGCAAACATTGGATAGTATCCTCACCCCAATTAAGCAGTGACCATCCAACCTGCCTGCGGACGAGATAGTCATGGTGTCAAGGTTGCTAGAATGCGAATGAGCTGGTGGAACATGTCGCTCGGTCAATGAGTTGCCCTGTGTCTTGTTGGGATACCTCGCTGGGGAAGAAGGTACCATCGGATCACCCCTGCTTCTCAACACGGCGCCTGTATCAGAACCTTCAGATTGCTATACAAACCACTGGTGCTGCCAGTTACTGTTGCTGGCATCACCCTACACAGCGCGAAAGTAGCCACGATCAATTCGCGCCGTGACCGAGGAAGATCCCACATATCCAGAAATCATAAAGAAGTGCGAAAAGGTCAAAGATCGTTGCAGACAGCGGCGCCGCCAACAATTGATGTTCGGCGACTTGGGAGATTTGATTCGCCTATTCGATATTACTTACATGTAGCCGGTATACTCCCCGTTCAGAATTCCTGCTCACCACCCAATATTAATCAACATTTGGGTACTGGCAAACGTGATGATAGGGTACCGCCATCCTCGCAATTCAGGATATTTCAAGAACCTTGGTAGGTATAATAACGTTTAATATTATTTCATTGATAGAAACTAATCGAAGAAAACATATATTTGCGCTTTTGAATGAATTAGAAGTCGCAAAATCCATAGACGGAAAGGCAATAGACAGCACAGACCCCCAAAATGCCCAGAAAAACAATTTCCAATCCCATCCATTACACAGATTGCCACGCGGTGATATCAGCAGCGGAGATATCCAGATTCTCAGTGGTAAGTTGCCGAAGCGTCTCAACCTGAGCGGGAGCTAAAAGTTTGTCACGGTCAGCAAGTGTCCAGTAATGGCAAGCAGCGATTCCAGAGATGAACTAGAGAAGCCCGGTATTATCGTACTGGGAGAGGGGAGAGGCAAGAAGAGCGACATAGGAGAAAGAGAAACTCACTTGGTCGTTGTGCAGCTGGTGCAGCAGCGTGAACATGAATGACCCCCGAATCGACGAATTCCTTAGTGACTACCCCGTTGACCGTTGCCGCGCCCAGCATAACGCGCAGTCTATACTTTCCTGGCTGTGAGATGGCGAGGGTAGTGAATTTGGCATAGCCGCTCGTCGCGGTGCCAGCGCGGCTGGTCACACTCGCGGTCAGACTGCCGGTTAATCCGACAGCTGGGCTGGTGCCGGCTTCATCGCGCAATGAAGCGTTCACCACTAGGTGCTGCACGTTTTTGGGTGTGCCAATTGGTCTGACGGCTACGATGACGGGGATGGTGAATGGCAGGTTCGGACGCACTGCGGCTGCAGGGGTGGTTTCGAATGTGAGACTGAACTCGCGGGCAGCCATTTTTGTAACTTGGTAGTTTGGACAGTGTAATGAATATAAAGTTCAACCTTGGAAGGTTTGAGGGATCTGCTGCGATCCAATCGGGAGCAGTGGGAGAGGTGAGATCGGTGAAGTATATGAAGTGGGACTCGTGATAGAGTTTGGGCAGGTGGAGGAGGGAAAGAGTCAGATATAATTGATTAGGTTCTCTTCGTGATAAAAGGTAGAAGGGAGGTAGCACAATTATAATTGCGGTCGTTGGAAGGTTTGGCAAAGTATGTCGAGCAGGCACCCTCGTACTTCATATACCTTCGGACAGCAGCCGAGATACGATGGCAGATATATCCGGGATCCATGTTCCAGATTAGGTGTTGGACACAGATGGGACTAGTAGATCTTGCCACTGGCAAAAGTACAAGTGATCAGACCATTAATGATCGGTGATCAGGTTCCTGGGGTACGGAATAGGCCGTGGTCCCGCTCAAATCACAAATTCAAAACAGAAATTAGACAGGAAAAGGAGATCGTCTTGCCGATTAGGTATCGCTTGGTAGCTGCAGGAATCCTTGCGGCAGCACGATCTGGGGAGAAAGGAACAAGAACGGTGGAGACTAGCTTTTTTATGGAGACTGATCGACGGTGGTAGATGTCGCAAAAAGCAGCGGCGGTGAGAGGAGAATCAGCAATGAACTAGATCTGAGAGATCAAGGACGCTGCAGCAAGATCCGATGCTAGCGTGCGGATCCGCTCCGGAGCAGTTGGGTATCATCTGATTGACGCCTGCGCGCCCTGCTATTGATTAAGAACAGCCCTGGGATCCATTGACATACGCCTTGGCATGCACGATCGACGTTCATGTGCAGGGGAACGGGTAAGTTGCAGTGCTTCGATGGGGGCTAGCCCCTCCAGGGCTGCTTGTGCCAATAGTTCAGCGCACGGATCCAATGTATGTTCGACATCATTCAACCCGCCTGATTTTCTTGATGACTGTCCAGCTCATGGCAGCTGTCACAGAGCGCTCTTTGCCTGTAACGGTGAGACTAGTATGCAGTCATGTCGACCAGCAGACTTCTTAGCTGTAGAGCCGTCACCTAATACCGTGAGCTCCGAACTAGCTAAAAATCCCATCAAGGGAAGAAGAGCAGACCACAAATTTCGAATGCAGGATCCGGCTCCTCCAAGAAAGGAGCTGCAAGCCACACCCCACGACGGACTGTGGCTAGTGTGGAGCTCCGTAGCCCTTGTTTTGGGTAATCATCAACCCTATCGGTCACTCCGAGAGCCATACGTAGGATCGGTCCCAAACATTTTGTGAGCTCCTTTTCTGTCCCGTGTAATCATGGATGCGTCTTGAGCTTTGAAAGTAATAGCGTTGCCTAGAGGAACCGACTGACCACCAAGCACCGTACATAGTTTGAGAAAGGTGCGTCATCAGCCTCACTTTCCTTTGCCTTGTTTTTGGGCTGAGACTCGACGCTAGTTCCGGCTCGAGAATACCCTAGTGAAACAGGAGGAAGAGTCATAAGCGCCATGTTGCACTAAGTTGTCGATTTGGGATTGGCACTTATGATGCGTGCCATGAGGAAGGAATACTTGGCACGTCCCTACCCTAATGGGGCTAGGGTCGACGATCATGGCCTCGCCGATCTGACACGGACCAGTCAATAGTGCATATCGGGTGGGCCATCCATAGCCGTGATGCCCGATGACAGGAAAGTGTCACTGCATGTAGGAAAGTATATTCCCAAAGGGTAGCGTGATACAGCCCCTGCCAGACGCGGCGTCTCCTACCTAGAGGAGCAAGATCATCAGCCTGCAGGGGACTCGGGAACGGGACGTTGAGTGGGATACCAGAGCGTTATCCAGATCGGTACATTGATTCATAAGCCGATGTGAATCCCAACAAAAGCAAAGGCGGGGACATTCAAGTTCGTGTTTCTCTTTGGGATGCAATGTCGATCAAGTTGATCGTCAATAGTGGCTGTGCAGCCGCGGCTGATAGATGTGGAGAAGGTGGCTAATGGAGTGGCTGGAGCGGTGTGGCTGTGGACCCTCCGATTACCCGGTGAAATAGGTCTAGACTTCAACTTTGGTAGAACCCGAGATGCTCCGAGCCTCTGTCTCTGGTAGTCTTGGGTACATCGAGGCTAAATTCTGCTCCGCCGGATTTATAGCATGGCCCCTTACCAGAAGGGCCAGATGCGGGAATCAAAATTGAGTCCTTTCATGTGAACGTTTATGCCACAATCCCAATGAGGAATGGAACACGAAATGTTGATATGTAGGTTTGGTCGATTCATCACAGGTTCGGGTTTACGGGATGCCGACATGGAAAAGCCGGTGAAGGGGTACCAAGTTCCTACATGAGAGGGGAGCTTTTACACGCAAGGCAAACATCATTAGATTGATTTATCAAAGAGTCCTAGCTCACAAGAATGAGTCATTGAAAATGTCCAACGCAGGATTTGACACGTAGCTCAATGGAAGAGCTTAAACACAAAGTACTAGCTGTATATAGATGCAACCAGAAACAGGCCAAAAGTTCGCATAATGATAGAAGGATGTTCAGACACCGCCATGCACCTACCTATCCTTTCAATGACAGACCGCTAGTCAATGATGCTGTTGATATCGAAAGGCATGTCGTCCATTCAGCTCCCTGGTCGCACATTCCAAATGGAGATGTCCAAGCTACCGTTACCAAGAGGCTGGCTCATAATAGACTTCCATCGGAAAAGGAGAATATAAAGCCGCGATTGGCGAACTTTAGCACTCAGGTGTCGTCTCTTTGGCATAAGACCTGTATTAGTATGAAGGTCGAGTATGCTGCCTTGGTCACAACCTCCCGTGACTTTCGTGACTCGAAAATAGTAACTTCAATCTCCGGCTTGTTGAGAAGGTGGTAATAATGTGCGATCAGAGATGCAGAAGTCATGGCGTTACGATAACGTTCGCAAGGCTTAGCTTTCAGGACGAGGCGTAATTCGGGCGCAAGCCGTGCAGAGACGAACGAGCCTTAGTGGCGGGCAGAGGTATAACTACATCTGCTTCTTCGGTTTCTCTTCTTTAGGCCATAACCTCGAAGGATTCGTGCAATTGTTGAGCGAGAAACTCCTTGATGCTCAGAATCAGCGATGTTCGCCATCAGCGCGCTATAGCTCCATTTAGGATACTTTTGGGCCATCCGGTGGATATATCGCTCCCTTTGGGCACTGATATCTGGTGGACGACCAGAGCGAGGCTTTGATTCAATGTTCGCGTGTCGTCGAAAGCGCTCTTTGGTCCTGTATACTGTTGAGCGCGAGACATGATAATCTTTGGTGATTTTGGAAGGCGGTACACCGTTTTCGAGAGAGCATGTATAATAGCAGCGCGTGTTTCTGGTGAAAGCTCAGCGTTTTGCGGCCGATTGCCACTAGTTTCTGTACCTGAGCGAGGCATAGTGATGGAGCTATGTATTGGGTGTTGAAGATGATAGATTGTTTTGGTGGGGTGGACGCGTCTTAGCATGTCCGGAGACTAACTATGTACACCGTAGTGGAACTCAGTAATTGGTTGAAACAAGTGAGCGGGCGTTTCCCATTTCCCAATCGCTAGATTTATGAAAAAGCTTCAAAAACAATAACCCGTCGACTGAAACACGAATGAAAAAATGGAGTTGGCAGTGCCCAAAGTAAAGGATGCGGCAGTATCGAGGCGAGCAGCTTCCTCACGGCGCAAAGCTTCAACTCCAAAAAGGACTTCAAGCGCTCGCTCCTTCACTTCGAGCTATGCATCTTGTCAATATAATTACCATCGTTGAAGAGACTCAGCCCATCACCAGCAGATGGCGCCACTGAAGTTTCGACAGAGTCGCTCGCTTCCCGCATATCCCCGTCCTCCTAAAGGCCCTTCGGTCAAGCCAGTTCCGGTGAAAACATCCATCGATCCCAAAGTATTCTTTGAGCTATTTGCTGGAACTGTCATTATATTCTTCCTTGCTGTTATCTTCTGGAAGACGGGCAAGTTCATACGATCGTTCAACCGACACAAGGTGTTGGGAGAAGGGAAACCGACCACGGCTCGATATGCAAGAACATGGTACGGCTGGGTATCATTGGAGACACACGAGAGGAATAAAAAGGTTCTCGAACGAGTATCCGAGTGGCTTCGAGAATGGACGGCGTGGAAGACGACCCGGACCGATTATCGCTGGGTGTGGTGGGATCCTGGCCAGGAGGCGTTGGAAGAACGGCGCCGAAATCGAAGACTACTGGCATGGCTGCCCGAATGCTTCAAGAGCTACGAATTTCCCACGGCTGATGAGATATGGAACCCAGGGCCGCCCAAGGAGTGTCACGGCGGTTTAGCCAGCAGCCCGTCCCAGTCTATTAAGCTCGCCGGGTCTCCAGGACGACGTAGTATAGACGCCAATCCACTCTCGCGGCAGTATCTTCGAGACATCGAAGAAGACCCATACCATTCAATGCCCAGTTTGTCTCCAGGACCAAATGAATACATCCCTCAAGAACGTTGGGCGGAACGTCTCTTGTCCAGTCCAAGGATCGCCGAGCGGCCATCGAGGCTTTCCAACAAATTTCAGTCACTGCCAATCTTGAGAACCATTTCACGAAATTCAACGGAACAACTTTCCCAGTCAATCATAGACGCCTATCGGGTCTCATACCAGGACCCATTCCTTTCGGGACAAAGTAGCTTTCGAACAGCCAAATCTACCCTCCGCTCCGATTTGGATGAAACGCCCAAGGCATCGATACGGATAATTGACCCAAGGCGTCATCGGCATCATAACTTGCTTAAATACCGAGTGTGGTCAACGCAAATGCAGATTAAAGCCAAGCGACCAGGACTACATGATCTGAGGGACTCGTCCGGTCCACCTGGAACGCCCATGACTAGTATCATGGCCAGCTTTCTGTCGGACCAGAGTGCCACGGGTGTTCTTTCGGATCAATCAGCAAAACATGGAATCGACACCCTGAAGAACTCGATTGGGAGGTTGTCCGTGGCATTCAACCGAGATCGTATCGCAAGACAAGCCCATATCGGTGGTAAACAGCTTTCAAATTGGGGAACCCACAAGTACAACAGTACACCGACACGGTCCCATTTTCCGATGAATACTTCAGCTAAGGCAGAAAAGAGGTTGGATCACCAATGGCAATCATTGCGGGAGATAAAACAGACCGTACACCGAAGGAGTGCGATTCGTAACATTTGGCCGTCTGCAGAGAACATTAAGCCAAACCGCGTGCTCGACTATGGGCCAGATCCCGTCCTGAAAGACACTCATAGTTTCTTTGAGGATCTGAATGACTGGGATGTAAGGCTGATAGATGGTCTGGATCGAAAATTGGTATGGATTTTCAATGAATTCACCCCCGGCCAGAAGCCGTATCATTTTGCATGCCTTGCCAATCATTGGCTTAACCGGGAGACCTGGCTAGTGATTGACCCTGTCTCACGAGTCGATCAAGATTCCCGACGACAATGGGGAGATCCACGCTTCAACGTTCCATATCCAGACCCATGCCTAGATGCTCGACCAAAGTATCCAATGGCTGTACGCAAGCGAGCACAGACTCGACACATCGACTCATGGCGTGCCGCTGTCAACAGGCAAAGAAGGGTATCCGGGATTCGAGACATTATCCGTTCAGTGGAGCTCTATGACGACTCTTGTGACGAGCCGCCAGATGGGAAGATCGACACTGCAAGCTGGATCTTGCCAAAGCCTCCCCAGGGCTTCGAAATGTCCACAAAGCAGAAGAACGCCTGGTACGAAGGAGGCGCAGGATGGCAAGAGAGGCTTGAGGATTGGCAGCAAGTGCGCCGGGGTTACCGATTACAAAAAGCTTTGCACGAGGGCCGAGTGAATCGAAATTATGTGAAAGAAGTTGCAGCAGATGTTGGTCGGCGTTGTCGCACCGTATCGTCCAAATTGGTCTCCTAGGTGCGACGGACACGACGATCTAGCCAGCCTATTTTCGGAACCCGCTGGACCTTGGCACCAAACTTGCACTACGCTGTGGCGGTTACCGTCACCACATTCTCTTGACGACATTGGAAAGCCGTTTGATATATGGATCACTAGTTGTGTTATATCCTTACCTACCACAGTCTGTCATTATCGTCCCATCCCTAGAAGTCAAAAAGACGAGGCACCAGAATAGAATGCTTTTCAAACCTGGACTGAATTGTCTAAGCGCTGAATAACGAACATGGTAAGCCGTCGGCATCCTCCGGAGCGGCCGCGACGATTTTCTCAACTGCCAAAAAAAACTCCGGAAATCCTTCCTATGTTCCAACTCGGACCAGCCCGTTGAATAGAGCAAGCATAGTCGAGGGTTACGTGTATAATACAGATGCCGAATCGAACATCATGCAGGGGATGCATCGGCGAATGGTGAGAGGTGTGCAAAAAGTCGAGATCTTAGAAACCAGGGGGGTTCACACGCTGGCTGACACGGGTCCACTTGGGCAGCTCTGGAGAAACGAATTAATCAGTACCGCATCAAACAGGTCACATAGGTGACAATTGGCAATAAGGCCAGGAATGAACATACTGTGAATGCTCTTCCGGTAGGACTTCTCCTTCTTGTCGAAGAGAGTGTACTTGTCCTTGGGCAGCATCTCCTCCTCACGGGGCATCTCGGCATACCACCTCTTGACGGCCTTTGTGGTGTGACCGTTGCGCTCCAGAGCAGCGCTAACGGTATCGACGACACGGTCCACGGCACGCAGGCGCTTGCGTTGCCGGGCCTTTTGGGGTGCAGAGAGGCGCCATGGGGTCTTCCTGTGGAGCGAGAAAAGAAAACGTTAGCTCTACAGGGGCAGTCCAAATACACGATACGGGCACATACCAGAGAAGACCCCCGAACAGGGCGTTGGTGGGCTTGAACATGGCTGGATGTTGAGAGAAGCGGAGTGTTGCGGCGAGGAAAATCGTGCTCGAAGTCGGAATCCCGATTGGCCCGTGCGCGGGTCTCTATAGATTCGCTTTTCTGTGACACAGCAAAAAGCGCAGATTTATATGGGGATTTAGAAATTCTCAAAATCTATATTAACATTAAGCTCTTCAGGTAGCCTGCAATCCATAAGATCCAGCATTTCAATATACTGGGGACACGCAGGTTCGGTATTTACCCCGGGTTCAGTCACATGATCCCGAGAGGCTAAATGTGTTCATCGAGAACCCGCAACTTTTTCTCTCCTGCGCATTCACTCCTCCGCCTGGAAACGGGTCTTAAGACTCAACTTCCCGGCAATTCGTGCGAAATTCGGATCTCGTCTATGGACTGATCATGGAGTCGCCTCCACTCAGCAACATGGACTCCGGAACCGCGGACTCCCCGTCCCTCACCTGGCGGGCAATGTCCAACACGACGATGTGGGGAGTTGCCGGGCTATGTCGCGCATTTCTATCGGCACTTTCCACCGCAGAAGTGCACGGCGGCGAGGCCTTCACGGCGTTGTTGGACTCTCGGCAGGACCCGTCGCAAAGAACGAGGGGATTGATTACAGGTACCTACACCGAATATCTCGTGAAGACTTGAACATGGAACTAATCAATTGGTTTTTGATAGTGTCGAATCATATCAGCGTGTACGTACATTCGTGATCCTCGAACCGCGGATGTTTTGCAATCGGAACTTCACGACTGATGAATTGACAATTAGTATGGACGATCCGTTAATATGGGGATTGCTGCCTATGCGATTCTGGAACAAGAGGTGGTCATTTGGAAGTTATGATATTTGCTTCCAGGGAAGGTATGTTGATATCGAAGTGGCGGTATAATTGACCACTTATACTGACGAAATACGCTTTATAGACCCCTTTCATTATTCTTCACCCTGGGACAGGTCCTTCCGACACATCGTCTCGCGCATTCGCCATTTGGTGGCTTGGGCCAGCCTGCGGTTACCCAGGCCATCCGATTGCTCTCGAAAGGCCCCTTCCCCGTTGACTCCCACCGCGCTGCACCTGAACGCCAATATTTCAGCCGTGAAAACATCTGTGTAGATCCATTCTCGGACCTGCCTATTGCGTACACAACAGATGGCCAGGATTCGCACATGGCGCCCTCTGCGTTCTCGTGCAACTCGCATTCGTGGGTCCACATCTTCCCCGAGGGAAAGATTCACCAGGCACCACGAAAGACTATGCGCTATTTCAAGTGGGGAATTGCCCGACTTATCCTCGAAGCCAACGAGTGCCCGGATGTGGTTCCGATGTGGATCGAGGGCATCGACCAGATCATGCACGAGAGTCGCAAGTTCCCACGCTTCCTTCCTCGTCCTGGAAAGAAGGTCGATGTGACTTTCGGCTCAAAAGTTGACTCCGAGGCTGAATTTGGGGAGATGAGATCGCGCTGGCAGAAGCTCAAAGCAAAAATTGAGGCGGCCGATCCCAAGTCTCGAGATCTACCCGTCGGTGTCCTGAGTGATGAGCTCTTGAACAACAAAGAAGCAGTCGAGCTGCGGAAAGAGGTTACCATGAAGATCAGGAACCTCGTGTTGGATGTGCGACGCTCACGCGGTCTCCCAGATGAGGATCCCAAAGAGGGTCTCGTCGAGACGTGGCTGGCGGAGGGCCCCAAGCGGGAAGGCCATATGAAGGATGATTCCTGGGTCCGCGATATCTAATTATGGACCATAGATATCCGATTCAGCTTGTAAAATAACCATGTAAATAGTGTATAGAATTTGACATAGATTAGCAGTGAAGATGTTTTGCCACTATTTCTATTCTTTTTCCAAACCGTGGGGCGATAAGGATAACGAGCCGCATCATCTTCTTCCTTCTCCAACTCTCAACCAGACAACCTCTATGCCCAAAAAGCACAGAAAGTTGTTTGCCAAACCAGTCAGCACCCCTCACCATTCACTTGCCCCCTCAAATCGTCAGAATGGCCAAGGTCAACGATCGGTCACTTCAGTCAACGACTTGATTAGCCACCTCCGGCGCACTCAAGTGAGCAGCTCCTCGGAGAACAATCAACAAGCCTCTTCGTCTTCCCAGAGGTCTATTGACTCTCTACGCTCTGTTCACCCATCTCTAAGGAACCTCCTTGAGCTTCCCGAACCCGCGCCACCCCGTCCTCGACCGAACGAACGCCGCACAGCCATCGGTAGGCGCACGCGGCGCCTCGCGCCGGGCCCCCCACCACCCCAAAGCTGGCTGACGGGAAACGACAGTGATGCTCAGGCAGAAGAGGATAAAATACCTACCGAAAGCTTCGAAAGACCTATATACCGTCTAGAAAGACTCCCTGGTACTGTGTTTCCAGGAGAGAAGAGTCTCAGCCATGCAGTCCTGAAATCCATGGCCTCGAACTGGGCCTGGCACCTGGAATACGATGGGCCGTTTCTTTCGCAGATCCCACCTCATCTGAAGGAGCTTATGCTTAGCTATGTGGCCTGCTTTGCGAACCTCCCGCAGAGGTACCCGTGGCGCAAACAGATACCGGCGCGGGGCTTGAAGCCGCTATTCCTGGATGAGCCTAGCGAAGCTGCCAATGGCGATGGACTTATCGAGGGAGATACTGGAATAACCCGCTTGGACCTCGGTTGCGCTCTGGGATACTGGATTTCAATGAAGCAAATCGCCAGCGAGCTTATTCCTGCGAAATCAGTGATACCAGCTTCGCGCGATGCCGAGGAGGCTATTCCGACTTCTTGGGAAGAAGAGCTGCAATCCGAAGAGACACCCACTACCACTCCTACCTCCCGGGCCATTTCGGTTCCGAAAGGTCTTCGTCAACCACGATTCAAAAATCTTCGCTACCTATCTTTCGCGCATCCGAACCCAAGTTCTGCAAAATGGGGTTCTCTCATACAGCTTCTTTCGCGCCTACCCACAATCACCCACTTGTCTTTGGCTCACTGGCCTATTCCATTCCGCACATCTATTATCGCTCGCTCCCGTGAACCGAATAATGAACCCCATGGCAACGATGTCATGGCTGAAGCAGGCGCGCTTCTGCGCCAGCTTTCACGCAGCACCTACTGTCTGAAATGGCTTGACTTGGAAGGCTGCAGTGGATGGATAGAAGCTCTAACATTCCGAGGCACCGACCCAAATGGTCGAGTATATCGCAGCGGAGAATCCGGCCCTGAATGGAATGGGTCTTGGAGAGACATTGAGTGGATTGGCCTGGGACCAGGGTTTAAGGTTCCTACCGATGCGGTGGACGAACTGCTTCATTCTGGCAACCTTTCTGATATCTCTCAGGTCGAGGAAGAGGAACAGATTCAGAAAATTATAGAAAGGGCGCGTCGGAATTGGGAAACGAAGATCAACACGGCTTACAGAATCTATCGCGAGCTCTTGGCGATAAGGAAAGAGGGTCGTGGGAAGTGGATTTATACCGATGTTGATAAGGAGATTCAGGAGTTTCGCTCAAGGTCCAGGCTACCTCAGCCGTCTTGATCGACATGCCGAGAATATCTAGGTCCTCTACAAAGACTACTCGGTTTTAGTTAGATCTTCGAAGATAACCTTTTAACAAGAGATACTATGTATAAATATGCGCCAGAAATTCATCCTTTTCAGTTCCGTAACTGTACAATGGTATCATAGCCTGATCTTCCACCTCCAATGTAAATTACTTTCGAGCCCGGTTAAACGTCTTCAAGGGATCAACCTTGCCAGCCTTCTTCCCCTTTCCACGACCACGGTTGCGGTCTCTAGCCTTGCGGATGCGGTTCTCATTCGTCTTCGAGAACCCAACGTAACCCACATCCTCCTTGGAGATACCTTTGCGGCCCTTGACTGGCATCAGATAATCTGGCACGTGCTTCAAATGGGGCTGCACACGCGCAGCACGCAATTCTCCATCATGACGCAGCTGGCGCAGCTCCTCCGGGTTTTCCTCGAAATGGCGCTTGAGTTTCTCACTCTTGATCAGCTCCTGACGGATCTCGCGGGCACGGGCTTCCTGCACTGCGAGACGGGTGACGGCGCGCAGAGCATCAGTCATACGGTAGCGGAAGGCATCAACCTGGCTCATCTCAAAATGGTAGGGCTTGACCTCATGGCCAAGCTTGCCCTGCCGCTTCACGATCTTCGCCAAGCGGGTCTCGTCGTGTTTGGCGCTGGCAACCGAGGTGGGCCTGTGCTTGCCGTACTTGTCGGCTGGAACGACGAATGAGAGGGCCATGCCGGCTTTACCGGCGCGGCCAGTACGTCCAATGCGGTGGGTGTATGATTTTGAAGTGGTAGGGAGGTCGAAATTGAGAACGCAGGCGACGTTCTGGAAGTCAATTCCGCGAGAAATGCCGTAGTCCTTTTGTTTGCCGGTCATCTTACGTCGCTTCTCGGGTCGGGACTTTTGCTTTTCGCTTGATTCCTCGGGCTCTTCTTCATCCTCGCTGGAACCGACCTCCGCCTTGTCCTCTGCGCCCTCGTTGGCCTCGCGAGACTTCTTGGACGACTTGGGTACTCCCATGACTTCTTGGTCATCCGCCGCGATGATAATGTCGTAAACGCCCTTGTTGAATTCCTCGACGACGTGCAGCCGAGAGTTGATAGGCAGCTCCGAGTTCAAAACACAGCTCTTGATGCCGAATTGTTCCAAAAACAGCTTCACGCGGTAGCAGCGGTCGATGTCGCCGACAAAAATGATGACTTTTCCTTTCACCAGTTGTAGCTTGAAGATGACATATGTGAGAAGGAACTTTTCGTCTTCCGCACACCTATCGCAGATGTATTAGCATCGATAATGATCGGGCAAATGCAAAAATGGACTCACTTGACTATAAACTGGCTAACACCAGCACCCTTCTCTTCCTTATCCTCGAGCTTCAGAACCACCGGGTTACGGCAAAACAGGCTCTTCAAAGTGTCCACCTCGGAAGTGAGCGTGGCACTCATGAGGAAAGTCTGCACACCACGGGGAATGGCCTTTGAGAGAGCATTGATGTCCTCATCGTATCCATAGGACAGAACCAAGTCGGCTTCGTCGATGACGAGGTATGTGAGCTTCTCGAGCGACAGAGCCGAGTTGTTGACATTGGCGAGGACACGAGTCGGGGTGGAAACGATGAGATCCGGGAAATCGGCGAGCATTGTCCGCTGCACGGCGTCGGACACCTTTTGTGTGAGGTTGATGGACCGTACATCTTTTCCGCAGAACTGAGTGAATGATGTGACGACTTTTTGGACCTGCTCCGCAAGCTCGCGAGTCGGGACGAGGATGAGGCCTGTGGTGGCTTTCAACGAAGGATCGGCCTAGTTGGGGATCTCATCAGTAATTTTTCCGGTTCGTGGAGGACCGATAAGTCTTACAGATTTTCGCTGGAGGATGGCCTGCAGGACAGGCAAGACGTACGCAGCGGTCTTTCCAGAACCAGTCTTTGCGCGAGCTGTTTCGGTCAGCAATCTGAAAACTTGATCATCTTGGACATTAGCTTACCTAGGATATCCTTGCCCTCAAGAGCCAGCGGAATAGCCTTTGCCTGGACGGGAGTAGGCTTGGTGAACTTTTCTTTAATCAGGGCCTGGCGCAGGCGCGAGTCGAGGTTGAGAGTCTCAAAGTCGGCATCCTGCTCCTCGGCGCCCTTGGGCTCCGGGGACGGAACATCATTGGCATCCAGTTTGCGCTTCATATTTGCTGTGCAGTTGTAATTTGAAGACGAAATAATGATTTAGGAAATCTCGGCGGGCGGTGAGATTTTTTTGGGCGGAGACCGATTCTACGTTGCTGACTCATCACATAGATCGCTGATGCGGAAAAGCCAAAATAACTTGCAGTCGACAACAATTGTTGAAAATCATGAATTCCTCGCCCTTATTCCACAGTGAGCATTAATTACATGGTAACATATTAATTGGGGTTTTCTTTCAATTATTTTCAATGGCAAGACTACTTTCTACCGCTCGACCGTTGATGATGTCGTCAACGCTAGTATCAGCGACTATCGGGCCTGTCACAAACAATATGACCACAAAGGGGACATTGTCAGAGTTAGAGACTGAATGGGAAGAGGTATGGAATTTGGTTATCTCATTCGTCGACGATATGCCCATTGCCTATGCATCAGCCCAGCTGATGGTGAGCGGACTTACATCCATCCGTATAGGTGAAAGTCTGTGCTTCGAGAACAAAGATTCATATATCATGCTCTATCAGTAGCTCAAACTGCCTCATTCCAAAAAGGAAGTCCAGTCTTGAACCTCCTGATTTGGTTGGCGAGGCTGGGATGGGGAGAAGTAAGTCAATGGCATTCATGTTATAGTTCGGGACGAAACGGGCAAATGGTCGGGATGAGGAGCAACTCGGCTGGCTAAGGGTCATCTAGAGTATTCATAGATTGTCTTCTAAATAGGCGCTTAGACATGAAGGTATGGAAAGAGAAGCATAAATCAATACTGGGGTTCTTGGAAATGCGCAGTCACTCGAATTCCCCCCCACTACAAACCGCGAGGATACCTCGGGTGTGGGCCGATGATGTCGATTTCCGAAACCCGGACAAAGGGACATGTGCTTGACCGGACCGGTAATGCGATAACCTTTCCGTTCGCATGTTGCTTCTAATTCCTCTCCTGTCTGTTTGACTGTACATCCTAGTATCTCGACCTAGAAATCCATCGATATCTAGATATACATCAAGACACCCGGCCCCGCACCCCGCAATGGCGTCTCTCAATGAACAACTCACCACATTGGTCGAGAACTACACAGCTTGCGATGTAAGTATCCTGCAATGGTTCTCTATAAACCAGGACATTTCTATCAAGCAATATACAAGTACTCACTATACACTAACATAATCTACATCGCAGGTTTCAGATGCACTCTTAAAGCTACAAAAAGTGCCGGAAGGCAGTGCACCACGAGCCGGCTACCTGGCTGATCTGAGTAAGACAAGCCCCAACTGAGCTCTTGATAACCAATATCAAGAGGTCTCTCGCATCCCTTCATGCCATCGCATTGCAATAGAGCACCTACTAACCCATCCCACTAGCCCCCTTCTCTCCGATAATCGGAAGAAACGATACCGCGCAGAAAGTCGCAGCACCAGCAACGACATTCAAGTTCTTGCCGAAGAGCGCCAGCCCACCGTCAATCGCTACGGAGAACCCCGAGAAACACGGATTCCCGCCAGGCAAGCACTGGGTTGACTATGCCGGCGACTTTGCCGCGCAAAATCCCTCCAAGGCGGGTTCAATTATCGTGATTGAGCAGCCGGATGATCAGAGCTGTGCCGTGACGGGTGGGATTATGGCGACGCGCATGAAAGTTCTTGGCATCAAGGCTGCCGTTGTGGGTGGTCGAGTGCGTGATTTGAGAGAACTGCAAGCGACAAAGCTTCCGGTGGGTGTTCTTACACTATATTCTGGAATCATGACTGATTATGCCTCTAGGTCTGGGCTCGAGCTACTTCCACTGTTGGCACAGGCGCCGAAGCCAAAGCGGGTGTGCGGAACGTTCCTATCTCTATCGGTGGCGTGACTGTTGATGCGGTAAGCGTGGATACTTCGTCACTGCTGTTGATCATTCTGGACTAATTCATTTTAGGGAGACATTGTTTTCTGTGATCCTATGGAAGGAGTAGTTGTCATCCCTCGCGACTTGCTTGGCCCCGTTCTCGATCTCATGCCCAAGTTAATCGGCATGGATGACCAGGCAAAGGAAGCCGTGGCGCAGGGAATGACTGTCACGGATGCCTTCAAGAAGTTCCGGTGACGGTAGTTTACATGGAATTTGGGAAATGATACGACTAACTACCGTTCATAGAGCAATGGTAAAAATGTACATAAAATTCAATCTGGTATCCTCGAAGGTAGTCAATACATCAAAGAAGTTGTGGATCTAAAAAATCCAAAACGCTGTACAATAAGTTATGCAATGAAAGACGTGTCCGCATTTACTCGGCGACCCAGACAGCAGCCATACCCATACCGGTACCAACGCACATGCTAGTGATACCGATCTTCTTATTCGTGCGCTTAAGCTCGGTCAGAAGCGTGCTCACCTGGCGAGAGCCAGTGCAACCAAGAGGGTGGCCGAAGGCGATAGCACCACCCTTGGGGTTGACCTTCTCTTGGGGCAGGCCAAGCTCGTTGACACACCACACGCACTGGGAGGCAAAGGCCTCGTTGATCTCGTAGATGTCGACATCATCCTTGGTGATGCCGGCCTTCTCAAGGGCAACGGGAATGGCCTTCCAAGGGCCAATGCCCATGAGCAAGGGCTTGACGCCGACAACGCTGGCGGAAACGTACTTGCCAACGATCTTCTGGCCCAGGCGCTCGGCAGTGGAGCGCTTCATGAGCAAGACGGCAGCGGCACCGTCGGAGATCTGGGAGGCGTTACCGGCGTGGATGGAGCCGTCCTTGGCGAAGGCAGGGCGGATCTTGCCCAGGGACTCGGCGGTGATGCCCTCACGGATACCGTCATCAGCCTTGACGGTGATGGTCTTCTCCTCGCCAGACTTGGGGTCGGTCCACTTGACCTCGAGAGGAGCAATCTCCTCGTTGAAGAGGCCGGCCTTTTGGGCCTTGAGGGCTTTCTGGTAGGAGGCAGCGGCGAAAGCATCCTGAGAGGCACGGGAGATGCCGCGGTCCTTGGCCATGTCCTCGGACAGAACACCCATGGGGACCTTGCAGTTGGCGGACTCGGGGTGGTTCTCAAGGAGGTCAGAGAACTCGGTGACGGCACCAGGGCCGTACTGAGAAGACATGCTCTCGACACCGGCACCAATCCCAACGTCGATCATGCCGCTCTGGAGAGCACTGGCAATGTCGACGATAGCCTGCAGGCCACTAGAGCACTGACGGTTCAGGGACTTGACAGCGGTAGTCTCGGGGAAACCAGCCACGAGGGCAGCGGCACGGAACTCAGTAGCACCACCGCCGGGAGGCAGAACGGAGCCGACAGCGACATCATCGACGACCTTGGGGTCGATGCCACTCTTGTCGATCACGGCCTTGAAGACACCGGCGAGCAGATCGGCAGCAGCGGTGTCCTTGAAACCACCCTTGCCACCCTTGGTAAGGGCAGTCCGCAGAGCACATGTCACGACAATATCATCGGGGTGTTTCTCGGTGATGGAGGCAGCTCCCTTCTTGCCGGCCGAACCGAAGTGGGAGGAAACCTGATTTAGGCGTTGCTGGGCTGGATATGACAGTTAGCCCCAAATCCAACAGACCCGTACGCTGGATTTGATAGCTACTCTGGGGTAGCGAAATACTTACCTGAAGACATGACGTCAATGTGAGATAAAGTCACGGAGTATATGGGAAAAGGAGGGATAGGAACACAGGACGATATGAAGAGCACAGATCACGAAGAAGGGAGAAAGACACTTTTAAAGCAAACCCGTGGATCCGGTTAGTATTCCCCTTGTCGCAAGGTCGGCCGCTCACGTCGCAACAAAAGTGCCGAGGTTCACCGCATCATCATTGATCCGGACCTAGTCACGGGATCTCCGACGAGGTCGCATGTGAATCAGTTTCCCACGTGATGCTGGTTTTGCCCCGAAGTGAATGTGATTGTCCGAGACGTATCCTCGGGACCCCGTCTCGCACGGCCTGTTCACCTTATAAACCCTGCCACTTATTACGGGCTGTTATTGGCAAGGTTATCCTTGACCATGTGCTACGCTATACTCTTGATCTGATAGTTTCTTAAAAATGCAACACTTTTCTTCCACACCTTTGATCCGCTCATCTCATCGTCAACTCTGCAATGGCGCCGGCCTGAAACAGTGACTTCTATTTCAGGGCTTCAGGCCTGTATTGCCGCTCACTAACTTGGACTAGCGATGCAAAAGTACTGATCTGGAACTAGAATAGCGACGTTCATTCGACAATGTTGTCCTTTCCTTTTCTGCACAATACATCGCCAGCTTTAGCGCTGGCCCTTATGCTGCGGGTCTACATTGTCCCGAGCTAAAGTGCTGGATTTAAGAATGGCGTTCCCTTCGCGATCTTCTGAACTGAGAACAATTATTTCCTATCTTCAAGCTTTTATATGACCATGTCGGACGCGCTTGACGTACAAGTCGATGTGAGCAACTTGGCGCTATTCGGCCTGGGCAACTTCACGGCTGTGCTCAGCGCACTCTCCGCAGACGATGTTCAACCCACGGCCATGCTCCAGCTAGAAAAGCTGGGTGCTTCATTTCCCATCAGTGGTCCACTTAGGGCTCAAGTTCCCGACCACCTCCAGCGATGCAAGAGTAAACGCTTGGAGCGTCTTGGTGTGACAATAGGCTGGCGCAATGGCGATGCTGCTTCCCTAATGTCCCAATCGGCTGGTGGACAAGCTGTTGGGCTATTAGCGACGTGCCTTGAAAATATTTACGGCAGCGATGCCACTGCGACTATCTTCTACAAGCTTTCCAAGACGTTACTACCGAATTGCGCCCGCCTTAGCAGCCCTCAGCAGTTGCAGCGAGCCACGACTGTCCTTGCTGGAAAACTTGGGGTGATTGGATTCGGAACTATACTTGCAAAGCAAGTCTGTCGTATACATGAGGCCTACGAGTGTCTTCCTCAGAAGGTACCATCGAGTCTTTTGTCATCGTTGAGTCAAGATGGGATGTGTGACATCTTATCCAAATTCTCTCAAGCCATACGGGAAGACAAACGTATCGTTTGTGTACGAGGCTGTGCCAGCATGGGGTACATTGCAGCGCTTGCAACGAGTTTGTTCTCCGATGATTGTATCATCACTGTCGAAAACTTGATCATTCACCAAGGATGCCGGTCGTCCTCCATTGCGATCGAGATCACGGATTCGCTTGGGTACAAGTCACTCCAGGTGCAACTCATGGGGAAGATCGAATCACTTTCTGATATATCCATCAAGCCTGCTCAGCCTCCACGTACCCTAAGGTACTCTCACCGAGCCCCTTTCGCTGCGTACATGCAACTCTATCTGCAAGAATATGGGTTAGTATGCTCACCGCCTGCATTGATAGCAATGGGAGTCTGTATCCTCTCTCTCTCAGATCAGATTTTTATGTTCTTGGGCGAGCGCTCCGGCTCGCGGCCGGACGTCTCGGCCAATCTCTTCAGCTTGCTTTTTGGTGAACTTTCTCGGTCTACTCGTCATCAACACTGTGAAGCTGCCCTTGGGGTTTCATTGCCTTTAAAGTGGCCCGCCTTTTCAACTGCATTGCTGCAGCTTGAAAGTGCTCTCGCAGAGTCGAACCATGCAGATAACTTCGCATCACTTGTTGAGAATGCGAGCTTCCGCGGTGACCCGTCAGATGCACTTCTTCGCATTATAGACGAGGGAGCTGCAAGTATGATAGTGCTTGTTCACGAAGGAGCCACATGGCAAGCCCTCTCCGATCGTGAGATCTGGTATCCTTCTGACGCAGTTCACAACCGGGGCGTTAAGCAAGTTACATTGGCGCCAAGTGAACTTCTATCCAAGTTATTCTCTTGGGATGATGACAATTTAGTTGTCAAATCGGAAGGCACAGCAACCTTAGTTCCATCCAGTCTCCTATGTCTTGGGAGTGACCTGAATGATCCAAATTATCACCGTGGTCTCGAGCTTTTTGATGGGCTCGTCTACCACGAAAATCGATACCACAGACAAATCTTTGCTGAAGTTGATTACAATCTCTGGGCACGGCAATCCAATCAATCATTTTCAAAAATAACACCAATGGACACCGTCTATCCAACTAGAGACGGTGTTCACTCAGACCTCTCGTTAGCAATTGATGAGCATGTCCAAGGATTGGCCTTGAAGTGTTCAGTTACTGCTGGAGGCAAAAAACAGTCTATCAATCTTCGAGAGCGGGTGGATCAACTATTTGGACTTCTCAACGCTTATCCTTGCAAGCATCCGAGAAGGGCCCCTCTGAGCAAGGACTTCGTGGACAGAGTGCAGACCAATTCAGTGCTTACACCGGATGGACGATCTGGGGATCAAGTTTCAATTGTGCAGACGGCAGGGAATCCCACTGCGCAGTTCTTGTCCCTCACGAGATGGGAATCTGCGATTCTTTGCCGTAGGTGTTGTCTAAACTGTGCATACGAGCAGGCTCGGGAGAAGGAGATTCATAAGATTATTGTTGCGTGATGTCTGCGCGTGAGAGCTGGTTTAGCTATACTCTTTAGTTACTTGTCGTCTTGAATTTCAGGTACTTGAACTAAAGGTTGCTATCTTGAGGTATTCTTTTAAAACGTTGTCTGGATTTATTCCTCCTTGTTGTCTTGTACTTCTTACTCGATATCTTTCCGACTATGTGTATATATGTATCTCTAAAGGTATGTTTCGGACAAACTTACGGAACGAACACTTCCCTCCACCGCCATTGAACTGGCAGCAACCGCACGAACCATCGGCAACGAGCAAACCGTCGACCGCCAACACGGTGCAGCTCGAAAAGGGGCCGGCCAACCGCCCACACTGCTTGCACGCCTGGCCCTTGGGCGCGACCAGACCAGACTGCTGAACGTACGTAGCCCGACGATTGGCGGCAGTCTACATCGCGTAGAACCGGCGTATGCAGCATCGTCTGCTCGAGGTCGGTCGTGAACGAGTCGAGCAGGGGGTTACCGTTGGTGTCGAGACCGAACGGCATAGTCGACGAGGCACCTATTTCGAGCATCAGTATCCGAAAACCACCGAAAACGACTATGAGGACAACTCACCAGCCTCGGGGGCGCGCGAGGGCCCTTGCGCTAGGCCGAAGAAGGTGTACACGGTTTCCCGCGGGGTGTTTTGGCCGCGAACGGCGTCGACGGCGCCTTTCGAGGCGTCCCGCCGGAGCGAGTCCTTGGTGCTGCACGACAACATCCATTAGCCCTGATCAACACGCAACAGTTGACGAAACCACGCGACCATAACAACAAATGCGCGTCGCGACCTCTCAACACAACAATGGACACACAGAGGTTGGGCAGCGCAAAGCGTACCAACCGGACGAAGATGAGAAGGTGAAGAAGGGAGATTTCTGAAGGACGCACCCTTTCTTTATACCATGGAGGGGGGGCCCAAAATCAACCTCCCGATTTCTTTGTTCGCACCAGATCGCGACCGCGCGATCTTGCGTGCGATCCAAATGTGTTGAATCTAACTATTTACATAGCCTAGAGATTAGGCCAAGAAGAAAGGTGTATCATTTGTAGTACATACAAAGTAAGAAATTAAGATACAAAAAGTAAAAAGAGAGAGAAATACGAGAGATATTTAATAGAAATAGAGATAGATATACGAGAGAAATATGAATGAAATATAAGGGTAACACGAGAGAAAGAGAAAGAAATACAGAGGTGTTTAAGAGATTATATGCAAACAACAGAATAAGTCATATCATCATGATGGTCATATATCATTTCTTTCATTAGTGAGAGAACCAACATTTTACTATAAGACGGTCCTAGTAGCTATAGCAACCAATCACATCACTATAGTAGTTACTGATCACTCATATCATCTATGATAGAACCAACACTTTACTATAAAAATGGTCCTAGTAAGCTATAGCCACGGGTTTAGAATACCTTAGAATCAATTTGTCCTAGTCGCCACTATTAATAGCGGTACATGACTACACATCTTCTGCACTTTTTTCAAGTAAAAGTCATTTTCCATTAAATTTCTCTTACATTTGTAGGGGAATCTGACAAAAATACGAGGCCAGTCGGACAGTCCCCTTCTCTCTGATTCTCTGATCAGGCATCGCTCCCTCCATACCGCTCCAAGGTAGCTACCACATCCTGGTTTCCCAAAAAACGAGCATATGAAATGACTCTTTCGAAGAGATGGGCTGTCCTTCCATCGTCACCCCAGAATCCACCCAAGACCACGGTGTTTGCGCGAAAATTAAGTAGAGTCTTGACCATTACCGGGCTCTGTGCCCAGACTGCCATGGCTAGTGGGGGAATTCCGCTATTTGAATTCGGGTTGGCGCCATTCCGTAGTGACTTGAAGACCAACGTCTCGAGCTTTTCTTGAACGGCCCATGCAAGCATGCTCAACGCCGGGTGAGAAAACCCCGAGTTCGGGTTGGCTCCGTGGTCTAAAAGCTGCTCTGCAATTCCCACAAAGCCACGGTTCAAGGCAAGGGCGAGAGGAGTAACCTGTAGAACGGCGGCATTCACAGGGTTGTAGATGCTGTCAGCCTCAGCGCCCCGCTGCAACAGCAGCTCCACCATATCTTCGTCGCCGTGTCTGATGGCGTGATACAAGCCAACGGAGAGAGAGACGCGTTCCATATTCCAAATCCAGGTCGAATTCTGTTGTCCGACTGACGGATACACCATTGGCTCATTCAGGTAGCGTCTTGTCATGGCCACGTAGCGATGGCGAACGGAGTGGACCAGAGCATCCTCAGTCATAAGCATTTCATTGGGTAGTTCGACGGGTTGAGCGCCCAAAATCTCATGTAGGGTCTGCATAGCCCCAGAGTGGTTTGCAGCCAGCGACCATATCCAAAACTTTCCCGGGTCATCTTTGGGATCCTCGGCTCCCAATTGTAGAAGTTCTCTAACAGTGTCTGCCTGCCCGTTTCGGGTGGCCCAGAGAAGAGGTGACAAGTTAAATGGAGCGTTGGGATTCGCTCCAAGTTGGATAAGCAATCGAACGACTTCAAGATGCCCTTCACGCGCTGCAACTGCAAGTGGTGTCAATCCAGTTGGGCTTTGAAACTGAATATTGGCATTGTGTCTCTGAATCAGATAACGGACCATGACCTTGTGTCCATTTTGGGCAGCGAGGTACAGCGGAGACTGTCCGTGGCTATTTGTTGTAAGTACACTACCATTCTGGGCAAGAGATTGTTCGGCTGTGGTCATGAGGCCGTTTGCTGCCGACCAAATGAGAGCGGAGCTTTTCAGTCGCTCAGCATCGTATTGGTACAAACGCCAAATGAAGTTCGCCCAAAAGGCTCGGCAGGTGCGGGACAGTGAGTAGATGGTGTTGAATGCTACCAGAGGACTTGCTCGTGCCTCGAGGTCATCCGTCAGTTTGTCGATGATGGCATAGAGTATTTAGTGGTAGGTCTGAGAGTAGCATTTTCACAGGGATGTTTGATAATAGCCTAGGGTACTACTCACGTTAGCCCTAAAAAGTGAAGCAGTTGTGCTATACCTTGCACAAAGGGAGCCAACGAAGGTTCTGAGGCCTACCTGAAATCTTAGCGGTCAGGGGCGGTGTTGATCTGGTTGAATCACAAAGTGAAGCACCGTTGAGAGCAACGCGTATGGGAGGACAGTCTCTCGATCCCTGAAGTGAGGGCCAAGTCAGGTTGAAATGAGTACAACGACTTGGTAACAACTAGAGATAGAGCTCATTTTAGCCCTAAAGGTCAAGATGTTATGCTGTACCTCACATAAAGAGAGACAATAAAGGTCCTGAGGCCTACCTGAATTATTCTTCGTTGCGGGGGTGTTGATATGTTGAAGAAGTGAAGTAGGTATGAAAAGTGACCCGTACGGAAGAATATGGAAGTTGGGAATTTTGTACGCGGTAGTTAACGGCGGAAGTTACCGATAGAAGCTACCTATCGTTGATTTGAATAAAAAGTCTTAATTAGGACTCGATGCTTAGATTGTAGAATGATATACACAAGTCCACTACGCGTATGGATAGTGGCCATTATTAAAGCTATAGGTTACTTTCGGTACTCTCCGATAGTACTTAGATTGATAGTTTGACATACCAAAAGAGCTAGGAATGACTAGCAAAGACATGTAGGGATGCCTAGAGAGGCGTTTAATATCTTGGAGGAGATTCGTGATGCGTAAGTGATAGGTATAGAAGTCAAGGCGAAAAAGAATTGATTATAGCCTAATAAATTCTTGAGTATACCCTACAAAGCTCTCTTGACAATATACTACTAGTTCTAATAAATTATAGTCATACCTAGTTGTTGATAAGCTCTCCGTAGTAGATTTTCCCTTGTGGCTCTAGGCCGCTATTCACAATAAGGTTAAGGGTGGATGTGGAGAACCTGCGGAGTACGGCATGCGAAAGGGACCAAAAATATAAATACGTCATAGGCCTTTGGCAGAAAAATGAAGTCATTGGAAAGACAATCTTTGACCGCCTTCCTAAGTAGCCCTAGAGATGGTTATAGAGGTCAGTTACAAGCACGTCTAGCCATAGTTCGAGACAGAGTGTGAGCGGCATTAATGCGAATAAAGAAAAGACTCGAGGAGAGAAATAGTGTGGGACCTACCCACACCGCCCGATTAGGTGAGGAGGGTAAGTCTTACTAGGCCTACAGTGGCACCGCTAGAGTGTTATACCTAGATAGTAAAGCAGTCTTATTGTTCCTATCAACTCCGGTCTCTGGGGCCATGCCCTATGGTTCAAAGCTAATGCAGTTTGATCTAGTCTCATTATATGTGAGAAGTTTCTTCCTGTTTTCTATCATGTCCTACTTTTAGCAATGGACGAGAACTGCTTTGCATACGTTCTTTATAGAATTGGAAAGTATAGTTACGACCTTGCAACACTTGGAATTTGATTTAGAACCAGGATCCCAATTCATTTCCTTACTGGGTTTACATACTAAAGCCTGACTGATTTCTGTCAGTTTTTGAGTACGCTAAACTGCATATATACGCATCCTTTACCTGATCCTCCATCGTATATCTATTCTATATTTTATTGTATGTTTATCGCTATTCCTGCTGGATGCCTAGGCCCCTTGTCGACCTACACACCACAAAGACAAACTATCGCTCTTTTCGTGCAGAAAACAACGATTGATACTATTTGCAGTACCCTGCAACATTGATATGGCCCTGGTATCTCGAATAAGGCTGTATGACCTGATAATTAGGTATTCTGGCTCCTATGGCTGGAAAAGTAAATTTAGTTCTCCCTTCAAGAATCCAAATCTTTAGGTGCACAAAGACCCCTCTCTACTATAGGCAATCATTCTCAGTCATACAACCTCCTGAAAATATTCAGGAGACTTCCTACTTATATAATACTTTTAATTCCTTGGAATAATTATTTTTAGAATATCCTCTCCAGTAGAGAGTGTGTATGCTAGGGAAACATAGCTGATGTAGGTCTGGAAATTAGGGCGGTGAAATAATTAATACGGAGAAAAATAATCTTGGCATTTTGATCTCCATCGCCGTACAGAGCGGTAGATTGAATTATTTCTCGCCCGCGCAACTTTCCCAGTCAACCTCTCTGCTTGCTCGCCAACTTCGGTCCCGGATACACAAGACACAATCCATCCAAGCCCGAATCGTTACCTATACATGATATGATTCGACAACTCTTCACGGCCGCCCCGTCGGCGCGCACCGCCTCAACCGAAACCCTCAAGACCCAAATCACTAGACAACCAACATGGCAGCTTACCGTACGACACACTTATGCACCTCGGACCTCAAACTACAGGCTAACAACACTTTCAGAGGCCCTTCCCATCCTGCATCCCAAACACGCGCCTCTTCTCCAGCACACCCGCTCCCTCCTTCACAGTCTCCTCCGCCCAGCAATCTTCGCCCTTCCGCCTCTCCTCCGATAAGCACGGCTCTTCCCCTGCCTCTGAAGAGGACCGTTATAGTCAATACCCACCTAAGCGGCAATGGCCACCAGACATGTCAAAGCTCTCGCAGAAGCACCAGTTCCGCCTTGAGCGGAAATACCGTCGTCGCGCAGCGCTGAAGTATGCGCGGCCCAATTTTGTCAAGGGTGTGCAGCTGGCGCAGTGGGGTATTATTGGATGTAGGTGCTCGATATGGACTTAGAATGGCAGGATTGCTGACGAGTGGGTTTGGTACAGTTGTTGTGATTTATGCGATACTCTTTATGAATTGGGATACCAAGGATACGCCATTCGACGGGGTAAGTACTCATTCTAGCCTTTATGACCTGACCGATTCGCTAGATCATGGACTGATAAATAGGTGTGTAGATTCGTGAAGGCGTCTTCTCTAGTATTCGTGCTGTGTTTTCTCCACCGCCTCCTCGTGGTCCTCAGCGGACTGACGAGTCATCTTGAAGAGTCATCTTGAAGGAATTTTGAGATAACTGTGCTTTTACATATGGTTCATACTATTTCATATTGGAAAATAGTAGAATATATTCCCAACACGCATTTTCATTCACTACTGTAGTTTACAAAGAGGGCGCCATCTGGACAATCGACAAATCATTCAATTTTCATATCTGTCATTGATCAATGTCATGAGCAAATCCGGTCAAACCTGTAGGCGTCGCTATCCGTGGAGAAGACGAGACTGAATCATATCGACGAGCAAGTCTCATCTCCCCCCGCCACCCACACTGTAACTTGACTTGATTACATCATGACCACCAGGAAAGTTTCTGGACTGTAAATATGCAACTCCAAAGAACACCAGCAATGCCAACGCCTGTCAAGATAAAACCAAAAGAAACTCCAAATAGGGCAAAGCCAGGCGGCCAGGATGAGCTGGTGCCAGCCCTTCAAACAGATAACCGAAACTCCAAGTCATGAGGCGTGTAAAAGATTGACAGTATGAAAGGTGATGAAAAAAAAAAAGACAAGAAGAGAAGAGAATTGGCTGAACAAGTCATATCTGTCGGACATTCAAAGCCAGCGGGATAGATCACTCGACGGTGTCCCAGGACCAGAAACCGGACCCGGAGCAAAACGACTGTCGGGGATATCGAGAGCCAGCTGAAGCTGGGGTGGCCTTTCATTGAGCAGACCCTTCTTGGGGCTACCAGGCGCCTTTATGGGAGACTTGGTAGGGGAACCAGGGTCACCAGCGCGAGGGCCCTCACGCACAGAAGTGTAGGCCCAGCCATCTTCGGCCGCAGCAGCAACCCAAGTACGAAGACCGTCGTGAACGGCGGAGTAGAACTTCTCCTTACAAGTGCGGAGACTACCGCCCATGACTTTCTCAAAGCCAGAAGCGCGAAGTTCAGATCGGAGCTGGTTCCGTGCTTCCACCGTGGGCAAAGAGGCGATCACGGCGTTCAAGAGATCCAGGTGCGAGGCGAGGTAGTTGGTCGCATCCCATTCGACGCCGCCGACATACGGAGCAGCAGGGACCGGTGGACGCGGGAGAGGGAAGTGTCGCTGGTAGTAAGAACGAGGATCGACGAGAGGATCATCGGACTTGGCATCAGTCTTGGGAAGCGGGATTACATTCAAATGGTGCAAAAAGATCCAGAACACCTCCTTGGTTACATTGGAAACTTCCTTGCACCACACACGGTAAGGCCGGGACTGGTATATATTGGCGATGAAAGAGACCGGTTGGCTCTCTTCCTTTGGTGAGGGGTCTCGCAGATAGGACAAGATTCGTTCAGCACGCTTGCCTGGGATCTCATCGGGGCTCACTGCAGAGACCTGGGTGAATAAGAGGTTGATAATGATGCTCCGTGTCGTGAACTCGCTCGGGCCCTTCTTTTCCTCGTCGAAAAGCATCTTCAGCAACGCCGGGAAGAGGTCTGCCTCAATCGCGGTCAGATGCGCGAGAGCTGCGGATGTAGTGCAGAGGCCCTTAAGGCAAAGCAAAGCTTCATGAAGAAGTGTGTCTTCATGGTCCTCCCTAAGAATATAGTCAATAAATGTGTAGATCAACAAGATCAGGTCTGCGTACCGCCACTCCATCCTCATAATGCGATGAATGAGCTGAACGATCTCGTCCATACCACCTTCGGCAATGAACCCATCGACCCAAGCGACTGTTTCGTTACGAAGAAGAAGACGAAGTTTGTGAATCTTGCCGACTTCAACCATCTCTGGCTTCTGTATCTCTCTCAGATAGTGCACGAAATCAGATGGATCAGCAGCGGTATCTACAGCCGCCGCTTCATGCAGAGATACTGCTGAGCCGGCCGCGCTGAGCGCCGTATAGACACCGACAGGCTGTGACAGGTCGATCGATCGTGGTCTGCTAAATGTTCCGCTCTCAGGCCGTGCCTTCTTGCCAGGAGACGATGAGCCTCTGCCGAATGCGAAGCCGCGGCTTCGGGAGCGCGAGCGCGAGCCCTTACCGTCCTCAGGTCGGCGGTCGTCCTTGGATTCTTTTCCACGTCCACGGCGGCTCTCCGAAGTTCCAGCACTGTGAGGTGTGCCATTTTCGGTTCGGTCTTTCTGAATGAAATCAGCCTTGATGTTGGTATCAAGAGAGCGCATCTTGTCCCTCATGTTATGGGGGATGTTCCTCGCATCCAGCAACTTCTCAAATTCGCTCTCCAAATCCTTGGAGTTCAGATGTCTGTGCACATCCGCATCCCGTTCCTTCGCGTTGAGAGCCGAGATTGCGGCCTGTACCCGAGACAGCTTCTTGGGGGACGACTCTTCTTTAGCCGGGGTTGGATTAGATGATTCGGGCGCAGACGTCTTCCGAGACCTGCCAGGTGCTCGGGCCTTGGATGACGCACTGTCGTTTCGCGTACTGTCGCTGTCTCCCGAGGGTGCGGATCCCAGGAAGTCCTTCAGCTTTCTGTTCCCAGCAAGTATTTCCGACTTCGGTCGAGACTTCGCCTCGCCTGGTCTGATAAGGGATGGTTGGTGCTGGTAATCGTAGAAGTTTCGTTGTTGGGCTGGACTGTATCCCTTGGGTGTGTAGAGGGACACCTCATCAGCGACACTGCGTCGTGTGTCTGCAGTGGAATTGTGTCGAGACCGCGTGGCCGGTTCTGGGTAGGCCGGGGGTGTTGCCCAGGCTGGTGATGGCATGCTATCGATGAGGTCTGTCGGGCTTCGGTTTTCCTTGTCACGGCTCTGCTTTGAGCCATCGCCTTTGCGTCCCCGTTGGGACCGCTTCAAAAGGCCAGAAAGACTAGCGGATGATTTGGTCTTCTTTGGAGACTTCTCATCCATTGCTTCCTGGGTTGTCTCTTCTGACTTCCTTTCCATGTAGCTTCTCAATGATTTGAGAGAGACTGCACTTTTAGTTTTCTTATGCACAATCTTGCCGTCCTTGTTCCCGTACTTGTGAGTAGGCAGGTTATTTTCTCCGGCCTCGCGGTTTGGAACGATCTCCGCCAGTGGAAGATGACCCGGGGACAGAGTAGAGCCCTCAGCAAAAGGGAAGGGTGTGGTGCCCACAGGCTTGTTCATATGGAACGGCGGGGATATAGCGTCGTCCATAGACTGGTTTCTCTTGTGAGGTTTGGATAATATGGTCCGGAAGACCGAGGATTTGGTGGGGGATCGATTGGCATCGTCGAATATCTGTGGGCCGGAGGTACTGGGTGCCATAGCTTATCACCTTTGACCAGCAACTGTGGCATGTCAGTCAATGTCAAACACGGGTAGGCGCAGGTCACACTCACGGGAGTTTTCAATACAAGAAATCAGGCTGATAACAAAAAATGACAAGCAAAAATGGGCAGTTGAATCACGGCCCCAATATAAAGGAAGAAAACAGCAAGAAAACAAATGCGATGCAGGGTGGGAGAGGGTGAACAAAGCAAAGTCGAGTAGGAAAACAAGCCAGGCAGCCGGGGAGAATATGAGGTGTGAGCTAGTGTCTTGCTGCCAACGGCAACATCGAGGATCCAGGCTCCACTCAATTCTCAATTTAGGGCGGAAATAAGTAGCGCAGTGACGCGATCCTTGGGGTTGGCTGGGATCGGAGGTGGAGGAGTAAACAACGTGCGGGCAAAGATGTTGTGAGGGGCAACGCTGGCGGTGAACGTGGGTTTTGAACTTGGGTCTGGACATGTCATTCTGCATAATCTTTTGGGATTTTTACTGGGGGATCTTGCATCGAGCCCATCTCATCCTTGCATGTTTTGTCTCCTTTGTTTGGTGGCCCCAGATACTGTTAAATAAGTGTGTTTACATTTGCCCCAGTAACTATTCATAGATTCTTGGATATAGTTCATGATCAATTCACCACTTTTTACCTTCTATACCAAAGGCCCAACTTTATTTTGGCGGACTATTGCATTCACAGTCCAAGTGACCACCTCTTGCAGTGTTCGTGCTCACCAATGTTAATGCACTTGGCGGGTGTCGCATGCCGGGATGGGCCTGTTCACAATCATCCTCGTGTATGCACGGTGACGCCAAGTAACCTGATAACTAGCCCAAGATCGCATCTCAACATATCCTGATCTAGGAATCCCGGATCTCATATTATCCTATTGTCCTACGATGAATGCAGGTTATGTGCTCATCATCAGATTGACCCATAGGTTGTCTGGTTATGGTGGAACAAACTCGGGTGGTCCACCGCCGTTTGCGATGCCCCGCGATAGGGTCGATAAAAGTGGGCGATCATTAACATCAAAGATGTGTTACAAAAGATGCGCAGGCACAGGCAACACTGAGAATTCGAGTGCAAAATCTTGTTAGCCCTTACCGGAGAGAGTTAGCAGCTGTTGAAAAATCCCTTGGCTTGACTGGGTCAATTGGCTCAGCGCGACGACATCACGGAACTCGGGCAGTTTCGGACTCTTCCCACAGGGTACTCGGCTTCCTGTTCTGTTCCGATCATCGTTCCAACTTGCTTCGACCTGCAAGGACTTAAGACAGCGCCCTGAACCCACCACAAACGGGCAGCCAAACTCACAATGAATTGCCCCTCGCGAAACGATGACACTCTCGCTCACCCGGGCTGGAATCAGAGCCCACCGCCCTTCAGTCCCGACATCACCACCCGCAATGACTTCAACGGCCTCGCTAACTCCAGAGTCCACCGTAAACATGCTACCAGTGATGGGGGTGGGACTGGGAATGATAAATTATCTCTAGATCCAACACCGCACACTCTCGATGACCCTGAGCTTATGGAGAAGACCCCGGACGGTGAAGTGATCGCTGCGTCCTCGGGGTGTAAACCACCTTCGAGGACCAGTGGGTCACCTCACCGTCCTTTCAAGTCTTTCTTCCTTTCGTCGACTGCAATCTGTGCCCGCAAATTGGTCAAGTTCGGCCGTTTTGTCGGACCTGGTTTCCTCATCGCGGTCGCATATATCGATCCGGGAAACTATGCCACTGACGTTGCGGCCGGCGCTCAGTTCAAATATGCTTTGCTGTTCATCGTTCTTCTGTCCAATCTCTTTGCAATCCTTCTTCAATCCCTGTGCATCAAGCTGGGCTCCGTGACTGGTCTCAACCTTGCTGAGAATTGCCGCGAGCATCTTCCCCGCTGGCTGGTATATATTCTTTACTTCTTAGCGGAGGCGGCCATCATTGCAACGGATATTGCAGAGGTTGTTGGTTCTGCAATCGCGCTGAACCTACTTGGAAACGTCCCCCTGGTAGCCGGATGTGCGATCACCTTGGTGGATGTATTCTTTCTGCTCCTCTTCTGGCGCCCAAATGGGTCCATGTGGGGGTTGCGTCTCTTTGAATTTTTCGTCATGGGCCTCGTGCTTGCAGTTGTTATCTGCTTTTGCATTCAATTGTCTCTCATCAGGGACCAGTCAGTGGGAGAAGTTTTCCGGGGCTATGTCCCGTCCTCGGCTGTTGTTCAATCCGAAGGGTGAGTCGGAACATTGTCAGGAATCGTGAACAAATACTAACCTAGGATCATAGTCTTTACCAAAGCTGCGGTATCCTCGGTGCGACTGTCATGCCACACTCCCTTTTCCTCGGCAGTGGAGTGGTTCAGTCTCGCCTGAAAGACTTCGATGTCACATCTGGCTATGTGGAGTCCACTGTGCCCCTAGGAAGCAATGGCGGTGAAGTTGAATATCGCCCTACCATCCATGCGATTCGCAGCTGCATGAAGTACTCGATCGTTGAGCTAGCCCTGTCGCTCTTCACATTTGCTCTTTTTGTCAACAGCTCCATTCTCATCGTGGCAGGTGCCTCGCTCTACGACGTCCCAGGTGGCGCTGACGCTGATCTCTTCGGCATTTACAAGCTGCTTAAATCATCAATCGCACCGGCTGCCGGTCTCATTTTCGCTCTGGCTCTTCTTCTCTCCGGCATCTCTGCTGGAATTGTGTGCACCATGGCAGGCCAAATGGTCAGCGAGGGCATGTTGAACTGGAGCATCAAACCCTGGCTTCGTCGAGTCATTACTCGCTCCATCAGCATTATTCCTAGCATTATTATCGCTGCAGCTGTGGGAAAGGAGGGGCTCGATAAGACCCTGACTGCAAGCCAGGTCGTTCTCAGTGTCATTCTGCCATTCGTCTCAGCTCCACTTGTCTGGTTTACATGCTTCAACAAATATATGACCGTGTCTGTTGAGCAGACCAGCGAAGGCAACGGCGAGGTACAAATAGAAAAAATTCCCATGCGCAATCACTGGGCCCTTTCCATCGTCGCAGTGCTCGTCTGGCTACTCATCACCGTGATGAATATCGCGCTACTGGTTTTGCTTGGCCTGGGTAAAGCATCTTGATTCGACTTCGCTCGGTTACTATCTATCGGCTGCATATCTCATCTCGACTTTGACCATCACTAGACGGACGGCTTCTTTCGGACTTGCATTCGCTGCATTTACTGGCACCACTTTATCACGGCGCTTACACTAGCACCTTACATTTGCATAGATGACAGAAACAAATTAAACAAATCGCTGCATATGAGATTGATATCGCATAGTCGTAACCTTGGAAGCATAAGTATAAAGTAACCCGCCAACTCCGCATCCCATGACTGTAGCGCAGATTAATATCGGGCTATTCTTAATGTATTCCATATCAAAGCTAGCCGAGACCACCGGCAGCCTCCTTGATCTGCTGCTGCTCCGGTGGCTGATCAATGAATTGCGGTGGCGCGACCTCATCCTGCAAGAAGCTCGGAACAGCATCTTCACCCATACCCGTCTCAAACATAGACTCTTCACCTAAAGCCTCCAACTCCGCATCCAAATCCGCCTCGTCAACCTCCTCGGGCACATCGTAGGCCCGCGAGATACTCTCCTGGATCTCATTGCCCACCTCCATCAGATCGGCCATTTCGTCCTGCATCTGCTCAATCTTGTCGATATCAACCTTGCCATATTGCTTCTTGAGCTCCTTGGTCGTCGTCTTCATTGCGTCCACTGTCGTCATCACATTCTTCAGGTTATCTTGCATCATGCCCGCCTGCTCCATGTTCCACGACTGCTGCGAGAGCTGGTCGCGCTGTGCCTCGTACTGTTTCCGCCGTTGGAGTACTTTCAGGGCTTTCTGGCGTAGGGCATTCTTGCCGGGTCCGTCGCGCATTTTGGCGAGTTTGGCTTGATAAGTTGAAAGTTCGGAGTTGAGGGCGGCGAGTTTGACGTCGATGCTGGAGACGCGGTCGTCGACCTGTCATGGAGCGGGGGTATTAGCAAGGAGGTGCGGAGAATGATTCTTCGATGGTAGTACCTTGGTGATTGCACCATCCAAAGTCGGCTTGGGAGCCGCACTCTTGGTGCCAAACAAACGATTCATTATGACTGAGAGGACGAGGAGCGGCAAGATGCAAGATGGTGGGGATGGTTGATCGTCGGTGAAGCTAATACTCTTGTAGTAGCTAACAAGGCCGGTAATAGTCCACACGAAGCTAAGGGCTGTGCACTCTAGCCGAGCACTATGTAGGATCAAATCGACTGTACAAATACACAGGCACCGATAAATGCGGAGGGCGACGTCAGCCGTGGCCTGAGGCTAACACTAACGTTCACGTGACTATCCCTTCTATGAACACGGTCGAGTTGCTTGTTCTACGTGGACCTGGTCATTCCCTTCCTCATAGCTAGATGCGGTTTCTCTTGAATAGAACGTGAATCTGATCTGCTGGAATTCAGTTCCATCTGATGTAGATTGTCATTCGGGATCCAACTCTCGGGTGGACCGGTGGATTGGGGGGACGGGACAGAGTCGCAGATACATCGGGCCCCCCACAACTCGGGCGAGCAGGGAAGTACCCGTTACTTTGTTTGCCCATCCGCCATCCTGAATCATGGCTCAGATGACCGAGGACGGAGACCAGTGCATACTATCGGCTCTAATATCCGGACGTAATTAAATATGTGACCTTTCATCTCCCAGAAGTCCCAAAAATATGTACATATCCGGGGCGGATACACAGGGATGCCCAGCCGCATCTCCGTATGGGTGCCCAGATGTTGAAGGTATAGGGATGTCAGGCGAATTAACTACGTGGCCATGGTCGAACTATAACATTCTAGCATCTATACAAATAGAAAAGAAAGAGATACCTCGGAAACAGGAGAGACTCCACAGATTATCCACCATAATGGCTTTGTATGAACCGTGCTTATCGTTGCCCAGGTCGTCGGGGCTGGATCCCCGCTGATTACGATGATTACTGTGCACAGTGTCCTGCTGCTTGTGGCTCGTGGCTCGTGGCCCATTCATCGTCATCTTTCTATCTTTCTGGCACTTCCAGTTTGATTCTTGGATGGTCGAGTGTTGAGTAAGTCGGCAAGTCCTGCATTCCCGCACTTGGAACGGCCCCTCTTTCTTTTTCCCCTTACAACTTCAACCCACGACTCCCCGAATTCTATCCCTCTTTTCTTCGTCACTCCCTTGGCTTCGAAGGTACGTACTCAACGCATTCTCTGCCCATCCGCCTCCCCCCTCTGATTGTTCTGTCTTGTGTGTCCGGTCCGTTTTGTGAGGTTCCGCACCTCGGGGGCGCACACTATCAGCTCTGTGCTTGATGTAACGAGCCCCATCTCGATCGATCGCTAACCCCGGACCTCAGCGCCAGGTTCGCTTCGACTCTTATCACTTTGCTTTTTTTGATCCCTGTTATTCGCCACGGCCTGAGGTCGCCTCCTTCTCGAGCTTGCGCGACTCTCTGTGTGTGGACACACAGGTGTGTCGCCCTGCTGGCGAAACCCTCCTCCCCATTCCGCACTCGCCCCGTGTACCATATTACGACATCTCAGAGACCTACGAAACGAATCGTCCCATGAATCGTGATTCTTGGCTATATACTTCATCATGTTCTGGCGTTTTGGGGGATATGCAAGTATCTCCACCATCGATACCCTACTGGACAAGCCTGAGGTCACCCTCGAAGACCTACTAGATGAGCCGGAGATCATCCAGGAGCTGAAACAGCATAATACGAAACTCATAGAATACCTGCGCGAGGATCATGTCTTGAAGCGGCTTATGGACTATGTCACCGCACCGAGCTTGATAAATGACGAAGATAATGACGACGACGCTCACGAATCGGGAGCTGCAAAGGAAGCAGGCACCGGGTCTGCGACAAACGAAAATGCAGACAATGAAGACCAGGACGAGAATGAAGAGAAGGAGTCGGACCCGCTGAAGGGTGTGATGGACTCCGATGACCTTGATAGGCTCGAGAAGACTCGCTTGAAACATGCGTATGTCGCATGTGAGGTTCTCTCTTCGGAGACTTGGTCCATTCTGGAGTCCATGATGGCAAACCCCTCCTACTTGCGCGTCTTTTGGGGTTTCCTGCGACGACCCCCGCCTCTCGACTCCATACAGGCCTCCTACTTCACCAAAGTGAACGAGACCCTGCTCGATAAAAAGACTGAAGAGATGCTGGATTTCTTGAAATCGCTGGATGGGATTGTTGCAGCACTCCTGCAGCACGTCGATAACCCCATGGTCATGGATCTGCTGCTGAAGATCATCAGCTTGGAAAAGGCCGAGGGTGGTCAAGGCATCGTGGATTGGCTACAGTCTCAGGATCTGATTCCGACGTTGTTGTCGTTCCTCTCGCCCAATTACCCAGGCTCCGTGCAAACCTCCGCAGGCGACTTCCTCAAAGCGATCATCACCATTTCCGCAAATGCGACTCCCAACGACCAGTCGTGCATCGGCCCCAACAGCCTCACACGCCAGCTGGTCTCTCCCGGGTGCGTCCAGAAGCTGGTAAATGCGATGCTAAAGGGTGGCAACCCGCTGACCGTGGGTGTGGGCATCGTGATTGAGGTCATTCGCAAGAACAACTCGGACTATGACCCGGAGAATCTGGGTGGGCCCGAATCTATGCCTACGCCCTACGACCCAATCTACCTTGGATATTTGCTTCGAACGTTCGCTCAGCACATCCCTGATTTCATGGCTCTGATCCAAAGCCCCAAGCACATAGTCCATGATGGCACTCAGCTAAAGACTGTCGACCGAGGCTGCCTGAGTTCGGCATGGGGGGCAAAGATCGAGCCCCTTGGCTTCGATCGTTTCAAGACTTGCGAGTTGATGGCTGAATTGCTGCACTGCAGTAACATGGGCCTTCTCAACGAGCCAGGCAGCGATGAATATGTCCGGCATCGCAACGAGGAGCGTGAGAAGCTAATTCGCCAAGGATTTTTCAATCCTCATCGCGAAGAGCATGAGGGTCTTGATTACAACGATACCACCGCAGATTTCACAAATGGCTCGGTTACGGATACTGGAGCGCCGGAGGCTCGCAAGGATGAGCTGCAGCGTGCTGGTGAAGAGGAAGGCTTTGAGGATGTCGGTGCCCCTGGTGATCTGGCTGGTGAGAAGGAAGAGGGGAAAGCGGAAGTCTCACAGGAAACCGCTGCGGAGTCTGTCCCTGCGGAAAATCCCGACGCCGAGGCTGGTGCTCCATCACCTTCCACTGGTCTGGCAGACCAGGTGAGTGAAATCAAGCTTGAGAGCGAACCTCAAGAAAAGCAAGCATCCACGCCAGATGCAAAGGACGAAGTACAGGTTTCTACTCAGCCCGAGGATATGCCCACCCCTCTTCCCGCTTCCAAGGAACAGCCAGCTGAGTCCACCTCTCAGCCAGCTGATGTTGAGCACGCCCAAGAAAGCGGAACAGCCAATGATGGAGGCGCCGAAGATGCCGCTGAGCAGTATATTCAGTACGACACAGATGGACGCCCCGTGGTTGGGGACTATTTGAAGATCCAGTTCGTTCAGAACAAGGTCGTTCCCACGATACTGGTCAGTACGCAGCAGTCCCTGAAACATATACCTTCTAACCTTATGACCTTAGGGCTTCTTCTTCCGATTCCCTTGGAATAACTTTCTTCATAATGTTGTGTACGACGTAGTTCAGCAGGTCTTCAATGGCCCCATGGAACGTGGCTACAACCGGGCCCTAGCCATCGACGTCTTCGAACACGGCCAGGTCACGAATGCCATTGTCGAAGGCCAGAAGCGCAGTGACGAGGCTCAGAAGACCAAACAGATTCGCCTTGGCTACATGGGGCATCTGACCCTGGTTGCAGAGGAGGTCGTCAAGTTCAGTGAACGCCACCCGCCAGAGCTGCTTTCACGTTCTGTGATGGAAGCAGTGTTGAACCCGGACTGGATTGACTACGTCGAGCAAACTCTCTCGGAAACTCGGGAACGGGATAATGCCATTCTGGGCGGCGTACGTCCCGACATGTCTGTCGGGCCTCGACAGACGGTCCTCAGCTCTGGCCAAGGTTTCAACAACTCCTCCAACGCCTTGGCTGAAGCTGGACTGAATGGGGGAATCGGCGGTTCCTCCTTCCAAGGCTTTGACCTCAACCAAAGCAGTGTCTCTGGAGGAGCATTCGGTGGTGGGGCGTCTGCCCTTCTGAGCGGCTTTGCTAGCTCGAGCGATGATGAGGATGAGGAAATGGAGGACCAGAACGACCGAGACGCCGGCATTGCAGAAGGCGATTCCGAGAATGTGAGTAAATTCCTCTCGACCAAACATTGACAGATGCGAGCCGTGACCGATGTGCACGTGCGCTGCCTCGATTCCCACATTCCCTTTCCCCAAATCATTCTGTACGATGTTGGCCCAAGCACTTGGATGGTGCAAACGGGCGTTTTGACAAAGCCACGCTTGTCTTCTTGACCATGGTCTCTCGCTCTCTCCTATTCGGAAGTTGGATTTCGACCGAGATAGAGTTTTCTGGATGCCTTCACGGTCCTCCAAAACGCCCTTGTTCATGTTCATTATACTTGTGTCAATGTTTTATCTACCTCGGGCTTCGCGCTTTGAGTTGGTACTCTTTTCATAAACCTCCTCCCCTCCTCCCATCATCAGCTCTCCACAACTCATCGCCAGCTGTCAAGATCCTGAACTGCTACTGACCTTATTATTTTTCAGGTGACTTCGCCTTCTGCTAGCCAGCCTATTCCCATCTTACCTCCACCTCCTGCTCCCTTGAGCCTTGGTCCTTCTCGAGCTCGGCGCCAGCTCGCAGCACGTCTTGCTGCCCAAAAGCAACAAGCAAGTGAGAACGCAGACGGTGAAGATGACGAGGAAAGGCCCGAATTGGACGAAGGCCGTGGATCTCAATGGCCCAGCAACCCATTTGTGATTGCAGGAGTTGACGACGATGCCGAAGGAGGCTCAGCGTTCCCCAACTCCGACTTTCCATCCAGCGCAGACATGTCCTCTCCCACATTCCCCGAGTCAGGGTTCAGCCCACCAGATTCATTGTCCAACTCATCCGATGAAGATGACGACGGTCGCTCAGAAGCCGTGCGACGACACGTCCGCGTGCCCCTCGAAGTCGAAGACGAAGACGATGAAATGGGCGAGATGGTTGGACCCAGTGCCACTGGAATGATCGACTCGGATGACGAAGACGAAGCCATCATCAACGAATCATTGGGCTATTCCAACCTGCCGGGTCAAACTCGTTACAGCGGCTTCCGACGCCCGCGGGCCGTGAGCTCCCACTTCGATGATGACCAAAACGACAGCAGTGATGGCGAAGACGATGGGTTGGTGGAGATCCTAGTCCCAGGCCGCAAATCCTCCACCTCTAACTAGGTTTGGGGTGATAATATCATCTTGTGCTTATATTTGCGTCTCACATTTCTTACTGTTTCTGTCCCGCATATAACGATGCTCATCGTTAGGAAGAATCTCACGGGGTGCTATTCTTTCACCTTTTGGTAGTTGGGAGATGTTTACATCCATGGTGGGTTTGGCGGCATGGCATCTGTACATATTTTCCATCTCTGGTTGATTTTTGGGAGGATCTGCATGATGATGACTTTCGTTTTGTTTTCCATGATGTTTATTCCTTACGCATCGTGTGGGGAGCCGACGGTTCTCGTTAGGAGATGATGACCTTGTACGATAGTTGTGGTAGAGAGAATCGATGTTTGCAATGATTTACCCTGATTAAAAAGCTGAAAGTTCCCTTCATTTGCAGGCTCGATTTCATCTTCAATTTACTCCTCTTCCGTATATCGTAGGTTCTCTCCCGCACACATAAAAAGTGGGTCCCACCTGCCGAATCTTTTGATGAACGTGATATCACTTGCTTCATCTTCACTCTTATACGTCTACACCTGCGCTGGGCCTCTCCATATTCCATTATCTTTTAGGCCTGGCTCATCTCCTTTCATTCTCTCATCCTGCATACTCTCAACCTTTTTCATACATTCCTCTACGAATACATTGTGCAACCTCCATCTTTTATCAACCTCATCCACTATCAACATCCCTCTAGAGAATCGCAGAAATGCCTCCACTCTATCTTCACAAAGAGCTCGAAAAGTGGGCAGCGACACATGGGGGCCACATAGACGACAGTGTCTGCATCACCCACGACGCCGAGCGTGGCGTCCACATGCGGGTCAAAGACAACTGGTCCAAGGCTGTCAAAGAAGAGACACGGGCAATCAGCACCCCGCTGGGCATCACAATTTCCTACTACAATGCTATCGACTACAAGTCCGCAAAGGGCTCATTCTCCAGCCACGGCGTGGTATTCCCGCGGGCGTTCATCGACAACGTGGGAACGGAAGAAACCTTTGCGTTTTTCCTTATGGCCCAGTTTCTGCGTGGAGAAGAAGGCTTTTGGTACCCTTATTTGCGCACACTTCCTCAACCGGGAGAATTGAATACGCCGTTGTGCTTTGATGAAGAGGATGTGGCTTGGCTTGATGGGACGGGGATTCCGGAGGCTTCATGGTTCAGGTACGAGATCTGGGACAAGAAGTATGAGGAGTGCATTACGAAGCTTGAAAACCTCGGATTTGAGGGAGTCAAGGATTTTACCTGGTATGTAACACACTTGAAGTACTAAAGAGGTTTTTTGGGTTATTTGATGTACCTCGCTGACTCTACAGGGAACTCTACCTGTGGGCTTCGACCATCATTACATCTCGCGCATTTTCAGCAAAGGTTCTGGCCGAGGCCGTGGAGGCATCTGACCTCCCCGAAAATGGAATCTCAGTTCTCCTGCCGCTCATCGATCTCCCGAACCATCGACCACTTGCAAAGATTGAGTGGCGTGCTGGAGATAAGGACGTTGGCTTGATACTTCGGGAGACCATCCAACCGGGAGAGGAAATTGCCAACAACTACGGACCTCGGAACAATGAGCAGTGTTAGTGTATCAACTTGCCGCGTATGTTATTAATCGACCACTAACATAAACCAGTGCTGATGAACTATGGCTTCTGTATCCCTGACAACCCCACTGATTACCGAATTATAAAGCTAGGCGTAGAGCCAGACAGCCCGCTCAGCAAGGCCAAGGCACGCCAGATCGAGATGTTCCCGGAAGTGGCCAAGGACACCGATGACCACTACTATATCTTCAATGTGTTCTACCCGCTTTTATCTCCCGATCGGCCGATGGAACACTCTATCTTCTCACCAGCACTCTTTAATGCGCTCACTGTCATGCACGGCAACAAGCGTGAACGCAGGAGCCTGGTGATCGATGAGGGGGGCATTTCGATCCCTCAGAGCTATGGCAATGGACGAAGCACATTGGCAGCGCTGGCACAGATCAGTGTCGAGCTGATTGCCCACATCATGGTGCTCCAGGAGTCTGGGAAAGACCTGCCCTCGCAACCACAAAACATAAGACAGATGTTTGCAAAGACATACCGCGACGGCCTGATCTCGCTGGACAAGGCAGCATTAGTCATTGCAACATGGACAATTGCACGGGCCCGAGACCTCAACCGTGGCGAAGAATGGCCCGATGTCAAGGCCATGCTGGAAGAGCACCTGGCATTCATCCCGGACGGTCAATTGCTGAAGGAGATCCTGTCTCGGATACAGATGCGTATTTTGGAACGGCCCTCTCTTCTCCCTAAGAACGGCCAACTCTTCCGAATCGGAGAGCTCTACAGTTTACTGCCAGAGGAGATGCAGGGCCCTAGCCAGGCTTGCTTCAATGCTATCCTCGCGTATGCTAGCCAACATATCCCAGGGCTTCAGACTGACCCGCAGGCTCTGTTTTCCCTTGTACTGGGTATTCTGGTGGCCACTTGCCAGTCACCTCAGGCGAGACCCAAGCTTTCTCCTCGCCTTACTAAATGGATCGATTTCCTTCTTGAACAGTATCCATCGCCTACGGATATTGACAGAAACCCCGAAGAGGGACGGGAGAACATTGATGCGCTGGCCAAGCTGGTTAGCCACGATATGACAAGTGCATGGCTCACTGGGGCTCGAGTAGCCTGGATTTCCGCAGAGAGTGGATGGATGCAGCCAGGCTGGTTGCAGTGGGCATGGGAAGTGGCCAAGGAGGAGATGGTGATGCTTCCGCTGGAGCCACTGCAGGTGCTGGTGACGGAGAACCCGCAGATATTGAAGCAGGCCGTGATATATGTGCCCAAGGAGTAGAGGAAGAATATAGGTATAAAAATGGAGAAGCAGATATAGTCTAGATAGTGCAAGAAACGAGGAAAATAAATGATATATGAAGAAGATGTAAATAGGAAAATTACATAAGCGTATATAGATAGTGATGCCCGGAAAGGAAGGCACGTCATGGCCGAAAAGGCGGGTGCTGAGTAATCCAACATCACATGACTTTCTGCCAATCATGGGCCACGTAAAGACGGATCGTTAATCAGAGCGCAGGAATTGCGTGGAGCTCCCCCTTCCTCTCTCTTCAGGACTGCTCGATCTTCCACCCGCATTGTCTCAATCCGCCATCATGATATCTCGAGCGGCGGCTCCCTCCACCTCGTCCCTCACCCACCTCTCCGCCCGCTCCCTTCGCGCCCAAGGGACGGCCGCCCGCTCCTTCGCAACCGTGCAGGAGGCTCCTCCCGTGCGACACTATGGCGGGCTCAAGGACCAGGACCGGATTTTCACCAACCTCTATGGACACCACGGTGCTGATCTGAAGTCGGCTATGAAGTATGGTGGTGACTGGCACCGGACAAAGGACATTGTGCTGAAGGGCCATGACTGGGTGGGTGACCTTTATTTGGATCGACGAACACTCGGAAATTGGCATTGCTGATACTTCCTGAACAGCTCATTTCGGAGATCAAGGCTTCTGGCCTTCGCGGTCGTGGTGGTGCTGGTTTCCCCTCCGGATTGAAATACGTAAGTGGGATTTGGCAGTGAGATGCACTCGGTCTTTGATTTTCGGGCTGACCCGACATACAACTTAGTCGTTCATGAACTTCAAGGACTGGGACAAGGATTCCCGGCCCCGTTATCTGGTTGTTAACGCAGATGAAGGCGAGCCCGGTACTTGCAAGGATCGCGAGATTATGCGCAAGGACCCCCAGAAGCTGATTGAGGGTTGCTTGGTGGTGGGTCGTGCCATGAACGCCAATGCCGCCTACATCTACATTCGTGGCGAGTTCTACCATGAGGCGACCGTTCTCCAGCGCGCTATCAACGAGGCCTACGCCGCGGGCCACATCGGCAAGAACGCGTGCGGGTCCGGCTATGATTTCGACGTCTACATCCACCGCGGTATGGGTGCCTACATTTGCGGCGAGGAGACTTCCCTGATCGAGTCCATTGAGGGTAAGGCTGGCAAGCCCCGTCTCAAGCCCCCGTTCCCCGCTGCCGTCGGTCTTTTCGGTTGCCCTAGCACCGTCACCAATGTCGAGACCGTCGCCGTTGTCCCGACCATCATCCGTCGCGGGCCCAGCTGGTTCTCCTCCTTCGGCCGTGAGCGTAACGCCGGTACCAAGCTGTTCTGTATCTCCGGTCACGTCAACAACCCTGTTACCGTCGAGGAGGAGATGTCCATCTCGCTGCGCGAATTGATTGAGAAGCACTGCGGTGGTGTGCGCGGCGGTTGGGACAACCTGTACGCCGTCATTCCCGGTGGCTCTTCGACTCCCGTCATCCCTAAGTCCGTGGCTGACAACCAGCTCATGGACTTTGACGCGCTCAAGGACAACCAGACTGGTCTGGGTACCGCGGCCGTCATCGTCATGGACAAGTCTACCGACATTGTTCGCGCCATCTCCCGCCTGTCTACCTTCTACAAGCACGAGTCGTGTGGTCAGTGCACCCCCTGCCGCGAGGGTAGCAAGTGGACCATGCAGATGATGCAGCGCATGGAGACCGGCAACGCCCGCGAGCGTGAGATCGACATGCTCCAGGAGTTGACCAAGCAGGTCGAGGGCCACACCATCTGTGCCCTGGGTGAGGCTTTCGCCTGGCCCATCCAGGGTCTGATCCGCCACTTCCGACCCGAGCTGGAGAAGCGTATCCGCGAATACGGGAAGGAGCTCGGTGCCTCCCCCTACGCCGGTGGCTGGCACCCTGATAGTCGTGCTGAGGGCAAGCTGATCTCCCCTGGCATGTAAAATTCCTTCCTCTCCTACCTCCTCCTATCACGTCCTCCTTGCCCCTCATTGCATCTCTCGGAAACGATGCAGGAATGGGTCAGTTTTCTATCTACCAATTAGATATCTTTGGACCTGCCCTCGCCGGCTAATTCGCCAAGCTGGCTGAGGGCGAGGTTGTCTCTGTACTTTCCTTATTCTCTCTGTTCGATCCCCTTCCTGTTGCGTCTAGGTTTTTCCTTCCATGTACAGTCGGTAGCAAATTGATGCATTTTATGTCTTTACTGGTTTCTTTCCATAGGTCATAGTGTGCAGATAGGAGATAAGACAGCCAGGATGATGCTCAAGAACTCGTCATTGCCTGATGACTTGCTGAGCTTGGGTTAGATCAGGAACTACCTTGACCACTGAAAGGCTATGCGACACAAGCTGGAGACGACAATGCAGACTACTAAGAAGGCGGGCTGGTGAGGCAATGCCATGAACCGGAAGAGGGACGAATTCACAATGAAGGCAATACTGTAAGAAGTGGCTGCGTCCGTCTAGGGCATGGTATTTGTATACAGGGAAAGAGTAATCCTATAATTATAGAACTTTGTACGTATAAAAAGTGGTATAATCAGTCCCTGCCCAACACTCCTTGGTAACACACCCCTACCTTAACTAGAATATAGGCATTATCTTTCTGCCAGCAGCGTCCAGCCTCTTTCTTTCTAGTCAACTACCTAGGCGTGGGTTTTATCCAGCCAATGGTCTTCGATTCTGGTTTCCTTAGTAAAATTACTAGTTTTTGAGTCTATCGAATGGCTCTCTCTTCCTATTTGCATATATCTCCATTCACTATCCAACCCTATGTGTCTAGACCATAATTTCTAGCAATCACGCCTTTCAGGCTGAAAATATCATCTGATTTACTGCTATCATCGATATGATTATGGGAGAAAACAACCGTAGCTGAGACATGCTATATTCGATGGTTGGTGTAGTGAATCTAGGGCCTAGCGGGATCCATGGTTGAATCTTCTGCAGGGATCCCAAATTAGGATAAAATGGGAGGGCCCTGATCCTCAGGGTCATCGTATGATTCGTCCAGATGATATGATTCGGTGTCGTCGTCGGCCAGAACTGATTGATGGCAACGCTGGCCAACCTGCTATCGCTGAACCTCTCAACCAAAATCAGAACTTAGCATTATCATCGAAAACGTTTGATCACGGCCAATCTGACGACCAATGAATCAAGGCCATTGACGTTCATGGACATCGGGTTCTTTGCGACTATTGGCATAGACGCCCTGTGTGAGGGTGAGTGAGTCCGCAACTTGTGGCAGCATCATGCGTCTCTCTGAGATAGTGAGGAGTCCGGCTTCTATCCATTTGTCTCGTGACCATAGAAACCACTCAAGGGCACAATTATGGAGCGGTGTCGGCTTCTTGATTGTGAAGTAGCCAGTGACGGTATCAAAGGATGTGGTTGGAGATAGTAAAAGGCGGTGAAGAAAGCGGTGACCATTTGGCTACCCTATTTAACGGGCGCCCATCCAACACTGCTCTTTGTATAACCTCGTGATTGCCCGTTCTGGCCGCCAACCTCCTTTCACTCTTAGCCTACTGCCTACATCACTATACGGTTAAATACATAGACTGTACTAGGTCGCTTTTGCTCTCGCATAATAATGACAGGTAATGATGGCTGACATTCAGAACTAAAGAAGAAAATCAGCAGACCACCGTCTGCGCAGCAACGTTTCTTCATCACTTCGCCACTCTGCAGTGACGAAAAACAGAGGGTCTGACCTACTCATAACCTCTCGCCTGCGCTTCACTTCTGTCTTGATCAGTACTCACTTGATATCTCTTATCAGAGGGAAACAAACTACATGAAGCAGAGTCCATCCAAGGCCCGAAGAGCCTACACAATTCGCTGAAGGGGTTCGATATCCTCATTAGTAAGGCGACATCAAACGCGCGACCTAATCATAATGCGAATAGAAGGCGAGTCCCAGTTGATGAAGGTGCGGGGTTAGGCAGAAGTATGGCAATCTTACTGGACTCTTCGTCCTTGGATGAACCTGGCATATCATGGCCAGGCCTACCCGCCCCTACGGCCTCATCCATCTCCTCTTGCTCGGCTGTCAAGATCTCCAGGAGCATGTCGGATCGAGCGGCAAGGAGGGCCAGTTCCTCATCCTGGCCATAATCCGGGTCATCATCAATGGCGGGACGTGGGGGCGGCTCCAGGATCCAGTTCATGTCCGTTACCGACCCATCGTTAGAAGCATGTGCGGCGAGTGCGGCGGCCACGACGGGCTCGTTATCCGCGCTGGGCTGGTCGTTTCCAGCCGCAGCCTGCTCGCGAGCTGCGAGGGTTCTTCTGACTGCCATGATGGAGAAGGCGTTACCAGGTAGGTATGCGACCCCATCCATGTACTGCATCGGGGTCGGTACATATTCGGCCGGTTGGTCGACGGCACTGGGCGAGAGGTTGGTGGACTCGAGGTTCCTCATGGAGCTGGTCTCGGGGTCACCATCGTTGTATTCGCTTGGTGATGGCTGTGAGCTGAATACAGTGGGAGTGTTAGCTCTTCCAGGTAGGAATACTCTTCTTCGGCAACTTGCCCTTGGTCACTGTTGCTCTCTTGGGCTCGGAATATCTCCCTAACCCATTCCCATATGTTGTTATTGTTGTTGTCCTGTTGGGGGAGTGGTTCGGACATGGTTGCATAGCAACCGCAAAGACACAAGCGCAGAGAATCAATAGTGGGATGATAAGGTTGATGCGGGAATAGAAAGATGGTGTGGGAAAAGCAAAGGGTCGTCGGTGATGCGATGGCGACCTCATCGAGCGACTCATACCCTAATAGGCACCGCAACCGCCCAAACGACTCTAGCACGATTCCTAGGGCGTCATATGAACGCTATCGTGAATGCCTTGAGTATCCGGCATACCATATGTCTATGGCTGCTCATCCCGCTGTGTCGCGAAGCACACCTAACGGACTCCAGTGTGCTCAGTATGTGAAACAAGAAGCTTCTATGAAACCTAGCCTTAAGATGGTAGACTGGTTGGGATGAGCTCAGCAAACTTGGGGTATGCACTTTGACAAAGGACTAGCTAGTTGGGAAGCGGCTAGATACGTTGAGGCTTTTAGGGTTCACAAACCAAACAATTCTCTGTGATTGTGTCTCCGAGGCTGCAATTCAACCATGCCCGAACCATTCCCCCGATAGGATGCCGATGTATGGGCGTAGCCCAGGGAGATATTCCGAGCCCAAGAGGGCCCTGGATGCGCGATGGTGACCAAGTGCAAGTTGAAGGAGAGTCGTTCCCAACTGCAAGGTCTTATTATTGGGTGTGTCGGCCATAGGACCTGCGATGGCTCTGTAAGCCACTGAAGAGGGAGTGCTAACTGGTATAACGCATGCTAGGATTCTGAGTCCTCGGCTAATCACAGCATGACTCACTGAGAAGGGCCTGTGATCTATACCTAGGCGACCTATGATCTATTACTGGGCAAGTCGCACTCACTATGTACAGGTCTACCTTCAACAGCGGACTTCCGATGCAGAAACTTATAAATCCTTTCCACCTAGTTCAAACTATCGACCTATTCCTCTTTGCTGTGCATTCATAACCAAAAGCCCAAACACAACTGAAGGAATTTCAGCCGCATTTAGCAAAGATGCATCACACCAGGAAGGCATGTTTTGGACGACAGGCTATATCCAAGACCATTATATGCAGAAGCAACAGCCTTTTCCACCAGAGGATAGTCTCTTGTTAGCCGAGACATCGTAAAATGTTGCTCTTCATATTTGAAAGACGGTTTCCCAAAGATACACTTTGCAACAGATATTACATCCTTCAAAAGAAATTCTTCAGTTTGAGCAGGGATGGTGCGGAATTCGAGTGTGATCGTGCATTTTCAAGGGTAGGAAGACGGTTCTTCACCACCACGAATCAAATCATGATGCCTCGAGGCGTGACATAAAAGATCGTCAATGGGAAGCTGCGCTTGGCACTGCTTAAGACTTTGTAGGAACAATCCTATCTCAAGAATTGCATCTTCTCCTGCAGCTGGATCTGAGCCATGGGCAGCAACTCTTAAGATAATCGACTTCGACCTGGTCGAAGCCCTTGTGCTGTCACAATTGCCTGCATTGTAGCCAGCGGCGATAATATTGAGTTCCCTGGGAGGCATCCTCTTCTCTATAAATTCTATGATATTCTATCTCTATCTAGACTCTATCTTGTGCCTCTCTCAAACGGACCTAGAATATGGTTTTCAGAGACCACCCTCGACAAACACCTCTCGCCAACACAAATGCAATAGCTGCCACGAGATAGAGCACTCCACCAAAAACAATCAGCCCGCTATAACCCCCTCCATCCCGCTGTTGGATCGCACCTGCAATCGGGATACCCGTAAGGGTCCCAATACTGCTAAGCGTGAAAGTGGTCCCAGTCCTCTTGCCAATGTCCTCAGTGGCACATACCTGAGAAATGCACACAGGCGTCAGACTAATGGCAGCTCCACTCCAAAACCCAAAGAATACAGCATAGCAAATGATGGCAGCCATGTTATCACCGGCCTTCAGCCACAATGCCAGCGTCAGGACTGCACAGATAACTGATGTCAGCACCATCACATTGAATCGGCCGATCCTGTCTGCTATCAAGCCAGGCAGGAAGCGACCTGGAATGGCACCGATATTCAGAAATACAATCAAAAGATAGGATATTTTATCCCCCACACCAACATCTACTGCGTAAGATGTAATGTAGGTGTAGGGAATGAATACCGCGAACTCGACTAGAAAGACCGCGGCCACAGTGGACGCATATTCGGGATCTTTGAGGGCTCGGAAATCAATAGATGCTCCAGACTTGATGTTGCCGGGTATTCTTGTCTTTAGAAGAATGCACGCAATTGTACACATCACTGCAGAAATAAGTGCGATAATGCGAATTGTCCATGGGAAACCGATCTTAGGCGCGGCAAACAGAATAATCAGAGGGAAAATAACCCCTCCGATTCCTCCAGCCGTGCAGGCAATGCCTGTAGCATAGCCCCGACGGACATTGAACCAGTGACCAATGGCAGAGATAGCTGGTGTAAATAGCGTGCAGGCGGAAAGTCCACCTAGCACACTAAACGACAGGAAGATCTGGTAGTATTCTGGGATCATCAGTGGCCCTTCCACTGTGGTGGAAAGAATCTCAAGGACATACCGTTGCTGAAACTAAAGCAAATCAATGAAGCGACAATACCCACAGATCCTGGTATGACGACGTATCTGGGGCCATAGGTATCAAAGATGGGCCCTGTCCAGAGTTATACTTGGCACGAATGCGTTTCAGTTGAGGATCTCGACTTACCAGCTTGAGCCCCGGCCAAGTAGAGAAAAAAGCCATAGGCACCAAATATCCACCCAAGGCTTGATTCAGACTGGTTCTTTAATTGATGGGTGCTGATCCAAGCATGTAAGGTGCCGAGGCTATTCAATAACCCCATGGATGGGATCATGGCGCACCACGCTCCAAGGACAACGGACCACGCAGTCCATCCTCCTTCGGGATATCCAGTGCCTTCCTCGGAAGCGGGTAATGACCGTGGCGATGATACAACTACAACTTCTTGCTTCCCTGTGCCATTTGCCTCGGTATCCAACATTGTCTTGGTGGTTAGGGTAAGACTGCGAAGGAGAGTTCGGATTGCTTTGTCGGCCGAATAGTGTGAATGGATATACCTGTGCTCTCTTCACGGGAGTTCCAGAGATCAATCAATGGATGAACGCAAAATTGTGGCATGAGCTGTCCGTGACTCTTCCAGTGGACCTGAAGCATGTCGTTGAAATTGACCTCGAAGAGAAAATATCGGTGAAGATAAGCAAACATTGGCTAATTGGCCGGGTCATGGATCGGTAGTTAGTCTGCTGCTTGGTTGACTAGTTGATTAACTAACTATGTAACTAGTCAGTTAACTAAATAGACACACGGTCAACTAAGCTCACCATTGGCTACGTCGACTCAGCGGACCCTGAATATGTCCTTGATTTTGAAGATTCGTATGGTCCGTGGTGCAATGTGGGTGAATCCCGGAGAAGCATCGGGTTTAAGTGTATCCGAGCAGATAATCTTACTAAGAATTTCATCATGTGGTTACTACTAGAACTGGAGTTTCATGTCCCCTAATCTATTGGTCTTGCCGGTCTAGATGCGCAGGTTTTCATCTTTCCTGATATGCATGCGTCTTGTGTGGGCATATACCGGCAAGGTATTCTTCGGTATTGCCAATAGCCTTGCCGAGTCAGACCATCAGATCCCGAAACTGTGTAGATCACGACAATGCGAAAACATAGTACGGTCTCCTACCGACAAAGATTCCTCGGAAAAAGTGTTTTCGAGACAAACTGCATTCTTTCCCCCTCGGATTGAGAGGAAATATCGGCGTCCTTGTGAAATATCTCGCAGTTGCCAAGAAGCGCAAAAACATCGATTGCCGGAATCAACCCGCTTCGCTCCTGATGGACAGACCACTGTTTATCTGACAGAACTAGTGGACTGTCACCGGTCTTGAGTACGATAATGCAATAGATCAAGTGCAGGTAGACATTCTCACGAATAGATCAAGTGCAGAGACTTTCGGCTGTCTCTCATGAAAATATTCAGCATGATATAGGGTTTCAGCATTTTCGGCACTTTGCGCGTTTATCTGGAAGTGGCCGACGAAACTCCATCTAGCTGGTTCTCGGTGATTTCCTTTGAATCATTGAAGCGAGCAAGGTCGAGTTCCGTTCCTCCATGTGAGAAGTCGAATAAACACAAGGGGAGGACGTGGTTTGTACCGTGGCCATGCGATTGCCTGGGCATTGAAGAGCCTGGCTTGTACTTACCTGGGTGGATTCTGCCATCACTGTAAGTAGGGTCATGTCGTTCCGATTGACACCGTTCAGGGATCCCGAGTGACCGTCGTCACTGTCCCAGGTTCGTGAGGCTATTGATCGTGGAAGTCCGGTCGAATGGACATGCTTGACCTCGGTGACTGAGACATTGGTGGTAGCAGGCGCTGGTGCGAACCGGAAAATCAAGGAGCCAGTCTGATGACCTCGGGTTTGTTGGGCCTCACTGAACCGGGTACACGCGGAGCTTCCAAGGTTCTTCCCCAACATCGAAGGGAAGTTCTAGAAGCCCCGCAATGCGGGTTGACCAATAGGTGAGTATCCATGTCGATTGCCGGAGCAGATGAGTGAGATCGATAATGAATATCGCGGGATTCGCCCGGCCATTTCTCGGTGACGGTCCACACTTTGAACCTCGGAAGAACAGCGGTGGGCTATGATCTCATAATCGAGCAGAAATTCCTCCCATCTCATTGGATCGCGGCTTCCACAGCAAAAAGACTCGAACCGAGAGCGATACAGCGTACAGTGTAATAATCAAGGCAAAATTGCCTGTTCTGTTGGGACGCGAAGTGGGATGAGTGGAGCTCTTGACTGCGGCATCGGCTCGTAATGAACTTGCATGCTACAGACTGCCACTACTGCACTTGTATCCCCTAAATTCTAGCTTTTGTCTTTGGGGTACTTTAGTTCTGCACTGATCTCCGGGTTCAGATGTTACCGCGCCCGTGACTGTGACTGCGACTGTGCCACGGAAGAGTGTAACCGGGCAGATCCAGTGTCATGTGCTACTGCGTACTCATACCTACAGTGTAGTTCCTGGATCGGGTCCATCCGCAATGCCACACCGATGCTCATCTCGGCATCTCTTCAGGGGAATATTAGGCGGGGTAAACAATGTACACTAGTCAGGGGCCATACTAAGTACGTACACCGGCCGGAAGCCTCTAGTCGCAAAACTTATCTTCCCCTGCCACGATGCATTTGTGACAGCCCTGCGAGACCTTTTACTCAGCCGGACATAGACGCGTGGAGACATGATCACCCCGTTAGTACGGAGGATCGGTGGATCAAAGGTTACTATAGTACTATAGTACTGTACTTTATACATCCTATGAGACAAGAAGCAATACTCCGATCAAAAGACTAGAACACGGGATGATCAACTTCCAGACCGCCTTCATTATAAAACAGCCAATCAGCAAACAGTCATTGCTGAGTCAGTACCACCCCGCACCCGCACTCGGCGATCTCGTTGCAGAAAACGGTTTCTAGGTTTGCAATTGCGTGGTGGCGGAGGCGAGCTGATACAACCTTTGCACTTCTGCTTGGCGGCCAGAATATGAAAAGTTCGGTTCCATAGTTATCATCAGTGTGGCAAGCCTCATTTTGGCCTTAATAGCATCATAGCATCATAGGATGATATAGGTGCCCCGTCCGAAACGCAGGGACTTAGCCTAGGGCCGGGGTAGATAAGGTCGGACGAATGGTTCGCGGAGCAGGGGAGCCTTGGAAATGGAGGGGAATCTTGCAGGACTAGTGATTTGCGTCCGATTGTAAGCTTCCCCGGGGCAACGGAAGGCGACTTTGTCAACCACCCCGCATGACCGAAAATACACCTTTCTCTACTTACAATTGTATCTACTCGAATCGCGTGCATTGTAGTACGGATAGATCGCGATGAAGTCAAGATATCTCACATATCTCGTCGATCTCACCGTTTCCAGCAATAAAGTGGTGAAAAGAAGAAGAAACATCCCAGGCGCACGGCCCATCGGTAGCGCACCGAAAAAAGGTTGACATACGGAAAGGTATGGAGTCTCCACCCGGGGATGTGGATGTGGATGTGGGATGTGGATGTGGATGACTGTGGATGGAATGGGTGGAAACGGCCATTTGGGAAAGGGTTACTAAACTGTCGTCGGACCCTCTTCCTTCTTCTCTTAATTCTTTTCCTTTTCCTGTTATCCTACCTCCTTTTAACACTGTCCCGAGTACCCCGTGAGTCTTGATGACCCCCCACCTTATTGATCCTCTACATTTAAATCGTGCCCTCGCTGACTTGGACTCCCATAGACGTTTGCGTCGACCTTTTCTCCCCGTCTTTCCCTTCCCCCTTTCTTCTCCCCACACATAGGAGCTCGCAATCATGTCTGCTCCCAAGCCCACGGTGGTAAGCCACTTTTCCCGACCCTTACCATTGGCAACCCCCCGGCAATGGTTTTGAGCATCCGTGATTGACTGAATCTGTGCAGGTGACGGAGGCACACTCGGTCGACACCTTCCACGTCCCCAAGGCGTTCCACGAGAAGCACCCCGTCGGCACTCACCTCAAAGATCTCGACGAGTACAAGAAGCTCTACGAGGAATCTATCCGCAGCCCCGACGTCTTCTGGGCCCGCATGGCCCGCGAGCTGCTCACCTTCGACAAGGACTTCCAGACGACTCACTCCGGCTCCTTCGAGAACGGCGATAATGCCTGGTTCCCCGAAGGCCGCCTGAATGCTTCATTCAACTGCGTCGACCGCCATGCGCTCAAGAACCCCAACAAGGTCGCCATCATCTACGAGGCCGACGAGCCCAACGAAGGCCGCACTATCACATACGGCGAGCTGCTGCGTGAGGTCTCTCGGGTCGCCTGGGCTTTGAAGCAGCGTGGTGTCAAGAAGGGCGACACGGTCGGTATTTATATGCCTATGATTCCCGAGGCCCTCGTTGCATTCTTGGCTTGCTCCCGCATTGGTGCCGTGCACTCCGTCGTTTTCGCCGGTTTCTCCTCCGACTCGCTGCGGGACCGTGTCGTCGACGCCGACTCCCGCGTGATCATCACCACTGACGAAGGAAAGCGTGGTGGTAAGGTCATTGGTACTAAGCGCATTGTCGATGAGGCCCTCAAGCAGTGCCCCAATGTAAACACTTGCCTCGTCTTCAAGCGCACCGGCGCCGAGGTTCCCTGGACCGAAGGTCGCGACCTGTGGTGGCACGAGGAGGTTGAGAAGTACCCCAACTACATTGCTCCGGAATCAATGAACTCCGAAGATCCTCTCTTCCTACTCTACACCTCTGGCTCCACCGGTAAGCCCAAGGGTGTGATGCACAGTACCGCTGGTTACTTGCTAGGTGCGGCAATGACCGGCAAGTACGTGTTCGACATCCATGACGACGATCGGTACTTCTGCGGTGGTGACGTGGGATGGATTACCGGTCACACCTATGTCGTGTACGCTCCTCTGCTGCTCGGATGTGCCACCGTGGTCTTCGAGAGTACTCCCGCCTACCCCAACTTCTCGCGCTACTGGGACGTTATCGATAAGTACGACGTCACTCAGTTCTATGTTGCCCCCACTGCCCTGCGTCTGTTGAAGCGCGCTGGTGGCGACCACATCCACCACAAGATGAAGTCGCTGCGTATCTTGGGATCTGTTGGTGAGCCGATTGCCGCCGAGATTTGGAAGTGGTATTTCGAGGCTGTTGGCAAGGAAGAGGCCCACATCTGCGACGTTCGTCTCCTCCTTCTTTCAAGAAATGATGGATTCTTGTCTAACCTGTTGAATTTAGACTTACTGGCAAACCGAGACTGGTTCGAACGTGATCACCCCTCTTGGCGGTATCACCCCCACCAAGCCCGGCAGTGCTTCTCTTCCCTTCTTTGGTATTGAACCCGCTATCATCGACCCTGTCTCCGGTGAAGAGATCACCGGCAACGATGTGGAGGGTGTTTTGGCCTTTAAGCAGCCCTGGCCTAGCATGGCCCGCACCGTTTGGGGTGCTCACAAGCGGTATATGGACACTTACTTGAATGTCTACAAGGGTTACTACGTAAGTCGACTCTAATTTCAACAACCTCGCGCGCGGACCAAAGTTAATATTTCCTTCAGTTCACGGGTGATGGCGCTGGCCGCGATCACGACGGCTACTACTGGATCCGTGGCCGTGTTGACGACGTCGTCAACGTGTCTGGTCACCGCCTGTCCACTGCTGAGATTGAGGCTGCTCTCATGGAGCATCGTAAGCTTGTCCCCAGTTAGATGGAAATGATCCACGTGATGCTAACTTTTCTCAGCCATGGTTGGCGAGGCTGCTGTTGTCGGCATTGCCGATGAGCTGACCGGCCAGGCTGTCAACGCCTTCGTTGCGCTCAAGGAGGGCACCGAGACCAACGAGCAAGTGCGCAAGGACCTTGTTATGCAGGTGCGCAAGTCGATTGGTCCCTTCGCCGCTCCCAAGGCCGTCTTCGTCGTCGACGACCTGCCCAAGACCCGCAGTGGTAAGATCATGCGCCGCATTCTGCGCAAGATCCTCAGCGGCGAGGAGGACAGCCTTGGTGATATCACAACGGTAAGAGAGCTTTTAGTATCTTCATGATCCGCTTTCCATTGAAACTAACACACTCGAATAGCTTTCCGACCCAAGCGTTGTGGAGAGAATCATTAACACTGTCCACGCTGCTCGCCAGAAGTGAAAATTGGATCCATGAATTTATGATATTGATGATTCAGAAGGGTGAGTCGAATCTCAGTTATTGTGTTTTGACATGGTTAGCTTTGGTGCTAACATCAGATCGCAGGTGGAGGTGTGTTGGCCCGCTCTGGGTGTATAAGATTCAGTTACTTGCGATTTTTAAGTTTCGCAGCTATTTATTTGAGATTCCCTGATTAGTCTATCCAGTAGCTATGTGAATAGGATTTTGCCCTGGATTTCAGATGTGATGGTGCCTTCGTAACCATACATAGGTAGCTGGTGTAGGCAACAAGGAGAGCTCGGAGGGCAGTTCTCCAGCATTGTATCTATGCCACGGTGATGAATGACGAACTAGATGCACAATGAGCACTCGGGTCCTGCATGAGACAGCTCTATGCACTGTCCCATGCATAATTCCCCTCGAGACATCGTGCATCGCCGCGTGCAGGCGCATTAGGCCGTGTCAGGTATCACTCACGTGACGGACGACAGTGGGCCGGTGCTGAGTCAGCTCGTTGCCTTCGCTGGCAAACTTCACCATTTCTGTCGCGTCTCACCCTCTCTTCTCCCTCCCTCGCGCTCTCTCTCGCTTGCCGCAGCGATCGCACGCCTTGACTCGACTCTCAGAACTGCGCGCAACTCACTTCATGCTTCAATAGAATCCTCAACTCCGACCCGACAACATGTCTTTCGGTTTTGGAGGGTTCGGGCAGAACAACCAGAGCACCGGCTTCGGAACGGGCTCTGGCTTCGGAGGCACCAACAACACTGGCGGAGGTAGGTTCCCATCGCGATAGCCGTGAGCTGTATTGTTTCGCATTTTTTCAATTCCCCCAAGCTTTCCCTGCCCTTTTCTTTGATGTCTCCCCTGTCCCGGAAAGGAAAAAACAACAAAAACCCAAGGTGCTCCTGACGTCGATCCCACGACGGCAATGACACGCACAAGACGGCATATTTCTACCTGACAGCCTTCGCCGTGCCACATGTGATCTACTCCGTTTTTCTTTTCGATGCTCAGCGACACCGCGACAAGAGAAAGGATGCAAAGGACCGACTTGAAAAATCAGTCTCTGACCGCGATCATTCCCGTCATCTAGGCTTTGGCTCCTCAACCTCTGCGTTTGGTGGTGGAAACACCGGCGGCAGTTTGTTTGGGAGCAATACAAACACCAACGCGTCTAGCGGCTTTGGCGGTACGTGCTCGAATCGATTAGAGCCTCGAAGTCCTTTGCTCTTCCGTCCTTCCTTGCGACCGTTACTCATCGCTCCGGATCAACATCTCACTCGGCACCCGTGGCAGGGTTTGCGTTGCGCCTGTGGCGCCAGCCTCTTTCACAGGTCCTATTTGCCGCGGTTCTGCCTCGAATGAGGAATCACGTGGTTATCACGGCGCCTGCCCTCTCAAAGCACTTCTCATTTTGGACTACCTCTGGACTTCGTTATCAGTTGCCTGGAGTTGAGCTTGCACAGCAGTCACTGACATAATTCTCTGTTTTAGGATTCGGTGCCAACACACAAAATCAGCCTAATACCATGTTCGGCGGACAAAATCGCACTGGCGGATTCGGAACTACCAACAACACTGGTGGAAGTCTTTTCGGAAGCAGCACAACTACTCCCTCTACTGGATTCGGTACTGGAACCGCCGGTGGAGGATTCGGTACTGGAGGTGCCTTCGGCACCAACAGCACCAACACCGGCGGAGGCCTGTTCGGAGCCAACAAGACTGGAGGATTTGGAGCCACCAACACGGCCACCAGTGGCTTCGGCAGTGGTACCACTGGTGGGTTTGGGGCCGGAGCAGGAACCCCCAGCACTGGCTTCGGCGGTGGTGGTACTGCGTTCCAAGGCACCTTGCCTAACTGTGAAGGCACTGGCGGCACCCCATTCAACCCTTTCACTGAGAAGGATACCAACAGCAGTGCCACGAACCACTACCAGAGCATCAGCTTCATGCCAGCCTACAACAAATGGTCTTTCGAGGAATTGAGGCTGGCGGATTACCAGGCGGGACGTCGCTTCGGTAACGGCAGTGGTCAGGCTGGAGCTTTCGGTAATTCTGCCTTTAGTGGAAGTGGATTCGGAGCGCAACAGAACACTGGTACGGGCTTCGGTGCTTCCACTACTACGCCATTTGGTGGAACCTCGACTACAGCAACTGGTTTCGGAAGCACTCCGACTGCTGGCGCCTTTGGCTCTACTCCTGCCAACAACAACTCGCTGTTTGGCGCTAAGCCTGCTGGCAACTCCTTGTTCGGGGGTGGAACCACCAACAACACTACAGGGAGTTCCCTCTTTGGCGCCGGCAACACTGGAACGACCAGTGGCTTCGGAGCCGCCAACAACACCGGGACTGGTAGTGCTTTCGGCAACACCGGTAACACTGGTACCTCGTTGTTCGGCAACAACCAGCAGAACAAGCCCTTCGGCTCCACGACCGGCTCTGCCTTTGGTGGCTTTGGTGCTCAGCAACCCGCCACTTCCTCTACACCATTTGGTAGCACCACCGCTACCACCACACCTTTTGGCGGCCAGCAGAACCAAGGTACTACAAGTGCTTTCGGTGGCTTCGGTGCGCAGAACCAAACTCAGAACCAGGCTCAAAAGCCAGGTGGTTTGTTTGGCGGTGGTGGCGGTTTTGGTGCCAACAATCAGCAGCAGACTGGCGGTGGCTTGTTCGGTGGTAATCAAAACCAAACTACTAGCACTGGCGGCGGTCTCTTCGGTAGCACGCAGAGTCAGCCTCAGCAGCAGACTGGTGGCGGCTTATTCGGCAGTACTCAAAACCAGGCTGGTAGCACTGGCGGGGGCCTCTTCGGCAATACGCAAAATCAACAGCAGCAAAAGCCTGGTGGACTATTTGGCTCTAGCACTGGCACCACTGGCAGCGCATTTGGCGGTGGCTTCGGCAACACTCAGAACCAACAGGCCGGTGCTACAACTGGTGGCTTGTTCGGTAACACTCAGAACCAGCAGCAGCAGAAACCCGGTGGCCTCTTCGGCTCGTCTAGTACCGGCGGCGGTGGCCTATTTGGCAACACTCAAGGTGCATCTGCGGCAGGTGGCGGCTCTTCGCTCTTTGGTGGTGGTCAGTCTCAGCAGCAACAGCCCGCTGGAAGCAGCCTGTTCGGTGCTTCACAGCCGGCGCAGCAACCCTCCCAGCCGGTTCCTGGAAGCTTGAACGCATCTTTGCTTGAGGGCAACCCCTACGGTAGTCAGTCTATCTTTTCGGGCCTTCCGGCTCCGAATGCGCCATCCCCCGGCCCCTTGGCCACTCCTCTTTCTTCTAGCATGAAGCAGAAGCAGCGGACCCCACTGCCTGTTTACAAGATTACACCCACTGCCGCCAACCGTCTTATCACTCCTCCAAAGCGTCAAGGCTACGGGTTCTCTTACTCCACCTATAGTTCGCCTTCCAGCTCTACTAGCACTCCCTCTGGGCTTAGCAACAGTCTTCTGGGCAGTGGCAGCCTTCGTGGGAGCGTCAGCGGCAGCTTTGGTCGTAGCTTCAGCAAGAGCTACTCTACGAGCAACCTTCGCAAGACCTTCGATCCGGATTCGGACAGCATCCTTGCCCCTGGGGCCCTACAGAATGGCAGTGGACGTAGCAACGGCGGCAGCCTGAAACGTCTCACCATCGACCGCAGTCTGCGCAACGATCTCTTCAGTCGCCCAGCCAGCACCTCCCCTGCTCCTATCACTAACGGTGATGACTCGGTCCCACCCGCTAAGAAAAAGGTCAGCTTCGACTCCACCCCCGCTGCTCCCGCTGTTTCCGGTGGTGAAATTGTGCGTGTGGAATCTAAGAGCCCTGAGCCTACTCCTGAGGAACTTGGCTTCCTGCGTTCTACCCGCAAGAGCGGTAGCCTCAACGGCGTTGATGGCGTAGCCAGTCGGTCTGAAATGGAATCAGTCGGTCATGAACTTGCCGTTGTTCCGGAGAATGGCGAACCTAGCCCTGCTAGCTCTAGCCTCACTCCCCTCTCCCCCGCCCAAGGCGAGGACCCCAAGCCGGGCGAGTACTGGATGAAGCCCACCCTCGATGAGCTTAGCAAGATGAGCCGCGACCAGCTGAAACGCGTCCCTGACTTTACTGTGGGCCGTGAAAACTGCGGTCAAGTCACTTTCAACGGCACTGTCGACCTTACATCTGTTGACCTCGACAACATTTTCGGTGACATTGTGGACATTGCTTTGCGGAGAATTACGGTGTATCCTGAGGAAGGCGTCAAGCCTCCCATGGGCAAGGGGCTGAACGTTCCGTCTACTCTGCGCATCCAGAACTCGTGGCCGCGCGTTAAACACAAGAAGTCCGCAAGCCAGGTCAGCAGCAGTCCGCTCTTCGAGAAGCATATTGAGCGTCTGCGGAGAGTGGCCGACACCAAGTTCATCTCTTATGAGCGTGATACTGGCACATGGGTCTTTGAGGTGCCTCACTTCACCACCTACGGACTCGACTATGATTCGGATGAAGAAGGTGAGAACCTTGACCAGAGCACCCTTGGTGCAGGCCCTGATGATACTCGTCCTCCTAAGGCCCGGGCCGATCATCCCGTGAGCTTCGAGCAGTCTGCGACATTTTCCATTGACGAGTCATTTGTCGGATCCATGATTGGTGTTGATGATGACACCTTCGACTTCAAGAAGCGCAAGATCGTCCCTGGTTCGTTCGGACAGGGAATGGAGGCCCAAGATGAGGATATGGAATCTGAGGGCGAGACCGAGTCTTTTTTAGAGGAAGGCTCCACGGGTTCAGCTACTGAGCATGACGACGACGTCACCGAAAGCCAGCGATCTGGCGACTCGGTAGCTGGATCTGATGAGGATGAGGATATGGACATGGCGGGTTCCTTTCCTAACCTTCATCACACCGTGGAGCAGGAAGACAGCCAGAGCATCGGCAGTGATATGGACACCACCCAGCCCATCCCGAGGCCCTTTGGCACCCCCGGCAAGCCTCGTCTCAATCTCAGCGGCGATTGGACCGAGCAACTGCAACGAACAATCAGCCCTCGCAAGCAGAACCGTGACGCCTTGCGCGAGATTCAGGCGATTGCCTTTACCGACCGGCCTCTTCTAAACGACGGATCGCCGGAACAAAGGCGGACAATCTCGCCGAAGAAGGGATTTTCAACCAGTATCGATTTGATGAATTCTTTGTTCCAGCAGCCGCGGAAGCAGAATGCCCCCTCTCCGTTCAAGGCTTCAAAATCGCAGTCCAAGGGCTTTGAGGTTCGCACCCCCTTCTTGCTTTATGTATGATTTTACCTTCCCTTTGATGCCTTTACCCTTTGTTTTGATCCACTACACTCTAACCTGTCTCTATTCACCCTCATGTATCTAGCGCTTGACCTCCATCCCCACAGATAGTTGACCCAATTTGAGATCTTTTGAGCTAAACTGTTTTTCTTCCATACACAGTGGCCCTACAACAAGCAGCCCAAAACCTTCGCTGGCGACGAAATGCAGATGGACGCCAAAGATGTCGCTTTCCACGATTCCTTCAAGCCTCGCTGGGGTCCCATGGATTCCCTGGTTTGTGCCAAGAGTGACATGGAGCCTCTGCCAGATGCCGAACAGCGCTGGCAGGAGCGTTTCTCGGTTTTTAGTGAGGCCAGAGATATCGCAGTGATGACCTACAGCAAGTCTAGCAGCGTACGTGCCTCGCTTTCCGAGTACGGGACTTTCACTGACCTCTTATACAGTCAAAGGAGATGCTCGAAGTTCAAAAGCAACAGTCCGCCATTCAGCGTGTCGACGGGATACCTCTGGTTCGGATGTCCAAGATCGACCTTCGCCAGTATGCCCTTACGTCGGTCAAGGATGAAGAGCGATTGGTGTGGCAGCTAACCAACATCCTCTTCAACGATGACATTGAAGATGACATTTCAGCTGGTGTGCCACCGCAATTGCGGTCCAAGTTCGCGCATCGTATCAAGAAGGACCGGCTGACCCGACTTTGGGAGTCCATCATTCGTGAGCGACACGCGCATTCGGTCGACCTCATTCGCTCGCCGGAGGAACGCGCCGTTCAACTCCTGTGCTCTCATCGAGTTGACGAGGCATGCAAAGCCTTGGTTGAAACTCAGGACCTCCACTTGGCCACTGTGGTTGCACAGATTGGTCGCGATGCCACCTCGCGAGCCGATATGGCTAATCAGATCGACGTATGGCGGCAGAACAACGTGCTCTCGGAGATGAGCGAACCTGTCCGGGCCCTCTACGAACTGGTTGCGGGCAATACTCTTTACTGCGAAGGCAAGTCTGGCGGTGCTCTTGAAGACAGAGCTTCCAGCTTCACCTTCACTGAGCGGTTCGATCTGGATTGGTTCCAGGCCTTTGGTCTCCGCCTGTGGTATGGCACCACCGAGGATGAGCCGATTGAGGCAGCCGTGTCCAAGTTCCTAGCCGACATGGCGACTGGCCTTGAACCTGCTTTCCCCCATCCTTCGCATAGTGCCAGCACTCGTCTCTCTGTCCAGCCCGGCTCAGACACTCTTGGTCGCGAATCTCCGTTGTGGGTGCTGCTCAAGGCTTATTCGGCTGTCAACGGTAGCAAGAGCGTTCAATCCGTCGAGCTTCCTGCGGCTCTGCTCCCAGAGTCTGTCTCCGGTGACCGATTGACCAACCGACTGTCTTTCCAACTTCACCACGTTCTCGCCAGCCTCTTGGGACATCATGATGCGATCAAGATCGATCAATTGCAAACGGACCGTCTCACGTGGGACTATGCTTCGGAGATTATTGCCCGTGAAGAGCTCGCCCCTGCACTCTTCGTCCTTCTCCATCTCTCGCAGCACGAAGAACGTAAGCGCGCTGTGCAAGAGACACTCTCTCGCTTCGGCGCCCATCTTCCCGATCCCGACCCAGCTTCGGGCTCTGAATCTGCTTGGCTTCACCTCACCACTGAGCTCCAGCTTCCGGAGGCCTGGATCTGGGTTGCCAAGGCCCTGTACGCCCGTGACAGCGGCGACGCTACTCGGGAAGTGGATTGTCTTATCCGTGGCAAGCATTGGAATGACGCGCATTCTACTTTCTGTCGCGCTGTCGGTCCTACCGCAGTCATCTCACGCGACTACGTTACTCTCGAGCGACTGGTCTCCGGCTTTGGCGAGAGCCCCGAGCGCAAGATGCGCAACTGGTCTTCTGGCGGCGGTGTGTACGAGGACTTTCTTCGTCTGGCCACTGCAACCCGCGGCCGACGGGACCCGATACGTCTCAGCCGTCTAGTAAACGCCCTCGTGAAAATGGGCGACCATGTCCGCAGCAGCAAGGGCATGGATGGTTTGGAGGAGCGCGTAGCCTTCAAGGAAATGAGCCGGGCCGTTGCCGGTTGGATTACCCATGAAGATGTTCAGGTTGGTCTTCCTTCTGTTACCTTGATTGCACAGTCACTTACAGATATCTTTCAGTCCGTTGAGTCCTCAGCAGTACTCGGTCTGCCGCTTACCGGTGATGCCCGTGTCCTGCAAACCGTCGAGATGAGCCGCAGATATTACGGAGTTATCATGGCTGGCGGCTACTAAGATGTGATGGAAAGATGGTTGGAAATGTGATTCCGCGTTACGCATTTCGAGGTTCCTGTGGCCTTGCTTTCCCCTAGTTTAGCTATTTTCCTATGTCATCCCCACATCATGAATGTACTGTATTTTACAATTTATTATTATCTCTTGCCTTCATCTCTCGTAGACAGTTCTACAGATATCCTGTGTAATGGCATTACTTAGAGAAAGAGTGACTGGAGGCTGGTAGAAAGCAGTCTCCATAAACAACTCACATAAAACAGACTTCTCTGCTCGGTGGTCCTCGATCTAGGCGAGGACCCTGGCAAGGCGATATGAGGAATCGGGCTGGATGGAAGAGATGCCGAACCTGTGGATGCCTCATCTCCGAGGCATACTATGGCCTTCCATGACTGATGCCCAGGCTGCCCAAGTAGTTATAAAAGAGCACCCCTGTCCGGGTGGATCAAGCTTCAAGGTTGACGTATATAGCTTCAAAAGAACGACATCACAAACCTTGAATAATTCAAGTCAGAGAGGGTCAAAAGAAAACCGCAAAAAAGAAGAAGAGGCGTCGGAGTCCAACCTCTCGTTGGTTCTAGCATCAGCTTTTTCAGCCAGATTGCCAAGAGGGTTCGCACTCGCGACAGTAGGAATTCCTTGGGTCGGGTCTTGGAAGGGTGCCAGGCTAATTCCCACTAGGCCACAGTGGAGGAGCGGTACTAAAAGGAACAATTTACTGAGATATAAGGGAGAAGGGAACCCCACTTCCCCACCATATTGTTCTATTGGTTCCCCAGACACACTCGTGATTAGGTGGGATCCATGAATATAGGCAAACAACGCGTTATCTATGAGCCTCGACTCAGTTCTCAAAGTACCGGCTGCTGTATTCACGTAGCTAGTATATTACCATGTTTGAATACTGCCTAAGTGAAAGTCTGGCATGAATTGGCATAGCCTTCAGATAACATTCCCGTCTGTTATGCACCATCCATATCTGGGTTTGGCCAGTGTCTAGTTATATGGTGCCTCTAGATGGTCGTCAACATTTACCACCGAGTTGATAGGACCCTCTAGTAAGGGACAGAAAATAGTCGAAATTACTCAACCTTCGGGTCGGGTAGTCCCTACAACTGGGCTCCGACTATTTCACTCACTCTGTGATCGTTCCATATGTCCGGGACTTTCTACAGTCGAAAAAAGTGTAGCCCTAAAGACCCAACCCAGAATTATGAATTGCTTTCTAGGGTTAGCACGTCCTATACCCCAAGGGAGGTCTGCTTAACAGTTGGTAGGTTTTCAACAAATAAGGGTACAGGTTGCGGCCCCGCCCTCTGCTTAACCCCCACGACATTGAAGAATACCACCACCACCACCGCGTTAAGCCATGGAGAGTAAATTCATTCACGAACCACCTTGGAACGCCGAGAAAGCAGCAGATCTACACACAGTCGCAGACATCAACGAGTTAGCCGAATTCCTAAGCGACTCCCAGCTACACGATTTATCCTCATCCCACCCAGTGGACTGCATCATCATCTGCGCCTCTGCTGTTCTCCACAGCGCCGAAGTTCTCTTCCAAACTCTCACACAAAACCCATCACTCACAAAATGTCTGGTATTATGCGGCGGTCTCGGCCACTCAACCCCACTTCTCTATGACGCGGTTAAACAACATCCTCGCTTCTCCCCACTCAGCCATGAAATCCAGAATATGCCCGAAGCTCGTGTACTAGAGCGAATTCTGGATCGATTCTACGATAGGCCGACCATCACCAGAGAAGGATGTCAAATTCTTATCGAGGATCGGTCTACGAATTGCGGGCAAAATGCTTTATTCAGTCGGCAAGTACTCGATAAGGCAGGGTTCACGATGAAGACGTGCATTGTCATTCAAGATCCTACAATGATGCGCAGGACAAGAGCTTCGTTTGAAAAGGTTTACGAAGATACGCCGGTTTCATTCGTCAGTTGTCCTGTATTTGTTCCGCGGATGAAATTGTCGCATTCTGGCTTGGAGTATAGTACTGTCGTGGACCCGTCTACTTTGTGGTCCGAGTCGCGGTTCCTTGAGTTGATATTGGGTGAGGTTCCACGGCTTAGAGATGACGAAGAGGGTTATGGTCCCAAGGGACGTGGTTTTATTTCGCATGTTGATGTACCTAGTGGTGCTGAGATGGCCTGGTCACGGTTGGTGGATACTTTTAGGGATTTCAGGCAGATGTGAGATGACTTCAATCTCGTTTTCAACGTCCGTGGACGTTAATGGATATATTGCAGCTCGTCTTGACTAAACCGAGGGATCTCGGGGGGTTATTTGGGCTAAAATCAAGGCTGCCCCGTTGGATCACAACCTTGGAACAAGATCTATGTGCCACTCAAAGATAATACAATCCACGAATAAGAATTAATGTCCGATATGACTCGAATGTTTATGCAGCGCTAATAGTAGAATAACATAGTTCATAGCCCTCGGTATTCGACACTCTCCCATCCGCGATGATACCACGCCCCAAGACCCAGCGCAAACACAACAAGGCTACCATCACGCACGAAATCCCTAAAAAGCGAAAAGACCATGCCTAGACCACCCTGCTTCCCACCCAGTAATACTCGGCCACCAGCCAGGAGCATTTCACCAGTAACGAAGATCAAAAACGGATTCTGCGCTGTGGCAGGTTTGGGCGGGGCGCTGCCGAACATTGCAACGGACATGCTGATGATGTACAGCAAGTAGAAAGCCACGCCGAGCGCGAAGAGAACATGCAGCGTCTTCCATATCCGAACAGCCTTCTGCTCTGCCTCAGTAGGTTGTTGGCCACCACCCAGCATGTTTGCGAGGAACGGCGGCACTCCAAGCGCGCCGGCGATATCGGCAGGTGAGAATCCCGATGGAGGCTGTTCGGGAGCGTCGCCGGGGCCACCTGGTACAGGCGCGTTTTGATCACCCGGCATGGATCCCATCAAGGATTGAAGAAGCTTCATGGTTGGGTCCTCGGCCATGTCATCTGGCTGTTGGCCCTGTTCTTGTTCGGGGACTGCCTGTCGGAGCAAGGCGCGGAAGGCTTCCTGCTGTGCCTGGAAGCTTTCTGGTGACTGCATGTCGGGCTGTGGGCTCGGCGAGGATCGAGTCTGCGGGAGAGGAGAAGGAGACGGGGAGACTGCTTCGTGGTCTGTAGTTGATTCGAGTTAGTCACACGGTACAAGTAGCTGGCGCAGAGGATTTTAGCGCTCTGCATATCCCTTTCGTACCAGCTTGCGGTGTGCGACCGCTGAGACTAGTGATCTTGTCCAAGCGCGCGGAGCCTCCCTCCTTGATTTTGGCCTCGCGGCGCTCACGACGCAGGCGTGCAGCTCGCTGGGCCGGAGACTCGTCCGGAGTAGACATGATGGTAAAGAGTGGAATATGGGATCCAGGAGTTCGTGTTCAATAAATGACGGATTCGTGACGGAAAGACATTCCCTGGTTCGCGACCACAAATAATGAGGGGAGGTATGGAGTGGAAGGTGAGGAAGTTGAAGTCCCGTGGTGATAAGGAAACCCACTTTATCCACAACCTCCTCCAACTTGCAAGGTTCTCCAGCTTCTACGGTACTTTTCAAGGCTCAGAGTTGACATTCTGACGGTCTTCAGACTAATACAGTCTGTAGCCTCCGAAGTGTGACAAACCCATCATCCCTAGGAGTGGTAATCCGCTTAGGGCTAGACTTTTATTGTGAGGTTCAGCCTAGTTTCATGTCTATATTGTCGAGATTGGCAGCAAACTTCCCAACCATTTCCCTCCAAAGCTTACCGATGCTAGCTACCCAGATAGTCCCTAGGGTATCTCTATTTGATTTCAAGCGCTAGAGTCGTGTTTGCCCCTACTCATTGTCCGGTTTCACCTCCTGGTCTGATGCGACCCCACCGTTTTCAATACTCTGACCGTACTTCGACTTAGCCCCGAGATGATCATCGTGCTTCTGCGACATGAACATAACGATCGTACTATTGGACTAGTAAGTGAACATTCATATCCTGGCGAGCGGAACATACCTAAGAACACAGAAAACCCAACCAGGCCATGCGAGGACAACGGATGCGACGGCTTCAGGATTGGTACGATACCCTGAACTTATTTTAGCAATTTGCCTGTGATAGTCATATTGTTATAGATCAAAAGGTAGGCCATACTCAAAGCCGGCTTCTTGGAGGTTTCGGCCCAGATCCGTCGTGCGCTCGCAGCATCTGTTCCCGAGATCTTTGCTTCATGCGTCGCAGTGATGACCTATCCCACCAGAATCTGTATTAGCACCCGGGTCCTATGAAAAAAGGAAAATAAAATCATTGTTCACGTAGCTGTCGTACCGTTATGGTAAGAGCGGAGCTCAGCATCATCACCGTTACGACGACCGCAGAAATTCTCCATGCCAATCGAACCGACGGATTCTCGTGTCTTTCTGGCCAGAAGAGATCGAAGAAAAACGAAGCCCCGAAGATGAATGCAACAGCAATTCCAACCAAGATATTGTATGAGAACGCGCCGATGATGTCATTATTGTGAATTTTGACACCGGGATGTTGACCCTGCAGCATACTTTGTTGATCGAGGTAATCTAATCAGTATAAGAGTTTAGTCAATGTTTGCTGTTCAGTCGGTGGATAATACCGGAAAGTGCTGCCGTTCCGACCGACTCGGAGCAAACGCAGAGGACCATGGCGAGTTGGTAGAGGATCATTTTCGTGCGCCGAAGGTGGTAGACGCGATTGAACATATAGGAACCCTTGAACTTGCTGTAGTGGATCTCATGGAGATCCAGACCCCAAACGACAGCCATGACGAGGCTTAGGTATAGTCCGGCTTTGAAAGATCGAAGAATACTTCAACTGGAACAAAGGCTCAAGTGATATGGAAAGTGGGTAAACAATGACTTGTGCAGGATGCTAGGTTAGGGTGGAAGCTGCCTGGACCTTGTTCGTTTTCAGGGACCATGTGGTGTACATATAATTCCTTTTGATACTATGATGCTATGATGGTGGCAAGAAAGAGAGTACTACGCTCTTGTTTTCCGGATAGGCTGACGTCATATTCGAAGTCCCAGCAAGGATCGTACAAAGCGTAAGAAGTGTGGCTGACTTTTGAAGAAATGGAGATACATATGTGCCTGACGAGATCGGGCAATCTTCCCAGTCATCTGGGCTTAATGGTCAGCTGTCTCAATCAAAGAATCGTACCGTCTCTAGAAGAATCGAGCGGATTTTAGTCGTGCTAGAGCAGCGTTACGAGGAAAAAAGAGCAACATTCCAATCTTTTGGTGAATCTTAGGCATCTTGGCCTTGACGAATTGCGGAAGATAGAAGAATTTGGGACGCGTTGCTGCCGCCGCGAGTTGATCACGTGACAGAATGGGAACACCGGTCATATGGTGAAACAATATATCCAGTGAACTTATCTACGTACATTGGCCAGCCTCATGCAAATAATCCAATCCATCCCTGAACTCTAATGGACAGCTGGTTTTGCCGATCATGAGAATACCTAGGTACTGCATGAACCATCCGGACAGCCCGAAGTCAGCGCGGCCGGAGAATGGAATTGGTACAGCTTCCTGCGCAAGATCAGCGCGGAACATGTATGACTCGTTGAAAACTCACTAATCCCTTAGTCTGCAGTGGTGATCTGATCGCTAGATTCTCGCAGATCGACAGCCGGGGTCTCAACACCGATTCTCAACGCCTATACAACGAAGCCTGCTGCCGGGCACACGAGGACCCATCGACGATTCCGGGGAACGTATGCCTAAATTTTCGTGGTTGAGAGTATTCCTTATGCTGCATTCCACGGTTAGTATTGAAGTCATGGGCGAACAGGTCTCCTTGTGACATCATGAGAGACCCATTAGGCAAGTCGATCGGATCAGTGGCTATGGAGCACATAGGGAGCACATTGGAACTAATAGAAAGATATTGTAAAAGAATAACACCTTAATCCTTATGTACTAGGTATTGCCGATTCCGTATATCTGAGAAACATCAAACGTAGTACGTGCTAGTTGAGAAACAGCTATAGCTATCAAGGCATCACGGGGTATGAGCCATGCCAATGGTTTCACGGATCTGAAAAGCAACAGCTCAGCAGTGGAGAAGGTCGATCATTAGCTACTTACTGTACTGTCAGTCGCAGATAGATAATAGATTACTTGTACGAATCTGTCTAACATCGTCATTGCACTTTCTCGGGTTCCCCCGATGACGTAATTCTCGAGAGAGCTCTACCTTGATATATGCTCCTTCTTGGCATATCTGCTTTGGGTTCTTTTTTTGACCCTTACTCCTCCACCAATCCCTGAGAGAACTTTGTCGGTAGGGGGTTTCAATGTGAGGAAATCCTGCTCGACATTCCACGGTAATACCACCCTCTACCACTACTGTACATTTCATTGAGACACAAACCTTCGCCATGGCGTCCGGGGCACAGGAATATGGGGAGCCTCAGAAACACAAAGTGGGAGAACACTGGAGCGGTACCAATAAGGTACCAACTGTCGGGAAATTCATCCAGCATCTCGACCGCGAGAAGAAGGAACGCGACAAAAGAATCGACCAGGAGAACGTGGCCAAGGAGGAAAAGACCCAGAGACAAAATGAACAGAAGAGGAGAGGAGAACAGCCCGAGGGCACTCAGAATGGAGATGCCGAGGAACACAAGCCACGCGAGGTCTCGCAGGCCAAGGTTCGCACGGTGACCGATCCCACCACTGGCAAGGACATTGGCGTGGAGGATCAAGATGAGGAGTCAATGGCCACGGTCAACGATCCCAAGGTATGTCCATCTGGAAGAGCATGTATTGAAGCACTGATTGATTGGACTCTAGTTGACTGTTCCTAATGCTAATCTCGGGCGACCCACCGTGAGTGCTTGGACAACTCAATTGATATATCCAAAATATTGACAATCGAATCAGCCGGTAAAGACGAGCCCCGACCAAGATCTCCCCGAGTATAAAAAGAACCAGGACATTACAGCGCCCCCGGATCCCGTTGCAGAGGGAACAACCTCCGACGTTCCCATTCGCGGGGAAAATACGAACGTGCTCTTCCATCCCACACCGAGCGTTTCCTATCAGCCGATGTATGAGCAGCTACAGAAGCGTGCGATGGGGCTGTGTCTCGCCATCTTGTTTGCCATTATCGTCCTGGGACGGACCTTTGGAGCTTCTTTACGGGGCCTCGTTCCGCTCGCAGCATGTATTGCAAGCGGCGTGTGGCTATGGATGCACGAGGTTATCCGGAGTGGCAAAGAGATGGAGTGGAGTAGTGAGCAGCTCCGTGGAAAAACCGTACGTGCTTGTTTCTGGGGTTGAAACGCGAGATTTTGCTGACGATTATCAAAGGCAACTGCAAACCTTCTTCCCGAATCAGTGGAATGGATGAATACCTTTCTCGGCGTAGTTTGGGGCCTCGTCAATCCCGATATGCTGCAACCCGTGGCAGACACGATCGAGGATATCATGCAAGCATCTGCCCCTAAGGTCGTTGAGAACGTCCGAATTGCCGAAATCGACCAGGGTAGCAACGCTTTACGCATCCTCAGCATGCGCGCTCTACCGGACGACCACGTCCAGAACCTCAAGGACAACATCCGTGACGAGAACAAAAAGAACAAAGATCCCCAAGAAGCTGCTGCCGCGGAAGAGGGCGGTAGCTACTACAATATGGAGGCAGCGTTCGCATACCACGCAATTCCAAGCGCAGGGACCACCTCTTCAAAGGCTCGCAACATGCATATGCAGCTGGTGTTCTACTTGGGAATCCGCGGCTTGTTCGGCGTACCATTCCCTGTCTTTGTTGAACTGACTGAGTTGGTTGGTACAATTCGTCTCCGATTGCAGCTTACACCGGAGCCACCATTCGCGAAGGAAGTGACCTTTACTCTCGTCGGTATTCCACACGTCAAAGCTAGTTGTATGCCCATGGTGCGTAAGGGAGTCAATGTCCTCAATCTGCCCCTGATCTCAAACTTCGTCAACTCTGCTATCGGCGCAGCCTGCGCGATGTTTGCTGCTCCCAAGTCGATGACCATGGACGTGGCCATGATGCTGAAGGGTGATGATATTCACAAGGACACTCTGGCTCTGGGAGTCATGTGGATTAGAATCCATCGTGCCGTTGGCTTGAGCAAGCAGGACCGCCGCGGTAGCGAAGGTGGCGGTAGTGACCCGTACATCAACCTTTCCTTCTCCAAATACGGAAAGCCTATGTACTGCACGCGTGTCATCACGGACGATCTCAACCCCATCTGGGAAGAGACCGCCGCATTGATTGTTACTCCAGAACTAATCAAGGCGAACGAGAACCTGAGTATCGAGCTCTGGGATTCCGATCGCAACACTGCGGATGACATCGTCGGAAAGGTGGAAATGCCCATCCACAAGCTGCTCCAGCACCCAGGCCGAATGTACCCGCAGGTCTCCAAGCTCCAGGGTCTTGAGGTGGAGAGTGAAATGCCCGGCCAGCTGCACTGGGAAGTCGGATATTTCGGCAAGCCCAAGCTTCGGCCGGAGCTGCGCACCGATGGCAAGAAGAAGGATCTCCCTGAGACCTTCAAAGGCGACCCGACCTTCGAGGATGAGAAGGGTACTATCGTTAACGAAGAGGAGGATGCGGTTATGCATACTCCCCCGGATCCCCTCTGGCCTAGCGGTATTGTTCACATTGTCGTGCACCAGATTGTCAATCTGCAGCTTGCCAACATCAAGGGGAGTGACGGAAACCGCAAGGGCAAGGAGTATGAGCCTGCGAAACCGGCTGGTGAGAACACCGAAGAGGAGGGAGGCGAGCTGCCCACGAGCTACTGCAAGATCATGCTTAATGACCAACTGGTAAGCACCTACTACTCTCTAACTCCAGGACATGCACGGACTCACTGTTTCTTTAGGTTTACCGTACTCGAGCCAAGGCAGTGAGCTCCAAGCCCATCTTCAACGCCGGAACAGAGCGCTTCGTCCGCGACTGGCGCTCTGCCGTGGTCAATGTCACCGTACGAGACCAGCGATACCGCGAGCATGACCCGATCCTGGGTGTCATCCCCATTAAACTGTCCGACCTTCTCCAGACCAGCTCCCAGGTCACCCGGTGGTACCCGCTAGATGGCGGCATTGGATTTGGACGGATTCGTATCTCGATCCTGCTCCGACATGTGGAGACCAAGCTACCTCCCAACATGCTCGGCTGGGATGTTGGCACGTTCGAGTTTATCAGTGACAAGGTTATCGCCAAAGACTGGGCTCATTACAGCAAGATCAGGATGCGCACTGGTGGTAGCGTGGGCAAGCTCACGCCTCACGTCTGCCACATGGATGGCAAGAATGCAGTCTACGATACGTCGGATGAGAGCTTCCGCGATTCGCTTCGGTTGCCAGTCAAGTACCGCTACCGTTCGCCCGTGGTCTTCGAGTTCCACATCAAGGGTAAAATGGGAGCTGCGGCATATGCTGTCATATGGTTGCAGCATCTCGTCGATAACGAAGAGACCGACATTGATATTCCAATCTGGACAACCAAGGCCGGTGTCCGTCTGACACAAAACTACGTCACCGAAGCAAACTGGCGCGCCAAGGAAGTTCCCGGCCTGGAAGACCTCACTGAAGTCGGACGCCTTCAATTCCGCTGTCGGTTCTCTCCTGGTATCGACGAATCGCACGAGTCGTTCGTGGTGGACAACGACTCGCGTGAGACCTTCGAAACATGGGAGGCGTGTAGGGCACAAGGTGTGAGATCTCGCAGCGTCTCGATTGAAGTTCCAGAGGAAGCCCAAGAAAAGCACGAGAAATCGCTCGTCGACGGCCGCGACGTCCTGAAGCAAGCTGACCCCGCTGAACGCCGACGATGGATTGACCGCCAGGGGCAAGACTGGAGCGGTGCATTTGGCCACGACCCTCGCGCTTACACCGACGCAATTGGTCGGATGGTCGCCGAGCCCGGACGAGACAAGCCTCGCCATGACCCCGTAACCCCGCCGCCAGTCAAGGACGAGCCCGCCCTCGAATCTGGTTCGGAAGACGGAGAATCCGACAGCAGCTCTGGCGAATCTGGAAAAGAGACGGATGATGAGTCGTTGAATGGACCATCGACCGTTAACCCCGATGCGACTGGCTCTTCCTCGCAGGCGAGCTCAAGCAATATCAACAAGGTTAATAAGCGCAGCGAGCAGCGTCAGCATCGTGGCATGATGCAGTGGCGCCCTGCACGCAATGCGCAGTTTGTCAAGGATGAGACAAAGTTTGCGCTGCGCAAATTGAGGAAGAAGATTCCAGGTGCTGGTGATCTTACTGGTCGCGAGCCCGATGTCGAGACGGAGACTTGATTTTATGTGTTTGTGGAAAGTCTGGATGGGGATTTTGTATATCACGGCGCGAATGTCTCGATAACGAAAGTTCAAATATGCTTCGTGTTACTAATTGTCCATAGTCTGCTGGTTTACAATTATCAACTTGTGCAATGAGTATTTAAGTACGTACGACCGTAGGGTGTGGAGAACAGGGCTTCCGTCCGCTTCGACGTACGTGAGCCCTATACTCTCCACGTCGAATTCTATATGCGTCCTTAGCACCCATCCTACTACAAAACAGCGACGTCAGTTTCCTTGGGTGAGTGTGGGTGATTTGAGGGAGAAGGCTGGAGAATTAGGAAGGTCATAGACAGGCACATCAATAGGGGTACTAGTCTGACTGTGGAAATTGATTAACTAGCTATAATGTCAAAACTGCGAAAAAGCACCTGATCGGGTTCCATAACTCAGTTGTTAGAGTGTGATGCTAACAACGTAAAAGTCGAGCGTTTAGTGGACCTCTATCCTATCCTAGGGTCAGTAACTAGCTAGGTGCCGCCTCGTAGTGGTACTGCTAGTAATCAACTTGGTTCTTCACTAGACACTTTGGGACTTCCAAGGTTGTTCATGATTTGCTCATTCTCGATATCACAATACTGTTCAACAGTAAATTCATTAGACGATACCCTTGGCTCTTTATGAACTATCTCTGCCTTGAAAAGGTAAAAAGGTAAAAAGTAACTACTTCCTCTTCTTCTGTTCCTCTTTCTATTCATCATTCCCACTGAGTAGGTCCGAACTTCTCTCCTTTAGGGAGGACAACCTGGATGGCAGTGTCGGTATAGTCCATAGTTGACAGAGCCTTGGTGTTGCCCCACCAGCTGGGGAAGGACGAATTGGACAAACTGATGGCAAATAGCATGACAATCAAACACAGAGCAGTGCCGACATCCAAGCCGGCGGAGATAACATAGTTGTACTCCATCCACCAGCCACGCCAGCGGTTACGGATGAACTTGTTGAAGACGAATCCAACACTACCCCACGCCAGGTAGGTCAGCGGGGTGGCCGGGGGAATCATGCCGGCACCGCTGAAAATCAGAGGAGCGTTCAGGTATTTGGCCGAGCTGCGAGGCCACTTCTTCGCCGCTAGCCAGATGATAATCGGCAGCGCAGCTCCGGCTAACCAGAACCACTGCAGACTAGCGTACATCTGGCCGATGGAGTACATACGCTTCGGGCCGATCACACCCCAGATGACGGAGGCATTGAAGAAGACACGGCCGTTAGGGCAGGTGTAGCGGTTCGCCTGTGTTGGGGAGCAGATGTCGCTGATACTGCCGAAAGCCCAGTTCAATACTGCCACTTGCACAACTGATGACCAGATGCAACTGGCCATCTGCGCCCAGAATGTAACGCGTGTAGGAATCTTCATATAGTGACCTAGTGAGGTGATGTTAGTTTAGTAAAGTTGACCCGATGCGTTGAGATATAGTTTAACCAACCTAGCTTCATATCTTGGCAGAAATATAGCGCTTGCGACATGGTGATATAACCATAGGTCTTGAACAGCATCATGGCCATGGGCTTGCCGGGCTGGATATAACCGACAATAAACTCAGTGACGACATTCAAACCTAGCTGAATGTTGGTAGTGGCCTGGATCATTCCAATGGGCAGGGTCCAAAACGCTGCGATGATGAGCGAGACGAAGAATGCCCACCAGGAGAGGTGGGTAGGATAGGAGAGAACCACTGCTAAACCGATTGCAGCCATGACTACCAACACAGCCAAATACCACCAGACGGGCACCTTCTTATACTTGGCCATCAGCCGGGAGTGGATATCCTCGTGCTTTTGGTTCGACTCGCGCATTCGGCGCCAGATTTCTTTGCCGTGGAATAGGCCAACGTGGAAGATAACTGCAGACAGACCGGCAAAGGAGAGACCGTAGCACAGAGCAAAGGTGGTAGAGAGGAAGAGCGGCGAGTAACTCTTGTACTTGGCTTCGTCGAAGATGTACTCGGGGGTCAGGATACGCTTAACGTCGTACACCAAGCCAGTGTTGTCGTAACTATTTGAATCCGACATGGGCAGGAACTTTCCGTAGAACACGTTGCTGTAGTGCAGCGCTGGAGTGACAATCCAGAACCAGGCCACCATGCCAATAAGAGTGTTGGCAATGGCGAACCAGGGGGACATCATGGGTGATAAGACATATCCGGAGATAATGGACCAGTCGAAGGAGATCGGAATCAACGAGAGACCAGAGGCACCGCCAAACAGCTGGTTGACAATCACATTGTTGGGTTTGATCCAAGTGACGAAGGCAAAAACGCTCAAAAAGGGAGCGATAAGGCCCGGGAACCAATACCAGCAGAATGCGGCGCTCATCACGTAGATGAAAAGACGGTATCGGTTGATGCGCCAACCGGCAGTCTTGGCTGGATCGGGCTGGCTCATACCGCGCTCGTGCATGGCAGTGAAGAGGACTGTGTTGACCAGAGTGGATGGCCAAATCATGGCGGCGGGCTCAACTAGGAAGCGATGAAGCACACCACCAAGACCGAAACCCAGAGTTTGCGTGGAGATACAGGTAAAGATTTCGAAGGGCCAGCCATAGCGCTGTCCGTAGAAGCCACGCTGGGCAGTGATAATGTCCAGAGTGTAGGCGAAACCTCCGGCGAATGTTGCATTGGCCATAATGGTGATCAGAGCGTGCTCTTTTTTAGTGAATGGCCCCGGGTTGAGCTCCAACCTGTGACCGAACAGGGTGAAGGTCCAATTAGGGAGCCATTTAGCCCAAGCAACACCGAATGGAAATGCCACAACTTCAGCAATGTAGGACGTAATACTGATGCTCGGACTGTGCAACGAAAAGAGGGCGTTGAGGCCGGAACCGAGTGTAGCGAAGAGAAGACCCAAAAACCAAGACCGGATGGTGTTGCCAGTGCCGCCTTCGTCGTAGTTTAAGACCGCAGCGCGCACTTCGGGATAGGGCGAGTCTTCCAGGATTCCCTCGATGTGGCCTTTGATCTCGACATCACCACTTTGCAGAGCCTCGTCTAGCTCCTTCTCAATTTCAGTAGGGAGATTGGGGTCAAACTCGTGGGCCTCTTTGAGCTCCTCAAGACTGGGAATTGTCTCCGAGGGTACCTCGACCACGCCTATGCCGGTAGATTTAGCCGACATGATGGGTTAAAGGGGCGGGGAATCGAGCGGGATATCGTTGGTGGTGAAGAAATAAGAAACTAATCTAGGGAGAAAAGAAGCTATCTATATTTCCCAGGGCTTGACCACCGAACAGAATAGACGTAACAGAGAAACATAGGGACTAAGGCATATGTTGCAAATACAAAATCGCATCCCCGGCTTCATTATCTGGGGTTGTAGATAGCGCACTTGCGTATCAGTACTCGAAGCGGGTCTCCGTCGCTCCTCCGGAAGTCAAGACTAGTACTAAAGTGTTAGCGCTAGGCGAGCCCCACTACGGAGATGGACTAAAAAGATGAACCGCCAATCAGAAACGTTAGACAGGCGTTCTAGCTCGTGTTACATGTCCAGACATGAAAGGTTGGATGATAAGGCTAGCGCCATGTGACGACAAAAGGGACAATGACAGCGGCGATGTTATGGGCTTATCGCGGGGATTAGCTTGATGACCGATACCACATTGTATCAGATGCATATTCATTGATAATAGCATCGCACTGCTAAGAAAGTCAGTTCTTCCGCATAATCACTCGCACGCAACGGAAGCCCACAAGCAAATTGCACTATAGATGATTATCGCTGTGGTAGCAAGTTGCCTAGTCCTACGCAGTCCACTGCAACTATTTTATTATTTGCGTAAATGAGTTAGCGCGCATGTGGCAGGCAATTGTTCCACCTAGGTTGGAGCCCTATTCACCCAAGGTTTTTCAAGCGATAATGTATATAGAAGTTTGATACACGGAACTAGGTATAAAAGCCACCTATAGGGAACAAATAGTTTTCAGGCGAATTATGTATCAAGATTGCACTAGGGTCACGCGGACAGTGCTGCAAGGTTACATCGGAGTCTAGATAAGTGAATACCTGAGCGTATCAAACGCCGACCGAAGAATTGAGGCGCTTCATCCTAGACTCTCTTAGGTCGCTTGCCCGATGGCCCTAAGCCCTCCAGGACTCCAATAAGCAATCCGGGGTATCGCACCGCAAAGTGGCGTAGGGTACGTGCATAGGTACATAAATTACCCAAAGTCATCAGCACGTAAGGCGTATAACAGGGGAAGTGTGTCCCTAATTTGTGAACAATTATATTAGTTATTCTGGGAAAATCTGGTAGATGATCAATCCGCCTTGCAACGACAGGTGGTATCAAAGGGACCTAGATATGCGCTCAGGATATAGCGGTATAGTTTGACTTGCATATAAAGCCGTTGATAGAGAGCTAGGGGATTCTTGGTTTCTATTTTTTTTTAAAAAAAAAAGAAGAAAAGAAAGGAAAGATAGGGATAGCAGCCAAAAAGGTGGTTAGTTCCAACTTTGACGTTATTAGCATCAAACTCTAACCAACTGAGTTATGGAACCCCATTGTGATTGGTTTATCACTATTTGTCTATAAAGCTAGTGAAGCGGGGTAAGCCAATCAAAAGCGATCCCCTCCTGTCCACTCGACTATATACTGGCCGTAGTATGTAGCATCTATGTATACCATAACTCGGCTAGACTCAGTAAGCCCCGACTGCTAGGATCTATCCGTACAGTGGCACCGCTAAACTGTCTGCCCATCCTAGACCGCTGTTTTGACCGCCCACAGGAGGCATGGCAGCAGCTTGACCTATCTATCCTAGAGCATGTATAGTTAACTAACTAGTGGCGTCCGTTTAGTTTCGCCTTGACCGCCTTTCCATACCGCCTCCCATAATGGCTGACCGCTCCTAAATGTGGGCTAGCGCGCTAAGTATACATATGGCGTGGAACGCATGGTTTTTACAGGCAGAAAATGCAGCAGAAACTTATGTAATCCATAGGGAAGGGTGTTTCAGACTAAACGAACGCCACTGTATCTGAGATCATGCCGCATAATGTGCAGGCTATATTAGAGTCAAGTGGCCGGTATACCAAGTATTAGTTGATAGTAGTTAAATGCATGGAGTTCAATGTTGGGGCTGGGTTTTGGGATAACACCAAAATGTGACCTACACAGTACCCACACAGTAGCCGATGGACACGTACCTATCGTAGAGCCAAAGTGTTCCCATAGAAAGGAATGCCTACGATCGAGATCGATATGCCATCGGGCATTCTTACCTTGATACTTCCCAAGTCGAGTATCCCCAAACCTGTGGAGGGTTGTGAATTAAGGCCCCAGCTTTGTCCTGTCTAGTTGGGGCGGCAGTGTGGAGACAAATATCGTGAGAACCACAGAGATTTCAGATCTCATGTCGATCTATATATCCATCGTCAATGATTCGCTACTATTATGGCGCTATGCAACGGACGCCCACCAGGGGGCAGCGGTGCTTAATTTATCCAAGCCCCATTCATAAAGGGTCTTCGCTCTTCATCGGCCTCGCTCCTACGCTCCTACTGAATATGTCAGGTCTCCAAACATCCCACGATGTCAGTATATTCTTATAGCCAACGCTACCTAAGGCTACGGCCTGCGGTGCAAGTAGCTCTGGCTTTACTGGCAGTTTTCGGGCTGCTCAGACTGTTTTCAAACTACCGTATGTTTATTCCTCTTCACAGCCGTAAATTCCGTTGTCGCCGAGTTGACTGATCAAAATCAAAGCCTTTGAGAGTGTTTCTCTATCTGCACCACCCGCACCCGCTCCCGCTCCTACACCGCTGGCATCACTCCAGCCATCTCCTTCTCCCCCTCCACCCCCTCCACCCCAGCCAACTGTTGGCAAAGTGTCGATGATATATGGCGGTCATTCAGTTTACGAACGGGCGCTCGCATCCCACGAAGAACATAGCCGCCGGCTGAATTATCCAATGGTCATCCTCCGCAAACCTATCATTAATGGGGTATGGAACAAGCTTCTGATCCTTATTTCTACGATTACTCGGGAATTGGAGAAACCGGATGACCAGCGACTACAATGGCTCTTGTGAGATCTAAAACTCCAACCTCACAAGGAATTCCCCTAATGGTTATCTTGGCTTAGTTGGTTTGACAGTGATACAGTGGTCATGAATTTGGGCCTACCGCTGGAGACCTTTCTCCCTCCTTCAAATATCACGGATGTTCATCTCCTCATCTCCAAGGATTGGAATGGGATTAATGCTGGAAACTTCTTCATTCGTGTACACCCATGGTCTATCAACTTCCTCAATGCTGCGCTGGCATACCCCCGCCTTATTCCGGATGCCTTCATCCCATGGAAGGAACAATCCGCTATGAGTGAAGTCCTGGACGGGAGCGATTACTTTTCACAATGTGTTGCGTATTGCCCGTCGCGTTGGTTCAATCCCTTTAGAAGCTCGAAGAATGGGGAGGACCCATCGGATGAAGGCCTGGCTGATGATATGATGATACATCGTGGAGATCTTCAAGTTCACTTCCCAGGATATGACAAAGGGAAGCTTGCTGAAGCTATGGATCCATACATTGCTATCTCGGAGCAACAGAGACCGGAGTGGAACGTCCCCGTGGAGAATACTGGCTATATAGAAGAGACGGCCTTATTCTGGGAGAGATTCAGTACTTCTCATACTGAAGATGGTTAGATGTGATGTATAATACCTCTCAAGAGACTGGTTTACTGCAATGAAAGAAACAATCGGACTCTGCATGTCAATGTTGTACCATTCTTTCTCGGAGAGGATAACCAATAATCCGTGAAGTATCTCGTATGGTGTGTCCCATCTTCCAATCCAGAGGCGTCGTCGAGATTCAGATGCAGCTCCCGAGAGCTACGCCATGACAGCACTTCCAAGGTTGGAATCTAGTAGAACTGAATGATGCGATGTGCAGGTGGGTTTGACGAGCATTAGCTCCAGCTGATGCTTAATTTCCATTCAAGGAACACGAGATTTGCTCAGTTGTGAATGAAAAGGAAGCACAATCGAGATAAATATGTTCATGATAGAAATGATACCTGGGTAACCGGGATGGAAGCATTCGCTGGTAAACCGACAAAAATCCCCCCCGACGCCTCTATACAATGAAAGACCTGAATCATAAGAAAAGCTATGTACAAGAAAAGAAAATAGCCGGTCGTAGCAAGATCATCAACGCCGGGTTATTGCCCAGGTTTGGCTTCTGCCTGCTCATCCGACGTATAATTAGAATCCGGCGGCGTGGGCTGAGACGAGTCAAAAACAGCGTCCTGGGGCGCCGTGTTCAACGGTCCAAGTGTCCACTTCCACTCTCGCCGCCGTTTTGCACGACCCTGCCGCGGTGTCTGCGGCGTGGAAGTGTAATCCGACTCCAAGCCATCGAGCAAAGCCACCGCACGCACCTGGCGCGTAACCCCCCTCGACCGACGTTTCTTGCGCTCGATCTTGGAGAGTGAGGTATCAAGGCCAGTTTCATCAGCGCTACCTTCGTCGGCGCTAGTTTCTGAAAGGGATGCACTGCCCGAATCCGTGTCCGAGTCGGTGGAGCCGGCCGTTGGCTCGGGCGCGGACGCCTGGTGCACAGCCTCCTCGTGAATGAGATCTAGATGTTGCGCCGTGTATTGCTCGGTGTGAATCTCCTCCTCGAGTGGGTTCCGATAGCTCACTTGCTTCTTGGTGGGGAAGAAGATCCGGCGAGTGCCTGCGCCGGGCCCACTAGTCCCTGCGGAGATAGAGCCCGAGCGTCGCCGTGAGGCTGATTCGAGTGGCGAGTTGCGCAAGATGCTGCGCATTCCTATGGGCAGTTGATAGGGACGGTAGCTGAAGGGGTGGGTGTTTGGAGGGTGGTGGACATAGGGAGCGATGGGTTTGCTGTTGTTGAATCGGTGGCTGGAGGTCGATGTCTTGGAGGGGGACGTTGTTGCGGAGGATGGAGATTTGACATCGTAGGCATTTTTGAAGGTGTTGCGCAGTGTTGGTGAAGTGCCTGCTTCTGCCGTGAAGGAGAGGGAAAGGCCGGTGGTTGAGCTGCCAAAGGTGCGTGGTAGAGATGTTGTTTGAAGGGTGAGTTTCGGGCGCGAGGTAATACCTCGGTGTTCACCGGGTGTTGAGAGGCAGGACATGGTAGAGGAACATGAAGAGGATCGCACCTCAGACGAAGAGGAGAGGGACGTCATGAAGCATGACGGGAGGGAGAAATGGGAGGGGCGACGATATACTCCGTAGTCCGTACTGGTGGCGGGTTTTGTGCTAAGAATAGTGGGCGCTTGCAACTGCAACTGCGATTGTGACGAGCTCGTTGGAGCCAACCACAATTATTAATATGAACGTCCCAGGTTGAACCCAAGAGAATGAGGTCCTAGAATCGACGCTCTTTCAATATAAATTAATTAACCGTCAAAAACCCCGGCGCAGAATTTTCCCAGCTATCGACGCCACATCCAGCCCCGTCGTAAATGGTGATCGACCACGATCTGCCCTGTTCTAATTTAATCTTGAAAAAGCCAGGTGTAAGTCGTGGACCCGAGGGGAAATCTTTGCAATTACAGTGCGTCCTCTGCCTAATACTGTAGCCGTAGCTGTACTCCATATGGAGTACTCTGTAGATCACCCCAAACAACTGAGCGTAGAGTCGAGTTCTATAAAAAGAACCCGTGTGGGCCCGATCATCAAGTGCTTCAAGGACGCGTCCATGTCTTAATTGCCTCTGCAATATACATACTCGCTTGTTCTTGCCCTACTCTGTAGCTCTTTGTGGCAACCGACACCTTCGTAGAAGGGGTCCACGGTTATATCCATGATAATGGTACGTGACCCCTGTTTCGCTATAAACGGCGGGCTCGGCCTGCTACATTCCACATTCAGATGCCATTTCAGCGTCACAATGTCCACTTGCACTGATTCTGTAAACCTCATGAGGATCCACTCCGTCTACTAGAAAGGGTTCCAAGATCGCCTTCTTCGTTGGTGGAGAGTAAATAGCGGACCTTTGCTACAACCATGTAGAAACCCCAGCCACAGTCCATTCGTCCGTATTCCGTAGATTGTGCTCGCTATAATCTTCCAAGATGTATGCTCCAGCGTTCGGGTGCCCTGCGAGCTTAATTATGAGATTCAAAAAAATGAGTCCAAGACTCCCATTCCTTGATTCAGTAGGGTCTGAATACTGCAAGTGGGAACTAGGGCGGTTCTTCCCCAAATCAAGAGCCGAATGTGATGCCACTGCGTGGAGGGGTAAAGGGCGCTAAACGTATCCACTGCGTTCTTATCGGCTCTAGATCACTCTGGTCGGCTATGCTGTCGCTCCTTTTGCCGCTGTTCTGGGTTTGTCTCTCGTGAGCCCCACAGCAGCATTTAAAGCTAACTGCTTCTGTACGTCATGGGTCTCCGGTTAAAGGTATACCGATCTCAACATGCATAGTAGGTCGAAGATCAAAGGCGAGTTCATCGCTAGTAGATCGCAGCCGAGCATCTACACAGCACGTATGTAGTGGTGCCTGTGAGCATCGTATGGGGTCCGTTGTCGGGATTTTCGAGATCATGAGTCATCAATTTTCAAAAATAAGCCATTGGGATGCTTTTCCATCCAGTAAATTCCCGCTCTTCGCTCACTTGCAGATAGAATAGTAGGCGATCTCGTGGATGCAGAAAGGTAAATAGTAGGCCCATTCTACTCTCATATTGATGTGGTAAAAAGTGTAGTGGAATAGTCAGCCACAGCAGCCACACGCGCCACCGCCCGGACCAAATTCAGAAGCATATCAATCCTCAAATCTCGACTTATCCACCACCCACACATACTCCATGGAGGCAATGGGAGGGATCCATGGCTGCATTACCGGCGCGTAACGACCATCGCGTCATCCTGCACTTGGTAATCCATCCATCCACTGCGCAGCACTCGTCACTAACCACATCCAGGATTATGACTGCTTCTATGCCTCCGTGTTTGAGGTGGAGCAACCAGCTCTCAAGTCACTCCCTCTGGCAGTCCAGCAGAAGCAGATTATCGTGACCTGTAACTACGAGGCGCGACGGCGCGGGTTGCACAAGTTGCAGCTGATCAAGGATGCCAAGCGTATATGTCCCGACGTCGTGATCGTTCTGGGCGAAGACTTGACCAAGTTCCGCAATGCATCCAAAGATCTTTATCTGTTTATCCGCAGCTTTATCTGGGGAGGACGGGTGGAGAGGCTGGGATTTGATGAGCTCTCTTTGGACGTGACCGAGATGATCAATTACAACGTTGGACTACTGAACCCGAATAGCCTGGCAAGCTCCTTCTTCCATCTGGATCGAAAAGATCCAACAGTTGGGTTTGCCTATGATGCAACCGTATTTATTGGTTCCACACATCCACCGACACTGGAGGAGTCGTCTGCAAATTCCCCAGCAATATCATCCCTAGGGATGAAACTGCTGGTCGCCTCCCACTTGAATGGATACCTGAGAGGCAAACTTGAACATGAAAAAGGCTTTACAGCTACTGGAGGGGCGTCTACTTCCAAGCTGTTGGCAAAGTTAGTGGGCAGCATCCACAAACCCAACAACCAGACCACACTGCTCCCACCGTATGAGACACCCCGAGATGGAGCTGCAAGCAATGTCATTCAATTCATGGATGCCCATGAAATTCAGAAAATCCCGGGCATTGGGTCTAGGCTTGCACAGAAGCTACGAAGGCGAGTCACAGGAAAGGACACCGACGATGAGAAGGTGACGGTGCGAGACGTGCGACTCTTTTCCGGCATGGGACCAGCGCTACTAGAGAAGACACTCGGCGGACCCGGGGCACCCAAAGGCATCGGCATGCGCGTATGGAGTACCTTGCACGGAGTGGACAACACGGAGGTGCTTGAGGCGCGTGACCTGCCTACTCAGATCAGTATTGAGGACTCTTACGGACGAGGGCATCTTAGCAATATTGAAAGCGTGCGACGGGAGCTGATGGTTCTTGCAAAAAGTCTGATCCGACGCATGAGAACCGATCTTCTCGACAAGACGAGCGATCCTGGTCAGCCTCGATGGCTGGCCCATCCGCGCACTTTACGATTGTCTACGCGCCCTAGGAATGCACCGGAGACAGACGGGATACGCACATACAATGCCAATCGCATATCGCGGTCGGCGCCACTCCCTACGTTCATCTTCAAAATGGACGAGAATGTCGATGCGCTAGCGGAGAGAATTGTGCGTGATTATGTTTTGACCATGTTTCGAAAGCTCCACCCCGAGAAATCGGGCTGGGATCTGAGTCTGATGAATATCGCCGTGGCCAACTTGGTTGAAAGTGCGGGAGACCAGAAACAGAGCAGTGGACGTGATATTGGGAAGATGTTCCAACAGCAGGTAGTACATGATCCCATTGCGGACCGGGGGGACACAATGCGGCAGCCTAATATACCCGTCTCCTCGGATGGGGCGGATGAGCTGTGGGACGATGCGGAGGAGATTGACGATGGGCCTTTATGGAGTGTCGAGTGTGCTATTTGTGGAGCTGCGATGCCGCACTTTGCCCAGCTAGCGCATCAGATGTATCATACCGTAGAGGACTAGACGTCGAATAATGTGAGATATGCAAAACTTGTACAGTGCGAGGTATCCAAATCACGAACATGGAATATACAACAACAAGAGATATTCAATAAGTACTCCGTACAATTCTATATCTAGGTAAGATACTTATGAAACAAGTCATCATAATCTAAGAATAGAAACATTTTAATGCCAAGGCCAAGTCTACGGTAGGCGATAGGTATCAAAGTATCATAATTATTTTCCTCTATCATTTTCTTACTGATATTGTTGCATGGACTGTGAGGGTGGAAGATGAGGTTCACTCAAACTAGGTATGGATGGGCTAGCTAGATACCAGCCAACTTGCTAAAGCAATATATCGATCACTGTCCAACCTGCGATTAGGCGCCATCGCCTATTATGCTCTCCCTACCTATCCCGTTTCATACTATTACGGTCGACTCTAGCTTAAGTGTTCCTAAGTCCGACAAAGGGTATGATGCAGCGATGAGCATGACGGACAAATTCACCAAGCTCGAGGTAGCCACTAAGCGCAGAGAGCCCCAAACGGGTGCTTGACTAGTCACCTCTCAGGTAGTCAACTAATCCAGCTCTCCTATAGCTCGAATAGATCATCTTCCATCACCCCAAGCTTCCTACAGTTAGAGTACAATTTAATATCTATCTAGGTACTTCTCTATTTCTTACTTTGCCCTTACTTTACCTTTACTTTGATCTTGATTTGCTGTAATTATGATACTTTGATACCTATCGCCTGCCGTAGCCAAGTCCTCCTTTCCTTGGCGACTCAGCCCGAAGTTCCATTCATATCTTTGGCTTGGCGGATTCGCGCCTTCTAACTTTCCTTATTCTTTCCTCTTTGTTGCCTTGTACTTTGCCTTCCTAAATGTTCTAGGGTTGCTGATCCCCTGATATCTCCGACACAAATTTCCTAAAGTGGAACCTGCCCTGAACCGGGTATCCATGGTCCCCGACCTAGACCCTCGAAACTCTATCCGGAGACCCTGATCTCAGCACGGCGCGTCTTACACCCTCTCATTCGGCGGCAATGAGGTTTTCAAGCAGCGTGCTGCCCTTTATAGGGGTACTTTCGGCTCTCTTCACGCAAGTACAAGGCATGTCCCACTCCCCGCCCGATAAACCTAGCTAACCTGCGACTAGCCCGATCCCAGGCCTCAGAAGCGATCCGCCAGGTCACGCCGATCGACGACCCTGTTATTCGTACTTCTACTCACCGGATCGACCACCTCTCACATTTTGAACTCACTTTCGAGTTACATCGCGATGCCCGACGGATAAAGCTCGAGCTGGAGCCAAACCACGACATCTTGGCCGACGATGCTTACGTGCAATACATTCGTCCCGATGGCACCCTGAGCGGAGGCGAGCCTATCCAGCGACATGAACACAAGGTCTTCCGTGGCCGAGCCCTGGTTGGCTCGGGCAAGGGCAGATGGACTCCCGTGGGCTGGGCCAGAATCACCATGCAAAGGGATGGTCCAGAGCCGCTGTTCGAGGGTGCTTTCAGCATCGACCACGACAAACACCACATCGAGCTGCAAGCGACATACCTGGGCAAGAAGCGAGCGATCGACGTCGACATTGAACGCCGGGAGCGCGAATACATGGTGGTCTACAGGGACTCTGATATGATCCGCTTCCAGCACTCTGAGCTCAAGCGGTCGCTGCCCGATTCGTCGGGCTGTTCAGCGGATAAACTCGACTTCAATGCCGATCTGAGCAAGTCGATCTTTCCCTTCGGAGTTGACCGACCTGACGGCCATTGGGGGTACACTTCGTTGGACTCGATGTTTGGGCTGAGCAAGCGTCAATCCGACACTGGCGGGTTGTCGGGAAACACCGGCGGCGTGAATCTCAAGTCGACCATTGGCGACTCGACCGGATGCCCCAAAACGAAGAAGGTCGCTCTCATTGGAGTGGCCACGGACTGTGAAATGACCAAGTATTTCAAGTCGACCAACTCTACCCCCAAGGCTGCGGCCAAGGATTTTGTCATTAACATGGTGAACACGGCGTCGAGTCTCTACGAGTCATCCTTCAACGTTTCCATCGGTCTACGCAATCTGACCGTGAATGAATACGAGTGCCCGACCACGGCCAATGATGCCACGCCGTGGAACGTCGATTGCAATGGCGGCAATATCACCTGGCGCCTGAACGAGTTCTCCAAATGGCGCGGAGACCACTCGGATAATAACGCCTACTGGACTCTCATGACAGGCTGTCCCACCGATTCCGAAGTGGGTGTTTCCTGGATGGGCCGGTTGTGCACCTCCGATGTCACGAGCGATGGCTCTAGCTCTGTATCAGGGGCCAATGTCGTCGTTGGCACCCAGGGGACAACTTGGCAGATCTTTGCCCATGAGACGGGCCATACCTTTGGCGCCGTACACGACTGTGACTCACAAACCTGTGCGCAGGGGTTAGAAGATTCCTCTCAATGCTGTCCGCTGAGTTCGTCGACCTGCAATGCCGACGCCAAGTACATCATGAACCCCTACGCAGAGTCCGATATGACTACCTTCTCCCCGTGCACCATCGGCAACATCTGCTCGGCCATTGGCCGCAACAGCATCAAATCATCTTGTCTCTCGGATAATCGGGCCGTCACTACAATTACCGGTAGCCAATGCGGTAACGGTATTGTCGAGGCTGGCGAAGAGTGCGACTGTGGCGGCACCGAAGGATGCGGCGACAATGCTTGCTGTGACGCCAACACATGCAAATTCAAGAATAACGCCGTCTGCGATGACTCCAACGACAGCTGCTGCTCTAGCTGCCAATATGCTGCCGCAGATACTGTCTGCCGCGCAAGTACCGGCCCATGTGACATCGCAGAGAAATGCACCGGAACCTCCAGCGCCTGTCCAGATGACAAGTTCGAGAAGGACGGCACATCCTGCGGCTCGACAAAGGGCCTTGCCTGCGCCAGTGGCCAATGCACCAGCCGAGACTACCAGTGCCGCACGGTGATGGGTAGTTTGTTGAATAGCAACGACACCTGGGCCTGCGAGAACACCGACGAACCATCGTGCACTCTCGTCTGCGGCGCCCCCGAAGTTGCTCATCAGTACGGCAGCACAGCCTGCATCAAGATGAACCAGAACTACCTGGACGGTACGCCGTGCGATTCAGGCGGCAAATGCAAATTCGGCCAGTGCCAGGGCTCCTCGGCACTGGGCTGGGTCCGCCAGCACAAGAACATCGTAATTGGTGTCTGCGTAGGCGTGGGAAGCTTGATTGTCCTCGCTCTGCTGTACTGTATCATCAGCCGGTGCAGAATGGCCAGAGCCAGGCGCCGCATGGCCAAGGCTCCTCCGCCATATGTCAACTACCGAGGACCTCCGCCACCAGGTCGCAGGCCTCCTCCCATGCAGCAGTGGCCAGGGTATCCCGATCCCGGGTACCAGAATGTACCAGTACCACCGCCTCAACCGGTGCGTTATGGTTAAAGACTATTTTCATTCCGTATTTTCATGCTTAATACTGCTATGTCTGTTGCATTTCTGTCTTGGTATCATAGGCAGGGCTGGATTGGAAGGCCTAGGTTTTCATTTGGCGTTTATGTGATTTGATCTATGGGATCGGCATTATGTTTCTCTATTGCGCCCTCATTGGGGTGATTTGGGTTATGGCATTTCCAAGGTTGTCTGTGAATGTGCCTAATGGTATCTACAATGTCGGATCCCACAGTCCCAATGTGACTTCAGGACTGTCATGCCTCGACTCATTCTTTCCAAGTTTGTAGATATATCTACCTAGATACGTAGCAACCAAGGCGAAACCAGGATATCCATTCACAGAGGTAAACTCATAATATCAACGGCTTCAATAGTAAACGAAGAAACAAAACACCCTAAACAGTAAACACATAAACAATCCCAACACCAACCTTGGAAATCAAGACCCAAACTGAAGCCCAAGCCCAAGAACCTCACTGCCAACAAATACCCACAAAAGCCTCACGAGTAACACCGCCCACACCCTCCAGATCAAACTCCTCAATCATAGCCCTCAACTCCTCCTCCTCAAGTCCCGTCTCTCCAAGCTCACGCGCAACACGCCTCAAATCCTCCAAATCGATATATCCCTTCTGACCCTCATCAAACAATTCAAACGCACGAAGAATCTCATCACGCGGATCCCGCTCCAGAATCTTCAACGCCGTAACAGCCTGGAACGACGACAACGGCATGAGGAGATTGGAAGGATGCTGGGGATTGGCAACATTCCCTTTAGGGGCGGCGCCTTGTTGTTGCTGGACTTGCGGACGGGGTACACCGTATGTTGTGAGAAGGGAGATGAGTTCTTGTTTCGAGAGCGTGAAACCGAGCGCGCGAAACGCGACGCGTAGTTCATGGTAATCGAGGTGTCGGTCGCGATCGAGGTCGAAAAGAGTGAACTGGGGTTTTGGTTAGCTGGGATTTGAAGGCTGTTTTGGAGCTCTAAGATGGAGACAATGGAAAGAAAGAGTCACACGTACGGCTTCGTTTATCTCCTCTCTCTGCTCCTCGGTTAACCGGCTGAGGGGATTAGCATCCTGTGCAGGGGCATGGGCTTGCGGTGCGGGCGGAGCAGCTTGTTGGTTTTGTTTGGGGGCTTCAGCGTTGAACTCGGGAGCGGAGGCGCCGAGGCCGCGATGCCGTGAGAATGAGGACGCGCTGAAAGGCATGCCGTTCGCGTTGGCTGAGCGGTCGGGAAGCTTGGTGCCCGCGTATGAGCGCGACGCGAAGGGTTGGCCGGAGGCCATGGTGGGATTGCTGGGGAGTTCACGGAGGATTTGAAGAAGAATGGGCTTGCGGCGGTGGAGTCGTGAGGTGTTGGCGGTGGAGGATCCCTGAGACGCGCGGAATGCGTCACCCACGAGGACTAAATTTGCTATTGTTCAATTACTGAAGAGCTGAAATGTATTGTAGAAAATAATTTTCTATCAAAGCAAGTGATATCCAGTCTAGCCAAAGTGGCAGCAATTATCAACCCAACCATAGACAGAACACGCGAGTACTCCTTTTTTCCAGAGCCGCATTTGTAGGCTCAAAACACAACCGTGACATGATTGTCGAATGTGTATGTCCACACAATAAGTATAAAAGAAAGAATAAGACAAAAAGAATAGAAAAAGGACAAAAGAAGAAAAAGCAATGATTGGGGAATCTCAACATCAGCAGAAGCCGGAAAATGCAGATGCTTGCGATATTACAGGGTATCGTTAACGAAGCACACGCTACTGTTCAGTTCGCCGTCGTAGACGCTCTCGAATAAGTCTATAAAGTTCCACCGGTTGCGCTCCATTGGGTCAAACATGTCTGTGTATATGTCCAGGTCAACCGCGGGTGAATTCAACATCCCACTCACGGGCATGCTGTCCGGTAGGGTTCGCTCCGGCATAGTTCGCTCCACCTGCGGCTCAATCGAAGATGATGAATTCAGGGTATCCTGAGATGTCGAAGTTTTGATTGGAAAGGGGACTGGCTGCGTCGGCTCGTTATTGAGAAGTGACCTTGAATCCAATGTCCCACTGATGGACGGTCCGGTTCGCCCCACCTGCGGCTCAGTCGAAGATGATGGCTTCAGACTATCCTGAGATGTCGAAGTATTGGTTAGAGAGGGGGCAGGCTGCGTCGACTCGTTATTGAGAAGTGACTCTGAATCGAATCCTGGCTCGGCAAATAAATTGCCTTCTTGGCTAAGCATCGCAGGAGGCGGGTTTCCGTCGCCGCCATCTCCTATGCTCGTCATCAAACTCACGTCGAAATACCGGGTTGATGATAGAACAGGAATCTGATCTCTGAGGATATGCTTGGTCTTTTTCCTGTTGTTTTGGCGGGGACTCGGAGACACACATAGAATAATGCCCCACAAGGTGCTGTGAACATCATCCAAGTGCGGTTCGAGTGATTGAAAGATCCTGGTGATTGGCGAGTTTGCCTTCAGATCTAGCAAGCCCCCAACGACTCGGTAATAGAGCGCACAGGCAACCCAGAGTGGATGCAGAGGGTCTTTGGTTCGCGGCCGGTATTTGCCGTGGCAGTAGCTATCCTGGTGGTCTTTCCGACGCAGCGCGTCGTACAGCTCGACAGAGTAGCTTTGAGCCATTTCTGTCAGGCTTTGAGATCCGGCAGCCAAAATCAGGAATATCGTCAGTCGTGCCGCCTCCACATCACCAGGTTGTACGCAAACACGCGTTTTGGCCAGAGAGGCCATGGAGAGGAACAACTTTGCCATTCTCAGCGCTTTCTGGACAAGAGGGTGGGACGAATAGGCCTCTTCGAGTGCCAAAAGCCGAGGGCACTGTACGCATTTGATTGCGTTTTCCATGAATTGGTCAATAACCACCTTAGTAGTCTTTGGCAGAGCCAGATCTGCGCTGGTCAGGTCCATGGCGAACGTATGCAAACTTCCTCCGTGCGGTTGACGAATATTAACCGCGACATTGAATCTTTCCGCTTTCTGGAAGACTCCCAGCCCGAGACGACCCAGAGTAATAACCGAATAGTCATTTGGAGATACCGCAACTGACCCTAGCAAGCTCAGTTGCGCCGGCTCTCGAATGCATTTGCGACCATTGGATCCGCACGGTTGGCAGATACGAGTGGGATTGCACTTTTTCTTGCTGCGATAACACCAAATACATGCACCGCCAGAGGTTTTTAGAAGAAGACTATCCTGCTTTTGCTTTGCAAGGTCTTCCCGTGACCGGACCCTTCTCTCACAATGGGTGTGTGGATGTGTTGGGTCCACAAGAATGATGTCGAGAGATGATTCCTCTGGTGCAGGTTTCGCAGAGGGTGACGGCTGGGTGAAGGGGAGACTCTGAACTCTCACATCTGCACTGTGAGATATTGTCGCATCTGGATATCCAATCGAGGCCCGTGGATATGACCCCTGGGGAGCGGTGGCCAAGTTGTGCGGTCCGTCATTGACATCTGCAGGGGACGTCGAGCCCTGCGAGTAATTCATAGGCATGGGAAATGCCCACTGGGTAGAGTATGCGGTCAAGGTATGTTGGTTGAAGATCAGCCCGTCATAAAATGCGTCCTCCTGTGACTGGTCAAACTGATAGATGTTCATATTGACGTGTCGCCAGAAACTGTCCAAATTAAAGTGTCGAAAAAGATGCTCAAGAGGAAGGAGAGACCCAGAAGAATAGACCAAGGCCGTCCAAGCAGCAACGACGCTGGTGATTATGTAACAAAGTGTACATCACTGAGGCATTGCCGTTGCCTAATCGGGGAAGGTGTCGACCATGATGAGCTTAGTCCCTGCCGACGAGTTCGTGGTTCTGGTAAAGCAGCGTGACAGACAGTAAAGAAGTACCATGTACGTTGTGGCGTTCATGAGCCGAGGAAGGTTCAATCTGAGCGCCGAGTAGTATACAGATCAGGATCTCTCAGCGAGCCTAGGTCCAGCTCTTCCAGAAATTCACGACCAAGGAGCGGCTCAGGAAGATAGTCTTGCTGCACCTGGCCGTCAAGATAGTTCGGATTGTATTTGTACTCTTTTCCATAGCCGAGCTCCTTCATCAACTTGGTTGGGGCATTCCGGAGGTGAACAGGAATGGGCAAGCCTGCAACGCCCGGTTCATTCAGTGCTGCAAAAGCATTGTTCAGACCACGATACGCTCTCGTGCTCTTCTTCGACAAGGCCATGGCAACAGTAGCATGGGCCAAGTTAATCCGTGCTTCGGGAAGTCCGATCTTTTCAACGGCAGAATGAGTGGAAATAGCTAGGGTAAGCATGCTATTGTCTGCCAGACCGATATCCTCAGAAGCAACGACAATCAATCGCCGGGCGATATACAGAGGATCTTCACCAGACTGAATCATGCGAGCCAGATAGTACAGCGCGGCATCGGGATCACTGCCTCGAAGGGACTTGTGGAAGGCCGATATGGTATCATAATGTTGATCACCAGCACGATCATAGACCAGGGTTTTGGTCAAGCTCCGTTTCAGGTCCTCTTTTGTCATTCCCGGCCGCGTTGACAGATCCATGGCAAGCTCCAACAAATTGAGGGAGGTTCGAGCATCACCGTCAGCGAATTTGGCGAGATATTGGATGAGTTCGTCGTCTACCAACTCTGAGGGGTTGTAGTTTGGGCCCTCCACTTTCAGAGCGCGGTGCAGGATCGACACAATGTCCTCATCTGTGAGCTTGGCCAAAGTAAACGTCCTGCATCGAGAAAGAAGGGCATTCTGGACCTTGAACGATGGGTTCTCGGTAGTGGCACCGATAAGGGTGACTTGGCCACTCTCCACGGGCCCTAGAAAAACATCCTGTTGAGATTTGGAGAATCGATGAATCTCATCGCAGAAAATGATCGTCTTCCTCCCAGTGAGACCAAGCTCACTACGGGCTTCGCCAAAGATCTTCTTGCATTCTGCAACGCCCGTGCTGGTGCTGTTGATCTCCACGAATCGGCTTCCAACCATGGATGCAATCACTCGGGCAATGGTAGTTTTTCCTGTTCCCGCACTTCCCCATAGTATCATACTCGGTACTCTGTCTTGTTCGATGAGTCCACGGAGGACTCCATTGGGACCGACGAGCTCTTGGCCGCAGACTTCCTCGAGAGTCTTTGGTCGCATGCGCTCAGCAAGCGGGGCAGCTTTATAAAAGGCATTGACTTTAGGACGCTTTGCCCGTGGCTCCGTTGGCTCTTCATTCGACGGTTTGACTCCATTTTGTGGTTCCCGAGATGGTGTTTCCTGCCCGAATGATCTCTTGCCATTAACGGGGCGTGGAATCGCAGCACCGAGACGAGATGGGGATTCTTTGGTGAGACTGGATTGGGCGGAAGCTTTGCGGGCGGACGTGGGTTGGAAGATGCTAGCAACGGGTCCTTTCTGGGAGGATGATAGCTCCGCTGGGGAAGAGGACGGCTCTTCGACGAAGCTTTGACATCCGGAGTCGATATGGTCGTTGATCTTCAATGGCGGGACGTTGTGCTCACAGATCGGACAGGATACCATGGCGACCGGGGCTCTGGAATGAGCACACTTGGACAATCTGTGACAACGAGTAATCGATTACAGGCGGAGACGCGTCGAGCGCGATTGATACCGGATGACTAATCTCGGTCTGAACTCCGGGGTTTGTTGCCTTGATGCCTTGGAAAGTATGTTGGTCACTTCTGCAGTTTTTGAAGAAATATACGTTATCAGAGTAAATAAGAGTACTTGTGTATTTTGTCTATAGAATTTACAACTTTAAGAGCTAACATTGAACGGAAATACCTTGTGTGTTGAGCTATCGAGGTACAAACACACCCAGTAGATAGTTAATAGCGTCGCACCGCCCGAACTCGGAGCGGAGCACGCCATTGCGAGCCATGGATGACTCTTTCCATCGCATCTCCATACACTTGGGCTATTCCACACCTCTACCCTCATGATAGCCGGTCGGCCTATTCTATCCGCTCTTCGATCGAAGCCTTACGCCTTTAGAGCCCCCGCGTTCATTTCCTCGGCCCTACCCCGCCTTCCTGCTTACGGCGCAAGAACAATGTCTGCAACAGCTGCGCGGCCTGATCCGTTCCGGCCAGCAAAGAGAGTCGCTGGTCAGCGACAGGATGTTTGGTATGGCACACAGATTCTGGATATTATGCGAAGAATCAATCCTAATGGATTTTAGGTCCATTGTCAATGAAGCGGCCGCTGCGTCGCCGGTGCAGCCGATTGTGAATATGGGCCAAGGATTCTTGTGAGTAGCAAGGGCCTCAATGACTAAAGTGCTTTCTGGCTTAGGGATGCTAATAGTATATTCTTCGCGCAGTGGCTACAACCCTCCCCAGTTTGCTATTGACGCTGCAAAGGATGCGCTGGACCGGGTGGAGTGCAACCAGTACTCCCCGACAAAGGTAGATATGGGAGGGAGTCTTTGGGCATACAGGAAAGCTGGCTCACAATATACAGGGCCGTCCTCGCCTCAAGAAGGCCATTGCAGACGCATACTCGCCTTTCTTCGGCCGGGCTTTGAACCCAGAGACCGAGGTCTCGATTACCACCGGAGCAAACGAAGGTGAGAATCGAAAGAACACTAATCCCAAGGTATTAGGGCTAAACGTTGCCGCTACGAACAGGAATGCTGAGCGTTTTTATGGGGTTTATCGAACCCGGTGACGAGGTTATTATTTTCGAGCCTTTCTTCGACCAGTAAGTCTAGGTTCCTTGAGCCTTCACCCAGCTTCTAAATGCTTCGAATAGGTATATCAGCAATATCGAGATGCCCGGCGGTACCATCCGATATGTTCCTCTGCACCCACCCAAAGACGGTGCCACACGTACCTCTCCTGCTTCTGAATGGTCCATTGATTTTCAGGAGCTGGAGAACACCATCAACTCCAAGACTAAGATGATTGTTCTGAACTCTCCCCACAACCCCGTTGGAAAGGTCTTCTCGCGCGAGGAGCTCCAGCGCATCGGTGACCTTTGCATCAAGCACAACCTTATTATCCTCTCTGATGAAGTCTATGACCGTCTGTTCTATGTTCCCTACACCAGAATTGCCACTTTGTCTCCTGAGCTGTACGAGCGCACCCTGACTGTTGGCTCCGCCGGCAAGGCCTTTTATGCAACTGGTTGGCGTGTCGGATACCTTATCGGCCCCGAGCACTTGATCAAGTACGCGGCCGGTGCACACACCCGTATCTGCTACAGCAGTGTATCACCCCTCCAGGAGGCTACTGCCGTTGCCTTTGAGCAGGCCGATAAAGTTGGATTTTGGGATGAGAGCCGCAACGAGATGAAGAAAAAGATGGAGCGCTTCTGTGAGGTGTTTGATGAGCTTGGCATTCCCGTACGCAAATTTATCTGGAGTTCTCCGAATCTGTGAGCTACGCTAATGTTTGATACAGTACTCCGATCCCGATGGTGGATACTTCGTGCTGGCCAACATGGCCTCTGTGAAGCTCCCCGAAGATTATCCATTCCCGGCGCATGTGGCCAGCCGCCCTCGCGATTTTAAGCTCTGCTGGTTCCTCATCCACGAAGTTGGCGTGGCCTGCATCCCGCCTACCGAGTTCTATACGGAGGCCAATGCCCACATTGCCGAGGACTATCTCCGCTTCGCCGTGTGCAAGAACGATGATGTTCTCGAGACCGCCAAGGAGAGACTGCGGGGCCTGAAGAAGTTCATTTCCCAATGAAACATATGCTGATTCTTGTGTATCCCCATTCAGATCCAATGGATGCATAGAGATAGGGATCTACTAGATCTACTGGGCCTAGAACGCGACAACGTCGAGGCAGGTGGGATTTTCTTCGATCGCTGCGAACGATCGGCAGAGGTAAAAGCCTCTATCGTGACAACGTCCGTTGGAGAGAAGAAGATGCCTGTGGCCGGAAGGCTCAGCTCATCGAAACATACAATCAGATGCATATTCAAAAAGACTCCATCTATACCTCACAAGTGATACGTATCAGAGCTACAAGCGAGAGCTAAGTGTTAGCTAAAGTGAGCTACATTTGATCGTAAAGCGAAGTGATAGTAACAGTTCTTTGAATTTAAGAACTAAACTATCCAGGTGCGGCATGGCCCCCGGCCCCGACACCGAACTAATCGTACATCAATGGGATCCGGGCCCCCGAAGGAACCCGGACCCCCAACAAATTCGTAAGTGACCAGGGGAGGCAGTCACTCCCTCCTCCTAGCCCAACATCATATCATCACGGGGCCTGGGATCTTAGGCTAACGTACACGCCCGCTCATAGCGCCAGACGTGCAAGTTAACCACCCCCAAGATCCTGGTTCCCCCACCGACCGAGCGAGAGGTGTTAAGGGTGGCACTTAACACCACTTCTCCTCGATCTCCATGGATCCACTTTGGAACCCATCCCAGCCCTCGCCCCGGCGGAAGAGACGACGATCCTCTTCCACCAGGTCGTAACCCTCCCCGCGAATGCGAGCGTTCACGCTCTTGACGGTGGGGTGTGTGGTGCGGTTCGCCCGAAGGATCCAATAATTGGACTCCCAGTCTTCGCACAGGCGAGCGAACCCCCGACTGACCCCATTGTCGCCAAGAAACGTGACACGCTCGGACTTACAGACCGGGTCACGACAGAAGCGAGGGCTTCGACCGTCCCACTCGGTCTCGCAGGCGTGTCTTTCTCCGACACCCATGGGGTTCACTTGCACGGCAAGTTCACGCCCAAACTGGTATCGGAGCAAGTCGTCCACATACTGGCACCACTGGCCAGTGGCGCGCAACCTGTCCCTGATCAAGCGGAACAGGTAGCAGACCAGGTATGTGTTCTGCACCGACGACATAAGACACACCGCGAGGACGCGGCGGAAACGGTCTTTCTCCACTGCGTTGTCCATTTGGACAGCGCAGTACACACCCGACGAGCATCGCCCGTCAAATCCCGGAGGAAGCTGGTAGCTGTTCAGCTGGTCCGTGTTTGCGAAAATGAAGCAGTCACCTTCATTTCGACGGGAGCTGAACATCATAGCCTGGCGATGACGCTCAGGATTATTACCGCTTATCCCCGGGATCATCGGGGGGCCAAGCGAAATCCGATCAGGAACGGAATTAAGCTTGCTGGGGCGCTGAAGCGAGCAGCCGCCGCAGTACGCCCAGTGCCACATGACGTCGTCCAACATGTGGTCTTTTCCACAGTATACAACTGTGGAAAAGGGCCCACATGCAGGGCAGTTGATGGTTTGGCCGTCATAGTAGTGACACCGCTTGTCGCAACCAGGCAGCGCGCACGGGAAAGTGTGGTAGGTCAGGTCGTAGAAGAACTGACTCTTGGCAGGCGCTACCACAGTTTCAAGGCTGCTGCTGGTCGATGCTTGTGCGTGTGTGGGAGAGTGGGCGCTGCGATGGTCAATCGCAGCGGGAGTAACAGCAACTCCGCCCTGGAGGGGGACCCCTACTGGTACCTCGGCCTGCGGACCGGGCGTCATGGTAGGGGTAGCGTAGGGCATTTGTCCTCCAGCGGTGTGTCCGGCTCCTACCACAGTCCGCAGACTGGGCGTCGTGGCACAGATCACAGGCGTTGGGGACTTGCCGGTGCCAGGGCGGGTTGCTGTTTTTGGCACAGGAGCCCAGGATGCTGATTCGGCTTGAGAGAGATCCGAAAGTGACGACCGCCTTGCGCGCGGCGTCGGTCTCGGGGTCTCTTGGCCGGCGTCACTTGACAGGCCCTCTGCGCTGACAGCTGCAGGGGAAGGTTGGTTGATGTCAAGTGAGCCGAGTGCCGAGTCTAGCATCTCTGGGATATCAGAAAGCCGGGCTTTGCCCTTGTCCTCCTTAGCAGACTTCTTGAAAACAGAAGCTGCAGGGTTGGATGCGGGGTTGGACGCGGAATCAGCAAGAGTCATTTGGCTGCCGTGCTGGGACGGAGCATCGGTAGCTGCTGGGTCCTGCACTGTGACGTCTTGCTGTCGGGTTTCTTCTTTCTTGATATGTGCTTCCTGTGTCTGGGAGGGCTCAAGAGTCTCTTTGCGGATCTCGCGTTCTTTCCCTTTTTTTCTGAGTTGACGCCAGCCTTTGTTCCTCTCGAAGTTAGGCCCTCTCATCTCGTCGTCTGGTGCAGGAGGTAGCCTGACAATTGGTGGAGGGTGCAGGCTGACGACTGGTGGAGTGAACGCCTTGATAGTGCTCTCTGAACTATCACTATCAGACTTTGTGTCATCCACTGGCGAGACAGACTCAGGAATGGAGTCGTGCGAATCTGGCGGTTCGCAAGCAAGAACTGAGCTAAGCTCTGGAATGGGGCAAAGAGAGACGCGTTCTGGGCGCGAAGAAATCTGGCTGACTTCGTGTGGAGTATCCTCGGGTGGTTTACTGTGAGAAGTATCCCCCGGTTGAAGAATATCCTCGTAAAGAATATCTCCAGGGGTCTCCTCTGGGAGCGGGATATTCTCAGGCAGACTATCCACAGAGGCAGACTCACAGGGTTCTGAGAAAAGAATCAGCAGGTGTGTTGATGAGGGTTAGGAACTGGGTGTGAAGCTTTTCTTACCTGGATGACTCGGAATATTCTCAGGCAGAGTATCCGCAGAGTCAGGCTCACGGGTGTCTGAGAAAATAGTCAGCAGCTGTGTTGAGATGAGGGTTAGGAACGGGGTGTGAAGCTTTTCTTACCTGGATGGCTGGGAGATTCGGTCTCTTCAGTCGGAAAGTCGCAAACGTTGAGACTCTGGATTCTCGAGTCCGGAGTCGAGGGCAAGAGAGGGGACTGCGTCGGTGTGTGAAAAACAGCAGACGCTGTTGAACTTTGCGGTTTGGAAGAACTCGTGGAGGAGGGAGAATTGTGAGGAGACTCGACGCCGGTGATATGGTGAGGATGAGTGGAGGTGTGTTTGTCGTCGTCGCTCACTTCATGCGGGTTCTGAGACTCGAGGTGAGGCTCCGCTTGACGTTCAGCCCGCCGTTTGGCTTTTTGTTCTTGATACCACTTTCTCTGCTTTTGGTTATACTTCTTTGATTGCCTTTGTGACGTGTTCCATGCCCGTGTTCTTTCCTTCTTGAAGTTTGCGTCCAGGTTCTTCACGTTGTTAACCGCTTCACCAGACTGCTCTTTTTCCAAGGTATTTCCAGACTTGATCTGTTTATCTTCACCAACCTGCTCAGCGCCGGCTCCCTTGACTTCACTCTGCTTCTCGTGTATCTTAGCATCTTGACTAGTCACTTCTTGTGCAGGACCTTGGGCCATGAGCTCTTTCAGCCCCTCTACTCCCCAGGCGGGTTTGGATGTGGTGAGTTCCTGGGCAGCAGCGGCAAATATGGTTTCGATTTTCGCCTTCTTCTCTTTCTGGGCCCGATGGTATTTGTCACGCCAATATCTGACTTGGAGCCATATCCGAACCGGGAGCACCATAGTTCGAATATAATCGCACTATCAATGGTCAGTCCCATTGTCATTGAATAAGGTCAAGTATACTCTGCTTACCGGATTCCACAAGTCATACCGGTTTGAGTCGACAGTGAAGGCTACCCGCTCATCGTCGTTGGCGCAGAACTTGAAGTGGATTGCGTTGGAGTTTTCAGTTTTCTTCCTCCAGGCTGAGGTGCAGTCATAGAGGCAAATCTCGGTGCCCCAGTCCTCTTCCGGCCAAGCAGTGGTCTTCAACTTCTTACATGCGATTTTCATGCTTCGAGTGAACCTGAGGAAGCCCTCCGCACCGGCCCAGTAATGTGTGATGCCAAAGCCGAGCTGGTTGCCGCCATTGAGGAGCTGTCGAACCCTTCGAAGTAGCTCAACGCGGCCCCCTGGATAGCCGTCAGGCAACTTGAACGACATTTGCAAGATTTCGGTCTCCCAGTTCACAGAAGCCTGGAAGTCGCCCTCATGGGGCTGTTTGTCAATGCTCAGGAGGAAGGATGGCGAATCCGTATACCACTCGCGGATTTGGAGGAGCAGAGCATGCTCAGCACACTCATAGTCTATGCCTTCTTTGCCAGGAACTTCTTCGACATCGTTGTTGGCGTGAAGAATGAGCTTGTACTCGGGCTCGGGCTCGGGCTCTTCCGAGGCCTCTTGGCTCCGCTCGTTACCCATGGCTGATCTCAGATTTCGAATCTGCAAAATGCCATGTTAGCCTGGATCCATCATCTATCATATAGTTCCACCTGACCAAACCGACCGCAAGCGCCATGAAGCCAACTGTCTGTTGGCAAGAAGAAGACTTTCGTAAGCCGCCACAGGAACTGTATGAAAATGCCAAAGAGATCATATAATCTCCTGCGGGCAACTTCCGAAAAAATCTTCTCCTTGCCAGAAAACACTTGGGTTCATAGCGCTTGCAGCCAGACTGGACAGCTCGAACTGCATGATATCCATGACGGCCCACCCGGTACCTTCGCTTGGTCACCGACCTTGGGCCTGGCACTCATCTGAGTACTAACCCTCAGAGACCTTGATGAGTCTTTTACATTTTTCATGTTGCATTACCTATTGCAACATGATCGAGTCCAGGATGTTCCAGTTCCTTCACCCCGCAGTTATCGTATTCTCTCCAAGTCCCTTGACTGGATCAGGACACTAGCTCACAGGGATCCCGGTAAGTCTCCGTTGCGAGTTAGCTTTCTGATCGGGTCAGGGGACCAGCAGATAATACGATGACTGCGGGGTAAGAATGAACAGCAACACCTGAACTCGATCATGTTCAACAGGTAACACAACATGTAGAAGACTTACCAAGGTCTCTGGGGGACAGTACTTAGAAGCTGACATGCCCAACACCGTTGACCAAGCGAAGGTCCTGGACGGGCTGTGATGGAGCCTGGGGAATGCTTGATGCACACCTCACTCGGTGCGGGGTGATGACTTACCTAGAAGTGTTGTGTGTGAGTTTTCCGATGAGCTTTGCAGGCTCAGCAGTGATGTGGTGAAGAGAACGCGTCTTGTGTGAAGAGGAAAAGGATGTTTATCAAAGAGGATGATATCGCACAAAGAGGATGTTTGGAAATGTGAATATCGGCTGCAGCAGTGATTCAGGGAGATACTTGCAGCATGCAAGCGACAGGCAGGTCTTATGAAGAAGGCACAGATGGAGGTCGAAAAGATATGATGATGGGAAGGTAGGTGTTGGGTGAAAGAGGATGATGGAGGAGAATGAAAAGTCGAAGCCAAAGTCGAGTATAAAGCCTCGAGTGAAGAAAGTGATGCTAATTTCAAACAGGCTATCTCGTGACTTGATACAACGCGTTCAAAGCTACAAACGCGTCCTTGGACGCGACTACTTCTGTCATCAGGAATATCTGCGCTTGCAAGCAGCTGATATCCCTGTCTACGAGACGCTACTTGCTTACGAGATTCACCATTATTATATTCGGTGAGTATCCTGAAGCAGGCATGTAGGAGGTACGAATCGCAACATTAGGGGAAGTTGCTACGACATTGCGACGAAGTGAGAAGTTACGGCGAATGAGCAAGTTGACATTTTTATCATCCTTCCATATCATTCTGTCGCAGACTCTTAAACCTCAGCAAACGAGACGAGACGGCCGAGGAAAATAGAATCTATATGCTGACGATCACCTCTCTCTATCGAGAGATACGCATATTTCTGCATATTTATAGATACGTCTTCGCAGAGGCTGAGGCTACGGCGCAGGCCACTTCATGATTACATGGCCATGCGCTCGATATGCGGAAAGTATTCCTTTTGATATAGCTGTCTTCAGGGCTTCCACTGGGCATGCTCCAGCTCCCCGGGGCCTCAAAGCCAGAGCGTGTGGAAGATTGCTATGGATCAATTCCCCAGGAATATGGATCGCCATTATAATGACTTGTCATCCCGGACTTACAAAGATTCCAAGAATGGCCAAAGTCTGGATAACTATTCAAAGGTACGTGAGTACCGAACCGGTGAGACCCCGAATTGAATGTCGCAAAAGACATGAATCTTGGAATATATCTCAGTCAACCTCCAGTCTGGGTGCCCAGTTCAAGAACGCAGCCCAGAAACAGACAACCCAAGAAACCATCAACCTCGAGGTTCATGTAATAGCGAATCCGCATGCAATGTTTCACGCCGTGGGTGAACGAGTCTATGTGCAAGGACCCGTTGGATGGTAAAACCATCCCATTAAATCGCCATGTCAGCTACTAACTACTATCAATTGATATTCAAAGGCTATTCTTACAACCAACACCCCCTCCCGTCCTCCTACTAAACCCCCTGCCTGATTTTCTAGGGTTCTATTTCTGCCCGAAAAATCCTTGATTTCTCTAAGAAGTCTGTTCTATTTACCTACAGGAGTCGAGATTCTAAATTTTATAGTAAAACTAGACATTTTAGCCCTTTAAATCGCTATATTTTCGTACGATCAAGCCCTCTGTGTAGGTCTCTTTTTTAATATACGTCAATCCTACTTAGCACCCTCTATCCCTCTTTACAACTACGACTGCGACTATGATCTATCTCCTCCATAGCCTCTACGCCCTCGAGTATATATAATTCTGCCCTCCCTATTTTCCTCGTACGTGACTAGGACCACCACCGCATCTTAGTGAAGTTATACAAAGATCGTGCGAGAGTTCCAAGCAGAAGAGACGTGGAAGCGTCCGATGAATAAAATGGTGTACTCATCTTAGTGTGTTGGCCGAAGAAGTCAGGGGTTTTGGTAGGAGGAAGCATGTTGGTTGTAACATCTATTCAAGCTCAACAACCTTGGAAAACTAGGGTAAAGCACAAGCACGTGATTACGGGCGATTATGGGCGGACGTGTCACGTGCGTTTCTCGAAGCAGCAAGTGCCTTGGGCAGCGGGCATCATCGCAAAAGAGATTATTTGGTCTTCAGTTTGCCGTATTTCGTCTACGGACAATCTATTATGTAGGCCCAAAGGGCTCAATGGCATAGTTTTGTAGCAAATAATCTCGAGTTCTTTGTGATGCTCGTCTCGGTTAGCAAACAACCGAAGCGTGACTGCCTACATAAGAGCAAAGGGGTTTCGCCCAGCGAGAGCATCTCAAACAAATAGCTTCTGCCTGAACTCAAGATATCAAATCATAAACAGGGAGAAGGAGAAGTGAAAGAGACCTTTGTTCGATGTTCCTCCCTTACCCGGTGGATGATTGGCTGTCGGTGACGGATGCTAAGCGCCCACTCGGGCTATATATGGGTGCTCAGCGCTATTCGCAATAAAGAGAGCCATCTACGCGCTTTCTTGCAGGATGAAACGAACCTTGACCCGGATGGTCTGTCTGTAGGCTTTATTTTTATGCTTTATCTGTTTCAGCAGGCCCGTGACTCACTATGAGTGGTCGTTTCACCGTCAGGAGGGCTCCTTATTAAAAGTATCAGGCGCCTCGTAAATCCTGTTGGCGCCCTGCCTAAACGGGGCTCTGCAGGCTGCATTTAGTAAATATATCTGTTTTTGGGCTGCCTTCTCTCTCTATTGTTTTCTTTTCTTCCTTCCGACTCCAGGGTTACCTAGGTACTGAATACCTTCACCATCAGGCTGCGCTTTCTATTCATCATGATTCTTCAATAGAAAACAAGGCTGAATCAGACTTGTATATTCTTTGAGTACGAATACTTTCTATATTTACCTTTCTTTATCCTTCCATCGATCCTCCATCTACTCTCTCAGCTTCTGCGCTGGCGTACACCTCTCTCTACAACTGACCCGAGCGCAACAAAATGCTATTCTCACGATCCGGGCGATCGATATTCCCTCTTCTGCCGCCATACGGCACTCACGACCCCAACAACGGCCGAATCATTCCCTTGCATCCCGATGGCCTCACCCCGTATCTTGGCTTGCGGGCTCGACTATCACAAGTATGGATCAATCGCTGGACGATTCTGCTACTCCTTGTGCTCGTACGAGTTTTGATAGCAGTCGGAGATGTACGAAGCGACATGGATTCCGCTAAGCGCGAGGCACTGTCAGCTTGCACATCGGTTGAATCCATGGGAAGTGCCATGGCGTCCATGCCTCATTACCTTTCTGATGGAACCAACGATCTTATAGCCTCTGGAATTGAAGAGGCCGTCAAGGGCCTAAAGTCCATGCTGATGCTTACAATCACGGGTGTTGAGGAGATCATCCTTTTTATTCTCAAGATCATGTACCAGACCTACCTCTGTCTCATCACCATGGCCGTTCGTGGTACTGTTTCTGTGGGTGTCGGTTTGCTTGAAGACGTTGCGGATGCTGTGAATAGTACCCTCCACAGCATTAGCTCGGATATTCAGAGCACTGTCACCACCTTTGAGCATGGGTTGAATGACGTTATCGATCTTGTCAACACCGCTGCGAGCGCCTTGGGTGCTAAAATCCCAACACTGGATCTCAATGACTCTATTTCTGCTCTGGATGATTGGTCAATCCCATCGTCTTTCGACAAAAGGCTGGACGATTTGAACAGCTCTATTCCATCCTTCAGTGAAGTACAGAACTTCACCGAGAATCTCATCAAGCTCCCATTTGAAGAAGTCAAACATTTGATCAACAACTCGCTCGGCACTTACACCTTTGACCGCTCTGCTCTTTCAGTACCAGCCAAGAAACAGCTAACTTTCTGCAATGAAAACGACGGAATCAACAGCTTCTTCGACGGGGTGACCGACGCCGCCATTACCGCGCGAAAAGTCTTCATCGTTGTGCTCGTCATCGCAGCAATTCTGGCTTGCGTCCCCATGGCCTGGCAGGAAATCCGCCGATGGCGACAAATGAAGGAGCGCTCCGATCTTGTCCGTAAAGAGGCCCATGACCCCATGGACGTGGTGTACATTGTTTCACGCCCATATACCGCAGCTGCCGGAATCAAAGCAGCAAGCCGCTTCAGCAACAGCCGTCGACAGATCCTTGTCCGCTGGGCAATAGCATACGCTACATCTGTCCCTGCACTATTTGTTCTCGCCATCGCCATCGCTGCTCTGCTCTCCTGCCTCTTTCAATACATCCTCCTCCGGGTCATCGCAAAGACCGTTCCAGAGCTCAGCAACGAGGTGGGTGCCTTCGCCGACAAAGTCGTCGACTCTCTACAAAATGCCTCGGCGGAATGGGCCAACGACGGCAATCGTGCAATCGCTAGTTTCGACAGTGACCTCAACAAGAATGTCTTTGGATGGGTCAACACTAGCACCCACGCCGTGAACGAGACGCTCAACGCCTTCGTCGAGAAAACACAGGGCGTCCTCAATGAGACCTTTGGGGGAACCCTTCTTTACGAGCCAATCGAAGAGGTCTTCAACTGTCTCATTTTATTGAAGATCGCAGGTGTTCAAAGCGGTCTTACATGGATCTCAGACCATGCTCATATCGACTTCCCTCTCTTACCAAACGATACCTTCTCTCGTGGCGCTGCAGCAAGTATCTCCAATAACAACTCCGACCCGTCAAACAGCTTCCTCGCTGACGCAGGCGATGAGACCTCCAACAAGATCACCGAAGTTGTTCTGAGCGTCATCCACAAGCTCGAAAATGCCCTGCGCACCGAGACACTAATTGCCACTGCCATCCTGTCACTCTGGGTGTTCATTGCTCTAATTGGCTTTTCGCGCGCCCTCATCCTTTGCTGGGGTCGCGATCGAAATCGCGGTGAGGGTGGTGGCCATGCCATGGACCCGGTACCCAACCATTCTGGTCCCAATCCTGGCTGTGGGTTCGACGATGTTCCTCTGACTGCCGTGCCGAAAAATACCCTAGGGTATGTGCGTGCCGTTCCTCAATATGAGACTCCCGTGGATGTCCCTGCTGTTCGGAGTGAGCAGACGTACAATGATGAGAAGCTTGGGTTTGCGGGGCAGAGGGATTATGACTCGGCTTTGCAGGTTGATGGGGCGCCTGCTCAGAGGAGGAGTAATTACGTTGAGTATAATGGGAAGGGGACATAATTCGCATTACTCAGATGTCTGAGCTTCTCTCTTTTGTTGGTATGATGTTTTGCATGTATTGGAGCTTTCTTTGTTTATATGAATCTTGAGTAAGCGTTTTAGCAAGATACCTGGGTATCAAACATGCACTTTGTGATCAAAACTTCCAAATACTTAATCATAGATGGAATATGGCTACGTGGTACAGAACATTGGAAAGAGCTCAATAACGTCCCATACCAGGCCATGTCTATTAAAAATCAAAGTAAAAATATATTCTGATAAGCGCTGTCCAGGAGTGTATGTCATACAAGCCGTGAATCATAACAAGGGCCGAGACCCAGCCCACTAAATGGCAACAAAGAAACTCTTCTCGCCCTCCTTCGGATTAACCCGGGCCCGTTCAACAATTGGATCAGCGCAGCTAACTCGAATACGTTCAGGCGTAGCAGGGCTAACCAAGCTCAGGACGTCCGTGACACCCCACTGCTTCCGTGCAGCATTCAAGGCATCACGGATAGCGAAAAAGGCAGCACTACCCATAAACAGCGGCGGCTCACCAATACCACGCGAGCGTTGAATAGTGCGCAGGTTCTCCCATTCGACGTCCTTTAGCAGACTCACGTTGAAGATTTGAGGGATGTCGCGGAAACCGGGTATCTTATAGTTACCAGGGCCTCGGGTGAGGATTTGGCCGGAGGTGCGGTGCCAAAGGCTCTCCTCGGTGGTGAAGAGACCCTGGCCCTGGATGTAGGCACCTTCAATTTGACCGTAGTCAATTGCTGGGTTGATGGTGCGGCCCACATCCATTTTGATGTCGGTGCGTAGCACGGTCCAGTCTCCTGTCAAGGTGTCGATCTGGACTTCTGAGGCTGTGACACCTTGGGTGAAATAGAAGAACATCTGTCCGGTGTTCTCACCCCACTTATAGCCAATCTCGGGGGTTCGATAGTATCCCTGGGCGGAGAGGTTGACACGGTCGAAGTAGGCCGCGTGTGCGATTTGTTTCATTGTAGCGTCGGGGCCAAATTTCTCACGGTAAGGACGTAAACGCTCGTTGATCTGTTCGCAAGCGTTCCAAATGGCGTAGCCATTGAGGTCGGAACTTGCTGATGCTGCTGTGGCAGATGTGTTGATCACTGTGTTGGTGGCTGTCTCGGCGATGAACACGCTCTCGTGAGGCACTTGAAGGGCCTCGGCGGCGATCATCGTCATCTTTGTGTGCAAGCCTTGTCCCATCTCAACACCACCGTGGGCGACAAGAACACTGCCATCGTGATAGATGTGGACCAAAGCACCTGCTTGGTTCAGGAAGAGAGCAGTGAAAGAAATACCGAATTTGGTTGGAATCAGGGCCATGCCACGCTTCGACCACTTGTGGGTCGCATTGTATTCTTCCACAGCCTTGCGTCGCTCGACGTAATTGCTTTCCTTTTTGACTTGCTCGTACATCAATGGCACATGCCAGTCCTTCAAAGGCTGATTGAAATGCGTGGTCTCCAAAGGCTTGTACATGTTGATCTCACGAACATGCTCGGGATTGAGGTTGAGATGGTCCGCAATCTCGGAAATGTAACACTCGGCGAAGAATAGACCTTGGGGGCCACCGAACCCACGGAAAGCAGTGTTCGAGACAGTGTTTGTTTTACAGATTTTTCCGCGGACAAAGACATTTGGGATCTTGTACACGCCGTCACAGTGGGACAAGCTTCGCTCCAAAACGGCGCCAGACAAGTCTTGAGTATGGCCCCCATTGGCGTAGATATCGGCGTCGAGAGCCAGAAGCTTTCCTTCTTTGGTGACTCCGACCTTCCACTTGCACATAAACGGGTGACGCTGACCCGATGTCAGAATATCCTCATCGCGATTCAGCATGCTGCGGACCGGACGTCTGGTCTTGTTTGCAGCAATGGCACAAATTCCTGCCAGCTGGATAGAGCGCGTCTCCTTGCCACCAAAGCCGCCACCCAGTCTCTTTACACGAGACACGATTTTGTTCGCAGCGACTCCAGTCACCTGGGCGACGAAGGTTTGGCTGAGTAAAATGTTAGCACAAGCTCACAAAGTGCAGAAACACGATTATAGTACTCACGTCTCAGTGGGGTTTTGTGTGCCACTCCAAATTTCCATCTCACCGTCCTCTGGTTTGGGAATGGCAAGACAAGCCTGGGTCTCGAGATAGAAATGCTCTTGACCACCCATGCGCGATACACCTTCAAAGATGCGATCAGCCTGTTTGAAAGCCTCGTCGACGTCGCCATTTTTGATGAAGGGACTGTGTTTATAGAAAGACTCGGCCTCAATGGCCTCTTCAATACTGAGGATGGCAGGCAGATCCTCATACTCGACATTGACGGCCCTCATGCCCTCTTCGGCAATCTTCGCTGAGTGAGCAAGGATTACACCAATTGGCTGACCAGCAGTGGTGACTTTATCAACGGCAAGGAAGAGCTCATCAGCGACCGGTGCTCCCCACCAATTGGCTTGGGGATTAGGTAGATCCTTGTGATCCACGTAGTCCACAACACCGGGAATATCCAATGCCTTTGAGGGATCGACGCTGATAATCTTGGCATGAGCTTTGGTAGAAAGAACCATGCAGGCAAAAAGCTCATTTTTTTGCACGGGAATGTCATCGGTGTACTGAGCCTGGCCAGTGGACTGCTTCAGAGCGGCCACATGAGGGGATGCCTTGCCGAGAATCTTCTGTTGATAAGCAACGGAGGCCTCGTGATCCTTATCTCCTGTAGAGATGGCTCTTTCAATCTCAGCGATTCCGTCCGGGTCCAAATCTTCGGACATGACTTCGAGATTGGAGAGAACGTCATGGTAGAAACGATAGAAGAAGCCCATTGACAGAGACCTTCTGTAAGTGGCCATGCCACCAGGGACGCTGAATGGAAGGTTGAAGTCCTTCTCCAATCCAGCCATGACGCCCTCCAATGTTGCAGGGTTGGTGAAGTCCTGACCAACGAGGAAGGCTTCGGCATTCTTTGCTGAAACCGTCATTGGCGCCATGCCGCCGAACACAAGGTTAGCGCTGGTAACTTCATTGGTCTCGGATAGCGAGACGCGGAGGGCAGAGGTGACAATCGCAATATCGTCATCCTTTCTCTTTGCCTGCTTATAAGTGCGCGTGAATTCACCCTTCTCCTTGGCGACCGGAATGCGGAGACTGGCAATAATAGAATCAGGAGGTAGGGCTGTTTTACGATAGCCTTGGAAAAACTCCGTCATGGGAATTTCCTTCTCGCCGTTAAGTGACTCAGCGATGAGAACCGTGTTCGTTGCCACAAAGACTGGATTCAAGTCGGAGATTGGAGAGGCAGTGGCCAGGTTCCCTGCTGGCGATGCGACATTTCGGATTTGCCGTCCGGCAAAATATTGCAGCTGCTTTTTAATAGCTTTGAAGGGCTGCGCCCGAGCCGATCCGTATTTTTCAACTGCCTGTTCGCAGATTGCCTCCAGATCTGTCAACGACACGTTGGCCCCAATCTCCAGATGGTCGTCATGGAAGGTGAACTGTCGCAGCTCGGGAATATCGCCCACATAGACCGAAGTTTCATAGCGCATCGCCTTGAACTTGACTTCGATTTGCGTCTCCGTACTTCCACCGACCAACTTAGCCTCAGGGTGGATGTTCTTGATCTGCAGGAGCTGCTGCACAGTAACTGGCCGATACCACTTCTTCTTCTTGTTGCCGAAAACCAGCGGTTTGAAATCGTGCTTCCTCAAAGCGGCAGGGAAGATTAATTCTGTATCCGGGCTCCATTTCTTGAATTCGGGTGCAGGGAATTTCGGTCCAATGGCGTCCTTATCTCCATCGCCCGCCGAGGAACCCTTGCAGCAACCGCCACCACCGTTCTTCTCCATGCAGCAGCCTGAGCCACCGTTTGACTTGGCCATGCCACAGTTGTTGCGAGAGTTGAAGCTTTGCGCGGCGTCCAGAATAGGTCGGTACCCGGTGCAGCGACACAGGTTGCCGTCGAAGGCTTCTTCAACTGCGTGTTCGGACGGGTTGGGATTGTTGCGGATCAAAGCGTATAAACTCTTCAAGAAATCAGTTCCCATTCAAGATTTCTCGATGTTTTTAGGGGTGTACCATAACAATACCGGGGGTGCAAAAACCACACTGGCTTCCGTTGCCGACTGCAATCCGCTGCTGGACCGCGTGTGGATTCTTCACATCTCCGATGCCCTCAACAGTGATGACATGCTTGCCATCAATACTGACCAAAGGGGCGATGCAAGCGTTGACAGAGGAATGGTAGATCTTCTTGGTAGTCTGATTGAGATGCGAAACCACCTATCAAGAGAATGTTAGGGTCTTGAATGTTTAGGACATCGTTTCGAGTACATACCACAGTACAAGCGCCGCAGCCTCCTTCCGCACATCCAAGCTTGGTTCCAGTCAGGCCGATACCCCGTAGATACTCCAGGAGCGTTACTTCTGGGTTGACGGAATCGAGGGCGACTTTGGTGCCGTTGAGAAAAAAGCGGATGGTATCATCCCATTTCTCAGTCAACTGGGGCAGACTGGTCGCCAGTCGATCATTATCCTCCCCCGAACCCAAACCAGAATCCGTGTCCACGATACCGGGCGCCATAGTGAGAGTGATGACGGTACAGACACGTTGAGGGTTTCAAGAAAGGTAGTTCATATCGCCATGGTATATATTGGAGATCAAATGTCCCAGCGGGTGAGATGTGTTATCAGGGCCGCATGTAACGCATGTAGTACAAACCAAGCAGGGAAACCCCCACTCTCCACTCGCTCCACCAGCGAATCTAATGCGGGGATCGCCACCGTCCGATCGAGCTCGAGTCGGATTGTGCACAAGGTTATCGCTATTACTAATATACCCATTTTGAGCAGTCCGTATTCGCCAATCTATCAATTCTTCTCCTTTCTCCTTTCATTGCGCCGGAAATGCTCTACAAAGTACATACAAACAATATAACTAGCGCATAGCACATAGCAAATACAAAATGAACTCATGGCTTGGAGCCTGCAAATGGCTTCTCCTGCTCCTGCCACTGCTTTCGCTCGACCACGCTGCGAGCCCTGCAATGGGAAGTTAGTACATACTAGAAATGGGGAATGCAGGATGATGCAGGCGTAACTCACCGATAAGCTTTCACAAATCGCCAGACTTCCGTATCCGCCATATTCCAGGCTTCGGCGACGTCCCTGATGCCAATCCGGTTGGTATCCTTGCTCGTAATAATCTCTCGAGCTTTCCTGATGAGCTCATACTCTCTACCAACTCCCTGCTGGCTCGGGTTCTTGTCCTGTACACTCTCCTTGTCTCCAGCAGTGTTCGGGTCGATGGCACCTCCGCGGGGAATTTTGAATCCGAATTGCCACTCAAACTCATCCAGGAGGTCAGGCGGCAAGCTTTGACCCGCTTCCGCAGGCAGGGATTCGACTGTCATCCACAACGAGTTGGAAACGGCCTGGTCTCCCGCCACAACCTGCTTGAAGACAACACCTCGCAAAGAACCACCCATTTCCTCGCCAAGGTGCTCCCTGGTCACCTCGGTTAACCACGCATCCCGCTCGGTTTCACGACGGATCTGTCGTGTGCTCACTTCCTCGGATTCCTTCTGCAGACTGATGAGGGTGTAGGGGTGAGGGAGCGTGCCGATGGTGAAGAGGAACGATGTGTTTTTGAAACTGGAGGGCTGGCTGATACGCATTGGTTGCTTCGCGGAACCGCAGGGACGGCATTCTGGATTGTTGGGCGGGCAAGACTCCGGCATGGGAGACTCGGGGCACTGGATGAGCGTCTTGGCCAACCGCAATGCGGGCTCAACCAGGGCGGTGGTGTACTTGGGGAAAGGCTTCAGCACAGCCAAGCCAGCGGGGTAGGAATTCTGGAAAGTGTTCTGAAGGTGCGCGTTGATCAGTTGCACCAGCTGAAGTCGGCCACTTGCAGGGTTCTGGCTAGTCTTCTCGTGCACGCCTGGGTATTTGGAGAGGACGGTGCCGGACTTGTAGTATGCCAGGGAGCTCGGTGACTCCACCTTAAACAATTCAGGAGGCATCAAATCCGAAAAAGCTTTAGTCTGGTCGTCCAATTTCTTCACCGCGCCGTCAATTGCTTCCATGATAAGGTGCTTCTCTGCCGAGTAAAGACCGCCCTGGAAATTTTCAAAGCGCGTAATGACCTCGGGCTGACTGCCTCGTCGCAGGTACGACAGGAGATTATCATCGTATCGCCCCATGGGGAAGCAAGTGAAGTCGGCAAGCAGTCCGCTGCCCATGTGGCCCCACGCCAACCACCGAAATACCTCGTTTTCCATTTCAGCGCTGATTTTGAGTTTCTGCACAACTTCGTAGTGTGGGTTCTCCATAGCGTCTCCGGGTGTCAAGACGATCGGTCGGAATCCCTGCGCGTACCACGCCCGACGCCAGGCAAGAAGAAGCTCCTCATCCGCATTCTGGTCATCCTTGAAGTCCTTGCCGTGATGCTTCTTGGGATTGAACTTCGGGTTATAGTATGTGTATATCGGGCGACGCTCAGGTAACGGAGGGAGGACGGAGCGGCCCTCGTCCAGCGTGATGGCTGAAGAGAACGGGTTCAGCCATTCCCAGTTGCTGAACCATTTTGATTCGCCGCTGGTGCTGTTTGTTTGCTCGGGCGGTGCCTCGTGCGAAGGGGGGCGGAACGATGGTAAATGAAAGTTGCTCAATGATGGGAGCTTCGGAAGAGGGACATATTTGGCCGGCCCTGAGGGTTCTCCCTCTTCTTCGACGGTTGGATCAGGGATAGGAGAGGACGAGAAGATGAAAAGGAGAAGCGCGACGAAGACAATAATTGCCAATAGACCCGTACTTCGATGAGGAATCATCTTTTGCCGCGTTCACCACACCGGTGGGAAATCTGCACGACAGCGCGTCGAGATGTCAGGGTCGTGCAACCGCACTCGCGGTAAGCTATTCTCCTGGGGAAGCTGCCTCGAACACACCGGGTTCGGCGACTCGCTCCGGTCTTAGCGAGTGTGGTCGAGGACGAGATTCGAGGTATTATTCCATCGGAACCTGTAACAATTAATTCGAAAGGGCCCTTCCTCCAATGATGTCAGACGAGAAAAACAACTCCTGAAGGAATAACTTAGGGAGCACTTAGTAGATCGCTGGCCTCAGGCAGATATCACAGCGGCTGAGTCATCATCATTGCATCACCACTGAGCGCCGACACTGCACTTGCCACAATGCGGTAGACTAATATCGGCAGATATTGTGTCCTCTGTAGGTCACCTATTTATGTGTCACATACTAATGGAATCAGCATCCTAAAGATACCTGTATAAGGCGGCTTTAACAAATCTATGCAAGTACAAAGGCGGTGAGCCATTATCATTCTGTGTGGGGATGCCGAGCAGCCAATTAACGCGCGTATATGGCGGCGAAATCGGACTTTTTTATGTGCCCCTCCGCGGGCTTAATTGACTCACCTTCTTTTTCTATACGCTCTACAACCATCCTGAGGCATTTACACAGCAACCATGGCTGTGGGATCTGCTTCACTGCAGGACCGCCTGGAGAGGTGGGCCCAGCGTCTGAATAACTTGACCGTCTCGCCATTGACACGAGACTATCCCGACACTCAGCAGCCTGACATTAAGCGGGCCATCGAGGCCTTCGAGTCTATCAAGCTCCCAAAGGAAACCCAATTGGCTCTGGAAAAGATTTCTGGATCCTCATCCTCAGCTTTCACCGTCTTTTTGACGGCATTCGTCGTTCTGGTTGCTCGCCTGACCGGCGACGAGGATATCGCGGTGGGGACAAGCGTGGGGGATGATGGTCGTCCTTTCGTCCTCCGGGTGCCCATTGATACTTCGGAAACCTTTACCCAGCTCTATGCTAAGGTAGATAAGGTATGTACATGCAATACAGAGACCGCTAGTTGTATAATCAATTGCTAAACACTCGATAGGTATTTAAAGAGGGTGCTTCCGACATCGTCCCTCTGGGTAGCCTCCGCTCCTATATCCAAGACAAGTCCAACTCTGAACGATCCCCAATCCTTTTCCGATTCGCTGCCTATGATGCTCCGGCTTCCTCCCAAGAATACCCCGCCAACACCTTTGACAGCACGGATTTGGTGATCAACGTTGCCCCCGGCAATGACTCCCCGGAAGTCGAGTTGGGTGCATACTATAACCAGCGTCTTTTCTCGAGTGCGCGCATCTCAACTATTCTGAACCAGCTGGCCCAGATTGCTCGTAATGCTGCTGCAAACCCCGAGGAGAACGTTGGCCGGATCGATATGATGACCGAGAGCCAGCGCGCACTTTTGCCGGACCCCACCAAAGACTTGAACTGGTCAAAGTTCCGCGGTGCCATCCATGATATTTTTGCTGCCAATGCGGAGAAGCAGCCGGAGAAGCTCTGCGTGGTGGAAACCAAGTCGAGTAACTCACCCCACCGCGAGTTCACCTACAAGCAGATCAACGAAGCCTCGAACATCCTCGGGCACCACCTGGTACAGTCTGGCATCCAAAGGGGAGAGGTTGTTATGGTCTATGCCTACCGTGGCGTGGATTTGGTCGTGGCTGTCATGGGTATTCTCAAGGCCGGTGCCACATTCTCCGTCATTGATCCCGCATACCCTCCGGAGCGTCAGAACATCTACCTTGACGTTGCCCGTCCCCGTGCCCTAGTCAACATTGCCAAGGCTACCCGGGATGCTGGCGAACTTTCGGACATTGTCCGATCCTTCATTAACGAGAATCTGGAGCTGCGCACTGAAATTCCCGCGCTTGCTCTTCAAGACGACGGCACCCTTGTTGGTGGTTCCATCAATGGCCAGGATGTATTTGCCAAGGAGGTTGAGCTAAAGTCCAAGCCCGTTGGCGTTATTGTTGGTCCTGACTCTACCCCCACCCTCTCGTTCACGTCCGGTTCCGAGGGCCGTCCGAAGGGTGTTCGTGGCCGTCACTTCTCTCTTGCCTATTACTTCCCTTGGATGTCCGAGACCTTCAAACTCACCCCGAATGATAAATTCACTATGCTGAGTGGTATCGCCCATGATCCCATCCAGCGAGATATCTTTACCCCACTGTTCCTGGGTGCTCAGCTGTTGGTTCCGGCCAAAGAAGATATCCAGAACGAGAAGCTTGCCGAGTGGATGCAAAACTACGGTGCCACCGTTACTCACCTTACCCCGGCTATGGGTCAGATCCTCGTTGGTGGCGCTTCCGCTCAATTCCCAAGCCTGCACCACGCTTTCTTCGTGGGAGACATTCTGATCAAGCGTGACTGCCGTTCTCTCCAGGGTCTGGCGCCGAACGTGAACATTGTTAATATGTACGGTACCACCGAGACCCAGCGTGCCGTTAGTTACTACGAAATCCCTAGCTACTCCAGCCAGGAGGGCTTCCTAGACACCATGAAGGATGTCATTCCCGCTGGTCGTGGTATGCTGGACGTGCAGATGCTAGTTGTCAACCGCTTTGATCCCACACGCATCTGTGCTATCGGCGAGGTTGGTGAGATCTACGTCCGTGCTGCCGGTCTCGCCGAAGGCTACCTGGGCTCCCCAGACTTGAATGCCAAGAAGTTCCTCACCAACTGGTTTGTGAAGCCCGAGGTCTGGATTGAGAAGGATAAGGCTGCGTCGCAGGGTGAGCCCTGGCGCGAGTTCTATGTTGGCCCCAGAGACCGTCTGTACCGAAGTGGTGACCTCGGTCGCTACACTCCCTCTGGAGATGTCGAGTGCTCCGGCCGTGCTGATGACCAGGTCAAGATCCGTGGTTTCCGTATCGAACTGGGTGAGATTGACACCCATCTTTCTCGCCATCCTCTGGTCCGTGAGAATGTTACTCTTGTTCGTCGTGACAAGTTTGAGGAGCCGACCCTTGTCAGCTACTTTGTGCCTGACATGAGCAAGTGGTCTGAGTGGCTAAAGAGCAAGGGTCTGGAGGATGATGATTCTGCTGATGGTATGGTGGGCATGCTGCGCCGCTTCCGTCCTCTGCGTGATGATGCTCGTGAGCACCTCCGCAGCAAGCTCCCTACCTACGCCGTGCCGACTGTGATCATCCCGCTCAAGCGCATGCCGCTGAACCCCAACGGCAAGATTGATAAGCCTGCTTTGCCCTTCCCCGATACTGCAGAGCTTAGTGCGGCCGCCCCCCGTCGCCGCTCATCGGCCATTCAAGCCCTTTCTGAGACCGAGCAAGCTCTTTCTCAGATCTGGGCCAAGCTCATCCCCAATGTGACCGCCCGCATGATTGGTCCAGACGATTCCTTCTTCGACCTCGGTGGTCACAGTATATTGGCTCAGCAGATGTTCTTTGACCTGCGGCGCAAGTGGCGTGGCATTGACATTAGCATGAACGCTATCTTCCGCAGCCCTACTCTCAAGGGCTTCGCCGGTGAGATTGACCGTCTGCTCGACATTGAGTCTTTTGCGACCAGCGACAACCCCGACAAGACTGCTGGAGCAGCTCAGGCTAGCAATCAACCCGATGATGAATACTCCAAGGATGCGCGCCAGCTGGTTAACGAGTTGCCCAAGACTTTCCCTACCCGTGCAGATGCGATGCTTGCCAGTGAGCCCATTGTTTTCCTTACTGGAGCTACTGGCTTCCTGGGTGCACACATTCTGCGTGATCTGCTCACCCGCAAATCTCCCTCGACCAAGGTTGTCGCTTTGGTGCGTGCCAAGAGCGAGGAGCAGGCCCTTGAGCGTATTCGTTCCACCTGCCATGCCTATGGATTCTGGGACGAGGCCTGGACTAGCAAGCTGCAGGCCCTGTGTGGTGATCTCGGCAAGCCGCAGTTCGGTCTCTCCCCAGCAGTTTGGGATGACCTCACCCAGAACGTCGATGCCGTGATTCACAATGGCGCCCTCGTTCACTGGGTCTACCCTTACGCCACCTTGAGGCCTGCCAACGTTATGGGAACTATCGATGCTCTGGAGCTGTGTGCCAGCGGCAAGGCCAAGCAGTTTGCCTTTGTCAGTTCCACCAGCGCTCTGGACAAGGACCACTACGTCCAGGAGTCTGAGCGCATCCTCGCGGCCGGTGGACACGGTATCAGCGAGGAGGATGATCTCGAGGGCAGCGCTGTTGGCCTCGGCACTGGTTACGGCCAGAGCAAGTGGGCAGGTGAGTACCTAGTGAAGGAGGCCGGCCGCAGAGGCCTGACAGGAACCATCATTCGCTCTGGATACGTTCTGGGTGACTCTACTACTGGAACCACCAACACCGATGACTTCCTTATTCGCATGATGAAGGGATGTATCCAATTGTCCGCTCGTCCTAACATCAACAACACCGTGAACATGGTTCCGGTCGACCATGTGGCTCGCATTATCATTGCCTGTGCTTTCCATCCGCCTCGCACCCCCGTCGGTGTCGCCCATGTCACCGGACACCCGCGTCTGCGCTTCAACCAGTTCCTCGGTGCGCTGCAAACGTACGGCTACGATGTTCCTCAGGTCGACTACGTTCCTTGGTCGCAATCCCTCGAAAACTATGTCAACGATGGCGAGCATGACGACAAGGACTCTCAGCATGCACTGTAAGTGGCTATACCCAATCTTGAAACGAGCCCAAGCTAACGTATGTAAAAAGTATGCCTCTTTACCACTTCGTGACAGCGGACCTTCCTTCCAACACCAAGGCCCCTGAGCTGGATGATACCAATGCCGCTGCCGCGCTGAAGGCTGATGCCACTTGGTCTGGCGTCGATGTCTCTGCCGGTGCGGGTGTCACGGAAGAGTTGGTCGGTCTATACGCGTCCTACCTCATGCAGATCGGATTCCTTCCCGCGCCGACTATCGCCGGAGCTCGGCCTCTGCCGACTGCCCGTATTACCGAGGAGCAGAAGCAGGCCGTGATGAATGTCGGTGGTCGCGGTGGAGCTGCTTAAGCCATTGATATATAGCAACTTATGATTCAGCATCTTTGACTGTCGAGACGGTTCCATCTCTGCTGCTATTTTACGCAGTGTTAGCTTAAATCCCTTGATTTAGAATCGGGTGGAGGCTTGCAAGCCTAATCCCTTCTCGCGGGTAGCACATTGCCGTCCATGTTATTGTGCTCAAGGAGAAACAACACTTTACGGGACCATCCTAAGGCCAACAAACTTGGTGAGATCCGACCATCCCTAATAGGGTATTGTAAGAGTCTCGCTAGCTCTCGATCGAAAATCTACGAACATATTTCCTGAGGATCTATAATGTATAGTTGAACTAGCATTGTCTTTACCCGATGTTCGAAATTCGAAATAAAGCAACGATTTCAAAAGCAATTCCACGAAATACGTTGGCTCTGCGTTTCAATGAAGGCAAAACCAGATCTCGCTACGATACATATGAAGAAATAAATAGTGCTACTATTAGACCTAAGCAAGGGGAGAAATATGTTAGTTCTCAACTATCAAGAGCTACGCGTCTATAAATACAATGAGAAGAATAACATTTACGAGCTTAGACACGTAGGCAGAACCAGGGATATATGGTATATATTATAGTAGTGAGTGTCACGACGCTCAGATACGTAGCCATCATGAGTAGAGAACTAATGGATGTATTCGTAGTAGCAATAACAGAAATAACTAAGCTAGGGAGAAGAAGAAGAAGAAGAAAGAAAGAACCAGAACTAGAGATATAGTAGTCATAGATGTACTTAATGCCTTAGCCATATATTGATGAGTCAGGGTACAAACATACAACATCATATGACCAGTGATTGTCATAGTTAGTGAGACAAGATAACTAAGCTAGTAAAGGAAAGAGAGAGCGAGAGAACCATAACTAGCTAAATATATATAGTGTCTTAATACTTCTATCCCCCTATGCCCTAGAAATTGGGTATCAGCCTTTTTTGTTACGTAAATTGCCCCTATAGCATTAAACCTCTATATTAAATGCTTTACCAACGCTATCATACTTTCCGCCTACATAGAGTATATAGGGATTCTAAGAGAAGAATCAATATTCTACTTATTTCCTATAACTTCGAAGGTTAGAGCACAATTTAATATCAACCTAGGTACTTCTCTATCTCTTACTTTGCCCTTATTTTACTTTTACTTTGCTCTTACTTTACTTTTACTTTACCTTTACTTTGCTCTTTGTCTTAAATACTTCTTTATATTCTTCTATCTTCTGTAATATACTAGTCGATTTAGTATATAGGACTTAAAAACAACTACAATACTCAAATACCTATCGCCTACTATAGCCTATATATCGACCTTTCCCTCTCTATCAACCTATTCTATTACAACATCAACCATCATCACCATCACCACCACCACCATGTCTGCTACCGTCCCCAATATGGGGAAGTTGACTATCTCTGCCCCTTGGGGAGACCCGCCTAAGAAGCCCACAGGGGGGGATAAGCCCCTCCCCTCTGACAAAGTTGGAGGGGATAGTAAGGTATCGTAAACACTCCCTCTCATGCCCATGACCTCGCTTCACTCGGACCTCCAAGGTCCGCAGAGTAGCTGCTATGCTGTTCGACGTATGTTACGTCCCGTTTTTGCTATTGATGGCTAACGCGTGATGTGTTTTTGAAGATCTCGAAGAAGAAGAAAAAATTCAAAAACAAAAAAAATTCCCACACCTGTTTCACATGTGGCCTTCGTGGCGATATGGCCGCCGCTTGTCCCCTTCTCCAGGCCGCGCGCTACAACGCCTCCGTCCTTCTCATGTCGTCCGTGAGTATACATTATTGATCTATAAAGGCATGATTAATAGGCTAACTCGTGTGTGTATAGGCGGGAAACTCCGCGGCGACTCAGAGGGCCGTGGGAGCGGCCGAGCGCAACATGGCTCAGGCCATGTACCCCGCTCCCATGGCCCACCGCCGCCGCCAGGCCCAGCCGGCCGAGGAGAAGAAGGAGAAGAAGAAAGAGGAGAAGTAAGCCATCCCTTTGATATATCCTGGCTCCCTCTCCGCTCCGTCTCAAGCGAAGTTTATACTGACTGGAGTGCTCTGATAGGGATAAGGACCACGAGATGAAGGATTGAGTTTTTGTACCTGCTAGTTTGTCCCCTTTCACCATCATCAACATGAGAACCGTTTCAAATTTTTCTATAGGCGATCTACTTCTCTGATGAAGAATTCTCCTCACTTAAGATCGGCTGGTGGGGTACTACCGAGGCTTAGCTACACAAGACGCCAGAGATGCCCCACGTCAGATTCAAATATTTGTTAAGCAATCCTCAGACAACGTCTCCAGAAGAACATCTGCATATTCAGGCACTACTTTGGTTGATCTCTATGTGTGGAAACTTGTAATTATAGTATCTGAATAACATTCTTCAAGAAATCAATTCCCTTCAAGGCGGCGCCAAATCCGATTCAAAGAGGGTGTAGTCACCTAGGGTGGTCAGCGACTACTCCAAAGGCATAACAGTAAACGAAGAATAGGGATTCAACGTCACTAGTACGAGGGTATTCGGGGGAGGGGGGGGGGCTCTCCTGCGTCTCCTGCCCGAGCTGAGAACAACGAGCAAGCCATGCTAGACCCGCTTATATGCTGCGCACGGCCTTCCCCGTCGATGCTCGTACTTATGGTCTCATCTTCGCTTCTGAATGCCCTTGTAGTGACGCCGGAGTCCAATAGGGATTCCATAGCGAGTCTTCGTCCGAAAACCAGGGAATCGGCAGTAGAGCTCTCCCCTTATAGATGACCGGATTGTCGGGATCGAGGCGGGGAAGTTTCGAAGCATCGCCCTCGTCCAGCTGATGGTAGGACTTGATGCCATTGTCCGAAGTCAAAGGCTGGTTGGCGATGCTCTTGAGCTCTTTGGGGGTGCCTCTCGCTCTCTTGGCCGGCTTTGGAGGCTTCTCAATTGGATTAGGCTTATCAGGGCATACCTAAATATGCCGATTCAAGCTGTCTAGTCGAGTGAATGTTCTGGCGCATTGAGAACAACGAAACTCAGGCCTCTTGCCGTCTCCGAATCTAGTTCGGGGTGCTTATTTCGTTTATGGACGGCTAGGTGAAGTGATATAGTGAATCCCTTAGCATAGATCTGACATCGATGGCAATCGAAGGTATTGACCCACGGGCTTTTTCCCCCGCCCCTGGGCTTCTTCGGAGGATCTCCTCCTGGTGCAGAAATTGCTAGGCCCCCTATATTGGGGAGGGCGGCGGACATCGTGATGGTATGAGCAAGAGATTGTGGTAATGATAAGTGGATGATGATGCGGTCAGCAAGAGATTATATAATGATGGTAGTGGTCTAGATGTGGATGCATAATAGATGGATAGTGATGGTAGTAGGAGAGGGGAAGGTCGATAGAAGGGCTATAGTAGGCGATAGGTATTAAAGTATTATAATTAACAGGGGTTTACGTTAAACTATAAATATAAATCTCTAGCATTTTAGAACTAGATAGAGGGATATAAGGAAATATATGAGATAAAGAATAGAGTAAGGGTAAAGTAAAGACAAAGTAAAGACAAAGTAAAGGATGGAGAAGTAGATATTAAATTATACCCTAACCTTCGAAGGTATAGGAAGTAAGTAGAAATGGGAATATTGATTCTTCCTTATACTTTAGGTAGGCAGAAAGAAAGATATTGTTAGTAAAATATTTGACATAGTAACTATGGCGAAAAATAATTAGGTTACTTTGCTCTCTGTCGCCTACCGTTGGCGGGTGAAATTAGTATAAACAGAGAGAAGTATAACACTTTTTACCTATCACTAGACGTGCTGCCCCCCCCCCCCCTAGCCCGTCAGATATCCGGGTCCTCTAGTAAGCAACTCAGACCATGACTTATGGTGCCGCCTTCGTATTATCATTATTTGTGGCGACAGAGCGGAAGAGGTGACCATCCCTGATAATGCCGAGTCAAAGCGGGTAGAGATTATCTTGTAGAGCAGAAATACAATCCCTGGGATGATACTCAGAGATCCGGGATCAAAAGGCTTCTTATCCATTCGCCTGCCTCTTTCAAGTCTTTGGGCTAGTCACGGGAGGCAGGCCTTTGACTTGACAAATATCTTTCATTTTGTGTCTACAGTGGTAGGTATCAAAAGTCTCCGTGCATTCTATGAGTCTGCCCTATCTTTATCCTGATCGTCCGAAGATGGACTAGTAGGGGAGACGGGCTACCCAAAAGTGCAGCCAGCTGATCTTGAGCCAATCATGGAGACCTAGCTAGGAAACCAGATTTCTGGAGTTACGAGGACTTTGATCGCCTGAGAAAAGCCGCAGATGGTCCTTTGAGATACGGAATTCTTGTGCTTAGCCTCATGCTTGCAATCAAAAGGCAAAGGCAAAAGCATTTGAATCCCGTTAAAAGAATTCATGCCTTAGTTGAACATCGCCGTAACATGGTTCCGCGTCACATACTAGACGATGTCAAGTCACTATGGACAGAACTTTCTGACCGATCAGGTAGCTCATTTGAGAGCGGGACCATAACCTGGAAGAGAGTGATATTGACAAGGCCATCAAAATGTTTGGGATTTCTGAGGAACCGGCCTTGTCGGTTCAGGTACTGTTCAAGATTTAGAGGATATCTTGGACCATGGACTTGAGAGGTCCGCTCCGCGCTTCGGTAAATGACTAACATGGGTGCTTGGTACAAAATACAAAGCTACTAAACCAAGCCCGAACTCTGTGACCCTTCACTTTCGCCACGTACTTGTTACAGTTCCGCTCATACCATCAGAGAGATCAAACATGGAAGTTTGGGTGAAATCCGAGCTATCGCCCATTGGAAATGGCACAATGTGCTCTCTAGGATGGCTACAGAGAGACATCCTAAGTCTCTGGCTGTTCGTTGCTCATTTGAAGACCCACCTAGCGGCGAGACGAAAGTGGTGTATGCCTGTTCGTCAACCGAAAAGATGGTTTGCAAGGCAAATACTCTAGTCCAGGAGTTATAAGGCGACGACTTTGTTGACATAGGCCAAAGACCACGACGATTATGTTAGCTGATCCTCGGAGTGTCAGACTACCCGTGGTCCATACTGAGCTAGGACCGTTGTCAACGGGGCTTATACGGACAACAATGGCAAAGTCATACTCAATGAAACAGCAGCTGAAAGAGAAGAGCCCGAGACCGAGATAGACATTTACTAAGACTAAAAATTCAAAACAACAAACTGCCTAACTACTGGATGGAAATCGAGCTAACTTAGATTAATGTAAGGTTTATTTAAGAAATTCAAATAATAAAAAATGCAAAAAGCATGGACAGCTGCGGGACTACACCTCCTGAGGAGAGTTGATTTCTTTAAGAATGTTAGTAACTAATATGCTGTAACCGCGCCTCCGGGCCCTACCCATTGGGCGTGAGTTGGTGTACCTATGTCCAACGGAAATCCTAAGCCCAACGCAACTATCTTGATATTTCTATCAATTTAACCATCAAAACCAACTGAATCTATAAAAAATGCCTATTGGGATCATCCTTAGGCACCCTACTAGGCGTATCCCGGTATAATATCACCTATTTTATCGCGTTAGGGGGTAACAACTGGCTATTTTACTACCGATCTTTAGGCGTGTCTTACGGTCGCAGCTTCTTCTTCCTCTCGCCTAACTGTAAAATAATGCCGTTTCCTATCAATAACCAGTAGTATACTAGAGCCCTTAAAGCCTTTTATCTACCGTAGTAACTTATCTATAGCCTAGGGTAGTAGATAACGATTGTAGCTATTCTATAGTAGAGCGAGCTATAAAATTATACGCCTATGGTTTGTTTAGCGGGGAGAATGTCATGATGCTTAAGTACGTAGCCAGATTATAACGAAAAATCAACGCGTGTATTTGTAGTAGCGGTGACGGAGAATAACTAAGCTAGAAAGAAGAAGAAGAAAGAAAGAAAAGCCAAAACTAGAAAGATGTATGTATTCAAATACGCTGATGCCTTAGGAATCAATTGATAAATCAGTGCAAACATACAAATCATCCTCGTGATAAGTGTTTGTCACAGCGAATTCCGTTGTATCTTTCCACCGAATATCGCGTTTGTGTGAGCATACGTGCTCAGTAGGATCGGGAGGACGTAGGATGCTTGGTTGTTTTGTTTGTTCTAGAAGGGACAGAGGTTGTAGTCATGTGATTGTTGAGTCATCCATCACGTGACTCAACACCTCTTTTTGAACACCAGTCCCCCTCCTTCTGTTTTCTCTTCTTCAACTTAGTTGTTTTCGATAAATGCACTCATTTTGATCGGCGACCATCACAGTTCGTACTATACGTACTACATAGATCATTCTTTAGGGTCGGTAAAACCTATGTATATAGTATTCGGGCGTACCATCTAGTAAACTAATACTTCTTATTACGCCTTATCTACTTATTAGTGCTAGGGCGAGAGGAAGAAGAAGCTGCGACCGTAAGACACGCCTAAAGATCGGTAGTAAAATAGCCAGTTGTTACCCCCTAACGCGATAAAATAGGTGATATTATACCGGGATACGCCTAGTAGGGTGCCTAAGGATGATCCCAATAGGCATTTTTTATAGATTCAGTTGGTTTTGATGGTTAAATTGATAGAAATATCAAGATAGTTGCGTTGGGCTTAGGATTTCCGTTGGGCACGGTTAATTATAGTTTGAATTGGAACAACTAACCGAGGAAAGGAGAAAAAAAGAAAGCCACGTCAGCTGCACGATTCGAACGTGCGCGGGCGAACCCAATGCATATCCAGATTGTGATCAATCCAGTCGATAAATCCAGTAGATAGATATCTAGTGGATAGATATTCGAGTGCATCGCCTTAACCACTCGGCCAAACTGACTATTGTATAGTTTAATATTCTGTTATTCGATCTATATTCTTTTCATCCGATCTATCCATAACTACGTTAGTTAGTTAATCACTAGGCCGTTAACTAGTTGGTTAGTCGGTTATAGAGCTACCTAGTTATTAGTAGCTTAGTAAAGTAAAATGATACTAACTAGTTAGTTAGTGAGTTAATCAATTAAGTAGATAAGACGAAAGGATATGTAGAGGGTTAGGGTTCTCTTAACCCTCTCCCTAACTTAGAAATCAGCCGCACAAATCAACCCTGACTTTCAAGGTGTCTACTTTCTTACCTACCGAGATTTCAAGATTCCATAACTAGTAAAATTACAGATTTAAATCACTAATGTTCCGTACAATTAATCCTCGGCATATATATCCATTGAATTTACGTTAATACTGGTTATTCAGTATTCTATGACCTCACTGACTAATATGGAGTACGATCATCTACATCACTACAACCGCGACCGCCCTCCGCGTCCCCCACGCCCTCCACTATCCCCGCAACCCTTATCCGGCCTATTTTCCGCGACCGAAAAAAAGTATGCAAAAATCGGGTGTGCGAGATAGTTGCAGAAGAGTTAGAAGCCCTATGTAAGGCGGTATAGGGTTTGCCAAGACCAGCCTCGCACTAAACTAAAACCTGATCTCTGGAGGTGGGGGGGGTAGGAGTATCCAAGCAGTGGGGGGTGGGATTACCTTGACCCTTTTCATATTAGGATGGAAGGATAGTTCAGACTAAAATTTGCCATTTTTTCTATCCAGTAGACAGTTTAGGAAAGTGGTCAATCCGACTGCCTCGAACAAATTCGCGCTTTTCGGAGTTCTCAGTTTCAGCAGTTCCCTTCGGGGGCGTAGGTTCGAATCCTGCAGCTGTCGTTTCGTTGTCTTTGTTTTTCACCGCCCTATCAATTTTTCTGCCGCATAACTCTACCCTGATTTTTAAGGTGTGTATTTCCTTACATATATGTAGAGCGTTTAGTTTTGGTTTCCATAGTAAAACTAGGTTTTAACCCCATTAAATCACTTGTTCTTCGTGAATAAGCCCTCTACATACATCTCTATTGATCGTACGTCAATATTGATTCCCGTGACCTCGCTAACTGCTCCGTAGCACTATCATCCATCCCCTATGACCGCGACCGCGCTCCACGCCCTCCGCGCCCTCCACGATCCCTAAGACCCTCTATATCATGGTATCCGGCCTATTCACCGCGGCCGGGACCAGTGATTCTGGTAAAAAGTAGTGTGCAAAAATCGCGTACGCAACATTTTTGCAGGAGACAGAAGTGGTAAGAAAGGCGGTAAGGAAATGGTAATAATTCGGCTACACTAAGGCCCTTTCTAGTAGCGTGGCGGGGGAAGGGAAGATTATAATAATTCCCTAGGTTTAGTTAGTGAAGGTTTTTCTTGGTAAATTCTTAGCAATATCCTACACCATGAAACAACTGCTCGGTTTCTTACTTTCAGATAGAACGCTTGGAGTCGATTTCGACCGTCCAGCTTACAAGACAATATCCAAAGCTGTTAGTTAGAGAGGCCAAAGCAACTTCATCGTAAGCATCTAGTAGTTTTGGATATTGTCTTGTAAGTTTTACGGTTGAAATCGATCTCAAGCATTCCATCTGAGAGTGAAACCGAGGGGTTGCTTCATGACCGTTCTTGAGTCGGGGAAAACAATCTAGTTTAGAAGCTTCTTAACGGTTATAGAGGAGATAAGTAGTGTTATGGTCGTACCTGAAGGGCTGGCAGACTATCTTGACTGATTGTCTAGGGGTTTTCAGCAGGCGAACGTGATTTCTGATCACAACAGCAACGGCAGAGAAATTTTCCACAATAGTCTAGACAGCCATAGTCGGGAGAGAAAAGATTATCACAGCGTCGGCAGACTGGACAACAGGTATGATTTGGGCTTGCAAAATTGCAGCAGTCCGCGCAGTAAGGACATCTGTTGCGGAATGTCGATTTTCTTCTCTTTGCTCATCGTAGCAGAGCGCACGCCGCAGGACCTCATGCTGGAAACGCGTTCTGACCAGTACATGGTAAATGAATGATGTTGGAGAGTAAGAGAGGAGAATGGGAGTGAGAGAGGAGAAAGATAACAAAATCAAAGGACAGATTCGATAGGACTACATAGGGGATAAAGAGAACTGATTTTAGCGTGACTTAAGTTATAGCTGAGTGGCCTAGGAAGACTGGACTAGGCCTACTCAAAGGAGAAAAAATTAGGGGAAAGTCTTGAAGAGGGAAGAATCTAGAGAGCAAAAAGTGTAGCTAGTTATATATATAGAAGCTAACAAACGGGGAAGCGGTGAGATAGTGCCGGATATGCGGCCCCACGGCTTTCCAACATTATCTTCTGAAGCAGAAGGTATGTCAAAGTATGCCTAGGTGTTTGTTTGATGGTGTTGCTTTGATATCATGTGTTTTTATGTCTTTACCTTCGAAGGAATTGAGGAGGATAATCACTCATGGCAGAACTAAGCAAGCGATCATCTTCCCCCCAAAAAAAAGGCAAGGAAAAAGGGAAAAAAGTAAGACACGTCAGCGACAAGATTCGAACTTGCGAGAGCGAACTCAACAGATAATTAAATATTTCATGAACATAGCAAATGCCTTAAATGCTCATGTTATTCAAGTCTGTCGCCTTAACCACTCGGCCACACTGACAATTAATGAAGAATATATCCTAAGTTGGATTGATAAAAGCTAAAATAGTGGAAATTTCTCTATTTAACGGGCCTCTTAAAGTCGCGGTCATTGGGAAGCTTTTGGAACGTACGAGGTTGCCTTCGCTAGGTAACAATGAGTCAACGAGCCCAATATATACGAATAGGGAAAGAGTATTCCTATAAATAGGAATATACCGTAAATTGCAAAAACAGATCAACAAAAAGAGAAGCGCAACCGCATCCCGCCAATCCCGCGATGCCGCCGTTTCCACTCGGAGAGATTTGCCCATTCAGGAACAATACCTTTTTTTTAATTTCTACCCCTTTATGCAGTACTTAAACTTGTCAACCCATCAACTTGGAAGATTATCGATTCTCAGCGCTCTCTCCTTCGGTTCCCTTTTGTTCTATTTGACTCGCGATCCTCATGGCTGAAGGTACGTGTGCAGGTGGAAACTCGTCTACCTTTTCTTAAGTTCTTGGCGGGGTTTCTGGTTTCCCAATCTTTCCCCAACATCTCTGGTCTTCTCAACGGAATCCGCACAACGCAGGAGGAGGAGCAAATGAAGAGTCATACCATTCATTTCCCTCTTCCCTAGCCTTTCCACTTGGCGACTGCAATCCCTGCGGTTCACTCTCTTCCCCGAACCCCTGTTCATTCCCCGCCGTTCCTCATGAGCGCACGACTGGCTGTGCGACCAGGGTTTGTCGCGCGCGCCACACAGCTGGTACAAGGCGACCAAGGTCGCCGACCATCAATGCTTCCCTCTCCCTCTCAAAATTCGTCTGCGGCACCTTCCACGCACCGATTGTCCCCTTTCTCGACCTCCGCCTCCCTCTCCTGCGCAAACCATAAAACCCACGGCACTGCCTCTGCCACTTCTCAGACTGACAGGGACGACTCGTCAACAGACAAGTACAGCACTGGCTTGCGCCAGAACCAGGAATGGGCTGCTAAAACGGCGCGCGAGCACCCTGACCTCTTCCGTACCCTCGCAACCGGCCAGCAGCCTCAGATCCTCTGGATCGGCTGTTCCGACTCCCGATGCCCCGAGACCTCTATGCTGGGCCTCCAGCCCGGTGACGTCTTCGTCCACCGCAATATCGCAAATATCCTCCACCCCGGTGATCTGAGCTCGGGCGCCGTTATCGAGTACGCCGTGCAGCATCTGCGTGTCAAGCACGTCGTGATTTGCGGACACACCTCCTGCGGTGGTGTCGCCGCTGCTATGGGCAACAAGCAACTTGGTATCTTGGACCCCTGGCTGTTGCCTCTGCGCCAGGTGCGCGAGCGTAACCTTGCCCTGCTGCAGTCGCTGTCATCTGACGAGGCTGCGCTGAAGCTCGTGGAGCTGAACGTGCGCGAGAGCTTGAACGTGGTTACCCAGAAGAGCGTGGTTCTGAGCGCGATTCAAGAGCGTGGGCTTCAGGTTCACGGCCTCATCTACGACGTTGCGTCCGGTGTCCTGAGTGAGTTGGATACTCAGGATTCGGAGGATATCATCCGGGCCCGCTTGGTGGCGTTCAAGACTGATGCCTAATAAGTGTGGAGATTGTGATTTGGAGAGATTTGAGGATGGCGCAATAGTAGCAGGACATAGACATTGGTACATTTGTTTCGGTGTTGGAGTTTGAAGCTGCCAAGGTTGATGGTTTGACGACATTATAAATACACGAGCATGCCTCAGCGATGCAGTAATTGTGATTCCATGGTTACTATGTAGGTAGTTTTCCTGGAGAAGGTAGACTTTACCCTCGGTTAGGAAGATGGCCCAGAACCTTCAAGGGTCAGTGTCTGCATCTGCTAGTTATAACTAACTAGTTAGTAGCTAGTGAATGACTCAGCCGAATAAGCATGAAATAACAACTCCAGTCAAGAGCAAGGCTGAATTATCGGGAACTGAATCAAGTTAGCGTATGAGTCAAATGGACGAGGCTCTGTTGACGTGGGGCGAGTTGTAGATCAACATGCATGAATCAGCCAAACACCTGGCTAACAGCTGGTCAACCTTAACAAGATGTAAAGATGATTCTGTGATTATTCAACAGCTTTAGGCACCAAAGCCCAGGTGTTTGGGTGTTTTCTGCCTGGTGGTTCGCTCAGATTGGATCCATGTATAAAGGGGGGTCTTCTCGTCATTCTCTTCTCTTCCATCATCCCTCCTTCCTCAAACTTTCTACTCCAGGTTCATCATTCAAAACAATCTTTTTTTACTGACAGTTTTCATCGAGCTCATCGAACTCAAACCACCGTTGTCACCATGGCGCAGCATATTGTCGAGACTGGAGTGCAGAGCACCGACAACAACTCCGAAGTCAATGGAAAAGATACTGAGAGTCAGTTAAGTCCCTGCCGCAATGAAGTCAAATATGCGCCTAAAGGATCCGTTTGCGGGATCCAAAACCTCTATCAAACGAAGCGTGACGAGAACGGGTGTACATCATGGAGCAAGAAGCTGCCCGAGGTCGAAGAAGCCGCCGAGAATGACGAGTCTGCTCAGTATGCCGTGATTCTACGGTACACCAAATGCTATGACGGACGCCGAGCTCTCCAGCTTCACTCCGTCGTGATCCAAAGCGAGCCTCTAAAGAGATTCTTGGGCAACGTGCTCCACAAATACCCCGGTGTCACGACAACCCTAGACCGACTCGAGTTCTCGCAGCCGTTCAGACCCTTGGTTCATCGGTGGGAAGCCCTCATCAAGGCTCATGAAGAAGAGCAGGATGAGCTCACCAAGAAGCATGTTGATCTGTTTTACAAAATTTTCGAAGAGGAGCTGCGGGATACACTTGATCGCAAAAAGGACCTGGTTCGCAACGGAGTCATTACCCACGACCTCATCTGGAGCATTTTCGAGCCAGACGACGTAGTGATCAGCACGATCGGTGACCGTACACGCGGCTACCAATTCGTCAGTGCCTCGATGGACTGCCAGACAGGTACCTGGAGCCTCAGCACCAAGTACATCGACTTTGACGGCAGTCATTTCGGATATGACACCGAGTACTTCACCATTCGTCCATTCGCAGGCACTGTTTCCATCACCGCGTTGCCAGTGTCTCCCCTCAAATACCATCACCATCAGCCTATCATTCGACAGGCCCTACTTGCACAGGGGAAGGTCTGGGAGGAGCATAAGGGGTATCGCTTCAAGCAATATGATGGCGTCGCCATCGGGTTTGTTGAAGGCGACGATGATCCCGAGCCACGGAGACATCAAGTGAAGAGCCGGATCATCATCGATGCTGAGGGGTTCCAAACATTCCACTCCTGCAAATCCATCTATCTATCTGACGATATTGATGAGCTGAATGATGACCAGAGGGTTATCACATCCAACATGGTCTACGGATATGCTCTGAAGGATAAGGAATGGCTCCAGTTCTTTTTGGATTGCTCGTCCGAAATCGTGTGGGATTCACAAGCTTTCGCCTCGCTTGTCCTCCCCAAGGAGCAGGAACATCTGAAGGATCTGATCCTGGCTTTTGCAAAGGCCCAGTCAAAGAATCTGGACAACTTTGATGACGTCGTCCAGGGTAAGGGCCGCGGAGTTATCATGCAACTCAGCGGTCCACCTGGAGTGGGCAAGACCCTGACAGCCGAGAGTGTCGCTGAGGTGATGAAGGTTCCTTTGTACGTGATGAGTGCCGGCGACTTGGGCACGACTGCCGGATCATTGGAGAGAAGCCTTAGGGATATACTGCGAATGGTCCCCAAATGGGGCGCTGTCCTGCTACTCGACGAGGCAGACGTCTTCATGGAAGCGCGCAATGCCACAGACCTAGATAGGAACGAGTTGGTATCAATCTTCCTGCGAATGCTTGAATACTACGAGGTACGCTTTCCACCATACAACGCGGAGGTATAGGACGACAACTAACATGGACTATAGGGCATTCTATTCCTCACTACAAACCGAGCCGAGAATATCGACCCGGCCTTTGAATCTCGAATTCATGTGTCGCTGACCTACAAGAACCTCGACGCGGCCTCTCGCCGCCACGTCTGGTCCCAGTTCCTGGCTCGCACCGCCAGCACGGAACCCTTTTCTGACACGGAGCTAAACGAGCTTGCTAAGGTTGAGCTGAATGGTCGGCAGATCAAGAATATGCTCAAGACGGCCAGCTTGCTGGCCTGGTCTCAGGAAACTACCTTGAAATTCGAGCACGTCAAAGTTGTGCTAGATCTTCGGCAACGCGATTCACTGAAGTCTGCTTGAAGCCCAGCCAGATTATCGCTGCCGCGCTAGCATGAAGCTATTCAGAACCAAACCGCCTGGTTCGAATGCATATGCAGTCCTCTAGGCTACTTGCTTTCCTATTCAATTTTTGCTTTTTTGTTTAGATCGCCCGGCGAAGGAAAACTGTTTTGCATGCGTTCATGGAAACTCGTCCTCGAGGGGAATAATTTAAGTAAATGTCCTCTCGAGAATTAAAAATGAATTGCACATTATTTTCGCAGTTTTTTTAAGCTCTATACTATAGTTCATTTCACAATATGTACACGATAGCTATGATGTATGACACCATTCCATAAGTGGATACACGTCCTCCATACTAAACTCTTTATTGCGAAGAAGCAATGGCTAGGGCATTATTCAACCAATCACCGCGACCAACTAATCATTAGCTACAAGTTACCATTAATCTAGACAAAACCTATTGACATTGAACCTATTACTGTGCGGGGAGAAATGTATCCTTGGTGTGTCAACACGGACGCTGATTGGAAGGTCGGACTTGCCCCTCTATTATTGTCGCGGGAAGGCCGGGACATATGCTTGTACACCTACCTCCACTCTTGGCATGGAGCGGTGACTCGTAATCGGTTTCGCAATATTCTGCCGATCGAATAACAGACCCCAGAGTCAGCTCTAGGACGTTAAAAAGTCCGGACTGTCAGGGTCTTCAAACCCTGATTCAACTCAGGGTCTGGCAAATCACATGATTAGCGTCGATCCTTGGGTTTCGCTGTTTTGCCACCCCTGGAGATTTCCCAACACAAAGTCTGGAGTAAGCAATGCTAGAATCTATAGCGGTGACAGTTTGATGTGATCTTATCTGAAGCTGGGTGAGCTAGTGTCGGCAGAGGACATTGCATGGGTGGCTGGGGACTGAATGTATCAACTAGGGATAAAGAGTGTACTCAAATCATTGGACCCCTTGGAGTTCGAATCCTTGCCTGGATAATGTTCTACATCAACATTCAAAATACATAGACGGGTTTACCACCATTGTTACTAGTTACACAGGAACTTGTACTCCGTAGTGTATCGCTTCAATATCTCTTAATGTAGACCCGCATTAACGGGGGACAGCGTGCGTCACCACGGTTGTAATGCTTGTCACGGCTGCTATTGGTCCCACTGCGGTCCAGGATGCCGCGATTATTCCTTGATGATCCCGCTCTTCATTTCCCCTGTCCATTCTTCCATTCCTCCACTCCTTCATGGCTTCCATCTAATCCACACTCTTTTGAACCACCATGATCTGGTACACCCTATTTCTGCTGTTAGTGCAGAATGTGGTGGCCTGGCGATACACGAATGATGATCTGATGTCCTTTGTAACCGTAAGTTGTTCACAGTCTCCCCATTGACCGCGGCTAACAGGTCTTCGCAGCTGCCGGACGTCAGGGCCGTAAAATTCGACATTGAAAGACTGGATCGCGACCGAACCGCCCCAGGATACTGGTTCGTCTCGCCGTATTTGCACATCGAGCCGGATGGACCAACCACTGTATACGAACCATCCCAGATTGGCCCGCACATCTACGATGAGGACGGGGTACGTGTCGCTGCAAAAGTCGCATCTACTAGTAGTACATGGCTGACCTCGCTTTCCTTTGAATAGACTCTCATCTGGACCGGTACGCTCCTCTTCGACAACCGCAATGTCTTCGACTTCAAAGCTGTCAACAGCTTCGACAACAAGACCTATCTCTCCATGATCCAACAGTATAGTTACGATGGCCAAGAGCGTGGATATGGCATGATTCTGAACGAAAAGTACGAGACTTTCCGGAAACTCCCTCTGCGCAACGATCTCGGGGTATTCGACATTCACGAGTTTAATGTTCGCAAGGATGGCAAGTCCGCACTCGTCACGATCTATCTGTCCCAGGAGATTGGCCTTGAAGAGTTCGGCCGTCCAGATGAAAGAACATTCCTCGAAGTCGGTGGATTCGCGGAAATCGACACAACTTCCGCGGAGATTCTTTACGATTGGAGATCATACGACCAGATTCCTCTGTCGGAGACCGTTCATTATCCCCCAGACTCTGTGGTTGAAGGACCTCCTGGCTGGGATTACGTGCACATCAACTCTGTCGACAAGAATGAGGCCGGCGATTATTTGATCTCTATGCGCTTCACCAACACTCTTTACATGGTCTCCGGCCTCGATGGGAAGATCATGTGGCGACTGAACGGGGTGAACGGCGGTGACTTTGATTCGGACTTCCTCTTTTCGAAACAACACGATGCCAAGTTCCTGGAGTCATCTGGCACGCGCCACGTCATCTCCTTTATGAACAATGCATCCGACGAGGAGTTCCAGGAGGAGACCATTTCCGCGGCCCTGGTCGTGGAGGTGGAAACCGGAACCACCCCGATGACAGCTCGAGTTATTCGACGCTACAACCGCCCAGATGGAAGCCTTACTCGCCTCCGTGGCAACGCCCAGGTCCTCCCTAACAACAACATGTTTGTGTGCTGGAGTCAAGGTGGTTACATCTCGGAGCATTCACCCGAGGGAGATGTCCTGATGAGTGCGAGGTTCACATCCCCGCGCTTTTCAAACTACCGCGCGTACAAATTCGAATTCACCGGCCGCCCGACTATTCCGCCCGATGTCGTTGTTTCTGTTTGGGGTACCGACGAGACGAACCTGGTTACGACCATTTGGGTCAGTTGGAACGGAGCGACTGACGTCGCCTCGTATAAATTCTACGCTCAAGCTTCGGAATTCGACAAGCCCGTTTTCGTTGGAAATATATCCAAGACCGGATTTGAATCGATGTTCATGGCGCCCGGGTACGTGGACTGGGTCTCTGTCGAGGCCGTGGACCGTGATGGCAACGTCATGGGTACATCGCCTGTGCAACGAACCCAATTCCCCGATTGGAACAAGGTCGGATGGTCAGGATACTCTGGCCAGCCAAAGCCGCAGGATCCATCGAGGGTTCATCAGGGCGGTACTGGCTTTTCGAGTGACAAGGCCGACAAGGCCGACGACAGCAGCTCTGCGTCATTGGGTGATACAACATATGCTCAGAACCGGAAGGCGACTCAGACCCTTGCAAATACCTACGATGCCATCCGCAGCGTAGGCGGTATTTTTGCGCTCATTCTGCTACTGGCTGTGATGTCGGGCATTATGGCTAGTTATTTGCTGGTTCGAGGCTGGCGGGTCCGCCTCTATCACCGTGTCCCAAGGAAAGAAATCTATGCCGAGGAGGAAGAGCGTCTCCGACCGGATGATGATTGATTGTTTTGGGGGAAAGCCTTGAAATCCTGACTTTTTGCATGGTCTGCATGGTCCGCGGGAGTTACTGTATATTACTGGTTCTTCACTGATAGGGCATTTTCCGTTTGTATATAGTACGACCCTTCTTGAAATCGACCAATTGTGATTCTTCCAGACCCATTCAATGACTCTTCATTTGGTTGTTTACCCGACCATCCCGCATACCTATGCATTTTCTGTCCTCAATGATCGCTCATCGGTCCCGAGCTGAATACTCAGCCGATTGTGGAACTGGCAGCTGATTAATTGTACAATGACAGGGAATCCTGCAATTCCATCCAACTACGCGGCTTCTATTATTGTCTGTCATTCCCTGTGGTTCCGTGAGAATCGTCTGGAAGCAGCCGCCGGATTTCCCGATCCAGGTTGAGAGCCACCTCCTGATTGCAAATCCCACAGTATATTGGATCAGCAGGTATATTCTTATCTCAACAAGAATGCAGCTCCAGGTCCAGACCCACGTCTTACCTGAGATAAACTCGGTAGAAGTTGCAAGGGATTCCCGGGATCCGAATCTCGGGAATGATAGGTTTATTCCCGAGAACCGTTATTCCCGACGTCTCGGTCTTTCCCATCAGGTTTTATTTAGACCATGGCATTTCCAGCAATTCATTCCCATTTTCACCACATCTTTAACCCTCTTCCCAGGACTATCCTTTTGAATTTCAACATCCAATCAAACCGTTCTGGGAAACAGACGTCCAAGATGCCGGCAACCAGTCTCTGCCAAGACGAGGCATGCCCTCCATATAGCCTGATGGACGATTATAGCGAGGGAGCTCATCCTCAAATCCTCGAAGCCCTCCTCCGAACCAATTTAACACAGCAAGTCGCGTACGGAGGCGATGACTATTCCCATGAGGCCAAGCAATTGATCAGAAACAAGCTCAACTGTACCGAAGACGAAGCAGATATCTTCTTCGTCCCGAGTGGAACCTCAGCAAATCTTATATCCATTGCCAGCTGTCTTCGGCCATACGAGGCAGTCATTACTCTTGACTCCGGACATATCGCATCCAGAGAAGCAGGCGCGATCGAAGCAACTGGACACAAGCTCATCCTCGTCCCGGCTGTCGATGGCAAGATGACAACCACAAATCTTCAAAAAGCCATCCAGCAAAACCAATTCTTCCCGCACATGGCCAAGCCCCGGCTATTGTACATTTCGAATGCCTCGGAGACTGGCACAGTGTACACCAAGCGCGAATTGAGCAATCTCTCTGCACTGTGCAAGCAATCGAACCTTTTGATGCTCATGGACGGAGCGAGAATCGGTACAGCGATGGTTTCAAAGAATAACGAAATGACTCTCCGAGACATCTTCGATCTCACAGACATTTTCTGGATTGGCGGAACCAAAGCCGGTGCGCTGATGGGCGAGGCTATCGTTGTCAAAAAGGCTCTTTCCGAAGGATTCGTCTTCCACCTCAAACAGCACGGTGCACTTCTGGCGAAGGGACGGATTCTCGGTGTTCAGTTTATGGAGCTTTTCCGCTCAGATCTCTTTTTCACCCTGGCTGCTCATGCCAATGCTATGGCCGAGAAGATCTCCGCCAGTTTCAAGGCTCTGGGACACAAATTGGTAGCGGAAACTGAGACTAATCAAGTATTTGTCACTATGCCTCAGCAGCTGGCAGAAAGGCTGCAGAATCGCTTCAAATTCTATATTTGGGATCAGTTGGATGATGGACAGGTGGTGGTTAGAATTGTTACTTCTTGGGCTACGGACGAGTTGCAGGTCGACAAGTTCAACGCGTGGGTGGCGCAGTGGACGGCAGCAGCGAAGGAATTCGCTACAAATTAAGAGTATTGCATATAGATACCAACATGATGAATAGACACTTAATAACATTACTAAATCATCCTTTTCGTTTAACAAACGTGATTTGAAGTCCTCGCACAAAGGCGAAAATATACTTCGTCACATGACCTGTCATACCGTATCCAGAATGGAAGACACCTTAGCTTTCGGGCTTCATCCACTGCATCTTTCTTCGATCTCTCCGAACTCGTGCGGAATGAAATCTGGGACACATGTTCTCATTCAATTCTTTCATTTAAACTAGTATATTGACACGCAACTGTCCCGTCAGCCCTGTATGACAGTCGCGTCATCCCTTGCGCGGAGTTGAGCGTCAACCTAATGAGACTCTCAATATCATGTGATACTTGCCGGTAGGTCTATATTCGGAACCTCCCATCAAGCTATCTTCTCAATGACACTCTTAGTCGGGCCAAAGTCAAATGTATACACGAGGGTAGCCCGCCCTGTCAACGCTGCGAAAAGACCAAGAGTGAAGGATGCGCCCTCACAGACCCGCGAGCCTCAAGATCAAGAACCCGGAGAGGCACCACCAGGTCTGGAGCACCGCAGAAGCGAAGAAAGGTATCTCATCCCGCAACGCCAACTGAGAATATCCAAAGCCTGCCGAGAGGCGCCCCTCGAAATGCTTCCGAGGGCGACGAAAACCCCGTCTCGGCCTTGCCGCCATCTACCGTGATCAGTGCAGTAGAAACATACCGGAAGAAGTTCCCAGTCGCCAATTTCCTACATTATCCTTCTTTGATATCTGATATTTCTTCTAATTATGATTCGGTGGATCCGATATTCATCGCTTCACTACTCTCCATGTGTGTGCGCTTCATGGCTGATGATGAGCTCGAGGATGAGGAGACTTATGCGGGATATGCGAGACAAAATATAGCGCACCGTGTGATGGAGGCTCCTTCTCTCTACCTTGCTCAGTCGCTGGTCATGATTTCTTTTTATGAATGGGGCGCTGGTCGACCATACCAGGCTTGGATGTACAGTGGTATGTATCTGCGAGAGCGAAGATTGCCGTTTTACTGAGTCTGCTACTAACATGTCCAGGCATGGCAACCTACATGATTCAATCACTTCTCAAAATGGCGGATGATAGCATGGAACACAACCCACAGGAATTCCATGCCTCCCAAACGCAGTACGAGCAGCTGGTCCGGACCTACTGGTGCTGCTTTGCGCAAGATTGCGAACTGAGCAATGGTGCCAAACAGAGATTGGCCTTGACATTCTCCCAGATCTCGGTACCGCTTCCCATAAGCGACCGAGATTTTACCTTCAATCATTTGCCAGAGAGGAGATTGATGCCCGTCGACCTGAACAAGGAATGTCCTCTCGCTAATAATCTGACTATTGAACACGGTCTAACGATCGTCACGCGAGGATTCGATATCTTCGTGCGTATCTTGAGGTTCGCAAATGAGCATCGGCGTGCACTTTCCTCTATGGGTTCAGATGACTCGGCCACGCCCCTGCATCAAACTTGGCACAAGCTTAAGGGGGAATTGGATGAATGGAGATCACTCCAGGATCGGACGGTCAGATACCCTGATACAAGTGCCCAGGCACATGTAGCTTTGGGATATGGAGAGTTGTTTGCCTATATCAATCTGCTCTATTTCATGAGGTCTGTTTGACGCATCGCCATCGACGATAAGGATAATGCCTTAGACAGTCGCTGACAGTGGTACTAGCATACTCTTTCTCCATCGAGATCGCTTCCTATCGAATCTCAAGCCACACTCTGACGTCTTTCACGACATGGATGAAAACGATCGATATGAACCCCACACGATAAAGCAGCTTTTTGAGGCTGCCCAGCACATCAGCGGTGTGCTATCAGCAATAGAGTCCTCCGGAGCACCGGTAATGACTCCCTATTCAGGATTTAGCGTCTTTGTCGCCGCGCATATCAACATGTACGGGACAATTGCGCCAGTGAGATATCCCGGCGGGCTCGAGCGAGCAGAACAGGAAAAAAGCAATAATCTTATCTACCTGGAAAGACTAAGTCGATTGTGGCCCGTGGGTCGAAGCTGGGTAAGCTCCATGAACAAATGAACCTAGATCGTTTACTAACCCGATTGTATAGTGGCGAACTGTTCAGGAAGCCAATCGGTTCTACGAAACCGTGAAGAGCTCGCAGACCAATGTCGATTCTGGAATGCACAGTCCAAGGCAGTTTGCGCTTGCTGGGAAATTGGACGAATATGGGGATATCCGATCCCGGCCAAATCGGGATTCGCAAATCGAGAGGTCGATCAGCACGGAGCCTCGGGACACGCATCAAACTCTATCACTCGTTCCAGATGGGGAAGGGGCCTTTCTTGCCAGAGATAATGCTGCATACGCGAGTCATGATTTTGAAACGGACATGTTCCAGTGGCCGTTTATTGACGGGTCGTGGTCGACTGGCTTTGATGCAGGGCTTGATGGGCTGTGGCATCACTCGGGCTTGTTCGATGCTAACCCGGCAATGAGATAGAACAGAGGTCTGTAGGTTGATCGGGTAAACTCTGAAGATAACAGGAAAGAGAACGGCTTGATGGGAAGAAAAATATATCGATACGGAATGCCGTATGGCCAATATAACTAGCCCGAATCGTGATAGAATTCGGAGTTTATTGTATTCATTGCCATCTACACGTCCATTCCGTCCTTCATACATTGCCTTCATTGCCCGATTTAATGTCTAACTTTTGACCGTTTCGGCGACTTCGGCAAACCTGGACTCCGCCACGATCTTCACGCCCAGTGGATACCCAACCTCGTAGCACACGCACGAGTGGGTTGGTTTAATAAACCCTAAACTGATCACATTAACCGAGTTGGCATATTGACGGGAACCTAGGGTCAGGGGTTCCACGGTGTCAGATCTCTGTTCTGTTGTGCATTCCCACCCCATTGGGACAAACAAAGCCATAATCATGACTATCCACTCCGTCGGTGAAGACTCCGGTCTATTCCGACCTCTGACCATTTCCAACGGTGCCATCACCCTCCGCCACCGTATTATTCATGCCCCTCTGACCCGTAACCGCGGAGTACCATTGAACCCTATCAGTACGCCAGAGAATCCCAATCGTGGCTGGGTCCCTGGCGATCTGATTGTGGAGTACTATTCGCAACGCGCTACCGAGGGCGGGCTGATCATCACTGAGGGTATTCCGCCTTCTCTGGAGGTACGCCCATTCTCCGTTGTTCTTCGCTGCCCAACACATTTCATTCATTTTTCTCTTATCCTTGGCTACTGTAGAACCGATTGGCTAATGTTATCGACAGAGCAATGGCATGCCCGGCGTTCCCGGTATCTTCATGCCGGAACAGGCCCAAGGCTGGAAAAAAGTGGTGGACGCCGTGCACGCAAAGGGGGGCATCATTTTCTGTCAGCTATGGCACGCAGGTCGTGCCACGATCCCCCAGATGACAGGATCGCCAGCCGTGTGTCCCTCAGCCAGCGTATGGGACTCACCTACCGAGTGCTTCACGCATCCCCCTGTGGGATCCACCCAGCCCGTCCCATACGCCAATCACCCGCCAATCGAGATGTCGGTCGAGCATATCAAGCAGACGATCAAGGACTATTGCAACGCCGCCAAGACAGCAATGGAAGTTGGCTTCGACGGAGTGGAGGTCCACGGCGGCAACGGCTATCTTCCCGAACAATTTCTCAGCTCCAACATCAACAAGCGCACTGATAGCTACGGTGGATCCCCAGAAAAGCGCTGCCAATTTGTTTTCGAGTTGATGGATGAGCTTGCAGCCACAATCGGCGAGCAGAACCTGTCGATTCGTCTCTCGCCGTTTGGTCTGTTCAATCAGGCCCGTGGTGAGCAGAGGCTCGAGACGTGGACTCATCTTTGCCAAGGTCTGAAGAAGTCCCATCCTGCCTTGTCCTACGTTAGTTTTATTGAACCGGTAAGTCTTGCCCTTAGGATAATTTGGAACATTACTGATTGTTTATCTAGCGTTTCGAGCAGATCTTCGGCCCAGAGGAAAAGGATAAGTTCCTCGAAAGCTGGGGTCTGCAGGATGTCACCCTCGACAACTTCCGACAGATTTTCGGTTCTACGCCCTTCTTCTCAGCTGGAGGCTGGAATGATAAGAATTCCTGGGGCGTTGTGGAGTCTGGCAAGTATGATGCCCTTCTGTTCGGTCGATACTTCATTTCCAATCCGGATCTGGTCCACCGATTGAAGAATGGTCTGCCACTAACTGCCTATGACCGCACTCGGTTCTATGGGCCTTTCGAGGATAATGCCTTCCACTATACTGACTATACCACCGCTGAACAATAGCTAAACTGGGATATGATATGATAGATGTGCTTCAATAGACGTTATTCTCATGGAATCCTTCATTGACCCGCGTCGGCCGGGTACCATGGTACGGAGTGTGTATAGGCCGTTCTGCTAGTGAAAAACAAGGTGTACTCTTCAAAATTGGCCCAATACACTGCACAGGGGCGTTGAAGACTACTCTCCCGTGTGTTCGGACCACCAGTAGCCACTGAAGTTCGTGCTAGAACTCGGGGGAAGTAGCATCGACCTCCCATTCGGCGACACGGTGCAGCGAAACATACTAATTTTGCTCCGACCCTCTGCCCGATTTCTTCGGTTTCCACCCTTGTTTAGGTTTAGTGTAAGGTTCTACTAAGGGAATAACATTGACGAGCTTGTTCAGTGTGGGATACTAGCCATAGTCCCGCAGAATGAGGGATTGCTTGCGAGCGGTAGGATAGAGAGCCTCGCGCAGGTTGGTCTTGTAGGTAGATCCGCCTCGCCTTTCCGCCATGCACACATCCGTACCAGAGGCCAGAAATTCCAGTTTCTCTGAGAGTCCAATATCGGCGATAGCGTCCAGAGTGAAGAAATTGTACACAAAAAGGGGTAAGGTAGGGGCGGGATTGCGGGGTCATAGATGATACTCAAAGTATATGGCAGTTTCAACAACAAGAGGAGCATGTCCCTCCAATCATCAACCCCCCTTGACAATTCGATACGCATTTGCTGCTCTACCAAAACCAACCGATTTTACAGAGAATATCCAGACATCTGACATTGTTTGAGGTCGTCCTCACATTCAGAAGCGATGGCTAAACAGCTCACCAGTCTTGCTGATTCAATGGAAGGATTGGGGCTTGTTGATAGGACGCCTGGGTTGTCTGACTCCGACTCCAAGCGCCCAAATTCAAATCAGGTACATCTCGTGGAGGCAATTCGGGCACTAATACAATCTGCTGAAGCCACGACCGCACATGCGCAACAAGTTGAGTCCTTGGTTGAAAGCACACATACTGGGAGAGGCTATAACATTGCGCAACTAAGCTCTCTGAGAAGAAAAGCCAACGCTCTTGCAAGCATCACAGAGACGTTCAGCAATGCAACCGAACGCTACGTTGTAACTCATGTTACATCGCTTGCTGGTCCGGGGACACTGGTGCAAAAAATATTGTCGTATTTTGATGGCGAATTTGAGGAGCATCGCTCAGGATGTTCTCAATAGCACCAGCGACGACAGCAATGTTTTGCGGGAGATTTTGGAAATGTGCTATAACCAAGCTTTTCATACCTCTGGTACCCTACACTCGGCCAACTACTTCATCCCCCTGGGCGAAGCCAGTCTCGAATGGCCCTACGACCCCGACTTCGAAAGCGAAGAATACTACAATCATGAAGATCGCCTAGACACCGACGATAGCTACGCTGAAACCTTTCGTATGCAATGCGAGCGCAAATTGGAGAAGGAAAGACAACAAGAGGAAGAATGGATCGCATTTTGGGTTCAGGCGCTAAGCAAATGTCCTGACGGGCCCACGCTATTCTATCCGCCAGCAAGTCGTCGTCCTGAATGCCATCTTGCGGATGTCCCGCGATACTTGTTCAGGGCGTTCGACCACCGAAGCTCGGGCAGAAACGACCACAACGTCGTAGCATCCATGGAGAGTATTTCCGTGGCATCTTGGCGCAGCAGAGTCGATCTCCTCTCAAAGACGGAGAAGGAAGCAACAGGAATGCTACATAGGCATTTGAATAAATCGTGTTTTGAAGATGAAGCCGCCGATAACTTGATATCGTGGAGCAGTTCTCTACTTTTCGTGATCCAATGCGCAGTTTGGAGATGCCACTAAGGCCGCTATGACCCTGCTGAGGTTAAGAACTGCACGGTCGATACGAGAAAATTCCCCTATGGACACTTTGCTCGGGACATGTCGCTGCTCCGGGAATATCGTGAGGCTCCAGAACTCGACAAAGAAATGCAAAGATTTTCGATTTTCGTCTCGGGGATGCGCAATATGACAATGGGGAGTATCTGTCGCAGGGACTATTGCAGCATACTGGGCGGTCTAGTGTGGTATCCTTAGCGCAACTCATCCAGGCTGGGCTACACGATCTTTATCCTGAATTTGCGGATCCCGTTTCAATGGGGTCATGGACGAACCGTGTTAAGGATCTTCGCTCAGAATGGTCTGTTGAGCATACAACGACTCAGCTCGACATACAAAGAACGTGCAAGATAACCAGAACATGCTTCCATGTGTTCAATAAAACTGATATGGCATTATTGCTATTGACATTCAAAAACCGCAAGCTTCGGGCCTCAACGACAATAGGTACGTTTCAATTCCCTAAGGTAACAATGACTAAGAGTTTCTTGAAAGTAAAAGAGCTACGAGAAAACCTCGATGACTACGGTCCAGAGGAGGTTCAGCGATACATGGAGATTGTTGAAACGATGATGCCAAACGACCGAAGCGGTTACAATGCTTCGCATGGGCTACGTTCCTTTGATACACTGCTCCTTGAGAAGGTTTTTGAATGCCCATGATCGCTATGCTACTCACGGAAGAGATGTGGGTTTCACGTGGAATTTTCGAGTTTGTGTTATTGCACTTTGGGCGTCGCTTGGTGACATATCACCGAGTAATTGAAGAGCGACAAGGGAGCTGATATGCCTAAGGCCTATTTGGAATTGAACACAATTTTACCTCGCTTTCCTTGGGTATTTATGAAATGATAATAAACTCGAATTTGCCTAATAAAGGTCTCTTTGCGCTCCTCTAAACTAGCATATTAGCATGGCCATGTCTCTACGGTAATGGGAAAGGTGGGTCTCACTTGACTCGCCGTCTTGGCATGCGGGGGCTGTTGAGGAGTTTGTTCAAATACTTCAATGCCGAAAGGTTATCTCGACATACTCTTGCGCCATGTCTGCTCTCACTGGAGACCCCAACCTACAAGATTCTGCTCAGTTTATTGACGGTCTAGCGGGAAACTGTTTATGCGGCTCTATCAAAGTGACTATCCGTGACTCCGAGCTCTTCACCAAACGCAGAGGACATATTTGCCACTGTGCCAACTGTCGAAAGGTCTCCGGGAGTTTTGCTGCCAGCAATTTCATTATCGAGGAGGACAAAGTTGACATTGCGGATCACGATGGCACGCTCACAAAATTTGTGGATACTCAGACTGGAAGCGGAACGCCATTAGATAGGTATTTCTGCTCGCGTTGTGGAAAGTAAGTTGTCGCCTGGAGACTGCTCGAAGATATACCATTATCTGACTTCCACAGCCCTATAAAATCGGTAACTCCACATTTCCAAGGAAAAGTTATCTTGAAAATGGGACTATTTCCACGGATCCCAGCACCTGAATTCGAAACATTTGCTCTGCACAGACATGATTGGCAAGGGATTCATCCTGGAATGAGACAATTTAAAATCAAAGCTTTTGGGGAGGAGCTCTAAAGGTCTGAGCAATGGCGAACCGTTGAAAAAGGGTCATATCTTTCTGACAGGAGAGAGTCTACAATGTGCTTAACAGGGTCTTTAGCCTCTCCTTATGCTGCGAATATATGACCGTTTTGGAATACGGAAGACTATGTCACCAATTATACCCTGATTGTAAGTTAGCCGTGAAAACTTATTCGATTCTTTGAGCGACGACGGATAAAACACGTCTGATCACCGCCTTGGACTTTGTGGGTCTTGATAGGCAGCTATATCTATTCGTGCTTTTGCGTTTATTCTGCTAGGCGGAAAGCAACTCGTCTGCGTTGCTCTCTTGCTTAGCCAACCTAGTATAGATTGAGTATGAATCTACAAGGATATCTTTGACTTCGTCTGGAAGCTGTGATCGATGTACTACTCTCCATGTATACACCGCCTTGGCTACCGCTTCATTCATTTATCTGGCAGAGAATTTGATAGGGTGATGATATCTCGGGGCCCTTTTTAGTGAGGGGGTGATTGATCATAGTACATACAATCCCCCATTTTTATCACAGCCCCCTTTTCCCCCAGCATTCCGCCTCGATAGTCTAGACGAGTATCTGATTCGCGAGCGCAATGACGCAAGATCCCTCCCTGGAAAGCACTTATATAAAGCTTATCTGCACCCGACCAGAGCTAGTTGATGGTGGCCACTATAATGAAATGGAATTGCTATATCAATTTGAATTAAGTTGACACGACTGCTTCTTCTTGAGTTTTGTACTCCAGTACACCTGTAGGGACCCTTTCCTTCTCCCAGAAAACTTTTGTGGAAAGCGTTTCGTCATCTTGCTTTCCCCGCACTTTGCAAAACGGCTTTATGGGCCCTTTTCCCCTCGCCTTCCTCTGCAAAAGTGCAGAGCTGAAAGTTCGAGATGCCCCCTCCGCGAAGAGCCAAAAGAGCCTGCGTATACTGCTACACCAGACGAGTCAAATGTAATGTCACGGAGTTGATGCCATGCAGCAATTGCGTCGAGGCCAACGTCGACTGTCAGGTGACAGAGTCCCGGCGCGGCAAATATGCCAGGAAGCCCAAGACGGCTAGAAGCAGGGATGCTCATATCACGCCTCAAACACGCACTGATGAACTGTGTCTTGTCGGGGCCAAGCAGCCTATCGATGACACCGCTGTGCAACCGCAAGACACTGAAGTCTTCTTGGGCGAATCCACCCTTATACGATCTGTTCACAATGATCTACGGGCACTAGAGCCTCGGCGAAGCGCAAAGTCTCAACTTCGCTATCCAATGCCTGCAGCTCCGTCAGCACCAGATTGGGAACTACGCAGGAAGAATCATCGAATCGAGACCCTGGCCGCGGATGGCGCCTTGACTCTTCCCCCGCCGTCTGTTAGAAACGAGCTCTTGACGGCGTACTTTGAGTGGTTTCATCCATGTTTTCCCGTGGTAAATCCCTCCGAAATCATGACTCAAGCCAATGCAGGAAACTTATCACCGATGCTTTGTTATGCTATTATGTTCATCGGTGTGATTCATTGCCAGGAGTCAAAGTTGCGCCTTGTCGGATTGGAGCTGGATAACCGCGAAGAGGCTCGGCACCTTTTTTACAACCGTGCAAAGGATCTCTACGATGCAGACTATGAGTCAGACTCCACAGTCATTCTTCAAACCATGTTTCTCTTGAGTTTCTGGCGGGCCGGGCCCTTGCTGCAAAAAGACAGTCGCTACTGGTTGGGCTGCGCTATCAGCTTAGCGCAGACTAAGGCGCTGCATCGGTCTTTCGGACATCCGGATTCCAGCCGGACTAAGCTACGCAAACGCCTGTGGTGGTCTCTCTACGTGCGCGAACGCCAGTGCGCTGCAGCTCTGGGTCTCCCTAATCGGATTCGAGATGAAGATTGTGATGTCGAAGCACTGGAGTTGACCGATCTAGAAGACCAAAATGCAGAATTTCGAGCATTCGACATCTGTAAGAGCCCTGTCAATGTTTTATTTGCAATCGAAATGGCTCGATTGGCTTGCTTGCTTGGCAAAATTGTCCACAGGGAGTACATGCCAAAAAGCGAGAATAACGGGACTGGGCGGCAGTTCCTCAAGACTGAGCTCAACAATTGGGTCATGCGGTTGCCAGCAGCTCTTCGTCTGGGCAATGAAGCCGGCGGGCTATTTCTAGGGATGCTGCACGTGGCTTATAATAATTTGCTCATTCTTTTATATCGATCAGCTTTCATCACAGGCGAAGAAGGCCAGAACCATCAAGATGGGCAGATTGCCTACCAGGCAGCCTGTCGCATTTCGCGCATTGCGGAAGACCTTCTTGCCGATGGATCGATTGGCCACGGGCAGATACATATGATTACCTGCCTATTTAATGCTCTTTGCATTCATACGATCAATCTACGCAGGGTCGAGGGCACTTCTCGTCTTGTGGCAGAACACCGCGCTAAGATCTGTCTCTACGGGCTCCGCGAGCTTCAAAAGACCTGGGAAGTTACAAACTGGGTTCTTCAGTTATTCTTTCAGTATCTCGATCGTTCTATGGCGCACCGACTGGGTGGCAATGAGCAATATGAAGAAGATCGCGTTACAGAGAACACTCAAGCCGTGGACCCACCAACGGCCACTGATTTGCCAGCCTTCCCTCCGAATCTTGTCACCAACATGCTTTATTCCAATGATTCGGCGTCCGACATGCCTTCAACCTATGGCTCGGATACTTTTGGACTGACTTTCGGTGAAGGATATGCTGATTTCCCAATGGACTCGATCTGCAACCTGGACGGTATCACGCCGGCCGACCTGGAACTTTTGGCGGGTTGTCTGACTTGATTGTAGAGTCATTCAAGCTTTACCATAGAATATACTTGTTCTTTAAGGGTAATGAAAAAGGGCAAATCCTGGATTCTACTATTAACCAGACAAGGCTCATCATTTTCGCGCCCCAACTTGTTTAAGTTCTATTCTAAATTGAGGACGAACGTCTGAAGGTTCTACTTCTTATTCGCTCTTTCTGTTTATGAAAGAAGTTCAGGCCTTAATAATGCTAGAAAGGAGTACCAAGCAACGGCCTTATATCGCGCGAGTCTGCCCCAGAAGACAGTCTGTGCCAGTTGGAGGATGAAAACGCGGATCACGGCCCAAAACATCTTTGGCAACGGCGTTACCCATATAGGTATCGGTCGTCGCGCCTAGAATTTCCGCACTGAAAACCCAGTTTCTTCCCTGAATGCCCTCTACCTAGGTAGTGGACATGGTTCCCTCACTTCATTGCAGACCGGGTCCGTGACACTCAATATTTACTTTCCGAGGTAGATGTGGGTCAATCAATTAGGCTACTTGATTGAGTTTGCATATTAGCCTGCCTCCGAATTGGCGAGTCGTACCGAGGTGATCAATTGAATATCCGATGTTCGCGCAGAAATATCAATGCTGATCCCAATTTTGTCTCATCCCAAGTCGTGATGTACATAGCCTCTGTCCTCATCCAGATGGTACAAAGCCGACTTTCCAACATCACCCTATGTTTGAGAAGGTTCTACTCTATGAAGAAGATACCTATAGGCATAATCATATTCATGTTGTCTATCAGCGCTTACTGAACCGTTACTTATGTTATTTGAACTTCCAATCCGGAGTCGTACGGTAATACTAGCATGTTTACATTTTCTGGAATGGTAAATTTGAAGCGGAGTAATGGCCGACACAAAGGTTCCAAATCGAGTGTATACACCGTTCCCTATGTTACTATATGACAAAAAAACATTGCAATGCTTTGGATTCCATGATATGAGTCAGAATTTGGAAGAGAGACGGCGTCTCAAAGATCTTGGCATCGAGACCTAAAGACGGCGTCTCAGCGGAGAAGACGGCGATAACTAGCGATCCTCAGCTCAAATATACGAAAACACGAAAACTCAATGTACATACCTAGGTAAACGAATTCCTCGAACTTGCGGGGTCAAGAGAGGCGGGGAAGCTTCACATTTAAATATATGCCTCCAGAACCCCACGGGGAAATTCCCCAGGTCCGCAGATCTCCAACTCCGAGTCCCTTCTCAGTCAAGTTCTTCGTTCTTCTCAGTCGCCAACATGTCTTCTACATCGTACGATTTGATAGTAGTTGGATCCGGCTTTGCTGGATGCATGACAACCTTGAATTTCTTGGAAACATGCCAAAGGCTGCAAAAGCAATGCCGAGTTGCTCTTGTTGAGGCGGGAAAGAAGGGAGAACGCTGCGGTGCCTCTCGCTGGACCGGCGCCTTTCTCCGCATGGATAAGCACCTCAATTTTGATGAGGACTGGATCAACGAGATGATTCAGGTCAGCAACAATCAGGCTGACCTGGACTACTGCCGTAAGCTTTCACGTGAAGCAACGGCCGCCGCCGAGTACGTGCAGGACCACGGTGTGAAGTTCATTCGACACGAAGAGAACAATGTAAGTACCATAACATGTTTATGTTCCGCTGGACTCATCTACTAACATACCTATCAAGGTCCTTCTCGAGTTCCGCACGGATCAACACTTTGTTATGCCCGATGGGGGTGGTTGGGCGATCATCAAGGCGCTCATGAAGCATATCGAGCAATTTGACAACTGCGACGTCCATTGGGAAACCGAGGCTCGGTCTCTATTGACCGATCAACAAGGTCGCATTAACGGCGTGCAAGTTCGCAAGGCCAATGGCCTCTTGGAGAACTTGTACGCTCCGGAAGTCATGCTGGCCAGCGGTGGGTTCGAGGGCAACCGAGAGATGCTGGCAAAGTATATCGGACCCAAAACGCATGAACTGCCGCTCATTGCACCGGGTCTCAAATACAACCGTGGCCAGGGTCTCAACATGGCCTTGGAGATTGGTGCTGACACAGCTGGCTCGTTCGATGGCTTCCACTCCGAAATGGTTGACACTCGCGCAACTAAGCCAGACGCCGTTATCTGGGGCCACAACTACGGAATCGTGGTTAATGAGAATTGTGAGCGTTTCTACGATGAAGGCAAGCGCCACCTTTTTGCAACATTCGAAATGATTGCCCTTGAACTTTGGCGTGATCACCAGAACAAAGGCTACTTCATCACGGACGACACTATCATGAAGCGATTCCGCCCTGGCTGGGTGTTTGAGTCGACTGATCAAGAGCCTGTTCAGGCAAACAGCATTCCGGAGCTAGCCAAGAAGCTCGGTATCGATGCAGCCAAGCTCGAAAAGACAGTGTCTGAGTTCAATGCCGCTTGCAATGATAAACCGTTTGATCTGATGAAGCTGGATGGAAAGGCCACTACTGACCTGAAGGTTAACAAATCGAATTGGGCAAATCCACTGGACAACGCTCCTTACTATGCCTTCCCTCTCGAAACGCAGCTTACATTTACCTATGGTGGTGTCAAGGTCAATACCGACTCACAGGTTGTGGCCACGAACGGTGCTCCTATCCCTGGACTATGGGCTACTGGGGAGCTCACTGGTCTCTATTACAACGGTATGTTGTGTCCCTTGAATGTACTGGACATGAAACTCATCTGTGTATAGAATATCCGCCGGCCACTTCAGTGCTTCGATCTTTAACATTCGGTCGGTTGGCTGGTACTGCCATTGCCAAAAGGCTTTCGAGCAGCCAGGAGAAGTCTGTTCTCTGAAGGAAGGAGGATTCATTGTTGGTCAATTCCAGGGCTTTTGTCGTTGGAAATATGTCGGTGTCTGTTACAGAATACTCTCACAGTCCTGTGCTTCTTCCTGGTGTATGAAAGCGACTATGGTATATAGGGAACTTAGATATTGAACTATCAATCGACCTTGTCCTTTGTTGGTTGTATATACAGAGGGAATTGGCCACCCTTGAAAATAGGGATTAGCGTAGCATCATCACCGCATCCATCTTACTCTCAGCATATCCCTGCCCTTTTGCCAACCGAAGGCCCCAATTCTGGGTTATTAGTGAACTTGGTAGTCTTTTGAGTCCATCGTTGGTTGGTTAGTCAGTTAGGAGGCGAAACCCGATTTCCAAGGCTAGGGGTCGGAATATCATGTGGGGTTGGAGTATTATCTGGGGGTCGGAGTATAATATGCCTTGAAGGCTTCACGAGGTCGGGGGTTCGAAGCCTTGCCCTAGTTAACTAACGGCCCTCTTATAAATTCGCAGCGGCACATATTTGTACAAGATTCACCTTACTATGCACTCCTTCAACATTCTTCAAGGCCTGATGCTTGCTGCATCTTCCTACGCATTCGACCATACCTAGGTACTGCCATATAGAGCGGAGGATACAACTGGAGTTCTAGGAGGACTGCCGATTGAGTAGGAACCGACCTGATATTTATTCATGTGCATCGTTATAAATTGACAGCGACGTTCATACGTATGGACGCAGAGTCGGTGTTCAAACCAATGCACACAAGTGCAGCAAAGGCCAAGTCCAGTCTGATGGGTAACCCATGGGATCAACCATACATGAGGAATGAAAGTTGCGAGTGAGAAAAGGGGCAAGGTGCGTGCCAGACGACTGTCAATGCCAAAAGAGAAACGCCAAAAATAAGATGCAATTGGATGGGAGAAAATGCTGGTACATAATACAGACAGGTCGTAACAAGATGCAGGGTATACATATGAGATACGGCGATCAGCGGGCGTCGTGTTTTCGGTGGAATATCGTGAAGATGTTGCTGAGTCGGTGTCGTCGTTTGCCCTTTGCGTTTGCGTTTGCTTCCGGAGCTTTGGCGTCAGGTTGAGGGGGTTCGGCATGACGAGCGTGATGGTTGACTTGGGGAGCGTTGATGACCCGATCGGGTTTTACAGTAGACTCGCCGTCCTCAGTCAGTGGCTGGGGTTTGGATTTACGTCTGGAAGGTTCACGACGGGGGAGATCCTCTGGTTCGATGGAATTCTGTCGCAAGGAGGGAGGTCCGGAAACGACAATTTCATGGCCGGGCTCGCCGGTGCCCGTGATCATGCTGTGTCGATTGAGCCGGGTGCTAATGCCCGATGCGCTCCGTCGCTTGGCTCGATCCATAAATGTGGCACCAGTGGAGTTGGATCGTTTCGAAAGACTGCCGAAAGATTCACCACCCTCGGTGAATGCTATGGAGTTGGGACGTCGGAGGCTCGAAAACGACATGCGCTTGCCGCCATTCATGGGCTCCTTCACCGGGCTCAGGTCGCCACGATCAATCGGCGCGCCATTCTCATTTGGAGCCGGTGAACTGTATCGCGAAGATGTCGGAGAGACAAGCGATTTGGTTGTGGGCGAGGAGATCGGATCGCCGTAGCTAAAGTTCCGTGACCAGCCCTCGCGAAAGGCGACCCAGATGCCCGTGACGATAATCAGAGTGCGCAAGCCATCGTCGAGAATAACTTTATTGGCCTCGTTGGGTTCTTCTTCGGACAAGTCGCTGACCACAGACATACCAGAGCTCGGAGTCGTAAAACCGGTGCCAGTGTTGGACCGAACCACTGCAGAATACTCGTCATACACTTCCAGCTGGTTCTTTGTCATGGAAGCAATAACAGGATGTCGACGGGTGGTGGGATTGATGACGCTGAACGTGAATCGTTTGGTATTTTCGCGCACCTGGGTTCCTGGAGAAGACACTCGACGGTTCTTCGCTCCTCGCAAGGCCCAGCGCATGATTTGTACACCGTCCTCCGTGTGCGCAACAAACTCGTATGAACCACTGGGAAGAGGTGTCGCCTCCCATGTCGGCCCAAAATTCAAACATATCTCCGCCTTGCCCTTTGTACGGGCATCTTCTTGAAGCATCTGGCAGATGGTGGCCACCACTTCTCGATGATCTTCATCCTCGTCCTCGGAGCTCGCCTGTTTCTCCGGAATGCTGGTCGCCTTACGTTCGTACAGTTCGCTCATCACGACAATCAAGTCATAGGGACCCAGTCCGTTCCTGGCACGGAACAACGCAGGGAACTTTCGAGCTAGCCGAGGTAGATACAAAGTGGAGGGTAAGATGTCTAGAATCGGGAGAGGTCGAGGGGTTTGCGACACCTGCTGCAGCTGTAGGAGCAGCTTGGGGCGAAGCTTCAGTCGCTTATGGCGAGCATGTGCAGCAGGATGGGCAAATTGGTAGGTTGTTTTCGGTCGCGACAATTTCCGAATGGTAGAAGCAGGGCTGATGGCTCCAGGTCTGGTGGCTGAAAGAGCAACATCTTTGGAAGACTCCCCTTCGCTCGTCAAGGCAACGGGGCTCATGGCCTGGCTGGATGTTGGTCCTGCGGGATGCTCAAGACCATCAGTCTGCTTACTTTTGTAAAGAGTGCCCAAGAATGGCAGCGCAGGTAGTGAGAAAGTGGTAATGTAAGAAGAGCTGGGGTTAGGTGGAGATTCAAGCTGGGTGGGGTCGTTTGTATGGGCTGCTGCGGCATCCGCTGTGAGGCCAAGATTCAGCAGCATTCTTGGACTCGGCGGAGCCACATCGATCTCCCGTAGACCAAACCGGCGACGCTGGGTTCTAAGAGAACCGGAATTCACGTACGCATCAAGGGTCGACCGCGTGTCAGTTGCGGGGGAAAAAAAGCGGCCGAAGCACTGGGCGGAGAGCTGAGATGGAAATCGAATCGAAACCAAGCAAGAGAAGGAATGAAGGGGGACCCAGAAGCGTGTTCAACGAGAAAGATGTGGCTAGGCCAAGTTCAAAATGCAAGGGGGGTTGAAAAGCAAAGAGAGTGGGAAGGGGAAGGTATTGATTTCTTCAATTATGCTTATGCATAGAAGGGACAATACACAAAAATGTGGCGGTCAGCCTTATACATGATCTACTGCAGTTTGTAAGTTTGCAAGTGGACAATGGAACGGATCGGTCATTGCGGACTCCGACACATCCGGATTGCCGGACGATCAACCCACGTACTGAGGCTCCGAGCCCGAACGTCATAGTAAGATTCAGGTACTACATAGTCGAGTAACTACACAAATAGTATAGCCCCGCGTAGGTTCAATCTTAATACTCTTTATTATTGGATGTGGCGCCCATGGCATATTCTAGGTTCTTCAAGCTGTAAGCTCCTAATGATTACATTACAAAATGGCCCGTCTAGACTGGCTTCTACGAGCTGTGTGGGGGTGAAGAACGGGGCGGTCAGGTTCATCAACAGACTTTTTCTTTTCCATGGTGGAGTCCTGCGCAACTACAGTAGGTACATTTCACTCCATATAGAAGAGTGGAAAGAGCGGAAAGTGTGGAAAAAGTGGAAAAGTGGAATGAGCCGGAACATGGAACAGGCACGGGATTCAGAGTTCACCTACGGTTATTGATTATTGATCCTTCGATTTGATACTTGGGTTCGGCGCGGAGCAAATCTTTCACTGAAGATCCTCGGTTGGCTTCGGACGGATTTATGCGCCGATAATGCCCCACTCGATTAAATGAACTTCCTCTGAGGTGACTCACTATGTACTTTGTACTCGCGCGGCATCTGAACTGTCTAGGTTAGTTAGGGCTGACAGGGAAGCTGACCAAGTTTCGCACCTACGAAATCTTCCCGGAAATCTTGTCTTAGGTCAGCTTTATATAGGGCAGAGTGGCCATCCAAGGTTCTCCCAGGGTTAGCAAGTGGGTTCCATCCCGCTCAAAAACCCTGTCGCGCAGATGACCAGCTTTGCCAAGATGATCCCAGATACATAGGTCCATAGTGTTTCGCATGGGTCATTATTCGCGTCACCATGTCGCCACTGTGAAACCAGTCAATGAGGCCGATTGAGCGTCGGGAAACTACCCTAAACAACCCAACTTGAGTACAGTAGTATTGTATCACCCGCTTGGAACTTGAGGAAACGTCAAAAAGCCGATCGTGATTGATAGGCTCGGATCGATACAATTCTCCGCCGTGCATCCGCTGACTAACCATGCAATTGATGCATGCCAAGAGTCCTGTAAATGGGAATTACCTCGGCTTCGATCTGCGCGCTGTTTTGCCGACCCTTCGCGATCTCTTCCCTACGTCACTCCCTGTGCCTGCGCCACTATGGCATCAATTGGTCGCTCGCCTATCTCAGCGAGCCTCCTACGCATAGATAATCCCGTTCGAAGCTTGACGCTTGCCTTCTGGCTATGGAAGGCTCTCTTATTCGTCGCTGTCGTCGCCTGTCCGGGTCCTGGCTATGACACCTCCACCACTCTACTTTCCTATCAAGATGCCGCTCAGACAGTTGATAGTCAGACCGAGTATGTTCCATGGGCATTGAAGTTTGCACGATGGGATTCCATCTATTTTTTGCATATCGCCGAGCTGGGATATGTTTTTGAACAAGAGTGGGCCTTTGGCTATCCTAGACTTCTGGGCTGGTTTATTGCAGGTATCTCCAAGTCGATCTCGTAGAGAGGGTTCAATGATTGACCTTCTTATACAGGACTTCGCACGTCTGGGGCTGAAGGCGCCGGCGGACCGGTCAACACAGCGCTCGTGGGTGTAGTGCTGTCCCACATCGCGCACTATCTCTCCGTTTTGGCTCTATACCGTCTCTCGATCAATATTTTCGGCCATGCGACTGCCGCACAAAAACTCATTTGCTTCTTGTCGGCCGCCTTGCACATCATCTGCCCAGCTGGGGCGTTCCTTTCAGCGCCGTATGGCGAGTCCATCTTCTCCCTTTTGAATATTTCCGGCTTTTATCTTTACACCTCATCCCTCATCACCGAGCATAATGGTATCACCGTATTGCGGGATATTCAAGTTCTCACGGCCGCTGTTCTCTTCGCCCTTGCGACGATTGTTCGCAGTAATGGCATCTTGAGCGGATTCTTGTTTGCCTATGACGCCTTTATAATCACCTGGGCAATCCTGACCCAGGGTCCATCTCTCCACAAGACCCGTCGGTTAGCTGTCATCATTTTGGGCGGCTGCATTGTCGCCTTGGGGATGGTTGTGCCACAGATCCTGGCCTACCGCACGTATTGCATGTCCGAGACAGATCTTCGGCCCTGGTGCAACTCAGCTTTGCCCACTATCTATGGGTGGGTTCAGGGACACTATTGGTAAGCGACTCTTTTACGCCCCTAGTATTGTCATCTCATTTACCAATGTCTTTTCAGGAACGTCGGACTCTTCCGATACTGGACTGTCTCGAACCTTCCTCTTTTCTTGCTGGCGGCACCGGTTCTGGTGATTATGTGCCAGTCATCCCTGTGGGCGCTCAAGGCACCATCGACCCTGCGCTCGGAGTCTGGCAGTCGATTGTCTTCTCCTGTCAGCCCGGGGTCCATGCTGTTACGCCTGGCTGTGCCCCAGGGTCTACTAGCAGTCATGGCTTTGACAAGCTATCACGTCCAGATCGTCAACCGGATCTCATCTGGATATCCGTTGTGGTATTGGTACCTCGTATCCAGTGCCATGGACAGTTTCCAAGATCACCGGAAGGGCCGCCGTGGTCTGCTGAATGCCGCGCAAGCCATGGTGGCCTACGCATTGATCCAGGCGGTTCTCTTTGGTTCCTTTTTACCCCCAGCGTGATACCAGATTCCATGAAGATGTTTGGGCATTTCCTACACCTGCCGTAATGTCTACCGTATATCTGCCGTCTCTGCATAAATACTAGTTAACTGTAGAAATCCTGTGACATAATCACCTAGTTACCTTCTGTCCGACATTCCCGCAAATGTAGCAGGCCGACGTGGAATTATGTCATTGTGCCTTCCTTAGTAAGCCATCTCCGTCCCCGTTCGAAGCTCAAGCTATCACTTACCAAGGCGGTTCTTCCATAACGACGCCTGGAAGGACAGCATTGCCCTGGATTCCTTACAGCTGGTCCCCATTTCCATTTTAGCGTAGCCGTTCACTTCGCCCGGTCTCCCTCACGAGTACCTCATGCGAACCCGGTTGTGTGCAACGCGCCCGTCGACCTCACCTTCCGCATCCTCCGCATCCTGAGGAAAGGAACTTTGGGTTTTGTGGTAGGTGTGCGCTCCCCTACTCCTTTTGTGACGAAATTGATGATAATTTATCGAACTTTGGGGTTGCTGACGTACCTACTCTTAAGAGCCCCATCTGACGTCCACGGCAACTCCTCTTTCCCTCCGTCATCACCTGTCCCTCGACTTCCACTTTCTCGCGAACGATTATGGACGCATCAGCTCCCAAAACGATTCTGACGTCCGATAACTTCGCTCATGCGTCAGAGATCTCGCGGGCCACCTCGCCCGGTGGTGAGCCCGCCGCAGTGAACGGCGAAGGAGAACCCAAAGCCAGGGTCCGACCGCGAACTTATCCTTACTTTCAATACCTTCCATATCCGTTGGAAGATGAATCAGAGCGGGAACGCACTCTGCATGAGATCTTGAACCAGCTGTACATTGCGATTGAGGCTGGAGACTTTAGCCCTGGAGCTGTCCATTGGACACGCGAGCTTCGAGGATGGCTGTCGCTGAAGTTTGATCCGACTCGAACGGAGCGGATCAAGCTGGTGAAGCTCTACTACGAGCTTTCTCTGGCCCCTGGTATCGATCCCAGCACATCTGAGCGATTTGCGAGCATGTTCATGCTTCTCACTAAGTGAGTCCGACCCCCCACCCGCCTCAGTCGCAAGGAATGCCATCAATGCTAACCACTATGCAGGCGCAAGCATTATTTGAGACCAGTCAAAGATTTGGTGTTGGACTGGAGGCCTCTTTATAAAGAGCTAAAAGCCTTCGTTCTCCCGACAGAGTCCGGCCTTGTCCACTCGACCAATTTGAAGCGAAACGTGAAGACATTGACGAAATTATGTGCATTTGCTCAGCTCTTCATCGATCCCTGCGAGTTGCCCGCCATGTTGGAGGAGTTTCTGCCGCACTACACAACTTCATTTTCCGAAGGCGCCTTCGTTGTCGCTGGGCTAATCAATCTGCTCCTTCCTACATCGCCCCCTCCCGCAGAGCGAGACGATCTCCTTCCGCAGAGCCACCTGCCGACACACTTCCATCTTTGGTCGCTCGTTGGTCGTTCCAAAACCTTTGACACTACATATCTCGACTACCTTTCTCGACTCGCCCGAGATTCACTGCCAGCGGGTCACATCCCCTTCTCTGAACATGGTCTTTTCACAAAAGAGCAGTCTTCTCTCATTTTCACGGCCATCCTAAGGCTGCTGGAGATTCCTGTAGGACAGTCCACTTCGCCATATAGTGCGTTGGTGGACATTTCTTCTGGCCTTGGAATCATGCTTGACCGCGATGCGCGCAAGAACCCAGTTGCGCACCACATTGCGCGTTGGATCGTGATGTCTCTTTCTCCGGCTTGCGTGGAGTCCGAAGACTCGATTCTTTCCCAGCTCGAAGGCCTCATCCAGGCTGTCGAGACGTTCTTCCATCCTTCAAACTCGGGTAGTTGGACAAAGACCCTGTCGCAGCTAGTATACTATCTAACAGATTTCTTTGTGATGCGCTGGAACCGTGAACAAAGCGGTGAAATGGAGGTTCCGCCCGAACGGCGACTGAATGAGCCTCTGAAGCGCCGCTTCGTGCTATGCCTGAGAGATGTAATCTTCATGGGTATCTATGCTAAGAGCAGCACTGCCATGACGTTCTCCCTGTCTACTCTTCAAAATCTCGCTTACTTGGAGCCACATCTCATTCTCCCCGGTGCCTTGCAGAGAATCTATCCTTCTCTCCAGGGTCTGGTTGAGGTACATCGGACGACGTCTTCCCTTCGCGCCATGCAAGTCCTGTCCCGCGTCATTACCCGAACCAAAGGCTATCGCTGCCATATGACCACCCTTTTATGTCTTGCTTTGCCTGGTATCGATGCAAATGACCTCGAAAAGTCTCTCCATGCTCTATCTTTTATACAATCTGCTTGTTATAACATTCCCATGGTTGACATGACCCAGGGCAGAGAGGATATCAACTGCAACATGCTTGCACTGCAGTGGATCAACGGTGAAATGGAGAAAATGGAGGAGCAAGGAGCCGCGGTGCAGTTGAACTACGACACTGAGCTGGATGATGAGACAGAAGAAATGGTTCTGCGCTCTTCGACCTGCGGCTTCGGTGACTTCGTGACCTCATTCTTGGGCCGTGTCTTCACGCTCCTAGAGAATTTGCCTGATGTCACCCGTGTACGCAACGGTTCCCCAGAGGAAAACATCGTTAACACGCTCCCGGCTACCTTCATGCCCCTCCTTGCTTCGCTGTCCCCTGAGTACTATGACATTGCATTGTCGAAGATCGTGGGTTTCGTCTCCAACCACGTCATCCACCAGGCACGAGACGCAATGGCTTTTATTTGCAATGCCTTGTGCAAGGTCAACCCCGAAAAGGCTCTCAAACGGTTCGTCCCGGTCCTCACTCAAGCTATTCGCACTGAGATCGAGGAGAATGGCGCTGGCTCCACCAGAACTACGGGAACGGATGTCCTGCCCCGTGACCGTGGACTGGTCTGGAACATTAGCATGCTGAGCATGTGCGTGGTGCATGTCGGCGATGCAGTTCTCGCTCATCGTCAAGAGCTATTCGACATTGCAGTGTATATGCAACAGAAGTGTCGCGGCATCCCCACCGTGCACATCTCCAACTTCATCCATCATCTCTTGCTCAACCTCACTGGGACATACACCAGCGACTATTCACTCTACGAGAAACCAGATATCGAAGGAGGCATTCAGCCCGAGCACTGGAGTTACAAACCCGATGTGCACAACCTCCAAATCAAGTGGCATGTGCCCAAGCGGGAAGAGCTGGAGTTTGCTGTGGCCATCTTCAAGAATCAAGCCGAGGGAGCTTTGAAACATCTGTCGAAATTGACCCAAGAGACATCCAGCGTCAAACGGGATGGGAGTGGGAAAGATTGGTCTGATGAAGTCACGCGAAACCTTGTGCTTCTACGACTGCTTCTTTCCGGTATATCGGTGCTTTTTGATCCGAAGGCCGCGTCGCAAAACTCTCAGGGAGTCTTGGACTGTGCGTCTGCCGCATCAAACGAGGTTGAGATGGTCGATGACTCGGCACTCTCAAATGGTGCGGTCGATGACGAATCAGCTCTTGACAGCTCGGACGAGGCGGCGATCAAAGAAAGCTACCCGTATCCTACCGGCTATTCTCTTCAGGAGAGTGATATCTTGTATACCGAGATTCACGAGATCCGTGAGCGGGCAGGCTGCGTCCTGCACGAGACGCACCGATTCTTGAGTGACCACCAAGAGGATGATGTCCCCTGCTTCGGAGCACTGTACTCGGCTTTCCGATCTTATTTCGTTGATGTTGGCATTGAGCGATCTGCCCACGTCCTGGACCGTGTGACACGACTCCTAGCAGCAGACATCCACCCGTACAAGATGAGCGGCATCAGAAAAGATTACCCGAGAGCGTTGCTTGTGCGTAGGGCTAATGTCTATCATCTGCAACGCTTGCGACACAATGCGGCACCGCGACCTCGGTCAAAGCTTGATGAGGTTCTTCTGTATGATCTCGCCGAGTCCTGCGTCTCTCTCTATACCGAGACACGTCGGAATGCTCAGAATGCTGGCGAGTCTGCACTGAAGTCCGTCTGGGGTGCCCGAACTCTCATCATTCCTCCTCTTCTTAAGGCCCTGCAAAAGGGCGTGAAGGAGAATGACCATGCACGTATCAAGGGAGCCTTGTTTTCGCTGCTTCTTAGCAGCGTGGCGAGAACTGTCGGACGGAACTGGAAATACACGCCCACTTTGATCCGCGCTTTCATCGATGCCAGTGCCGTGGACAGACCGTCTGTGCAAAAGATCTGCTCTAGCGCCGTCTTCCAGATCATGGACTACGGTCGCGCCATGGAACGGATGGCTATTCTGGACCGTGAAATCGTGGAAGCAATCGCACCTGGCCAAGATGTCCATGACCAGATCGAGCAGAAGCGCAAGACGATCAACCACAAGCGCGTTACAATCGAAAAGAAGAAGACCGATCTGGCCGAAGAGTTGGTGAATCTTGCCCGAGTCTCGCATTGGAAAATCGCCAGCCGTGCCGCAACCATTGTTATCACCATGGGTCTTCGCTTCGACTACATTGCCAGTGAAAACCTGATTGAGCTGGTGACCTCAGGCTCGATCGATGATCACCCAGGCTTGCGAGGCATGTACTCGCAGGCGCTTATTGCGCTGTTCACCATGGTCGACGTTCGAGCCATCTGCGGTCACGAATACAAGAACTACATTCTGGGCCATCAACGCTTCCCTTCCAAGATCAAGGTGGCTACTCGGCCGTACGAAAAGGATTGGACAGAGGAGTATTTGGCTAGTTTCGCCAAACCTGAAGCTGAATACTATATTGACCACGATTTCCCTGGCTGGCTGGTATGGGGGAAGACGATGCCTGCGTATAAGTCAAATGTGGACCGAGACATCGAGTATGATGAAATGGAGTGGAATGTCCGTACCAAGATGGGCAAGCTGTTTACCCGGGAGTGGTTCTCCAAATTCTTCATGTACCTGAAGCAGGAGCCAAGGGACCCTTCCGCCGACAAGTTCCGCATGTCCTGCGCTATGATGCTTCTGTATGCCTTTGAGCTCATGCTCCGGGACGGCTTGACCGCGGCCACGTTCAAGGACATTCAGCAAGAAATCCAGAGCGTCTATGGAGATGGCAGTGATAAGCACCAGCATCGTGCAACGGCAGAGATTCTTGGCGCCTTGATCAGCTCCGTGGCTGATACCAGCGTCGAGAGGCGGGCTATGGTTTGGGAGTATGCATTCCCCATTGTCAGGAAGGTCTTCACCGACGGTCTTACCCCCGAGAACTCGGGCTACTGGACCACATTCCTGCACATGATCTTGCAGTGTCGCGATCCTCGCCGAGCCTGGCCTTTGGTCGACTGGCTCGCCAGCTTCCGCCTAGACCTGTCGACCAACGCAGCCTTCAAGGAGAGTTCCAAGATCAACCTCCTGCACCAGTGCATCATTGATGCCGGGTGGCATTTCCAGCTCGAGAAACCAATTGTAGAAGACTTCCTTGCACATCTGGACCATCCGTACAAGGGGGTGCGAGAGGCCATGGGTCAAACGCTTGCGACAATTTACCGCACGCGATACCACGAGTCGTACCCCGATCTCCAACATCTTTTGGATGCTCAAAAGGCATCTTCATCTGTTGGTACCTATCCCTACCTGCCCTCGTCGGAATTTTCGGCGATGATTCGAGGGGTCTTCGCCCAGATCGAACAGTGGCGGCAGGCACGAGTTCCAGGTCAACAGACTCCTACATCCTACACCTCCGGTTGCAAGACTGTTCTTCTCTGGCTGGACTCGACTTTGTCCTCTCACGAGTGCACCCAGCTCGTTCCCTTCTTCCCCGACGTGTTCACCGAGCAGCTTCTGCACATGATGGACGTCAAGGAAGACCCGGAACTGCAGTCGCTCGCATACCATGTTTACCGCCATCTCCCCAACATCCCTTATCCCGCCGAGCAGAAGTCCGAGTTCATCCAGTCCCTTATCCGCATCGGACAGACATCGCCGTCCTGGCATCAGCGACTGCGTGTGATGATCAACATCCAGATCGTCTACTTCCGCAGGCTCTTCCTACTGCAGCCGGCAGACCGTGACAAGCTCTTTGAGTGCATTGCTTCTATGCTCGAAGACTCGCAGCACGAAGTCCGTGTCGGGGCATCAGCCACGCTTTCCGGCATGGTCCGCTGCTCGCCTATTCTCCTTCGGGAAAAGATGGTCAAGCGCTTCCAGGAGCGCTTCACCAAAGCTCTGGCAGACAACCCTCTTCCCAAGAAGGCCAAGAACTTCCGCTCAGGCCTTTCCTCCGCGGTTTCTTCAGGCGCCGGTACTCCGACCCCCGAGCACAACCGACTAATCATTGCCCGTCACGGTGCAGTGCTGGGTCTCGGAGCCCTCATCCAGGCCTTCCCGTACAATAGCCCGCCACCTCCCTGGATGCCCGACGCATTGACTACACTGAGCACCCGCGCTGCCAACGACTCGGGCATTGTTGGATCGAGCGTCAAATCCATTATCAGCGAGTTCAAGAAGACGAGACAGGATACCTGGCACATTGATGCGAAGGTGAGCTACCTAGGTATCCTTTGGACTTACTCCGTGAAACCCTTCTAACGTATAACTTGCAGGCTTTCACACCGGATCAGCTGGAGGATTTGTCGGGTGTTCTTTGGAAGAGCTACTTTGCTTAGAGTCAAAAAATCAACTGACTTGTATCCGTGCGCTGCATCTGTTCTGTGAATAGGTAGTTTCTTGTATTTTCATGCCCGCAATGCAGCGTTTAATTGACAGAGTTGGCCATCATTAGGATCAAGGCTTCCAAAGTTGGAATCCAGCCTTGGAACATAAGCTGGCTCTGCTCGATTCGCATTTGGACGCCTTGAGTAGGAGCCCCGGTGAAGTATGAGGCCTCATGTTTCCCTTGATGCTTGTTCTGTGTTGCCTTCAAGCCCTGGAGGCCAATGAACTCATATCTAAAATGTGGAAGCTTCAGAGAATACATGTTGTGCTGCATATGCAGCGATGTATAGCGGGGATCAATTCCTTTTTTTCAAACTGAGTTTCAGGCACAAGTACAATGGAACCCTTCCAATATTGTCCACGGATATGACTGAAGCACTTTACACAGCATTGTCTCAATTTTCGCTGGAATGCGAGAGCTGAAGGTTGCGAAGGCCTGGTGTTTCACCGTTTAGATTTGTATGACAAGCAGACCAGTAGAATGATGTATGTTAGCAGTAAACGTAGTGCCTCCTTGTCCAGGAACATCGCTGCCAGTTCTTGTACCACAATAGATAATACCTAGGTATCTTGATATTTCTGTCGATATCCGTGGATATAGTCAGGTCCGCGTAGCGATGACATAGTGGCAGACCACGTCCCTTCCTCTTCATTGATTCATTGAGACGGATATTGCTCGCTTTGCATTCGCTGTTGTCTCGACATCATTCAATATCCAGGCCATGCATTCTCGATACTGATCTCCCCAATCCCTTCAATCGACAGCGTGTGGAACTGAGATCGTTTGTATGACCATATCACCTACCGTCTGTCTTGTATGTTCACGACGCATTTCGTCGAGGACTTGTTCAGGCGATGGTTGGGATACAGGACTGCTGAGCATGCCGGTGGAAGACGGGTATCTTAATTCACATTCTCTGCGTTACTGAGGACGAGGAAACTGACAAGCTAACGTATTTGTAGGCTTCGGACCTTCGTAATGGGAGGCATTGTTTTCGGTCGATGTTCTTGCATACTATCAAGAATTCTGATCTAAGATTCGGGCCGGATAAATCTGTTCCATGAGTCTGGGATGGATTTAGTAGATTCACAAATCTTTCAGGGAGATGTATTCTTCTTTCCGTTGCCGAGGTCCCGGGCTCTCAAGAGATTAAAACTTTTTAGAATTAGCGCCATTTATTACCTGGAGATGAAGCAAGTTGATTTCACCGAGCTATGTTCAAAAGGCCCAATATTCTAGGTATCTAGTGCGCATGACACCTGGGCAGTCTAACCTCTGAGATCAAGTTAAGGTTATAGACGGCCCCTCAGTTTTCTGATGTTAAGGGACCTGGTTGTCGTATGCCTTTTCTTTAGTTTTTCTAGGGGTTTGCTGCCACATTGGACAATGTTTATAGTCTACTTAATGAAAGTTCGCCATTTTCACCCTTCTACGTGCGTGGTCTGAGTCACAATCATAACCTATCAATATTCGCTGTGTATGATATGGATAAGTCATAAAAACAAAAAAGCAATCAATCGCGAAGTGTGCAACGTATGTACTGAACAGAAACAAGATCGGTATGCTGAAAAAAGAAAACCCTCGAACCACAAATGCAGTCCGTTTTCATGACATCGTGAGGAAAGACCGGTAGACCGAGTTTCTATCCCCGCCCATTATACTTCTCGTTGAAGGCATTGACCGCTGCAAAGAAAAAAAAAAGAAAAGTTAGCTCCTTGGATCTGAATCCTATTGCAATGGGCCCGTGTCACACTTACCAATAGCAACCTGCCTGTACAGCCAGTTTCGGGAACTTTCGTCCTGGACAGGAATGAAGGGACCATTTGCACCGCCCTTGAGGGTGATACTCATGCCGGTGCGCTCTTTGGAGATCGTTTGAATATCTGTCAGACGAATATCCCACTCGATGGTGAGTTTCTTGGTGCGCACGAGCATGATCCGCGCATACGTCAACAGGACTAGCATGTCTCGGCCAGGAAGCTCCAGGTGGGCAATGTAGTCCTCGTTGAAGTGCTTGCCATCCTCAGTGGTCTTCAGCCAGAACTGGCCCAGTGCCTCTCGCTGCGAGTATGGACGAACAATGCCATCAATGCCAATGAAGCGAGTCAGACGTACGCGGTCCAGACCCTCGGCGTCGAAGACAGTGGTGGTGTTCCGGACGCCCTCGGCAAGATTGGAAGCAAGATCAAAGGCTCCGATGGCGGGCTTAGTAGCGAGACCGAGAACGCCCTTTCCAACACCTTTGAAGAATCCTGCCATGCCTTCCTTCTCGGCACCCTGGAGGGGATGACGCGCCAATCCGCCGATACCACTGGCCAGGCTGTTTGCAAATGCACTTCCACCAGCTGTAATACCGTACAGTGCATGCTTCGGACGGTTGCGAGACTTGGACATGCGGCGCTGGTCCTGGAACTCCTTGTCAAGGGTGGCGGCGGCAAGACCTTTGGACATACTACCAGTGAACTTCGCCATACTGTCAGAGAAACCAAAGACCGATTTCTTGACGAAGCTTGTGGCACCCTTAGCGATACCATAGCCAAGCTCTTGAGGTCGATCAGTCATGACGAAACCTTGGTACGGCTCGTAGAAGATAGCCGCCACGCCGGAGCTGACGTTGTTAAACAAACCGACGGGATTACCGAGGATGTCAGCGGAGCCAAGAATAACATGGACTTGACCCAGGAACTCTTGAGTATAGTGGGCACGGATGTTGCCGACCAGACTTCCGAGGGAGACGCGAGCGTTCTCCAGCATCAAAGCGCTCAATCGGACTGGGGCGTCGTTGACATTACCCATTGACATGGTCATGACATTAACAACAAACATCAAAGGATTAGAGGGCTGCATGGTATCCTCGACGTTGATACGCTCAGTTCGCATGAAGGAAATATCCAGTTGCATGGGCTGCAGGTGCAGAATCTCAAAATACACGTCTTGCCCGTTGTCACCCTGCTGCGGCTCTGGAATGTTGAGGTCCTCATCACACAGTCTGCCCTCCTGCTCCTCGGACCATGAAGCACCGGGGATCTTGGCAAAGTCCAACATAGCAAGTACAAAGTCCTCGTCCAGCTCGAGTGTCATCTGCTGCAGGAGCAACGTCGCATATTTGATGTAAAGAACACCATAGGAGTCGTCTTTCACTCGAGTGACCATCGCATGGAAAATAGGGTGCGCCTCCATCTCCTTCCCGGTCTTGGGAACCACGCTGGGGTACAGGAGGATGGGGAAGATGCCGCCGTACAACTGATTGTCGATCTGGATCCATTTGATGGTTGTGTTGAGGGTCTGGTAGATCCTCGACTCCCTGTACTTAATCTCAATCTCACGGAATGTCAGATAGAGCAGCTCTTTCAAGTTCTGGTTGATCAAAGAGATTCCGATGCCTCCCAGGCGAAGCTGGGCCTTGAAATTCACGTCCGAATTCATTTCCTTGACCTCAAATCCAGTGCCCGTGCTTGTCGAAGAGGACTGGGCCTTTTGTTGCTTGTACATGCTCTTTGATGGCTTGAAGTTGGCGAGCACAAGCGTCTGAGTAGGACCATCGGCAATGATACTGATGTCGATGATCTTTTGGTACTCTCCAGGCTGTTTGGGCGGGATACGCATCGGAATCAAGTTACCAATCTCGGCGAGCTTGATGTGCCGTTCCTTGCCATGGCAACTCAGAACGAGAGATTTGTTCTTTGTTGCCGGGTAGTCCCATGCGTAAGGCATGATACTCCGGGGGGGAAGACGGTAGCGAATGGGACGCCAGGTGGTCGATCGGTCATCCTCATCATCCTCCACATTGGGATTGGCTTGGTAGAAGATGAATTCCGTGTCACTTTCATTGCGCATCGAGAATGGCCAGTTGCGGGATTCGAAGCTGAAGTGGAGGAAAAGTGTTGCCCCCTCCAAAATGACATCAACCTTGATCAACTTCTGGCGCTGGTTCACCTTGGCCAATTTCACATGGACAGTTCCGACGTCTGCGATGTTGAATGGAGAAGACCATTGATTGTTCACGCCAGGGAAACACAAGCAGAGCTGCTTATCGGCGATTTGGCGGAGGAAATGGAGTGGAATCAACTGTCCACTGTTGATTTGAAGGACGTTCGATGAGCCTGGCTCGCGTACCAGAAGATCTTCGTTGAGCTTGCTCTTCAGGATGAACCTCGGGGCGAGAGTTACCACCTTGGTCAACTTGTACTTGCCCTCGCCCTCGGCAACAGAGACACCAGCATGGAACTCAGACCTGCCATGTCGGTCGGGGAAAATGACTTCAAAGGTACTTCCAATAGCCTCGAAACTTTGCGGCTTACTCCAGGCTGAATCGCCCACCTTCAAGATAGATCGGTTCTTCGGGTCGTCACTGCTGTAGGAGTACATGTATGGGAGTGCACGACCACCGTCCCTCGGGTCGACTCGGAGTCCTTGGCCGGCAACGCTGCGAGCGGACTGAAGGAAGGCTTTGCTTTGGATGTCCATGGGCAGCCCAGTCTTGTTCAAAATAAGGTATGGGCTGTAGACAGAAACCTTGAAAGCACCACCACTATCGGGGATGTTGAAGTAGTGGAGCTTCAGCTTCAGCTCGAGACCCCGTTCGTCCTTCAGTGACAGAGTATGTTCTCTGCGGTAATCCTGAGCATTTCCGTTAATGATGCCAAACTCGCTTTGACGGAATATCGTGTCCTCCAAGTCGATGCTAAGCAAGAGCAGATGAGACAGCTCAACAACATGAACGGGGCTCACGCCGCCCTTTCTCAAAAAGTTCGTCCAATCCTTCTTCGTATTCTTGTCGTAGATGCGGTACTTGAAGTCATACGGCAGCAGGTTCTGGATCTCCACTGGAGCAAAGACCCGGATCCTCATGTAAGGATACACGCTTGTTAGTGAGTCCTTGCTGTCGTACGTCGCGTTGACCTGGAAATAAAATGGCGGCGATTGCTGTCCATTCTCGCTGTCGCATTTGATGGTGCGTGTAGGTCGTCGCATAAGCTCCTTCCAGAATAACCGCTCATTGGACCAGTCATAGCCAAAGCCCTGGTCAGGGCGAATGACGATGGAGTGGAGATATGCCGACCCAACTGGCGCCGGTCGAGCATCGCCTGGAAGGATTTTCTCGATCTTCAAGAGATGACCATCGCCAGGGCTGAACACACCCAGCTCAACGGGGATCTGGGTGTTGTTCTCCACAAGAAGTGGCGAGCGGAATGTGATGTACTTGACGTTATCGGCTCCGAGACTGACCTCCACGAGGAGACGATGGAGGACATTGTCGCGCTTCGGCTTCAGACTATACACCATTTCACCCTCCCGGACAACGGGAATGCGGCTGATGCTATCAAATCCACTTCCTTCCAGCTTAACCCCGACTATTCCACTCTGACCTTCCGGTGTAAGGGTCTCTCGAACAGCTGTAGAATCTTCAAATCGCCACGGATATTCCTCCCCATCGCTCAATTTAGCAGCCGGGCCATCCTCTCCGGCACCGACATCGGCCCACACCTGGAGATCAAATCCGGTATAGTTGCGAATTCGGTAGGGGGCATCAGCGCCTCGTGGTTTGGAAAGAACATCCTCGTCGGTGGAGAGGAACTGGAAAGACTTGGACGCAAGCGCGATGGTGGCAGATGTGACGGTGAGCTCCATCGTTTTGCGAGAGTACGCATCGATGGAGAACACATCTGGGTTGACCTCCTTTGCCATGTGGAATCCTAGCTGCCAGGGCTCAATTAATGGCTCCCAAGCCGACTTGGAGAAGTTGTACACATTGAGGAATGTGTCGAAGCTAGTATCCGCGCTCAAAGTAGATGACCAGTCCCGCACATCCACATCGAATTTCTTGACACTCCAGTCAAGTAGCGGCAGGTCATGCAAATCACCGATCAAGACCACTCGGACACCGTCAATCTTCGCCGACAACTCCTCGCGCTTGAGGATAGCTGAGCTTTGCGGAATACTCTTGTCGATCGTCTCAGCCGTCTGGCTTGCAGTCCGGCGAGTTCTATTGGCCAAGGTCGAAGATGCCTTACTGCCAGAGCGGGGCCTAGTGCTCTTTCCATCAGTGATCTTCTTCGCTTCTCTGCCCTCTATTTGCTGTGCATTCTGGTTTCTCATCTCGGAGGCCTTGTTGACGATCTGAATTGCCATCAAAATATCTCGCAGAGATAGACGGAGGACAAGAGGCTCAAGGTGGACCTCAATCGAGGTAAGAGCAGAGCCCTTATCCTGTGGCCGACTATCAACGGACAATTCAAGGGTGAAGTCATCCAGAATGCGAAGTCGACTAGTCTCAAACTTGTCCATGCGGCACAAAAACATGCCAACCTTTTGAATTTGCAACGTAGAGACGTTCTGGTGGGAGATGAGAATCTCCTTGGTCCCAAGCACGATGGCCTCAGAGTGAGGAATGGAAGGATTGGCGACCATGATTACCTGGGCGTCGACCAGATTGACCCTAAACGAAACAGTGGTCGATCCACCTGGGCCATTTCCAGCCGACACTTCCGTCGCGGCTTTGTCGGTAGAATCATCTTGAGAGCTCGATTCGGATTCGTTGACTGAGTCGGCCTCCTCTTCCGCGACTGCGGTTTCGCCACTGGTAAACGCAGAATTACTGAAAGATTGCAAGGCCGATAGATAGTCTAGAGCAAACATGATGCGAGGACTATCAATGGTCAACATCGCGATGAGATGCTTGTCCGGTCCAGGAGGCATAGAAAGGCTAGCCATAAATTGCTGCTGGACGTCGTTGTTGATCAAGGACATGATGTTTCTAAACTTGTTCGTGTCCTGTCTGCGACTGTCACGAATGGAGAATGAGTGGATCAGAAGCTCCGACTCGAGCGAGCCATCTGTCAACATGCGGAGCTTGACCCTGGTATCGTTAAGGGAGAACTTGGATAGGCTGGAGTCCTCTAAACGGCCAACGGGCTGGTTGTCACTGGCCAGGATGAGTTCCAGTCCAACGCTGTCGACCTTGAAAATCATGTCTAGTCGTACCCATGTCTCCTTGCTAGTGCTGTCGTCAGCTGTGGCTGCTTCTGAGTCCTTCTGTGCCTGTACGGCCTTCGAGGTGGCCTCTCGCGTGGGCTCAGTGACCGACGAGGGAAGAGATTCCAGAGCCTCAAGCTCCTGTTGTTCAGCATCGGTTGCGAAAGCGCCTGGAATTGACTTGGACAGGGCCAGCAAAAACTTCAACTGGCTCTGTGAGATCCGAAGGTTGATAGGGGATAAGGAGCCTTCAATCTCCATGTCCGGGCGTGGGTTGTTGGCCTGATGTTCTAGATAGCAGATGCTGAAGTCGAGGTTCACCTTCTGGATCATCTCCAGCTCTTCCACCAAGCCCTCCTCGAAGTGGAACTTTGATGTCAGGCGGATGTTGCGAACGCCGGTGGAGATCACATTCACGGCCGGGCTATCCTTGGACTCGTCCATGGGAACGAACTCATTCTTAGCGTAAATCTCACCAAGATAGGCAGTAATCGTGTCTCGGGGCCACTCCTCCGCCATCGCTCGCGGGAATACCACAATGGGGGTATTGACCACGATGTCCAGCCGCATCCGCGAAGGGTTCTCTTGAAGCTGGTTGGCTTGGTTCGCCGCGGCCTGGCGAGCTGCATTGAAGATTGCTTGCATCTTGCCGAATTTGACGAGGAAATTGATGATCTTTCGGTAAGGCTCCTCCATGAAATTGATCCTGATCGATCCAGATCGCAAATAGACCTCAGAGTCGTATCCGGGATAGGCCTCGCTCTCAGGATCGAAGGTCTCGTACTTGAAGTCCGCGAAATTGTCACCTTCAATGGTTAAAAGACGGCGAACATCCGAGTCTTCCGGTGCGCCCAAATTGACATCGTCGACGAGAGTCAAGCTGCCTATCCGAGACTGGATGCTCATAGCGCGGCCCACGAGGAAAATTCCAACATCAGCGGTGTTAAGACTCAAGGTTGCCAGCCGGACTCCATCGTTGTTGAGAATAAGCGCAATACTCTTCAAGTTGGATTTGATGCGAATTTTTCCAGCTTGCTGATGCGTTTGTTCCACATTAGCTGTTTCTTGTATAGCCTTATCCGATTGCGGGTTCTCATCAGCCGGCTGCTGTGGACTCGTGAAAGTTAGGAGAATGAAGTCGAGCAGTGTCAGCAGTGTCCTCCTCGTCACGACAAGATTGATGGTGGAGACTGATATGTCGAGATTCATTGCAACACCCTCATATGTTGTGTCAAACTCTGGGGACTCTGGCTTCACCCGAACCATCCTCAAGTGGAAAAGGTCCTTATCTTCATCTGCGTTAAACCCCTTGGACGAAATGATCCGCTTGAATTCTGGTACGGGATTCTCCTCAATATGATCATCGACACTCAAGGACTTCAGAATAACCTCGGCAACCATGTCATAAGGACGCACGTAGAAGTCAAGCTCAAACCCTTCGGCAACCAATTCCACCAGCAGTCGATCCTTGCGCGGGTCTTGCGAATCGGACCGGAAAAGAGAGCCACGAAGGCGACCGACATTGAACTTGAATTCAAAGTCTCGGCGGTGGATGTTGTTAGAAGAGTCCAGGCTCTTCCCGGCATGGTCGCTTTCCGTATCGGCTTCATCATCGTCAACAACAGGGAGATCTCGTGCTGCGGGTTGGAACGATGCCGATCTAGCTCTAGTTGCAATTGCCGTTTCGGTTTCCTCGGCTGACTTAGCCACCGGACCGGTCGAATCTTTGCCATCATCGAATTGTGGGATTGCGATATCAATCAGTTTCATCAAGCCCTTGTACTTGGTATCCGACATAGTTGCATGCAGTTCTGGTAGATGGCCTGATATACGAGTCCGAGTGAGTTGTGTCACTTTAGGAACAATACACATCTCGAGCACAAAGTCCACGTTGATACGGTCGATGATGTGGAAGTTCTTGGACTCGACACCCGAGGTGAGCTGCGCCTTGGTGGCCTCCACTCCCGGCCCGATAAGAACTTGAGTGGAATCCAGCTTAATGAGGAAACGATCGTAAAGCAAGTGTTCGAGTTGCTTATAATCTTCCTCTTCGTATTGGCGTTTCTGTTTCGATTGCAGATCCCGCATGGCTTGTCGGTCAACCAACTCACTGTTGACACTGGCATGACCCGCGTCCACAATCAAACACAGAGAGCTTTCTTGAGTAATGCTTTCGGGTACGATAATCAACGGAGCGTGCACGTCGAATTGCGCGTCCACCTTCTTGTGTTCCTGCAAGGCGAACTCCAACCCTGCTCGGGTTTGCTGCCGCAGGCCCTCGACGGTAGCTCCAGCTGTATCCAAGAGTGCACCGATGGACTCCATGTGCCGCTCAGGGGGTTCGAAGAATTTGACAATGCCCACCAAGAATCGAGGGTTATAGATGACTTCGATACTCTTCAGCTTGACCTTGACTGCTGAATCCGCATCGCTTTCCAGCGGATTCTTCTCCAGTTGTAGATGGAATAGACTGTCTTCATCTTCGATGTCATCTGCACTAGCCTGAGAAGCTAGTTCATCATCATCCGCGCTGGATTGCTGATCCTTTGCGGGCTCGGGAAGAGAGTCTTTGACCCTCACAATCTGGGGGTAAAGAGTACCATCGGTAGTACCGTCGTACATCTTCAACCCTCCAAGGTCGATGTCGAGGAGATAGGAGTCTGGGCGCTGGAGGGCCTTGGCTCGGAAATTGTCAAAGACAAGCTTCATGACCTCATTTGCTCCCCCATGAGGATCCTTCTTCAAGGTGAAGCTGCCAGCACGGAGACTCCAATTGACCTGAAGCTTAACCCATTCTCGAGGAACATCGACACTTTCTGCAAGGGCCTTCTTTTCGTCCCAATCGATGGCACTGTACAGCTCCTGTCGCTGCTCTTCGGTCATAGCAGGCTCCTCCGATTCTTGCTTCTTGCTGCCCCAGAACCATTCACCCCATGACTGTTGTTGGGCGGGCTTTCTGATGCCGATATTTTCTTTGCGCAGCTGATTCCGAGCCAAAGATCGCCAGAACCGGATATCCTCGTAACTGAGCTTCCATTCCAATCTCTCCAGCTCCTTGGTCTCTTGTAGTGTCAACGCTTCTTCTCTCTTCCGCTTCTTGAATAGATTAATGTATGAAAGGCGATCATCTCTGCGCTCCCTGATGTAATCCCATGTCCATCGTCGGTTCCGATCGTGAATTTTGCTGAGAACTGCGTCTCCGGCAAATTTCATCCATGCCCGAGGGTCCTCCTTGACCGAGGATCTAGGCTGGAACCGCTTGTATTCCTGGTGGCGAATGAAGTAGTGGAACAGGTCCACCAGCATCAAGGCGTCACGGTATTGGTTGTCATCCAAGACAAAACCGAGCTCATCGAAGAGCAATCGTGCTTTCATAGCAGGGCGGTCGTACTTGCCCGATTTGTCCATTTCCAGTCCTGCACGACCACTGACGGGTCGAAGCATGTACTGATTGCCTTCTTCACTGTCGATAGCCATGCGCAGTTTCTCCATCAGCTCATCGTGGCTGATGCCTTGGGCCTCGGCGCCGATATCAGAACCTCGTCCGGTACCTAGAAGAGTCGCGTCTGTGTTCCAATACACCGAAAGGGCACCGAGGACTGCGAGCTTGTGTGTAGTGTCAGAGGTGGATTGGATAAATGTAGGGTTCCATTCCGAGTCAGTGCTGACAGCACTGAGCTCCTTCAACGTCAATCCAATAGCGAAAGGGTGGCCAGGTGAAGCGACAGAGTCTTCATAACGGAAATGCACGTTCTTGATCGAGATCTGGAGATTATCCACAACGGCCGTAATCATGCTTTGAGTGAAGCTCTGGTTCCGCCGTTGCTCTTCCTGGCTCATGCCATCCGCGTTGCGCTCCCGAAGTATCTCAGCGCCCTCGATGCGTTCCATTTTCAATGCGTGTGCCCTTTTGTCCTCCTCTTCGGCATCGTAATCCGCGTCCTCCTTCGGTGCGGCGAGAAGGAAAACATCCTCGATTTCGACCTTGACGGGCTTACCCCTCAAATTAGACCACGGGATGGATAATGTGAGCTCTCCCAGGTGGCCCTCGACGACATTCAAGGGCAGGCGTAGCTGATCAAGGGCTTCCCGGCGCAGCTCGAGATTCCGCAACTTGACATCGCCGGACCAGATGCCGATGTTGAGCTGTGTGGCATCGAAGTTCTTGACGTAAATGCCCAGAAAGCGGTTGAGCAGGTTGGCGACCAGTCCCTCCAACATGGTTGCGAAATAAGGCCGTGAACTGGACCTATGGCCGGTGCGGATGCCGCTGAGTATGGTGGGTCGTCGTCGATGATAGTCGACCTAGCTCTGGAGGATATGGCAAGTCAGTAGCTATTCCCGGGGATGCAGAGCATATAGAATCGGAATGCGCTCACGCTGCATGGGAAAAACTTCTAGATGCTCTCAAATCCGAGGCAACTCCAAGCCATCCAAGCAGAGCGGGTAGGCTGCACGCGATACCGAGGCGGAACCTCTACCTCCGAGATGAGCGGGAGCCAGGGTCTTGAGAGGGATAGTCGAGAATAATGTAGTGAAGGGAGAAAGACAGGAAGGCGACGTGGTCGCGACAATAAAAAGGCTGGGTATCGAAAGCCACGCCAATGGCCCTGCGTGGAGCAAGAAGAGAAGGATCGATCGCTATTTGTTACGCAAACCGGGCCAGACCAAGGTACCGTACCCCGTACATTGCGCCCGCCTTGGGGACCTCTCCGACCCCCTACATTTGTATTGTACCTTTACCTTGTACACCTGGGTATATAGCTTATCTACTGCTGTATCTGACAGAATACTCAATTTTACTCAAGTCCGTATAATTTGATGTGAATAGAAATCCAGAACTCCTTTCCCCCATGAACTGTGCTGGAGTGTACGCTTGTTTACTGCCAACGCAGAGTGACGTCGGTCTCGTGCTGGACAGATGGTTAGTCAGCTAGGGCTGCGCCCCTCTGTGGTCACGTGCTCAATACGGGCATTCTTTTCCGCGCTGCCTAAGGCAGCCAACTACTATTCGGGTCGCTACGGTCCGCCCGACGACCACACCTCATCATTCTGGTCACTTCATCTCCGGATATTCTTATTTGCTCTATCCCGGAAACCCACGGCCTCCCCGACTTCGATCTCGAGTCCCTCTCCGGGTTAATACCCCAATCTCCACTCTTCAATTGCTTCTCCAGCTAGTTTTTACAGGCCAATTGGGTGGGTTATCCCTGCGGTCTTGCTTGTTGTACCCGAGGCTTTTCATCCCGCGACGTGCTAACCCGACTACACACGAAAAGCTCTCCCCCCGCCATGATGTACCGCAACACCGCCGCCCGCTCGGTCCTTCGGGCCATTTCCAGCTCCAATGCCTCCGTGGCTCGCTCTTCCATGGGGGCACCCGTCTTCAAGGCCCTGCTGACCTCGTCCGCCCGTGCCGTCCGCCCGGCCATCAAGCCTAGCTTCGCGCTCGCCGCTCACAAGCCCGTGACCACCGCTCTCGTGCGCTACGCCTCTTCGTCAAATTCCGCTAATGTAGGCTTTCTTGCAGCTCGTGTGACATTTTTGGAGCATTTAATGGCTAATTCGCTTTTGCGCATTATATAGGACGACGACAATGTCGACATGATGGCCGGTATGAAGGCTGAGGCTGTACGTTCTCCATTTCCATCCATTGACTATCAATTGTCAGCTTGCTGGGCATTAATTGACCGTAAAATGTGAATATAGAAAGTTATCAAGGACACCTTCAGCCTGAACGAGGTCCCCAAGGAGGCTCTGGCTCTCGGTTTGGCCGGTGTTGTTCCCTACCTCGCCACCTCCCTCCAGACTGTCTACCTCTCCTACGAGATTAACCATGCTGCCAGCGCCGGTGAGGGTTTCATGCTCTCTGGCCAGAGCGCCGAGCTGATGCTGCACATGCTGGAGCCCATCCAGGTTGGCTACGGTGCCGTCGTAAGTGTGACCGTCAAGCTTTTGATATCGAAGAGATCCGCTAATCGTTCTCGGCAATATAGATCCTCTCTTTCCTTGGTGCTATCCACTGGGGTCTTGAGTGGGCTGGCTATGGCGGCAAGCACGGCTACCGTCGTTACGCCGCCGGTATCATCGCCCCGGCCGTGGCCTGGCCTACTCTGCTGCTCCCCGTTGAGTACGCTCTGATCACCCAGTTCCTTGCCTTCACTTTCCTGTACTACAATGACGCCCGTGCCGCCGCTGCCGGCCGCGCTCCTCACTGGTACAGCATGTACCGCTTCGTCCTGACCTTCGTGGTTGGTGCTTCCATCGTGGCCACCCTGATCGGCCGTGAGCAGATTCAGCAGGCTATCAACACGGAGCATAGCGTCAAGGACAAGATCAATGCTCTGATCTTCCTGCAGAAGAAGGAGAAGGCGGACGCTGAAGCTCGCCGCAAGGCCGATCTCGGACAGGATGAGGAGTAAATGTGGTGTCCGCCACGGAACCTGTAACTGTTTAGACGGGAAGATGGATGGATCCCTGCGTTGTCTCTCGATGTTTGCATTCCCCGTGATTTCCTGTAGAATATGCAGAACGCACGAAGACTGAAGTCGTTACTTTTTTTCTTTTGTTCAATTGGATTTCCTCAAAAAGCCTCGCAGAGCCATCGACAAGGAATATAGTATGTCACGACCCACACTATGTAGTTGAGACCCGACGCACAGATAAGCCCACCGCATCCGACCAAAAGACCACGTGCATTTCCAATCCAACCGGCACACCTAGACCGGATCTAGCGCCGCGTCGAAAATTCGGGAAGTCGACTCGGCTATATAGTGCGAAGAAAGGAAGATATTGAAGCGGTACGGTTTGCCGTTCGCGATCGGCGAAACGAGCGGGCCCTGTCACCAATTGCCCTTAAGGAACCCAAGGGTCGAAAAGGGTCCATGCATACTGTACTCCGTAGCAGAAAACAAAAGGAAAGAAAAGAAAAAAGGAAAAAAAAAAGGGCCAATTCTTATCGAAGACAAATAGATTCTGGCGTGAAATGGTAGGGAAGGTAAAGCGAGAGCCTACATGACAAGCCCCGGTTGCGACAGCGAACATGCGGGCGTGAGATTCCAAAACCCACAGGATCGTCCTTTTTACCCTCGCGTGATCTACTCGCACGTCCCCGACTCTCCTTCTCTCGTCCCTGGCAGGTTGGGAGTCTCCCCGCGTCCCTTTCTAAGTAGTTAGTCGTTCTTAAAGTAAGTACTAGTTACACCGTACTACTGGGAAGGGAGCACGGATTACTATTCCAGGGTTTTAACCGGATTATCTCTGGATCTCCGACGTCACCACCCGAGAGAGCCATTCATAGACCAGTTGAATTGCACCAAATCATTGCCCAGTACGGGATAGCATTATAACATTGGCAAAAACGCCTCAATATCATACAAGTACTTTAGGTAGTATGGGGCGTTCATCCAGGGGTTTAGCTCGGGTGGTACCTCAGTTATGTACGGGGTGGCTTCGAGGGTTGTTCTTGGCTGCGACTAGCATCCCGTCAGGGAATGTTTCCCTCTCTCCCCACCGCTCCCATCATTATTCCGCAGCTGTGTACATTTCTCCGTAAATAGGGAGCCAATTAGTCTGACGCTAGTTCAATCGATAGCAGCAGAAAAGGGGGTCTAGAACACCCTAAAAAAAATGGAGAGTATCATGTGCCTAGATCGACGGGGCTTGTATACTTCGTGGGTATCGTCTGTTTATAGATAGGACGAGTATAATCGAGATAAGGTAAGTTCAGGGTTATGGATAAAGAGAGAAAAGTACAGGGGTCCATAACAATAACAATATATAATGACATTGGTTAAAGAAGAAAGTACGAAAAGTCCAGGGTAGTAATATCTATGAATACACCAACACCGTAAGCAGGTTGAAGTGGGGGAGGTGACGAGGTCTTCTGATCAGAAAAAAAGCCCGAACCGGATTTGGGGCTTTTCAAGTTTCCCCTCCCCACTCGATTTGCCCTTCCCAAGTCTTTCCCTTGGATTCCCGGTATTAGATCCACTCAGTTGGATAAAGACTCTCTCATCCTTCCTAGCTTTTCCCTCTCTTTGCCTTCGAGGTCTTGTCGCCCCTCGTACGTCAACGCTCCACTTTTTTTTTACTCTTCCTTGGAGCTTTCCCTTCCCCCCCCCCCCCCCCCCCCCCCCCCCCCCCC